>OODO01001384.1_pt1 | contig 16684 bp, 9 predicted proteins | sample 1671261 | NCBI WGS metagenome assembly OODO01 (sample SAMN06348138, study PRJEB24527) | human gut metagenome | biome: human gut; feature: ankylosing spondylitis patient; material: feces | host: Homo sapiens | place: China | collected 2015-10 | reverse complement strand
TTCTATCATTGATATTAAAGAAGAAAATATGAAAAAGAGGGGGGAAGTGCTTCCATTTTATAAGAATGTACAAAAAGAGGGGGTTATTCTTTGGAAGGCAGCTTAAAAGAACTAGCACGATATTAGCACCTGTAGAGCAGAACATAATCTGTTTTACAGGTGCTTTTTTCAATTAATAAGGAACTGGTACTTTCGTCTCTTGTGAAAATGTCTAATTAAAAGACTAAAAAAAGACTAAAAAACTTTAAATTAAGTAATACTTTACAAACGATTAATTTTCTATTAACTAAATATTGACTTAAAATTACTTTGTGATATACTGAATTTATCAAATAAATTAAGCAATTGCACACTGGTTCCCATATTTTTTACTGCACTCCCCAAGTATGCAGTACCCTCTCCCTGAAATATGGGAAGCAGCGTGCAATTGCTTTTTTATTAAGTGAAACCGGATAGATGGAGGGTGCTGGAAGGTTTTTACAACTAAAATGGAGAAGAAAGGAAAGGTAGAGCAAAAACATGAGAAGGGTAGGAAAACAGATTGTTGCCATCACGCTGGCAGCGGCAATGATGGGGTCACTGACACCGGAGGCATGCACATTTTTACAGAACGAGATTGTGTATGCGGCGGAGACAAATGAAGCGTCAGCACCAACAGTAACACGTGCAGAACTGTACAAAAATGAGGGCGCAAAAACAACAAAAACCATTGATTTTTCAGAATTGAAAGAAGATGACTGGAATGGTGAAGGAAAAATTACTTTTGCATATGATGAATCCATCAATGGCTCGTTGGGAAATGTGAATGAAGAGTATGAATTAACTGCAAAGGTAACACTGGATGAAACATCCTATCAGTCGCTGGATGCAGATAAAGCGCATCTGAATATCCAGGGTGTAACAAAACTGGGATCAAATTGGGGATGGAACAACAGTACGGATTGCCAGTGGCTGCAGAAGGATTCTTTTATGAAAGTTGGGGAGAATTATTCAGCTGATCTGAAAGTAAAGTTTTCAGGAATAACACCGGATACATTGATGGATGTTGAATTTGTTCTTGTGGGAACCGGATTTAAGGGAACTGTGACATTTTCAAATGTAGTTCTCACAAATTTATCAAGCGATAAACAGGAACTGACCAAACAGGAGCCAACCGTTCTTTCTGATTTAAATAATGAATCCCAGGTAAATCTGTGGGCAGGTGAAACCGGATATCAGTATTCCCACGGTGGAAAAGAAAATGCTGCTCCGGAACTTTCCTATGATGCAAATGGCGGAGACGGAAGATTAAAAGTAAGCCTGAATTATACAGCCAACTCCGGCGAATCATGGAGTGAGGCAAAAGTGAAATTCACACCCAAGACACCGGCTGATATCAGCAATTATAATCAGGTGAGTGTGGATTTGATTTATCCGGAAAACAGTAATATTTCCAAGATAAAATTTTTCTCCAACAGCGGAATCGATAAAGATACCAGCATAGATTCGTCCGAGGCAGCAGATGCAGGAAACGGATATAAGAAAGTTACAGTTACTTTAGGATTTTCTCCATCTGCCACACCAATGGCTGATCTGACAATCGGACTTATCGGAGCCAACAGTTCCTTTGCTGGGGATGTTTATCTGGATAATCTGATACTTTCCCAGAAGGATGCCAGTGGTGATTTTGTGGCAATTACCGCAACACCGAATACAGACGGAACACAGGCAAAAACAGAAGCAACAGATAAAACCCTGACCATGACAGATCCGGATGCCAGCAATAGCGCAAAGGCATTGTATGCATATTTACAGGGACTGACCGAGAGCGATCAGGTACTGTTTGGCCATCAGAATGATGTCAGCCGTTCGGTTGGAACCAAGGATGCGTTAGGAGATGTCCATGATGTGACCGGTTCTGTCAGCGGTATTTTTGGAATCGATTCCCTTGCACTGTTTGGAAGCGAGGCAGGTGGAACAGATGCAAAATCTGCACTGGAAAATTCCATCAATTACAGCAAAAAGGCAGCAGAGAATGGAGCAATCGTCACATTATCTGCACATATGCCAAACTTCACAAGCGCGAAGATCAAAGACAATGGGGATGGAACCTACGATTTCTTTGACTGTAATTTCAACGAATCCAAAGATCTGTCCGGGGACAGCTTAAAGAAGATTCTGCCAGGAGGAGAAAAGAATAAGGTCTTTACGGCTTATCTGGATACCATTGCAACCTATGCGAATAAATTACAGGAATCAAATATTCCGGTCATCTTCCGTCCACTGCATGAGAATACCGGCGGATGGTTCTGGTGGGGAACTGGAAACACGGCGGAAAGTTATAAGAGTCTGTATGCATATACCAGAGAGTATCTGGAATCCAAAGGGGTACATAATATGCTGTATGTATATTCTCCAAACGGTCCAATGGAGACGGAAGAAGAATATATGTCGCGTTATCCGGGAGATGCCTATGTAGATATTCTGGCATTTGACTATTACAACGATTTTAATACCTATCCGGCAGAGGCAGATACGTCGTTTTTTGATCATCTGGACCAGACCTGTCAGGTTGTATCTTCCATTGCAAAGAAGCACGATAAGCTGGCAGCGATTTCCGAAACCGGTGTGCGTGTAATGAAGGAGAACGGAAGCGATAATGAGGGACTTCTCGTAAAAAACAATCCGGTAAGCGAAGCAAAAACCGGAAAGAACTGGTATGAAGAAGTCAACAATATTGCAAAGAAAAATGATATGCCATATTATATGGTATGGGCAAATTTCAGCGATACCAACTTTTATGTTCCATATAAGCACACCGATACAATGGGTCAGGAAATGATCAATGAGTTTATTGATTACTACAACAACGAGGATTCAGTATTTGGAAACGGTACGAATTTCTATGACAATATTGATAAGTATGCAGGAGTAAAGACGGATAATTACAAAGATGTCAGCGGATACATGGTAGCTCCGTTTGATATGGATACGATTTTAAAGCCAACTGCGTTAAAGGCAAGTGTTTCCAATGCCGGTGAGGTATCGTTTGTTGTAAAGGATACGGCAAAAGGCAAACAGTTGACATTGCCGGCTGCGAAAGGCTCCGATGGATGTTATACGGCGCAGCTGACACAAGAGGAAATGGATCAGATCGGAAAAACAGATGTTGCATCCATTACACTCGTTGCAGATGGAAAAGAACTGTCCACGATTACGAATCTGAGTATCGGAAAAGAAAAGGACAAAGCTCCGGCAGGTGTGCTGGAAAATTTTGACTACTATGTCGGGAGTAATGGACTTCTGGATGCAGCTTACGGTGGAAATTCTGCCGCTGGATGCAGTTCGTCCTTTACGCTGGATCAGGAGCATAAGGCAGACGGTACATATGGTGCTGCATTTAATTACAAATTAAAAACAACCGGTTCGGAAGTCTGGACGGGTCTGGTAAATGCAACTCTGAGCAATACAGATTTTTCAGCCTATAATGCATTGAAATTCTGGACAAAACTTGATGGAAAAGGGCAGAAGGTTGTTGTACAGATCAAGGCAGGAGGAGAAGAGTATGAAGTATATCTGACTAATCTTGCAAAGACAGAAGATGCCTATGAAGTAACCGTTCCATTCTCAGCTTTTAAAGGGAAGACGGGTGGAAAACTTAGTGGGGATGCTTTAAAAGATGTGCAGGCATTCGGACTCTGGTGTAATTCCAACCCGGCAGGTTCCGCGGTAGATGTGGAATCGGTACTTTACTTTGATGCATTCAAAGGAACAACGATCAGTGACGCGGAAGCTGCAAAAGCAGATGCCGATGGCCTGATTGCAGTAAAACAGACCAGCCAGAGTGGAAATAATGGCGGAAATTCTTCCTCCGGAAGCAGCACCTCTGGTGGAAATTCCGGTAGCACAACAACACCGGATACCGGAAATACAACACCAGATACAAAACCATCGGAAACCCGGAAAACGGACAAAACATTTGAGAATATTGCAAAAGATACAAATGCGACACTTACCGTTGAAAAGAACGATAAGGGAGAAGTGACAGGTGCCCGGGCACAGCTGGAAAAAACAGTAAAGAACGCTTCCGAGACAAAGAAGACTACAATTTCAGCAGATGTGGTTGCAAAATTAGTCCAAGAGGCAGGAACCAGCGACATCACGATTACCCAGACAACAAAGAACGCTTCCGGCAAAGTGATGAACAGCGTATCTGTCAATGCGAAGGATCTGCAGGCAGGTAAAAAGCTGACACTTGTAAAAGTTGATAAAAAGACAGGAGAAAAAGTCCTGATCAGCAGCAGAACTTATAAGGTTTCCAAAGACGGAACTGTGACAGCGGATACCAAAGATGCCGGTGATTATGTACTGCTGAATGAGAAGGATGCAAAAGCCCTGAGCAGTAAAATCTTAAAGAGTGTTGCATTAAAGGATACCAAGAAAACGGTTGCAAACGGAAAGAAGGCAAAAGTTACTTTTGATAAGAACCTGAACATGGAAAATGTAAAGAAGATCACTTATACATCTTCCAAAAAGTCGGTTGTAACAGTGAATAAAAATGGTACAATTGTCGCAAAGAAAGCTGGCAAAGCAGTTGTGAAAGTAAAAGTCACTTTAAAGAACGGAAAGACAAAGACTGTAAAGATGACGATCAAAGTGACAAAGTAAATTTACAGGAGTTTCGTCAAAATTTTAATAAGAAAAAGACGGTTTCGCAGGAAATCGTCTTTTTTCTTACCCATAATTGTAAAGAGAAGCGTGTGCGTTTTTTCGGGGAATTGATTGTAATTTCAGGAACCTTTGTTTATACTAAAATCGATAGAAAAGAGAATGAGAATGAGAAGGAGAACATTTATTATGGCAGGAAAACACATTTCCATTCCGGCACTTTTAAAGATCGGTGCGGGTGCATTGGACAATCTGGGGATTTACTTAAAAGAGTTACAGTTACAGAAAGTAGTTGTATTGTTTGGAAACGGTCTTGTAGAAATGTTTGGTTCTACCGTTATGGAAACATTGCAGCAGGAGGACATTGATATTTTAGAATATCAGGAACTTGATACCGTGCGGTTGGAAGATCTGACCAGTCTTGCATTTTCCATGCCGGCGAAGACGCAGGCAGTCATCGGCATCGGTGGCGGAAAAGTGATTGATGGTGCGAAATATTGTGGATTTCTGCGAAATCTGCCGTTTATCAGCATCCCGACATCGGCATCGAGCGATGGCTTTTCAAGTGCCAGTGCTTCCCTTCTGGTGGAAGGACGGCGCAAGTCCGTTCCGGCAAAACTTGCATATGGGATTGTGGTGGATACAAGGATTATTCGCAGTGCACCGGAGAAATTTTTATATTCCGGCATCGGCGATATGGTGTCAAAAATTACGGCACTGTATGACTGGATTTTTGAGGAAGAACATGGGTACGGAAAAGTCAATGATTTTGCTGTCATGATTGCTAAGAAAGCAGTCAATAGTTTTGTGCGCACACCGTTTACTTCGATACAGGATGATCTGTTTTTAAAGGAACTTCTGGATTCTCTTGCGATGAGCGGAATTGCAAATGAGATTGCGGGCAGCAGTGCGCCAACGAGCGGCAGCGAACATCTGATTTCCCATGCGCTGGACAAGATGCTTGAGCATCCGCAGCTTCATGGTATTCAGGTTGGCATTGCAACCTATCTGATGAGTGTTGTACAGGATCATCGTTACCGGAGGGTAGACACGATCTTTACGCAGACGGGGTTCTGGGATTATGTAAAAGCACTGGATCTTCGGCGGGAGGATTTTGAGAAAGCAGTTGATCTGGCACCGTCGATCAAACCGTTCCGCTATACGTATCTGCATGAGCAGCAATATAGGGATCGCGCGAAGGAACTCCTGCATACAGATGCGCGGTTGCAGGAAATCTTGAAATAGAGAGGAAAATAAATTACAGGATATACAATGATAAAAGTAGCAATATGTGATGATGATATACAATTTATTTATAAATTGGAACAAAGTATTTTTCGGTTTGCAGAAATGAAAAGAATAAAAGTGGATGTTGACGGTTATACAAGTGGAGCAGAATTTATTCAAAAACTGCAGCAAAGCGAAAGGTATGATTTGTTATTTTTGGATATTGAATTAGGGGACAGCTCGGGGATTATCGTTGGAAACTGGATTCGATCTCAGATCCAATATGAATCCATGCAGATTGTTTTTGTATCGGCAAAAGAAATGTATGCCATGCAGCTTTTTGATCTGCGTCCAATGAATTTCCTCGTGAAACCCATACAACAGGAACGAGTAGATTATATATTAGATGAATATGAAAGGCTGTATCAGTTTCAGCCACATATTATAGAAATTGGGAAAGGAAGAAATGCGATACGGATAGAAGAACATTCTGTTTTTTATTTGCAGAGCCTTGCCAGAAAAATTCAAGTGGTAACAGCAAATGATACATTATGTGTTTATGGAAAACTTTCGGAGGTTATTCCTGCGTTGAATCCGCATTTATTCTGCGTGGTACATAAATCTTATGTCATTAATCTGCGGTATGCAGAATCTTTTCAGAAAGACAGCGTACACATGATCAATGGGGATGACATTCCGGTCAGTCGGTCTATGAAAAATAACCTTGATCATGCAATTATGGAAAAGATGAGGTGTGGCGGGTGAATAACATAGAAAGAATATTTGAAGCGGTATGTAACATATTAAGTGTGTATGTAAGTTTTAAAGTGACGGATGTTTTTCTGGAAAAGAAAAGAAAACTGCCACGGATGGCAAATATTGTTTATGTGCTCGTATGGCTTATTAATACAGTTGTTGCATTTGGTTTTCGAAATGCCATGGGGACTACGGTGAGTATGGTACTGCTTCTCTGGGCGGCAGAAGGTATATTGTATGAAGGAAGTATACTGCAGAAAATAATGGCAGGTTGTTTTACAGTATTGCTGGGGCTTACCATAGAATTTATCATGTATTATTATCTGGGAGATTTTTCTTTGTTTTCCGAAGGGCGGGCAATGGGAACCATCACGGGGGCAATGGTCAATCTGCTCATAGCAATGGGAATAAGACAGGTGATATGTCGGCGAAGGGTTATGGAAACACAGAACTATTACTTTATGATTCTTGTATTAGCCGGAAATATTGTCTGGATATATGCTCTTGAGAGTGTATCCGGCGAAAATTCGCCAAAAACAGTATTATCACTGGCTATTATGATCGTTGTAGATCTTGGAATGTTCTATTTGTATGACCGTTTGGGAGAAGCTTATCAGGATAAAATGCAGCAACGGCTTTTAAAGGAACATATGATGGTCTATCAGGAGCAGATGCATATCATGCAGCAGGATCAGAAAAAGCTGGATTCTTTGCGGCATGACATGAAAAACCATATGTATCTTCTGCAGACATATCTTAATGAAGGAAGGTATGATAAGGCACAGGAATATGTAAATAAAATGAGTGAGCATTTGCAGACGGAGCATAAGTATGTGAATACGGGGAATCTGGAACTGGATATGATTTTGAATCATAAACTGGCAAAAGCGGAGGCAATGTCCTGTCAGATTCAGTCGCAGATCGTGATTCCGTGCCAGTTGCCAGTGGATGGATATGACTGGAATGTTTTGTTTGGAAATCTGTTGGACAATGCAATTGAGGCAATGGAGCAGATAAAAGATCGTTTTTTGGAGATTCGGATACAATACGACAGGGGAATTCTGGGGATACAGGTGAAAAATACGTTTGATGGAAAAGTCAATAAACAGGGAGAACGTTTACTGACAAGGAAGAAACAACAGGCATTGCATGGAATCGGTATGCAGAATATTTCAGATGTTGTAGACAAATACGGGGGATGGAAATCTATAAATATCGATGAAAATATATTTGAGGTTCAGATTGTGTTATATCTTTGAAAAAATCCCATGGTGTATGCTATGGGATTTTTAATGCAGATTTTGACGAAAATCAAACCAATTTTAACATGCAGAAAGAATAATGGGAAAAATGAAGTATAGTATACACAAGAGAGGGGGAATGGCTATGAAAAATATTTTAAAAATAATGCTTATGATGATTACAATTTTTACGATAGCAGGTTCTGCTGTGTATGCCGCTGAAATACCGGTTTCCGATCAGGATCAGTTAATAACGAGCAGGGATTGGACAGAAATCAGTAATTTACAGGATAAAATGAAAAAAGAAGAGCCGGATGCAACCATCGATTATGACAAGGCATTAAAAGTATATGTGGATTGTAATCTTATAAAATTGCAGACGGCAGATACGAAAAAACTCACAAGTGCTCTGGAAAGTGCAAATTATGTATGGGTAATTCCTTTTAAAATGGAAAAGACATATGGAATGTTTACCGTAGCCAAAGGACTTCCATTGCGTGAAGAAGCAAAGTCTGTATTGACAAAAGCAGAACAGGAAGAAGTAAAAAATCATGCTGGAAAATGGATGCTTACAGAGACAGCAGAACATACAGTGGAACCTTACTATGATATACTTCTGGAAAAACGAGAGGCATTATCGGACTGTACGAGAGTAGTACTGGTGGGAAGTCAACCGGGAATGAGACAGCCGGTTGCACTTGGGATGGATGATGAAACAGCACGTATCTGGATTTCGTTAGGGTATCAGTATCCGGTTATGGAGAAAATTCCGGAAACTCAAAATGTGGAAAGCGGTGTCTATTCATTTGAGTCTGTAGCGGAGATTTCAGATACTTATATTGAAGATTCTGAGGTAAGTACAGGAGCTGGAGTACAGAGCAGAAGTTCGATGAAATATGTGGCTGGCATTGGAATTATAGTGATAGGAAGCATATTAATCCTTAGTGTTTTAAAGAAAAAGAAATTGGAGGATTATGAATGAAGAAAATCAGTCTGTACTTATTAATTTTTACAATGCTATATTGTCTGTGTGCGTGTGGAAAAAATTCTGATGTAAAATCAAACAGTAGAGAAGATGATGGCAGAAAAGAACAAAAGATAATCATATCATCAATTCAGATTGCTTCAAATACGAAGGTTATGCGTGCAAAGGTGTTCCTTCCGAACGTAAAATCTTTGGAAGGAACAAATTATTGGTTAGGTGGGTTAGATACTACCAGTAAGGTGGATGTAATAGATACAGGTGATGGTATTCAGATCAATGTGTGCGGCTTTTATTCCGATGATACTGCGTGGAAAAATCCGAAAGTATATAAGGGATTTCAATCACCGGATAATTCAAATACGCCATTAAAAAATGTTTTGGTTAAGGGAAAAGTTGTTCCAATGAAGGAGAAGATGTTAAAAGCGGATGTTAAGAAAACAAAAAAAACAATCCCTGTTGAAATTACACCTTATACGGTTAGTATTTGTCCCGTCAATGACTGGAGAGAAAAAGGGTGTTTTTATCATGTAGTTGCAACAACAAAAGACGGAAAGCAATATTCCATAGGAGAGTTACCTCTTACCGATGACAGAAAAGGAACTGAAAAAAAGAAACATCCTTTCATGGATGATACAGATCTTGAAGAGCTTGGAGATGGCTATGCATCTGCAAGTGAAATGAAATATTGTGGGGCTCGTTATATTTTTAATCAGGAGATTGATATCACACAGATAGAACAGATAGAAATAATAAAATATAAAATCAGCAGATGATATAGGTATAAAAACAGGTCATAAATTTGTTGACGATGATAGGAAACCATGTTAGGATGATGGTAGAGACTATCAATGAAGTGACAGGGGAATGAGTTTTTGACTCATCCCCCTGTTCTTATTATCAGGAGAAATGGATGAAAAAGAACAATCAGATGAAACCAGACAATGTAGTAAAACGTCTATGGGCATTTTTTATCGTGCTCACCATGTGCGTTACCGTGCAGCCTGTCGTGCCGGTAAAGGCGCAGGAGGCTGTGCAGACAGCGGCAAAAACGATCTATACGGAATTTAAACATGGAAATTCTACTCATTCCGGAGATGGAAGCTATGGAAATCCCTACAATTTATTTGAGGATGCCTATGCGGCTGCCGGCAATGGGGATGAAATCTCAATTTTGGGAAGTGGTGCTTTTTTAAATGCCGAGGCTGCAGAACCGTTTATTTTTGATAAAAGCGTGACCGTCAACGGAAATGGAAATACTTTTTCCAACCGTAAGGGAGGATTTATCCTGAATACGGATGTGACATTTAAAAACATTACGCTGCGGTTTTCCAATCGTCTGCACGATGCAATTTTTGCAAATGGGCATAAACTTGTTCTTGAGGATGTTACGTGCGACAGCGGATTCCGCTATGTAGATATCTTTGGCGGATCCCTTTATGAGAATGGAAAGAATATGGGGAATCATCCGGGATCAGAGGCACAGATTCTGATTACGGGTGGTGGCACCAATCTGGGGAATATTTATGCCGGTTCCATGAACGGAACATATGACGGTAAGACACAGATCGTGCTTGCGCACGTTTCCGGTACGCAAAATGGGGAAATCTATGCATCCGGTGCCATTGAACCATATGTAAATCAGGATGACTGGTTTTCCACGCAGGAGCCGGATCCACCGGCAGCGGATGGACAATATACGGTTTCCGGCGATGTGGAAATTTCACTTACCGGTTCCGATATGAAACAGGTGTACGGAGTATCTGAAAATCACGCAGGGAAGACATTTCTGACCATAGATACCGACCAGTCCTATACCGGGATTCCAGGTATAAGCAAAGTAGGAAACCTCACAGTAAAGGGCGGTGGAACATTTGCACCGGCAGCGTTGGACAGCTGTACGGTCAGACTGGAAGGGGCAAGTGCGATTGATCTTTCCCAGATGGAAACTCCACAGGTACATTCGATTGTGAGTGCGGATTCAGCAGGAAACCGATTGATCTTAGGAAAAGAACAGAAGCTGAATGTTACAGATACCATTACGGGTGCACTTACATTTGAAACCCTGAATGGAAGAAATGGAAAATCCGGAATTGCGGAGTATGGTCACACCTATCTGGAACTTGGAAGGGCTGCGGATACGGCGGTTTCTTTTACACCGACAGACGGACAGGCGGGAATGACACTGGAACGGACATCGTTTGGAAACGGAGAAATCTGGAAAACCAGTGAGTTGTCAGGGGATAAACCGGTTGCGGTAAAAAATGTTACAGTAAAAAATCCTGTACTTTTGGCGAATGTTTCAAATATTATGAGTAGTGATAAATCGTATTATCTGGATGTGGAATGGCAGGAAGGGACACCCGAAAATGGGAAAACTTTATATCAGGTTCCACTTACATACGAAGTAGAGTTCAATAATCATATATATTATTCAACGGTTGGTGATGATGGAAATGCCAATGTTTCGGATCTTAGACTGGCATTTCATCCGGAGACAAATCAGGACGGGGTACATACAATTACACCGGAATTTTATGAAGATGCTACTAGTAACGAACTGAAACTGCCAGAACCGGGAACCTACTACATCACAATCCGTCCATTTTCAGCAGATGAACAAATTGAGCAGAAGGTAGTTTTGATTGTAAACAAAGATCCGGATACATCCGGTTCGACGGCTACTTCAAAGGAAACAACCACTACGATAAATGGATTACCAACGGCCGTGTCCATGCAGGATGAACTGAATCTTACCGTGCAGACGGTCTATACAGATAGCAGCTTACAGGGACACGTGCCATCTGCTGGTTTTTCGGTATACATTAACCAGACCCCTTATGAAGTATCCGGCATCACGCTTCAAAACGGAGAGGCAGCCATAAAGATTCCGGTTTCAGAGGCAAACGGATTTCATATGGGAGAAAATGCAATTACAGTTTCTTATGCAGGAGCAGCCAATAAAAACTACAGGGCACTTCCTTCCCAGGCAAACGAAACCGTGTCGGTAAATCCAATTGCCGTAAAGATGCAGTATGATACCATCCAGCAGACAGCTGCATACACAGGGCTGAAACAGAGCTGCCTTGTTTCCACGGTAAATGTAGTCCGAAAGGACAACGGAAAGACGGTAGATTCGCAGGTAAAGCCTGAAGTTTTCTATCGGCAGGATGGGAAAAATGTTGTTCCGGTGCAGCCGGGCAGTTATGATGTCTGGTTTAAAGTGGATGGAAACCAGTACGATGTGATAGAGGAAAAAGTCGGAACCTTTACCATTACAGCGGCGAAACCATCGATTCGTCTTACGGCAGAGACAGAAAACGGTAATTCCGTACATCTGTATGCAAAGGTAGATGGAGTCCGAAATGGCAGTATTCCGCTTGGTTCGATTTCTTTTTATCAGGACGGAACCATAATAAAGGCACAGGAAAAACTCGTATATGGGGAAGCCGATACGGTTGTATCAGGCTTAAAACGTGGCGGTTCTTATCAGTTTAAGGCAGTATATGAGCCGGATGATAAGGATGGACAGACTTATTACGAAACAGTGACAAGTGAAGCCGCGACCGTTACAATCAAAGAGGACAGTTCCACCGGAGGCGGTGGAACAACCGGAGGCGGCTCATCTTCCGGAGGAAGTGGAACAACCGGAGGCGGCTCATCTTCCGGAGGCGGTGGAACAGCCGGAGGCGGCTCATCTTCCGGAGGCGGTGGAGCAACCGGAGGCGGCTCATCTTCCGGAGGTGGTGGAGCAACTGGAGGCGGCTCATCTTCCGGAGGAAGTTCTGGTGGTGGAAATACTTCGGGTGGTAACACAGCCGGAGGGGGAACACCGTCCAACGGAAATAAAACCGATGCAGAAACACCGTCTGACGGAAATACAGCTGGTACACAAACACCGTCCGATGGAAACGCGGCCGGACAAAATACACCAACCGTAACCGTTACCGGAACCCGGAAAAATAAAGCCATCAAAACAACGGTGACCGCTGATCTGATAAATCAGATACTGGAAGAAAACGATGGAAAACACACAGATGTGACGATCCAGGTCACCGATCCGGCTGGCAACGTAAGCTATACACTGACCGTAAATACAGCAGACATACAGACCGGAAACAAGCTGTATGTGTGCGCAAAAGATCAAAAGACAGGTGCCTATGTCCTTGTAAACGACAAGAGTTATACGGTTACAAAAGCCGGAAATGTGAATTTTTCAGCAGATTCCAAAAAGGATTATGTCCTTATGGATCAGAAAGATATGGATCAGGTCACAACGAAAATATTAAAAACGGTTACATTGAAGAATAAAACCGTTCAGGTGAAGAAGGGAAAACAAAAGAAGGTTTCTCTGGCAGCCACCTTAAATATGGACAATGTAAAAAGCATTTCTTATCAGAGCAATAACAAAAAAATTGCATCTGTAAACAAGAAGGGTACCATAAAATCGAACAAAAAAGGAACTGCGTCCATTCGCGTGACAGTAACCTTAAACAATGGAAAGACCAAAGTTTTAAAATTAAAAGTCAAAGTCAAATAGCAGATGCAGGAAAAGACAAAACCCCGGAAATAAATATCCGGGGTTTTTGTTTTACCTAGAGAGAAAGTGCACACTGATCAATTTTTTCCAATTCTTCCTCCGTAAACGGAGCAGAGTTTAACACTTTCAGATTTTCAAGAATCTGTGCCGGGCGGGAAGCTCCGATCAGAACGGAAGTAACCACACCGTCCCGGATCACCCATTTGAGTGCCATCTGTGCGAGGCTTTCACCACGGGCAGCCGCAATCTCATTCAGGCTCCGGATACTGTTCAGCCGCTTTTCATCGAACTGGTCGGCATGCAGGAAACGTCCGTCGGTATTGACACGGCTGTCCTTTGGAATACCGTGCAGATAACGGTCGGTCAGCATACCCTGTGCGAGCGGGCTGAAAGAAATAATTCCTTTCTTCCCATCTGCTGCGGCCTGTTTTAAACCGTTTTCTTCAATGGTACGGTTAAAGATATTGTAGGAATTCTGGTTGATAATAAACGGGCAGTGCAGATCTTCTAAGATGGCAGCTGCGCGTTTCATGGTTTCCCCGTCGTAGTTGGACAGACCGACATACAGTGCTTTTCCGCTTCGCACGATCTGGTCGAGTGCACCCATGGTTTCCTCCAGCGGTGTATCCGGGTCCATGCGGTGGTGATAGAAAATATCCACATAGTCCAGACCGAGCCGTTTTAAGCTCTGGTCAAGGCTGGCAATCAGGTACTTGCGGCTGCCCCAGTTTCCATAAGGCCCCGGCCACATGTCAAAACCGGCTTTGGAACTGATGATCAGTTCATCGCGGTAGGAAGAAAGTTCTTCCCGAAGGATCTTCCCGAGATTTTCCTCCGCACTGCCCGGCTGCGGTCCATAGTTGTTTGCCAGATCAAAATGTGTGATCCCGTGGTCAAATGCCGTAAAGCACATCTGTCTCATATTTTCATAAACACCGGTATCTCCGAAATTGTGCCAGAAGCCCAAAGATACTTCCGGCAGCATCAGTCCGCTGTCGCCGCAGCGGTGGTATTTCATGGTTTCGTAACGTGATTCATTTGCGTGATACATAAGAAATCCTCCTTAGTTTGTAAAAAATTTATCATAAATGCCAAATCCAAAGATAAAAAGCACAATCAGCGGCAGAATATAGGTAATGTAGCCGCGCATCCAGTTTTTAATTTTTAATCCTTTTCCGGTATTGGCTTCGGTTGTGTAGTTTTTCCAGCCCCAGCCGTAGCGGCTTGTGCAAAACAGCAGATATACCAGGGAACCGAGAGGCAGGAACAGGTTGCTTACCAGAAAATCTTCCAGGTCAAGCACAGACCCGCCAAAGATTGAAAAACCTTTCCAGTTCCATACATTGTATCCGAGTACACATGGCAGGGAGAGTACAATGATCAGTACCAGATTAACGGCACAGGATTTCTGGCGGCTGCATCCGGTCAGTTCCATACCGCAGGAGATGATGTTCTCAAATACTGCCAGGATTGTGGAAAACGCTGCAAAAAACATAAACAAAAAGAACAGGCTTCCCCAGAGTCTGCCAAGCGGAATATGGTTAAAAATATTCGGCAGGGTGATAAAAATCAGGCTTGGTCCGGAAGTCTGGTCAACATGGAACGTAAAGCATGCCGGAAAAATGATAAGTCCGGAGGTGATAGCAACAAACGTATCCAGAATGGCAATATTTACCGATTCACCAAGCAGAGAGCGTTCCTTTCCGATATAACTTCCCAAAATTGCCATCGCGCCGATTCCAAGGCTTAACGTGAAAAATGCCTGGTTCATGGCACCCGTAATGGTTTTTGCAATACCGATCTGTTTCATCCGTTCAAAGTCCGGGATCAGATAAAAGGCAAGGCCTTCTTTTGCACCATCCATAAAAAAGCTGTTGACCGCCAGAATGATCATGATGATAAGCAAAGAAGTCATCATGACCTTTGTTACTTTTTCCAGACCGTTCTGCAGTCCACGGGAGCAGACAAATACGCCGGCGCAAACAACTACCACCATCCAGAAGCCCATGGTCAGAGGTTTGCTCAGCATTGTGGTAAACTGTCCGGATACACCGTCGGCATCCAGTCCCTGAAACTGTCCGGTGACCGTCATATAAAAATAATGAAGCATCCAGCCGGTGACCGTTGTATAAAACATCATAAGAAGATAGCAGCCGATCAATGTGATAATCCCGTGGATATGCCATTTCTGTCCGGGTTTTTCCAGTGCCTGGTAGGCTTTGACCGGACTTTTCTGGCTGGCACGCCCAACCGCAAATTCCATCGTCATGATCGGGAGTCCGAGAATAATCAGAAACAACAGATAAAACAGCACAAAGGCACCGCCTCCGCCCTGTCCGGCAGTGTATGGAAATTTCCATACGTTTCCGATTCCGATCGCACATCCGGCTGACAGGAGAATGAATCCCAGACGGGATTTTAATTTTTCTCGTTCTTCCATAAAATAATCCACCTTTTTGTAAACATTGTATAAAATACAAACGAAATTATACAATCTGTTGTGAAAAGTTTCAAGCCCTTTTGACGAAATTTTACCAGGTATGTGTTGTATTTTTTTACAGATACTAGAGGAGAAGGTTGCGGAGTGTTCATGTTCTGCAATCAACAAGATTATCTTATGGAAAGAAAGAGGTATAAACCATGGTTTTAACAGAAAAAGAGATGGCTACAATTGAGGATCTGCACACACAGGAGCTGTCCTGCGTGGAGAAGTACAAACGTTACGGACAGGAAGCAAAAGACCCGGTACTTCGGGATTTGTTTGCCGATCTGGAAAAAAAGGAGCAGAAGCATGTGGAGTCTCTGGAACAGGTCATGAAAGGCAGCGTCCCATCCTGTAACGTCAATGACAGAGAGGGAAAAGAATATGCGCCAAAGGCAACATATGATTCTATGACCAATCCGGAAGATAAGAAAAACGATAATTTCCTTGCCACAGACAGCATTGGTTCTGAAAAAATGGTGTCCGGAACGTATAATACCGATGTGTTTGCATTCGGGGATTCCGATGTGCGCAAACTTCTGGCAGATATCCAGGTGGAAGAACAAAACCACGCGGAGATGCTCTATAAATATAAAACCGTAAACGGCATGGCATAGCCGGCATGTGGAGTGGATGTCCCAAAGCATCCACTCTTTTTGTTTTTACAAAAGGATTACAGAAAACGGATAGTACATCTTACATAACCCGTTTATTATAAATCCTGTAATAAATCTTACAGATTTCACAAGGAGAACATATGTCCCGATGGCGGTGATAAGTGGGACATAGTTGGAAAAATATATCATATA
>OODO01001368.1_pt1 | contig 16777 bp, 17 predicted proteins | sample 1671261 | NCBI WGS metagenome assembly OODO01 (sample SAMN06348138, study PRJEB24527) | human gut metagenome | biome: human gut; feature: ankylosing spondylitis patient; material: feces | host: Homo sapiens | place: China | collected 2015-10 | reverse complement strand
CTTGCGCAGGATGCGCAGGCGCTCCCACGGGTCCTCGTTCAGGAAGCGCATGCAGACGTCAAACGTTGCACCGCCCCAGCACTCCAGCGACCAGTAGCCCATATTGTCCAGGAGCTCACAGGCAGGGAGCATATCCTCGATGCGCATGCGCGTGGCAGCCTGAGACTGGTGCGCGTCGCGGAGGATGGTTTCTGTAATTCGCAGCGGATTCTTCTTTTCCATAACGGACATACCTCCTTATCAGCCGAACAGGGCGATGAACACGCCCGCGGCGACGGCGGAGCCGATGACACCGGCGACATTCGGGCCCATGGCGTGCATGAGCAGGAAGTTGGCGGGGTTGGCCTTCTGGCCGACCATCTGGGAAACACGCGCGGCCATCGGGACGGCGGAGACGCCGGCCGAGCCGATCAGCGGGTTGACCTTCTTGCCGGACAGCTTGCACATGATGTTGCCGCCGATGAGGCCGCCGGCCGTGGAGATGCCGAAGGCAACGAGGCCGAGGAAGATGATCTTCAGGGTCTCGGGCTTCAGGAAGTTGGAGGCAACCATGGTCGCGCCAACGGAGGTGGAGAGGAAGATCGTGACGATGTTCATGAGCGCGTTCTGCACGGTGTCAGACAGACGGTCGGTGCAGCCGCATTCACGGAACAGGTTGCCGAGCATCAGGCAGCCGATCAGCGGAGCCGTGGACGGCAGGAGCAGGATAACGAAAATGGTGACGATGATCGGGAAGAGGACCTTCTCGGTCTTGGAGACCGGGCGGGACTGCACCATCTTGATCTTGCGGTCAGCCTCAGAGGTCATGAGCTTCATGATCGGGGGCTGGATCATCGGGATCAGGGCCATGTAGGAATACGCCGCGATGGCGATCGCGCCCAGCAGATGCGGGGCAAGCTTGTTGGTCAGGAAGATGGCCGTCGGGCCGTCTGCGCCGCCGATAATGCCGATGGAAGCGGCCTCAGGGCCGGTGAAGCCGAGGCAGATCGCGCCGAAGAAGGCGACGAACACACCCAGCTGCGCAGCCGCACCGAGCAGCAGGCTCTTCGGATCTGCGATCAGGGGGCCGAAGTCGGTCATGGCGCCGACGCCCATGAAGATCAGGGACGGGTACAGACCGGCCTTGACGCCGATGTAGAAGATATCCAGCAGACCGGCGTTCGACAGAACATGGCCATAGCTGTGATAGTAGGGGCTGGTGGAGTCGAGGAATGCGCTCCAGAGTTCGGGATGGTACATGGCGTTGGTCGCGTTCAGATCAGGGTTGACTGCGTCCAGACCGGGGAAGTAGCTGACGTTCGCAAGCAGGCAGCCGAACGCAATGCCGACGAGCAGCAGCGGTTCGAAGCCCTTGACGATGCCGAGGTACAGCAGGACGCAGGCAATAACGATCATGACAAGGTTCTGCCAGCCACCGTTTGCGAAGAAGCCCGCAAAGCCGGATTCCGTCGCCAGCTTTAACAGGGTATCACCAACATTAAACATCTTTGATCCTCCTTATGCCAGAACGACCAGCGGAGCACCCGTATCCACAACAGCGCCCTTGGTGGTCACGACCTGTGCGACCGTGCCGTCACGCGGGGCAAGGATCTCATTTTCCATCTTCATGGCCTCGAGCACGACCAGAATGTCGCCGGCCTTGACAGCCTGACCCTGGGAGCAGTTGACCTTCAGAATGTTGCCGGGCATCGGAGCCTTGACCTCAACAGCGCCTGCGGAAGCAGGAGCAGCGGGTGCGGCAGGAGCAGCAGCGGCAGCGGGAGCCGGAGCGGCCTTGGGTGCGGGTGCGGCAGCAGGAGCCACGGGTGCAGCGCCGGCAGCGGTCTCCTCGACAGAGACGCTGTAAGCAACGCCATTGACGGAAATATTGTAGTACTTCATGGAAGAGTCCTCCTGAATCAATCTAAATCGTTAGATGTACGTTTTCTTACAGAGCCATGTTGCCATGCTTCTTGGGCAGACGGGCAGCACGCTTGGTGCTCAGCAGCTCGAAGGCGGCCACGACGCTTGCGCGGGCGTTGGCAGCCTCGCAGGTCATGTCGGCAGAACCGGCGGCCACAGCAGCGTCCGCGCTGCACACCTCGGCGACGTAGGCAGCAGCCTTGGCCTTGGTGGCGGCGACGATGTTGTCGGAAGCGTCGATCTCCTCCTTGTACAGCACGGAGACGGCGGCGGAAGGCTCGAGAGCGCTGATGGTGCAGCCCTTGACAGCGATCTTCAGGTCAGCAGCGGCCAGCGCGGTGTAGACGGGGCCGACAGCCTTACCGACGATGAGCGCCACCTTGGCGGTGGTAGCGTCGGCATAGGTAGCAGCCAGACGGGCAGCCTCGCGGATGCCGCCGGCGATGTCATCGGAGGTGCTGGGGACGAAGCCCTCGGTGTTCACGATGGTCAGCACGGGGACGCTGAATGCGTCGCACAGGCGGACGAAGCGGGAAGCCTTGGCCACGCAGTTGTGGCACAGCTCCTTGCCGGTGGCCACGACGCCCACGGCGTTGCCGCCGATGGTAGCGAAGGCGGTGTAGACGTTCTTGCCGAAGCCGGCGTACATCTCCACGGCGCTGTCCTTATCGATGAGGGCAGCAGCAGCCTTTGCGGGCTCGGCGTTGGCGCTCAGGACAGCGGTGGGCTGCTCGAACTCGAAGATGGCCGGGCCGGTCAGGTTGTTGGCAGGCAGCAGACCCACGATGTGGGCAGCCTTCTCAGCAGCCTCGGCAGCGTCAGCGGCCACGATGGCAGCCACGCCTGCCTTTGCGGCAGCGGCGGCAGAACCGGCGTCAGCGACCTTGTCGCCCTTGGCGGCAGCGGTGAAGGGAGCGGTGAAGAACAGCTCTGCGCCCTCAGCCATGATGCAGACATCTGCGTTGGCAGCGCTCAGAGCGCTGGTGCCGCCGCAGACGCCCAGAACGACGGCCACCTGAGGCACGACGCCGGACACCTTTGCGATGGCGGCGTTGAGCTTTGCAGCCGCATTCAGCACGTCCAGACCCTCAGCCAGCTTTGCGCCGACGGAGTCGTAGAAGGTGACGACCGGGCAGCCCGTCTGGGCAGCCAGCTCGAGGACCTTGATGTTCTTCTCAACGTCCTTGACGGAAACAGCCTCGCCGTTCTGGAAGACGGCGTAAGCCTGCTGACCGGCAGCATAGCCGCTGGCAGCGCTCACCGCACCGTCCGCAAACAGAGCGGTGTATTCCCCGTCATCAAAAAACTTGGCGAGGATTTCTCCTTTGGTACTCTTTGAAGCCATGGTAAGACCTCCTGCTTATCTGTGTGAGTTTCAAAATTAGGTATATTATACCCGATTTTTCCAAGATTCTCAAGCCTTGTTCCATTCCTTTTTTTCCGGGAATGCCACAAATTTGGCAAAAGGAGCGGAAATTTCGGACACATGCCTTGAAGTCACTTTCACTTGTGCTTTTTGCCCGCAGCGGCTTTGTTCCCGCCCACAGGGCCCCGGGGACGGCGGGCAGCAGCCCTGGACTGCAAAGCGGCCGAGCGGGTCTGGGCGCGGCCCTTGGCGGCTGCGGCGCGCAGGCCGTTCACCTCTGCCTTGGTCAGCTCGCGGTACCTGCCGGGCTGGAGCATCCCCAGCTTGACGACGCCCTCGGCGTTCCGCTTCAGACGGATGACCTCGAGGCCCACGGCCTCGCACATCCGGCGGATCTCGCGGTTCTTGCCCTCTTTCAGGGTCATCTCCATGACGGTGCGGCCCGGCTCGTCGGTGACGACGTTGATGGCGCAGGGCAGGGTCCTGGTGCCGTCGTCCAGCACGACGCCGGAGCTGAGCTTCAGGAGCTGTGCCTCATCGGCCCGGGGCTGGACGGTGACGCGGTAGAGCTTGGAGATGCCGCCGGACGGATGGGTGACGGCCTGTGCGAAAGCGCCGTCGTTGGTCATCAGCAGCAGGCCCTCGCTGTCCTTGTCGAGACGGCCCACGGGGTACAGGCGGGCCGGGATGTCGGCCACCAGCTCCATCACCGTCTTGCGGCCCAGCTCGTCGCTGGCGGTGGTGACATAGCCGCGGGGCTTGTACAGAGCCAGATAGTACATCTGCTGGTTCTTCTGGATATAGATGCGCTCGTCGTCCACATGGAGGACGTCGCGGTTGGGGTCCATCTTGTCGCCCACCTTCACGGGATGGCCGTTGACCTTCACGCGGCCCTCGGCAATGATCTGCTCGGCGGCGCGGCGGGAGCACAGGCCCTGCTCGCTCATGATTTTCTGAATGCGTTCTTCTGCCATGATATGATCTCCTTGTGCGCCTCCCGGCGCTCAAATAGGGCTGCGGATGAACTCAACCTCTCAGTCTCGCTCACGCTCGACAGCTCCCCTACCGAGGGGAGCCTCTGGCGAAACCATTCACTTTGCGAGGACTGCCAAAGCCTCCCCTCGTTAGGGGAGGTGGCACGCCGCAGGCGTGACGGAGAGGTTTTGCCGCAGCCTCAGTATCAAAACTGCGGGTCGGAAGTCCGCAGTTACGGCGTAGGTTAAAGTTTACTCTGCTGCGGGAGCGGCAGGCGCAGCGGCGTCCTTCTTCTCCTCTTTCTTCAGCAGAGCGCTGACCTTGTCCACCAGCTCGGGCAGCATGGTCAGGGCGCGGTCAACGGTGTTGGAGCCGTCGGACAGCTGGATGGTGCGCACGCAGCCGTCCTTCACCACCAGAAAGGCCACCGGCTGGATGTTGACGCCCGCGCCGGAGCCGCCGCCGAACAGGTCCTTGTTGGCAGCGTTCTTGCCGTCGAAGTCGGTGCCTGCGGAAGCAAAGCCGAACGAGATGCGGGACACCGGCAGGATGGTGGTGCCGTCGTCGGTCTTGATGGGCTTGCCGATGATGGTGTTGGAATCAGCCATCTGGCGGATCTTGTCCATCGTGACGTTCATTAAACCTTGAATCGGATGCTCAGCCATAAAATCGGCCTCCTACTATTATTTTCCAGGAAAACTCCCCCTGGATAGGAGTATACACCATACGATATTATTGTAACACACTTTATAGGAAGACGTCCAGCACTTTTTCGCGCCAGAACTCATACAAAACGCGCAGAGCGGCTGCAACGATGAAAAGCAGCCTTGCGCTGAGGCGGAACGACACCCGGTCGGCCACCGTCGGCTCGGCACTGCCGAAATCCGGCAGGATGCGCAGCTCGTCGAAATCGAGGTAGACGAAGTGGTCGATGACGCCGAGGGACGGGTAGAGCCATGCGTTCAGCCTGCCGTAGGCGCGGGCAGCTTCGGCGGGGTCTTCGCCCCGGACGCCGAGGCAGACCCGGATCTTGGTGACGCGCAGCGAGCCGAAGACGGCTTTCGTCAGCCGCCCGGCACCCCGCAGGATGGTCACGAGGATGTTCAGCGTCAGCTTCGCCTTCTCGCGCGGAGCGGTCTCCTTTTTCGGTCTCTTCGCCTCTTTTGCGGCGGCTTTCTTCCGTTTGCGCTCTTCGCGGCGGGCGCGGAGCTTCGCTTTCAGCTTTCCCCAGAAGCCTTTCGGTTCTTCGGCTCCGGCGGGCTTTTCCGGCGCAGGCCACCGGAACACCGGCAGGGTGAGCCCAAGCGCACCGGCCCGGACGGTCAGGACGCCGCCCTCCCAGCAGACGTCCGCGCACAGCGGGCAGAGCAGGACGAGGGCCAGCAGCACCAACAGGATCAGGAGCAGGACGCCTGCGATCTTCAGCAGGGTCAGCAGCAGCCAGCCCAGAGCCATCAGGACTCCCATCATGTCGCCGCCTCCCCTTCCTGATCTCCGCGCACCGGCGGCAGGTCCGCCAGCGAGGAAAGGCCGAAGCACCGCAGGAAAACATCGGTGGTGCGGAAGCTCACCGGGTGGCCGGGCAGGTCGAGACGGCCTGCCTCCTCGATGAGGCCCTTCTGCAGCAGGCCGCTGACGCTGGACGAGGAGTCCACGCCGCGCACCTGTTCGATGAAGGCGCGGGAGACGGGCTGGTTGTAGGCGATGACCGTCAGCGTCTCCATGGCCGCCGGGCCGAGAGGCACCGAGCGCCGGGCGTCCAGCAGACGGCGGATGCAGTCGGCCCACTCGGTCTTAGTCGCCAGCTGCCAGCGGGTGTCCAGATGGAGCAGGCAGAGGCCGGAGTCCTCCCGGGCGTAACGGACGCGCAGGTCTTCCAGCGCGGTCTCCACCGTGGTCTGGGGCAGCTGGACGGCGGCGGCAAGCTTATCGGCGCTCACCGGGTCGCCCGCCGCAAAAAGCATCGCCTCTACGGCGGCTTTTATCTGTTTCTGGTTCATTCTTCCTCCTTTGCCTTTTCACGGGGCAGGCGTCCGCGCTGCATGGTCAGCTCCCCCTTGGGGCCGAGGGTGACACGTCCGCCGCGCACCAGTTCCAGCAGGGCCAGAAAGGTAGCCACGTTGGTGCTTCGGCTCTGGCTGCGGGCGAAAAGCTGGCTCATCCGGGCCGCACCGCCCGCGATGAGGCGGCGCAGGATGTACACCACCCGGCTGCTCACCGACACCTGCGGGGCTGTCACCAGCGGCTCAAAGACGGCCTGGGTCGGCATCCGCCGGACAGGCGCACGGCCCATCAGGCTCTCCCAGCAGTCGGCCAGCACCTGAGGCAGATGGTTGAGGGCGTAAGTCTCGTCCCGTTCCAGCTGCATCGGCTGTCGGACGAAGGTGGGCGTCGCCTCCGCAGCGGCGCGGAGGGCAGAGGCCATCCGGCGGCACTGGTCGTACTCGATGAGCTGGCCGGTGAGCTCCTGCTTCATCCGCTCGCCCTCGGTGCTCCGGGGCAGCAGCAGATAGCTCTTCATCTCCACGAGGTGGGCTGCCATCTCGATGAAGGAGCTGGAAATGTCGGGGTCTGCGGCCTGCGCGGCCTCCACGGTGCGGGTGTACTGGTCGATCAGCTCGAGGATGGGGATGTTGTGCAGGTCCATCTTGTGCTTTGACACCAGCGCCAGCAGCAGTTCCAGCGGGCCTTCGAACTCTTCCAGATGGAAGGTAAGCTCCTCTGCCATCAGATCACCGCCCCTGCAGACGCATAGTAGGCCGAGTAGGCGATGGTGTCGATGTACTGAGTGCCATTGTCCAGCAGGTCCCACACCACATTGTTCATCACGCTGAGGGGGCCGTCCAGAAAGCCGCCCCAGACCGCCGCCAGCAGGACGATGAGGATGACCCGCTCATACTTCATCATGCCGAAGTAGATGCGCGCGGGCAGCACAGCCAGCAGGACGCGGCTGCCGTCCAGCGGCGGCACCGGGATGAGGTTGAACACGGCGAGGCTCACATCCAGGTATACTAAGTATTGCAGGAAGAGCGCCAGAAAAATCGTCGCATCGTTGACGGGCGCCCAATAATAGAGCAGCTTCCGGACCACCATCGCAAGGTAGGCCAGGATGAGGTTCGCCGCCGGGCCGGCCAGCGCTGTGAGGGCCATGCCCTGCTTCGGGTTTTTGAAGTTGCGGGGGTCGGTGGAGACAGGCTTTGCCCAGCCCACGCCCGCGAACACCATGCAGAGCGTTCCCAGCAGATCGAAGTGGCGGAAGGGGTTCAGCGACAGTCTCCCCTGCTGCTTGGCTGTGGGGTCGCCCAGCAGCCATGCGGCCAGCGCGTGGCCCGCCTCGTGGAAAGGGATGACGGTCAGGGCGGCCAGCACCCGTGCGAGGGTATAAAACATTCTTGGGGTCATGGTGTTCTCCTGTTTTCTATAAGATATACGCGTTTATTGTACTATTTTTTTCGCCTTTAGACAAGCGTTTGGGCTGTAGACGAAAAAAAGCCGCAAAAAAATCGAAAAGGGACTTGCTTTTTGGCGGCAGTTCTGGTAAAATAGTCAAGCTGATTATTTTGATTCCATACTTCACTGTAGGAGGTGCAAGTACCATGGCTAAATGTGAATGCTGCGGCAAGGGTGTTACCTTCGGTATCAAGGTCTCCCACTCTCATCGCCGTTCCAACCGTACCTGGAAGCCGAATGTCCGTCGTGTCAAGGCGGTCGTGGAGGGTTCTCCCAAGTATATCTACGCATGCTCCCGTTGCCTGCGCGCTGGCAAAGTCACCCGCGCTGTCTAAGCTGATGCGTATTGCCGGTCACTTTGTCGAGTGGCCGGCTTTTTATTTTATCTCGGAACATGGGAGGAAACAAACGATGGCTCTGCCGAGCGACCCGATCATGCTTTTGAGCGTGGTCAACCTGAAACTGCGCGATTTTTACCCCAGCCTCGACGCCCTCTGCGACGACATGGACGCCGATAAGGACGCCCTGTGCAAGGCACTTTCCGCCGTGGGCTATGCCTACGACGCGGCACGCAATCAATTCATCTGACAGGAGGAGCATTTTCATGATGGAAGGCACTTATTATAAGGAGTGGAGCGCGGTGCTCGACCGCGAGATGGAGTTCAAGGTCTACGGCCACGGCGGTGTGCCGGTGCTGGCACTGCCCGCCCGGGGCGGCCGCTTCTACGACTGGGAGAACAACGGGATGCCCGACGCAGCGGCCCGTCTGCTGCACGAGGGCAAAATTCAGCTCTTCTGCGCCGACAGCATCGACGGCGAGAGCCTGCTGGCGGGCAATGAGTCTCCCCGCCGTCGGGCCGAGATGCAGGAGAAGTATTTCGTCTACCTCACCAGCGAGCTGGCCGCACGCATCGCGGAGCTGAATGCCCCCGAGCGCAAAGAGAAGCCCCTCATCTGGTGCGTGGGCGTGGACACCGGCGCCTATCAGGCCGTCCAGTGCCGCCTGCGCCGTCCCCGGACCTTTGCGGGTGCAATGGGCCTCTCCGGCCTCTACGATATGAACCGCTTCCTCGGCAGCGCAGAGGATGACCTCATCCTCCGCAGCAGCCCCCTCGCCGCTCTGCGCAAGAACGGCATCTGCGACAGGAATGTTCTGTCCAAGGCCGAGGAGAACAGCCTGCTGCTCTGCGTGGGTCAGGGCGGCTATGAGGGCGACGCCCTCGCCGACACCCAGGCTCTGGCCGACACCCTGAGCGAAGTCGGCTTCCCCTGCCACCTCGAAGTCTGGGGCGGCGACGTCTCCCACGACTGGTACTGGTGGGGCAAGGAGTTCGGGATGTTTGCCGAGCGTCTGTTCGGCTGAGCGTAAGGAGGATGCGGGATGTCTGAATTCATCGTCGGCGCACGGGGCCACGATTTTGGCCGTCACAGCGTGGAAGAACTGCTCCGCTCCATCGGGGACGCAGGGTTTTGCTGCACCCAGCTGGCCTACACCAAGGCCGTGGAGGGCGTCAAAAGCTATGCAGACGTGACCCCTGAGCTGGTGGCCGCCACCAATGCCGCCGTCCAGAAGAGCGGCGTGTCCATTGCCGTGGACGGCACCTACGTTGAGCTGAGCTATGCGGACGAGGACAAGCGCCGCGCCGAGGTGGCGAAAGCCCTGAGCCAGGTGGCGGTGGCAAAAGCTCTCCGGGCCGGCTGCATGGGCAGCGAGACCACCAACATGGCAAAGCAGCCCACCGTCAGCCGCAGGGAAGCGCAGGAAGCACTGCTTCGCAGCCTGGGCGAGATCCTGCCCGTCTGCGAGGAGCAGGGTGTGCTCTTCGCGGTGGAGTGCGTCTACTACCACGCCATGAACACCCCCGAGGCCGTCAAGATGGTGCTGGACACCATCGCCAGCCCCAACCTGCGGGTCATCTGCGATCTGGCGAACTACGTCGGCCCCGAGAACGCCTCGGTGGACGCACAGCGCCGCCTCTGGGACAAAGTCGGCAGCTGGTACGGCGACAAGATCGTGGCCGTCCACTTCAAGGGCCAGAACTTCAAGCCCGACGGCACCCTCTACTCCACCAGCCTCGAGGACTCCTGTGTGGACTACAAGGGCGGCTTCGAGATGCTGCGCGCCCTGCCCCAGCCTGTTCTCCCCGTCCTGCGGGAAGAGGCTGTCCCGGCCCGCGCCGCCAGCGATCTTGCGTTCATGAAGAGCTTTTTCTGAGTTTTCGATAAAAAGATAAGAGGCTGCTAAACGCAGCCTCTTTTTGTTTAATCCGTATCGTATTCCACGCCGCCCTGCGCGGCATCCCCGCCGGCGGGCGTCCCGGTATCCGAAGGCGCTTCCGGTTCCGCCGGGGCATCGGCGGGGACATCGCCTGCGATATAGAGCACGATGGTGGTTCCCACCTCCACCATGCTCCCGGCGTCCTCGCTGGCCGAGACGACGCAGCCCGCCGCCTCAGAGCCGTCGTTGACCACGGTGAAGCAGGTGGCGTTCAGACCCTTGGTGGCCAGCTCCTGCACGGCGCTGTCCTGCGTCTGGCCGATGATGTCGGGCATCTCCATCATCTGGGGGCCCCGGCTGACCACGAGGCTGACGGTGTCCCCCTTCTGGATGACCTCGCCCGCCTCCGGCGACTGCCGGATGATGCGGCCCTTCTCCACCGTGTCGCTGTATTCCAGCGTGACGTAGAAGAGATACTCGTCGATATAGCTGCGGTTGTTGCGCACCTCGGCGTCATAGTCGCGGCCCACGAGATCCGGCGTCAGGGTGACGTTTTCGTTCACCGGCTCACTTGCCGCCTCACTTGCCGCCTCGCTGACGGACTCCGGAGCGATCACCTCCGGCGGCTTCTCGCTCTGATGGCTCAGCAGACCCCAGAGGGTCAGCAGGATGAGGACGCTGAGCAGAATGACGATGCCCGCCAGCAGATTTCGGACGCTCAGCAGCTCGGTCTTCGCGGGCGCTTTCGACTCCTGCGGCGCGGGGGCGGGCGGGTCCAGCGCTTCCATGCTGCGGGACAATTCCTCCGCATACTCCCGCTCCGAGAGGGCGCGGAAAAGCTGCTGCACCGTCTGGATGCGCTCCACCGGCTTGAGCCGGAGTCCCAGATACAGCGTCTCGGAGACGTAAGCCGGCACCGACGGCGTCACCGTGCGGGCCTTGGGGTTGGAGTCGGAGACGAGGCGCTGTGCCGCCGGGACGGGGCTCAGCCCGCAGACCATCCGGTAGAACACCGCCGCGAGGCTGTATTCGTCGGTGTAGCGGCCCTCGAACTCGGCGGTGGAATACTGCTCCGGGGCGGAATAGCCCTCGTACAGCTGCTCGTGGAGGCCGCTGCCTGCCGTGCGCAGACCCACCGTCGCGTAGCCGGTGAGCCGGGCGCGGCCATTGTCCATGATGCGGATGTTGGCCGGGCAGATGCCCCGGTGTACGAGGCCCACCTGATGCATGGCCTCCACCCCGTTGAACACCGGTTCCAGCATGGCACAGGCCTGCTGGGGCGTCACGGTGCCGTGCTCCTCCAGCCACTTCTGGAGCGGACGGCCGCCGGGGTTCTCCATGACGGCGTAGACCGTGTTGTTCTCTTCAAAGACGTCCAGCACGGCCTCCAGGCCGTTGGCCGGGGTGATGCGCTGGATGAAGCGGTAGAGGTCGGCAAAATCCATCCGGGTGGTCTTGAACAGCACCTCGCTGCCCGGCTTCGGGCGGAGGATGCAGTCCCTCCCCCGCTCTGCCGCCAGCGTCAGGGGCATATACTCCTTGATGGTCACCCGGAAGGGGCCGTTGTTCTCCACGCCCCGGTAGAGGATGCCCTCGCCGTCCACGCTCTGGATGTCGCCCACGGTATACCGGCCTGCCAGCACAGTGCCTGCCGGAAGACTGCCCGACGGGTTGCGCCCTGCAAGCTCCCGGCCGCAGTGGGGACACTGCTCCTCCCCTGCTTCCAGCTCCTGCATACAATATGGACAAATGCGTCGTTGCTCCATGTCGGCCCCTCCCCGTGATGTTTTGTTCTGTTTATTATAACATAGCCGACGGGAGAATGGTACCGTTCTTTTTATTTTCCATGCCCCAGCAGGCACACCTTTATCGCAGGCCGCCATAAAACAACAAAGCCGCTTTCTGTGCCTCACAGCACAAAAAGCGGCTTTGATTACGTCATTCTTAAGATTTGCGGAAGCTTATTCCGGCAGGTCCTCTTCGTTCTCGAGGCTGTGCCAGACGTTCTGGACGTCATCGTTATCCTCGAGGGCATCCAGCAGCTTGCCCATCAGCTTGAGCTGATCGGGGTCGGTCAGACGGGTGGTGGTCATGGGGACCATGGCCAGGTCGTCGGAGAGGATCTCATAGCCCTTCTCCTCCATTGCCTTGACGACAGCGGAGTAGTTCTCGGGGTCGGTGGTGATCTCAGCGGCCTCTTCGCCTGCATCGAAGTCCTCAGCACCGGCATCCAGAGCGTCCATCATGGCCTCGTCGGCGTCCTTGTCTTCCAGAGAGATGTCGATGACGCCCTTCTGGCTGAACAGGAAGCCCACGCAGCCCATAGCGCCCAGGTTGCCGCCGTTCTTATCGAAGTAGTGGCGCAGGTCAGCAGCGGTACGGTTGCGGTTGTCGGTCAGAGTCTCGACCATGACTGCCACGCCGCCGGGGCCGTAACCCTCGTAGGTGATCGCCTCGTACTCGGTCTTATCGCCGCCCTCGGCCTTCTTGATGATACGCTGGATGTTATCGTTCGGCACGCTCATACGCTTTGCCTTGGAGATCAGGTCAGCCAGCTTGCTGTTGGAAGCGGGGTTGGGGCCGCCGGTACGGACGGCAACGCTGATCTCGCGGCCGATCTTGGTAAAGACCTTTGCCTTTGCGCCGTCAGTCTTCTCCTTCTTGCGCTTGATATTGTTCCATTTGCTATGTCCAGACATGGGAAAGAGCCTCCTGTATTTTATCAGTGATCTCCGCCTGCGGGCAGACGGGCTGTGGTCGCCCGCATTGTGGCAGCACACAAAATCTAACTCTATTATTTTATCACAACAGCCATCGGCGTTCAAGCCTTGTACCGATGGTTTTCCGGTTTATTCTGCCAAAAACTACGTTTTACAGCAGACGAAGTGCCTTGGGATAATGGTTTTTGACCCTGCCGCCGGACACTTTGCCGCCTCCCAGCGGCCAGCCGTCCACCGTCACGCAGCACCAGCCGTCGGCAGCGGTGTGAGCTTCTATCTCCCGGCCGGAGAGATATTCCACGGTTCGGGAGTCGGCGAGGGTCAGTTCCTCACAGTTCCGGCAAAGCGCGCCGAAGGCCGTGAACAGATGATGTTCCGGTACAAAGCGCCCCTTCTGCACACTGCCCACGAAGACGCCTGCACGCAAAACGTGAAGATTCGTCTGCGGGAAAGCCGCCGGCAGCAGAACGCCGCCGCCATGCACCACGGCAGGGCGCTTTGCCAGCTCCGGGAAATATTCCTCCGCAAACTCCCTCCATGCAGCGAGGCTCTGGGCGGGCGATACATCCCCTGCCCCAGCCTCCCGGCTGCGGGAACTGCGGCCCTGCACGGCCTCCCGGCAAGCCCGGCTGTTCTCCCGCCGGGCGCTGCGGGCATCCGCAGGCTTTGCGGCTTTCTGGGGCTTGCCGCCTTTGGCCTTTTTGCCTGCTTCGGCGGCGGCGGTCAGCCAGAGCTGTTCTTCGGGGGTGTACTCGCCGGGAGCCGGCAGAGCCCGGGGCGTACCGGCTTTGACGAGCCGGGCCATGAAGTGGCCCTCACCGCCCTGACAGGGCCAGATGCGGCGCACCTTGCTCACGTCCAGCGGCAGACCACCGGTGCGGTTGGCCTCGCCCTCGCTGCCGAAGGTGTAGTCCACATTGCCCAGCACATCGGCCAGCGTGAACTCCGGGTGGCGCTGCAGGAATGCGGCCACCTGTCCCTCGTCCTCTTCCGGCGCGAAGGTGCAGGTGGAGTAGACCAGTTCGCCGCCCGGCGCGAGGGCCGCAGCGGCGCTGTCGAGGATGTCCGCGCCCAGCTCTGCGCACTGCTTCACCAGCGCTTCGCAGTGCTGGGCCAGCGCGGCAGGCTCTTTGCGGAACATCCCCTCACCGGAGCAGGGCGCGTCCACCAGAACCCGGTCGAAGAACTCCAGCAGGGCCGCCGCGATGCGGGCGGGCGTCTCGTTTAGCACGACGGCGTTGGACACGCCCATCCGCTCGAGGTTGCTCTTCAGGATCTCTGCACGGGCCGCGACATATTCGTTGCTCACCAGCAGGCCCTGCCCCTGCAGAGCGGCGGCGAGCTGGCTGCTCTTGCCGCCGGGGGCAGCACACAGATCCAGCACCCGCATCCCGGGCCTGACGCCCAGCAGCGGCGCTGCCGACGAGGCCGAAGGCTCCTGCGAGTAGAAGACACCTGCGTGATGGTAGGGGTGGCGTCCCGGTTTGAAGTCGGGCTGTTCCACCACGAACGCCGCCTTGCAGAAGGGCGAGGGCCGCAGCGGGAAGTCTGCCCGGGCCGCAAATCCTTCCGGCGTGGTGCGGAGGGCAGAGACGGTCACGCCGCGGGCCGCTGTCTCCTGCGGGGCGGCGTAGAGGGTGTCGTACCGCTCCCCCAGAAGGGCGCGTTCCCGGGCTTCAAAATATTCGGCAGGCATTTTTATGAGACCTCCTTCGAGCTGCGGTGCATAAAGCCGCCGCAGCCGGTCAAACTATGGGCAGGGAGCGCAGAGCGTCTCCCGAAATCGAAAGGAGCGACGATACGATGGAAAATCGCAGTGAGAAACGCAGCACCAACTGCAAGAACCAGACTCAGGACCGCACCAGCGATCAGAGCACCAACCGCACCACCAATTCCAGCCAGAACTCTGCTGCCAACGAGCACAAGCACCCCAACCAGTACACCAAGGGTGCCGACGACGAGGGCGGCAAGAACTCGGCTCGCAACTCCGCCCGCAACAGCCGCTGAGCCTCTGCGCTGAGCGCCGCCCCGCCTGAACGGACCATCCGGCGGGACAACAAAAAGCCCGCTGCTCTCTTTGCACTGTTTCCCAGTGCGGAAAGCAGTGGGCTTTCGCGTGTTCCGGTTATTTTTCGTTGGGGTCGAACGACTGCCACAGCGTCTCGAACAGCTCATGCACCCGGCTCAGCCGGCCGTTCAGATACAGCCAGCCCAGCAGGCACTCGAAGCCGGTGGACGCGCGGTACTCCTCCGGGGAGGCGTGTTTGGCCACACTGGCCTTGCTGGCGTTGCGGCCCCGCTTGAAGACAGCCAGCTCGTCCTCGGTGAAAAGCGGCTCCAACAGCTGCTCTTCCCGGAACTGTGCCCGGGCCGAGACGTATTTGACCTTTTCGGCGTTGAGCTTTCCCGCCGACAGACGGTGGTGCTCCACCAGCCGCTGCCGCACCAGAAGTTCCAGCACACTGTCGCCCACGAAGGCCAGTGCCAGCGGGCTCAGCTCCCGGGGGTCGATCTTTTCGGGTTCGTTCATACTGTTGACCTCTTAGAAGATATAATCGAACTGATACTCGCCGATGAGGATGGTATCGTTCTCCTGCACGCCCTTCTGCACCAGAGCGTCCAGAATGCCGCTCTCGCCCAGCTGGCGCTGGAAATACTGCAGGCTCTCGTAGTCGTCCACGTTGCTGCCGGCCAGGATATACTCCAGCCAGGGTGCATCCACGCTCCAGACATGAGCCTCCACCCGCTTGATGGTGAACTCGCGGCCGCCGGCCTTTGCCTCGGGCTTCTTGTACTCGGGGGCAAACACCGGGATGGCCGGAATGTCCTTCAGGCGGTTGTAGACCAGACCCGGAAGCTCCCTGACGCCCTGCATGGTGGCGGCGGAGATGGGGACGAACGTCAGGCCCTTCTCCTCCACATACTTGCGGAAGGTGTCGATCTGCTCCTCGGTGGCGAGGTCACACTTGTTGCCCACCACGATCTGGGGACGCTCGGCCAGAGCCGGGCTGAACTTTGCCAGCTCCTCGTTGATCTGCTCGAAGTCCTCGATGGGGTCGCGGCACTCGCTGCCGGAGACGTCCACGACGTGCAGCAGCAGACGGCAGCGCTCCACATGGCGGAGGAAGTCGTGGCCCAGGCCGACGCCCTCGCTGGCACCCTCGATGAGGCCGGGGATGTCGGCGCAGACGAAGCTTGCGCCCTCACCCACCGACACGACACCCAGCGTCGGCACCAGCGTGGTGAAGTGGTAGTTTGCAATTTTCGGCTTTGCGGCGCTGATGGTGGAGATGAGGGTGGACTTGCCCACATTGGGGAAGCCGATGAGGCCCACATCCGCGATGAGCTTCAGCTCGAGAGTCACCTGAATGTCCTCGCCGGGCATACCGGGCTTTGCGAACTTGGGGATCTGGCGGGTGGGGGTGGCAAAATGCGCATTGCCGTAGCCGCCGCGGCCGCCCTTGGCGATGGTGACGGGGGTGTGGTCGGACAGGTCGGCGATGACAAGGCCGCTCTCGGCGTCCTTGATGACCGTCCCCAGAGGCACCTTGATGACGAGATCCTCGGCGTTCTTGCCGTGGCAGAGGCTTGCGCCGCCCTTGCCGCCCTCGTCGGCGGTGTACTTGCGCTTATAACGGAAGTCCATCAGAGTGGTGAGGTGGTCGTCCACGACGAAGATGATGTCGCCGCCCCGGCCGCCGTCGCCGCCGTCCGGGCCGCCAGCGGCCACGAACTTCTCACGATGGAAGCTCACTGCGCCGTCGCCGCCCTTGCCGGCATGGAGCCAGATGGTGGCGATGTCGATAAAATTGGTTTGTGCTGCCATACAGGCCCTCCTGTTTTTTCATCAAAAAGAGCCGGGCCACGAGGGTCCGGCTCTCTGTGTTGCAGATTTTAGAAAGAAGTTACTGCTTGACGCTGCACTTCTTGCCGCTCTTGCCCACGCGCTCAAAACGAACGGTGCCATCGACCAGAGCAAACAGGGTATCATCGCTGCCCTTGCCGACATTCTCACCCGGCTGGATGTGAGTGCCGCGCTGACGAACGAGGATGTTGCCGGCCAGAACGAACTGACCATCTGCACGCTTGGTGCCCAGACGCTGAGCCGCAGAATCACGGCCGTTCTTGGTGCTGCCTACGCCCTTT
>OODO01001364.1_pt1 | contig 16802 bp, 18 predicted proteins | sample 1671261 | NCBI WGS metagenome assembly OODO01 (sample SAMN06348138, study PRJEB24527) | human gut metagenome | biome: human gut; feature: ankylosing spondylitis patient; material: feces | host: Homo sapiens | place: China | collected 2015-10 | reverse complement strand
CCGCGTTTGCGCAGCAATGAAAGCCCCGGTGGGGCTTTTAAGCGGCGAGCGGTCTGCGTCAGCAGATGGAGGGGCCTTGCCCTGACAAGTTCCGCAGGCCGCGACAAACGCGAAATAAAAAATCTGGATTCCGCTGAATATAGCCAGAGCGAAAGCGGAGACTATTTAAAATCGAAAAAGGGATACACATCCAGTTTAAAAATAAGTATACCACGTTTTTTGCCTGTGGAAAATAGTCTGCGGATATGTTATGATAAGAAACAACGATATTCCCATAAAATGTTAAAAATGAGGAAGGTAATAGCATGCGTGAAAGTGGAATCCTGATGCCGGTGTCCAGCCTGCCCGGCCCTTACGGTATTGGCTGCTTTGGCAAGGAAGCATTCAAGTTTGTGGATTTTCTGGCACAAGCGGGCCAGAAGATCTGGCAGATCCTGCCGCTCAGTCCCACCGGCTACGGTGACAGCCCCTATCAGAGCTGCTCGGCCTTTGCGGGCAACCCCTATTTTATCGACCTCGACGCTTTGAAGGAAGAAGGCCTGCTCACCGCCGCCCAGCTCAAGGCCGAAAAATGGGGCACAGACCCCAAAGAGGTGGACTACGGCACTTTGTATGTGAGCCGCTTTAAAGTCCTGCGCACCGCCTACGCCGCATGGCGCAAGCAGTGTGCTGGGCTGCACGGCTGCAGCTATTACTTCCCGGATGATTATTATGCCTTTACCCTCGCCAATGAGGAATGGCTGGACGACTACGCCCTGTACATGGCCCTGAAAGTGGCCAACGGCATGAAGAACTGGGTGGAGTGGGACAAGCTCTACCGCCTGCGCGACAAGAAGGCCCTTGCTGCCTTTGCCGCCGAAAACGAGGAAGAGATCGGGTTCTGGAAGTTCGTGCAGTACAAGTTTGCGGCCCAGTGGCAGGCGGTGAAGGCCTACGCCAACAAAAAGGACGTGCAGATTTTGGGCGACATCCCCATCTACGTCTCTGCCGACTCGGTGGATGCATGGGTAGGCGGCGCGCTGTTTGAGCTGGATGCCGACGGCGGCTTTGCCCGTGTGGCGGGCTGCCCGCCGGATTACTTCTCTGCCGACGGTCAGCTGTGGGGCAACCCGCTGTACAACTGGGCCTATCACAAAAAGACTGGCTACGCGTGGTGGGTGCGCCGGGTGCGCCACGCACTGGGCATCTACGACCTGCTGCGCATCGACCACTTCCGCGGCTTCGATACCTATTGGGCCATCCCGGCGGACAGCACCACCGCCCGCACCGGCAAGTGGGAGAACGGCCCCGGCATGGAGCTGTTCGATGCGCTGGAAGCTGCCCTTGGCAAGCTGCCCATCATTGCCGAGGATCTGGGCGAACTGTTCCCCAGCGTGCGAAAGCTGCTGGCCGACAGCACCTTCCCGGGCATGAAGGTGCTGCAGTTCGCCTTCAGCGGCGGGGACAACGAGTATCTGCCCCACAACCACGTCAAGAACAGCGTAGTGTATCCCGGCACCCACGATAACACCACCCTGACCGACTGGTGGGAGAACGGCGCTTCCGAAAAGGAAAAGGCTGCCGCTGCCGCTTACCTGCACCTGACCGGCGTAAAGCCCACCGCAAAGGAGCTGGCGGCCATCCGGACCGATGATGTCCGCATCGCTCTGCTGCGCGCAGCGCTGGGGTCGGTGGCTGACCGGGCCATCATCCCCATGTACGACTGGCTGGGTCTGGGTGCGGAAGCACACCTGAATACCCCCGGCAAGCTGGGCGGAAACTGGGCATGGCGCGCCGCTGACGGCTTTGCCGCCAAGGCACTGGCCAAGACCATCCACGACGAGTGCAGTGTGTACTGCCGCGTATAAACAGAAGGCGAAGAGCGGCGGGAGCTTAGCAATTTGACGAAAATGTAAAAACTCCGGCAGAAAATTGTGCGTTTTGCTGGTAAAATCGGAAGCTGAATGGTATAATGTTGCTAAAGCGGCATTATGCCATTTTTCTTTGCCTGATGCGTTCCCGGCATTTCCGGAAACAGGACGGGCGCGGGATGCATAATGCGGCAGATGGTTCCTGAACGTATGGGGAACAGGTGACTGCACGCGGGATACGGGAGCGCCGCGTGCGCAGATGATGGGGAAAATTACATGAAGAAAGAATGTACCGAGCAGGATCTACGGGAACTTGCGCGCTCAGCGCAGGCCGTATTTGAGGCAGTGACCCTGACCGAAGCACCGCTTTGTGACGGCTGGCAGGACGATGGCCTGCGGGTGGACTACGAGCTGCGCAATGGCCGTGTGGACTGTGTGCTGCACCGCAGAGTGGAAGCGGACGGCAAATGCTGGGAGCTGGAAATGTGCGCACCGCTGGCAGGCAATGTGCTGCCGGAAGAGCGCATGACACCCCGGGAGCGGGAACTGTGCCGCGAGGATATGAACCACGATTTCCTTACCGGCGTGTACAACCGCCGCTATCTGGAAACGGTGTTTGCCCAAAAGCTGGAACAGTGTGCAGCGCAGGGCCGCAAGGCGGCTGTGGCGCTGGTGAGCATCGACAACGGCCAGAAGCTGCGGGATACCTACGGCCAGCCCGTGATGGATCAGCTGCACTGCTTTGTGGGCAACCAGTGGAAAAAGAGCTTTGATACCCCTGCGGCCCGCGTGGTCTGCCGCTTGACCGGCAGCATCTTTGCGGTGGGCTGTCTGGATGCCGACGGCAAGCAGCTGGCAGAGGAAATGCAGAACCTGTATCGGCAGATGCCCCGGGAATGCATCACCACCACCGGCATGATGCGCCGGGTGCCCTTTACCCTGAGCTGCGGCGTGGCGAGCCTTGAGGATGTCCCTGCAAAGAACTGGCAGGCACTGTACGAGTTGTGCGATGCACGCCTGCGGGAGGCACAGAACGCCGGCGGCGATCAAATGCGTGCAGAATAAAACCAGTGTATAAAATCCCCCTTTTGGCGCAGACTAAGGCCAGAAGGGGGATTTTTTGTATGGAAAACCAGAAAAACGACAACCTGAACCTGCTGGAAGCCGTGGTGCAGAATACCGAGATGGGCAAGAACACCTTGGAACAGATCGTGCCGATGACCGACGATGTGCAGTTCAAGGCCGAGCTGCTGCGCCAGCGCAATGTGTACCACCAGCTCAATCAGGAAGCGCACACCGCCATCGAGGCCTGCGGCGGCACCGCGCAGGGGCAGAGCGCCATGGCAAAGCTGAACACGAAAATGGGCATCAGTATGAAGACCCTCACGGACAAGTCCACCCGCAATCTGGCCGAGATGCTCACGCAGGGCAGCGGCATGGGGGTGGTGGACTGCGTGAAGGCCCAGAAGGACTACCCCAATGCCGCGCCCGGCGCAAAGCGCCTTGCCCAAAGGCTGCAGGAGTTTCAGGAGGACAGCCGGGTAAAGCTGGAACAGTTCTTATAAGGCTGCGCTGCGGCGCATGAAAAAAGCGACCCCGTCCGTCAGGTACAGCTGCCTGACGGGCGGGGGCTTTGCCGCAATGGCGGCAGATCCTTTTACAGCGCTTCCACCATTGCTGCCACGATGCGGGTGGCGGTGGCTACATATTCCGCAATGCTGAACTTTTTCACCACCAGCACCTCGTGGCCGTCCTCGTCAGCGTTGTCGCTCATGGCGCGCAGGATGACGCAGGGCACACCGTTCTTGGCGGCGATCTGGCTCACAGCGGCACCTTCCATCTCCACGCAGTCGGGGGCGCATTTGGCTTCAATGGCAGCCTTGGTTTCACTGTCGCCCACAAACAGGTCGCCGGTGGCAATCTTGCCCACCAGAGCCTTCACACCCGCTTTGGCGCAGGCTTTTTCGGCGGCAGCGATCAGCTCCGGGTCGCCGGTGTATTCCTTGAGGAACGGCGGGTTCTGGCAGATCATGTCCAGCTGTGCGTCGTGGTACAGCACGGTCTTGCCGATGACCACATCGCCAATGCCGATCTTCGAGGTCATATTGCCTGCGATGCCGGAAAAGATGATCTTCTCCGCGCCGAATTTTGTGATGAGCACCTGCGTGGTGGCGGCGGCATTGGCCTTGCCCATGCCGGCACAGCACACCACCACCTGTTTGCCGGCCAGCGTGCCCTTGTGGTAATCCACGCCGCCGTAGGGCTCCACGGTGACATTCTCCAGCTTTGCACACAGCTGATCGACTTCATCGGGCATTGCGCCCATAATACCGAAAATCATAGGAAACCTCTTTTACGATTTTAAATGGCCGACGCGTGCGCTCTGGCCATAGATAGCAGAAATTTATTTTTAATTTTGTAAGTTCCAAAAGCCTGCGGGCTTTTGAAACTTACTTTTTCACGGGAAGGGGCGAAACCGGAAGTGACATCTTTGCCGAAAATCAGACGTTGAACAGGAACTCGATCACATCGCCATCGTTGACAACGTACTCCTTGCCCTCGGTGCGCTGTAGGCCCTTGGCCTTGACGGCGGCATAATCGAAGTTGTTGGCTTCCAGATCGCTGTAGCCAATGACGCTGGCACGGATGAAGCCGCGCTCGAAATCGCTGTGGATCTTGCCGGCAGCCTGCGGTGCTTTGGTGCCCTTGCGGATGGTCCATGCGCGGCACTCCTTCTTGCCGTCGGTCAGGAAGGAGATCAGGCCCAGCAAATCATAGCTGGCAGTGATGAGGTTGTCCAGACCACTGGCTTCAATGCCCATTTCAGCCAGAAAAGCCTTCTTTTCCTCGGGAGAGTAGTCGGCGATATCCTCCTCGGTCTTGGCGCAGATGGGAATGTAGCGTGCGCCCTCTTCCTTGGCGCGTGCGGCCACCAGCGGGACATACTTGTTGTTTTCGATGCCCTCCATCAGGTCGTCCTCGCCCACGTTGCAGGCGTACAGCACCGGCTTAGCGCTCAGCAGGCCCATTTCATGCAGAACAGCTTGCTGCTCGGCATCGCCCTCGTCAAAATCGAAGCTGCGGGCAGGCTTGCCTGCGCTCAGGTGGTCGGCCAGCTGCTGCAGCCATGCGGCTTCGGCGGCAGCGCCCTTGTTGTTGCCGCTTTTGGCGGCCTTTGCCATGCGGCCTGCGCGGTTCTGCACCACCTCAAGGTCGGACAGGATCAGCTCGTAGTCGATGGCATCGATGTCAGCAATGGGGTCCACGGCCTCGGCCTTGGAAACATCCTCCACCACATGGATGATGTTGTCGTCGTCAAAGCAGCGCACTACATGCACAATGGCGTCGCACTCGCGGATGTGGCCCAGGAACTTGTTGCCAAGGCCTGCACCCTGGCTGGCACCCTTCACAAGGCCCGCGATATCCACAAACTCCACGATGGCAGGGGTCTTTTTGTTGGTCTGCCAGATCTCGGCCAGCTTGTCCAGACGCTTGTCCGGCACGGCTACAATGCCGCTGTTCGGCTCGATGGTGCAGAAGGGATAGTTTGCGGCTTCTGCGTTCTTGGTGGAGGTGATGGCATTGAACAGAGTGGACTTGCCGACGTTCGGCAGGCCGACGATACCTAATTTCATTTTATCTTTTACCTGTCCGAAAACCCTTGATTTATCGGGGTTTTCGCCTTTCTTTAGATTTCTTGTACGCCCTTTTTACGCCCTTTTTTTGTAACTGGCGGCGTAGCCTGTTGAAATTGGCGTATGGCATTTACCAGTGACTCGTCCGTAACATGAACATATCTGTCCATAGTTGTTTTAATGCTTGCGTGTCCTAATAGCTGTTGCAGCACTTTAGGCTGTACGCCGCGCTCAATCGCGCGTGTAGCATAAGTATGTCGTAAGGCGTGCATACAAAAGCGTTTGATACCCGCTTCATCACACAATTTGTATAAGTGTGTGTCATAAGAACTGTTTTTTGCAGGTTCACCAGTACGCCAGTTGACAAACACTAAATCGTGCATAATAAGACATTTCTTTTCGCCTGTCCTGCTGTCGATATACTCTAAAATCTGCGATAGCGTTTCAGACTTTTTCCGGCTGTCCTTTTCATCATAACAGCTTTTAAGAATAGAATATGCTTTGTCAGTAAGCGGAATGGTGCGATAACTTTTCTGTGTCTTAGGTGGTCCTGCTCGCCAATACCCTTGACTGTGCCGATACTCTAAACTCTTGCTGACAGTCAACGTGCGCTTTTTCCAATCAATAGAGTCCCATGTTAAACCAATCAATTCTGCCGTTCTCAATCCTGTTTCCAAGAGCAACGCATATTGTCGGTAATTATGTGACCGCGCCGCTGCTTCAAGAAATTTCTCTTGTTCATCAACAGTCAAGTATTTAATATCGTCTGCCGCCCGAACAGGTTTCGTATAGCGTACACCGTTCATAGGGTGTTTGGCGATAATGTCATTCATAACTGCTGATTTTAACATGGTTCCCATTGTGATATAAGCCTGCCGAATGGTTGAGCCTGCATAGGTGGTTTCCATTCGGTTAAGAACAGCTTTACAGTGCATGGGCTTTACATCAGCTATACACATAGCCCCGATTACTGGCTGAATATTCCATTTGTAGCGTTCTTGATAATTCCGTTTTGTGTTCGGTGCAAGGTCGCAAACAATATTTTCAATCCAGTATTCAAACCACTTATCTACTGTCATATCGGGAGAAGTGACAATAAGATTATGCCGTTCTTCATATCTTGCGTCAGCAAGCCAGTTTTTCGCTTCCGGCAATGTTTCAAAGTATTTCTCTTTGCGTTTGCCGTTTTTTGCGTAGTATCTTGCGGAGTATAAACCGTCCTTTCTTTGGTAAATGCCTTTGCCGCACTCTTTACCTTTTAGATTTTTGCCCATTTATCGGACTCCTTTCTTATCTCAAAAAAAGAGTCCAACGCAACTATATATTATAGCATAAGGACTCTGCTTTTTCAATCTCAACAGGAATTTTTTGTAGCGGTTGTTGGTAGAAGTTCTATATAATTAACTCTCGTCGGATATATTCTTCAAATTCACGTCGCTTTACTAACTTCCGTGTTCCTACAAAAAGTACAAACGGGCAATTAGGTTGCTTTAACAGGGTGTCTATTTTATTTATACCGATATTGCTGTACTCCGCAGCTTCTTTTATTGTTAATGTCAGTTTAAGATGGATAGGTACTCGCACTTTGTTTTCCATACATAACGGCAGCTCATTTTCTTCGCTGCCATTGATTGACACTCCTTTATATTGCAAATTGCAAGGGGTGTTTCGTTCTTTATCATTCATAGGATTTTTCCCCTTTCAAATTTTTATAAAAAAGAGCTTTAATCAGACGATTGTTAGCTGCAATCTCACGGGAGTTTCACCCCTGCGCGGTTCTCGCGCAGCCCTACCCATTGCCTGCGACGCTTTGAACGCTCGGACTATGGCTATAAGGGAGTATCATTATGTATCTTGCGTGTTGTCGCCCATAAGCTGCTACACTTATTTCACGGCGCGGTGTTGGTCGCTAATTCCCTTTGGGAAAGTCATGGCGCACCCGCCGTATGGCTCGGCGCAAGAGGAACGTATCTGATTTGCCCTATGCTGCGTCGCCGTTATCTTGCGTCGCTTTCTTTGTCAAGGAACAAAAAGGCAGGATAGAGATAGGCAGCGGAAAGGGGGGACGCTGCCGGGTCTACCTTATACCTTGAATGAAAGGACAGCCCGCATGAGCTTTGACCGTAAACGGTCGCGTATGTCCTCGTCTATGCCATAGTAAGTATTACCGCGCTCGTCAATGAGCTTCCGCATAGACAGGGACGCTATGTAGCTTTCGTAATGTTGTACGACAATACAAAGATACTGCTTCGATTATTAGATATTATCAATCGTTTTTTAACTCGTTGGCGACAGTTTATGAAGTGTATATATTCGGTCATTCTCTTTCGGAAATAGACTTTGACTATTTTGCTGAAATCAAAAAGAATGTTCCACTAACTTGTCGATGGTATATCTCATACCATGACAATATAGTCAACGCGCAGAACCTCATTCGCAGGCTGAATATAAAGAACTTTCAACTGTTTCAGTTTTAAGAAACAAAACAAGCTAATTTGTAAGAAAGTGAGAAAAACCTGTGCAAGCGTACAAAATAGACAGAATAAATCTGATTACATATAAATGTCAAAAAAAGAAAATTGTAAAGTCCGTACGGTGTCGCTATTTAGCTAAGAGCCATATCATTAATTGCAATGCTCAAAATCAAAGTTTTATTTATGCTAATTTTCGCGGAGCTATATTTACGAAAGTAAAGTTTAATAATAGTACAATAACTGGTTGTGATTTTTGGGGAACTACCTTTAAGGATTGTGATTTCAGTGGAGCAAGAATTTCAGATTGTGTATTCATGGCTTGCAAATTCAGCAATTGCAATTTTGCTGGTACAATTATCAACTACACAACGATAGTCAATACTTCATTAGCGGAATGTAAAAATATATCTCTTGCCGAAAGAACAACGATATATAAGAATTATCCAAAGTGTATTTTGTCGAAAGAATTAAAGGCTGCCCTTGAATTTCTAAAATCCAACAAAAACTTACGCACATATAAGCTGTTACATGTTTCTGACAAAAAATATAACGAGCTTAATTTATTCTTGCTCCAACAACACTTTACAACCAAAGCATTGCCGCTACTTTTAATGGAATTAGCCAATCATTCAACGAAGAAAATCACAACCTATAAAAAGTTGGAACGCCAGTTGAAAAGCTTTGAAATAGGCGGTATAATATAAATGCCCCGCCCCACACAATCGAGAGGTTGTGTTGCTAATAGGACTTAGTAATAAGTGAATGGGGGCTGTAATATGATAGCTAACATTCAAGGAGGTGTGTCTATGATTTCTGAATTGAGTACCATTATTGGATTTTTAAGTTTAGTAATCGTGAAAACTTTAGATTTTATAACCCCTCTTGATTGTTTGGGGTATTAGAAAAAAATAGCGGGCACAGAAACCGATTGGCTTCTGTGCCCTTTTTGTTTTGCAGTTATAAATACTGTTACGCAGTAGACCTCACTTTTCACAGGGTTAGGTATCAATCCCTTACCCATGCAGGAAACGCGCCCGGAACGCCCTGTAAAGGGGGCTGTTTTGCCCTCTATCGCGTAATAAGGGCGCGTCTTTTCTGCATACGCTCGGCAGCCTGTTTCCGGGTGATACGCTTCCGGCAGTCCGGGCAGTATTTCGCGTGGTTGGAGCTTGACGCAAAGGCAGCACCGCATACAGTACAACGCCGCATATCTTCGTTTTTCAACAATTCCGCGTGCAATTCCCTATCCAGAGGAAGCACCGCAGTCTGAAACCATTTACAGAGCAGCGAATAAGAAATAAGCTGCGGGCATACACATTCTTCCCCGTCGTCAAGCAGCATACATTTTCCATTGTCGCAGTTGCAGCATGATTTTTTCGCAAGGGAATTTACTCTGCGGCTTTGCGGCGGTGCCAGCCGCCTATTCCCGGTCATACTTCATCAGCGGCATAAACGGCAAGCTCGGCATATTCCGCTTTGGTCAGTGCGCCTACTTTTTGCATAGTTCTTTCTGCAAGTTTACGCAAATCAGCGTCCATATATGGCAGCGCGGCGCGGATATTTTCAAGCAATGCCGGTTTGCTGCTGTCTGCGTAAATACTCAAAAGGTTGGTTTCTTCCACGGTAAAACGGTTCATAGTCATACCTCCAAGTCGTGTTTTTTTACTTTGGCTGTTCTTTTCGGGGCAACTTTTTCCTTTTCGGATTGAAGCTGCGCCCGGATAGAGGGACGGGGCTTTCGTATATCCTTATTCCTGCTTTCGTTTTTATCAATCAGTGCATACGTCCCGTGTCTGCCCTCGATTTTGGAAAAGGAAAGTGTCTGATATGGCAGCATCTGGTTCTTTTGCACTTTTCATATTGTAATTCCTGTATATCCAAAGAATCCTCTGCAACATATCGTTCTAATAGTTCATCGCTTCCGGAAATAATCATATCCCATTTGTCCAAATCAGAAATATCGGTCATGGTTATCTTTGGCGACAGGGAAACCTCCTGCATGACAATCATATCACTGGTAAGTTTATCTTTAATGCTTTGGTAAACACACTGCAGGTCGATCCCATTTTGGTCTATCTTATTTATAAAGATAATTGTCGGAATGTCCATTTTCTGAAGCGCATGGAATAATATACGGGTTTGTGCCTGTACGCCGTCTTTTGCCGAAATGACTAAAACAGCTCCGTCAAGGACAGATAAAGAGCGGTATGCTTCGGTTAAAAAATCCATATGACCGGGAGTGTCCACGATATTGATTTTATAATCATTCCAGCAAAAAGAAGTAACCGCTGTCTGAATGGTAATTCCGCGCTGCCGTTCCAAAATCATAGTGTCTGTTCTTGTAGTTCCTTTATCCACGTTTCCTTGTTCCGCAATCGCTCCACTGGTGTACAGCAGGCTTTCCGTCAATGTTGTTTTTCCTGCGTCTACATGGGCGAGAATTCCAATATTGATTATTTTCATTTAATTGCGTTGGATTTTCCGATGTCGGATTACCCGGTATCGGATTTTCCAATCCCGGTGAATGGCTTCCGGGTGACTGCGGCTGCTCATAAATGGTGTATTCAATCGCTGTCATTTTTCCTTTCTCGTCGCGTCCCTGCCGCCTTGTGATATATCCGGCTTTTTCAAGCTCCCATACCGCAGTACGGATAGCGTCGATACTTTCCCGGTTGATGTAGGACAGCCCCGCAAGGGTATAGTCCCAATCCTCCGGCAAGGACAGCATTTGTGATAACAGCCCCTTTGCCTTTAGGGTCAGCTCTTTGTTGCGTAGGTGGTGGTTGCTCATTACGGTATAACCCGTATTGCGCTCCACACGGAAAACAGCCATAGTTTCATCACTCCTTTGCTGCGGATTTGTTACGCAGTAGAACGGCGATTTTGCGGGTACAGGGATAAATCCCTGTCTGCGCCAGAAACGCGCCTACAAAGCCGCTGATAGCAAGGGCTTTTATGCCCCTATTGCGTAACAGTAGGTATAAAAAAAGCGGCGTTCCTGTTCTTCCTGTTTCGGAAGTTAGAAACGCCGCCTGTGCGGTACGTTATTCTTATGTTGGGAATGTCAAGTGGTCTTATCCGTAGAACTTTGGAAACGTATTATTTACAGTAAAATTTGCGTTGGACTCTGATTTTCAAAAACCAATCTACGCCCATTTCTACGCCCAAATGACATGAAATTGTGTGATTTTATATGGAGCTTTATGTTTGCACGATTTCAAGAAACCTTGTAACCATGCGGTTTTACGGACTTATATAGGAATATATAGATATATGAAAAAAGGCTAATTTATTACGATTCCTAATTTCATTTTATTATACTCCTTGCGAAAAAGATTTTACGCTGCGGTAAAAAGCGATATTATAACAGAATAATTGTAGCACAATGGACGTTTTTTCTCAATACTTACTTAAGTGGAAACGAAAAGCCGCCCGTGGAAAAGCAGTGCTGCTTTTCCACGGGCAGTCCTTATGATTCAGGTTGTACGGGTCTTACTTGCAGATGGCAAGGGTGCCGGACGCGGTCTCCTCAAAATGGCTGGCGTAGAATTCCTCCATCAGCCGGATGAGAGAAACGATGTCGCGGGCACCGGCGGTCTCGTAGCAGGAGTGCATGGCCAGCTGGGGCAGGCCGATGTCCACGCAGTTCATGGATACCTGCGCCATGGCAAGGTTGCCCAGAGTGCTGCCGCCGACTTTATCGGAACGGTTGGCAAAATACTGCAGCGGGACACCGGCGCGGGCGGCCAGCTCTTTGGCAACGGCCATGCTCATGCCGTCGCTGGTGTACTTCTGACCGGCGTGGACCTTGACCACAACGCCCTCGTTCATGTAGGTGCAGTTGTTCACATCGGTGTATTCCGGGTGGTTGGGGTGCACGGCGTGGGCGTTGTCGGCGCTGAACATGAAGCTGGACGCCACCGCACGGTGGAAGTCTTCATCGCCGGGGCAGACGTTCTGCGCGATGCGGTGCAGTACATCGTACAGGAAGGTGGAAGCTGCGCCCTGCTTGGTGCCGGAGCCCACTTCTTCGTTGTCGAAGAAGGCGGCAACGTTGATGGACTGGGCGCTGTGTGCTTTCAGAAAACCCTTCAGGATGCCGAACACACACTGCTGGTCGTCCAGACGGCCGGAGGAGATGAACTCCTCATTGCAGCCCCAGACGGCGGCCTTTTCACGGATGCAGAGGAACAGGTCGCTGCCAAGGATCTGGTCTTCTGCGACCTGCAGCTCAGCGGCGACCAGCTTTTTCAGCACGCCTTCCTCGGCGGCACCGCCCAACAGGGGCAGCATATCCACCTGCTTGTTGTAGGAAGCCTTGTCGTTGACCTCGCGGTCCATGTGGATAGCTACGCTGGGGATCATCAGCAGGTCGCGGTCCAGCGTGAGCAGGCGGGAAGTGATGGCATTGTTCTCCTTTATCAGCACGCGGCCTGCCACCGACAGCGGCCTGTCCATCCATGTGGAGCAGATCATGCCGCCGTAGCCCTCGGTGTTCAGCTTGGTGTACTTCCGGCCCATGTGGATCTCGGCGTTTTCCTTGATGCGGAAGCAGGGGGAATCCGTGTGGGCAGCGGCCACGTTGAAGCTGTAGTTTTCCAGCTGTTCTCCCATGCGGAATGCAAGGATGCTGGAGCCGTTGCGGCAGACAAAATAGCTCCTGCCGGGTTCCAGCTGCCACCGGCGGCTCTCCAGCAGCTCGGAAAAGCCCTCCTTCAGCAGGATGTTCCGGACGGATGCAGTGGTGTGGTATGCGGTAGGATTGCCGTCAATGAAGGACAGCAGCTCCTGTACTTCTTTTTCGATCATTGGAAGACCCTCCATGGATTTATCGGTTTGGATGCTCCTATTCTACTTCTGCGGTTTGCGCTTTGCAATAGCCGGTCCTGCGGGCGGGGAAGAATTTGTTTTACATTGCGCGGGTTCTATAGTATACTACTCCTGTCGGTAAATATCGAATCAACAGGAAAGGCAGGGAACCGTCATGGAACGCAGTGATCCGCGCTATCAGGCGTATGTGGAAATATTAAAGGAAGAACTGATCCCGGCAATGGGCTGCACCGAACCGATTGCGCTGGCTTATGCCGCAGCCAAAGCCCGCGAAGTGCTGGGCATGCTGCCCGAAAGCGTGCAGCTGCAGGTGAGCGGCAGCATTATTAAGAATGTGAAGAGCGTCATCGTGCCCAACACCGGCCACCTGAAAGGCATGGAAGCCGCTGTGGCAGCGGGCATCATTGCCGGTTCGGCAGACAGAGAGCTGGAAGTCATCTCCGAGGTCAGCGAGGATAAGAAGGCTGCCATCCGGGACTATCTGCAGACGGTGCCCATTTCCATCCAGCACATCGAGCAGGGGCATGTGTTCGATATCATCGTTACCGAGCGCAGTGGGGATTCCTACGCAAAGGTGCGCATTGCGGATTTTCACACCAACATCTGCCTGATCGAAAAAAACGGCCGGGCGCTCTACGAAAAGCCGCTGCTGAACGAGGAGGCCCGGCGGGACAGCCGGGCCGACCGCAGCCTGCTGAACATGAAGGACATCTGGGACTTTGCCGAGACGGCCGACCTGCAGGATGTGGCGGACCTGCTGGAACGCCAGATCCGCTATAACAACGCCATCGCAGAGGAGGGTCTTCTGGGCGACTATGGCGCGAACATCGGCCGGGTGCTGCTTTCTACTTACAGCAATGATGTGTCCATCCGGGCCAAGGCCAAGGCGGCCGCCGGTTCGGATGCCCGCATGAACGGCTGTGAGCTGCCGGTCATCATCAACTCCGGCAGCGGCAATCAGGGCATCACCTGCTCGGTGCCGCTCATTGAATATGCCAAGGAGCTGCACAGCGGCAAGGAAAAGCTTTACCGTGCCCTTATCATTTCCAATCTGGTGGCCATCCACGAAAAGACCGGCATCGGCACCCTGTCCGCCTACTGCGGCGCAGTCAGCGCCGGTGCGGGCGCTGGCGCGGGCATCGTATATCTGTGCGGCGACGGCTATCAGGCCGCCATCCACACGGTGGTCAATGCGCTGGCCATCGTGTCCGGCATCGTGTGCGACGGCGCAAAGGCCTCCTGCGCGGCAAAGATCGCTTCCTCGGTGGACGCGGCCTTGCTTGGCTACAACATGTACAAGTGCCATCAGGAGTTCAAGGGCGGCGACGGCATCGTGATGAAGGACATCGAGACCACCATCAAGGGCATCGGCCGTCTGGGCAAGGACGGCATGAAGGAGACCAATGAGGAGATCATCCGGCTGATGATCGAGTAATGAAGAACTGAAAACCAGCCTTTCGCAGATGGTAAATGTCTGCGGAAGGCTGGTCTCTTTTATAGCGCTTTTGGTGGTGTTGGGTCGTCTGTCCGGTTCAGAAGATAATCGGTCGATGTTTTGTAAAGGTCAGCCAGCTGAACGAGGGTAACGGTGGGAATGTCGCGCAGGCCTTGTTCGTAGCGGTTGTATTGCGGCTGCGGCATATGCAGGATGGCAGCCAGCTGGCGCTGGGTCAGGTCGTGATCCTCGCGCATATCACGGATGCGGCGATAATAGGCCATAAAAATATCCTCCTGATATCTGAATGGATATCTTGACAGTACCGCAGGAAGATGCTATTCTGAATGTATGATATCCAAATGGATATCAAAAACACTTGCGAGTGAACCCGTATAAGTCATAAGCAGAGACAGGAGGACATTCAAATGAAGAAAGTTGTACGGCGTGAATTTTTGCGGATCGCGGCTGCCGCTGCATTGGTGTGTGCAGCAGCTTCGCTGACGGGATGCGGTCAAAATGTGGAAAAACTGGTGGTTGGTGACTGGTATCTGGAAGGCTCTGACCGGCTGAGATTTACGATTTATGATGACGGGACGGTCAATATCCCGGGTACTTATGGGACGGGAAAATGGTCAATCGTAAATGACAATCAACTGAAGATCTCTGATTTCTACGGGGAGTCTACGGTGCTCAAGATCGAGGACATCGACAAGGATTCCATGACCTGCCGGCAAATTTATGATGGTCGGGAAGATGAAGAGACGATCACCTATTGGCATAAAGCGGAAGATGCAGTGAAGCACTGAGAGTCAAAAAGGAGAACTGGATATGAAGTTTCCGAGAATGATTGCGGTACTGGGGCTGACATGCGCACTGCTTTTAAGCGGCTGCGGAAGCGAAGAAACCAGCAGCCTTTCAGAATTGATGGCATCCAAGAAAAACGGAACACAACAGTCGCCGCTTACAAAAATGCCTGAACATATGAAAGATATGTACGGGATGGGAGAAACGAGCGATAGTGCCCTCGAAAACGAAACTTACTCGACATTAAAGGAGGAAATAGGAGACTATAACGGCTGTAGTCTCCGTTACCCGAATTTTGAAGAACTGTCGGTTGGGATGCTTTACAAAGGAGAAGTGCATAAGTACTGCCTGTTCGATAAGGAAGGACGGGTGCATTGCATTTTTGATGATGACGTAAACATCGTGTCTGGATTCTATAATGGTATGTGCTTGACAAGTACTGGTGTGATGGCAAAAGAAGATGATACATTCTTTCGGCCGACCTATCTGTCGGATGACGAGACTATCGTTCGATATGCAAAAGACGATGATGGTGTACTTCTCTGGACAGTAAAAAGGGAAGACTCAATTAAAGGAACGACAGCCATTCTGACGGCTTGGGATGCGAATGGAGAAATTCGTTTTCAATGCGACACTACACGGGATGAATTCTCGGAGATGAATCCTGATACTGTATACAATGATCTGTCACAGAATCAGTACGAGTCGATTGGTATTTCACAGGCATTTGCATACTGTGGGGGGAGTGTATATCGGATCAGGAGCGATCTTTACTATGTGTTTATGAACATCGACACGGGAAAATTCTTTTCGGTGCGGGAACCCAATGCATATCTGGTGCAGGTGGAAGGAAACCAGATGATTCGAACACAACCGGGACTGAGAGCGCTTGATGGTGACTTTAATGAACTCCCAGAATGGAAAGCAATAAAATCAAGACGAAGCGGAACACCGGTATTAAGCGAAGGGCTGCTCTATCTGGATGTTAGAAGGGATGCAGATGATTTTGAAGATTATCCATCGGGATTTTATGATGTTCATTTAAACCGTATAATAGATCTCAGTGAATACGATGTTCGGCCGATCAATGAAAATTCTGAGCCGCGGTTTATGAACGGTTATGCCGTCCTCCAGTTGCGAAATCCCGATGGTGTACTTTTTTGGGGTGTTATGGACAAAAATGGAAATTGGACATCTCAACCTCAGAAAGGGACGATCAAATATGTTTTTCCGACAGCAGATGGTGTTTTGATCAGTACTTGTGAAGAAAACACAGACATGTATCAGACCTATAATCAGAATGGCGCAAAGCTGCAAAATTGGGATGGTCTGCAATTTAATGGTTACTATGGGTATGCAGACAAGAAAACAACGTATGGCAGTTACGAGGTTTATGATGGCTTCCTTTATACAGATTTGAGCGGACACATTGCAAAAATCAGCAGCGGTGGAACATTTGAAATGCTATCCTGATGAAATAAACATGTTCTAAAAGAAAATCAGTGAATGGAAAAGCAGACTTTCTCGGAAAAGAAAGCCTGCTTTTCCGCTTCAGAGCAAAAAATCATACAAATCCTTCTTTATTTTGTCATAACTCTTCCGTATAATAAGAAGTGGAAACCTTTGCTGCTCTGCCCGCCCGGCGGGCATCCGATAAAATGGGAGGAGATCATTATGGCCAACGAAAAGATCCTCGTTGTGGACGACGATACCAATATCTGCGAGCTGCTGCGGCTGTACCTGACCAAGGAGGGCTATCAGGTCACGGTGG
>OODO01001355.1_pt1 | contig 16884 bp, 10 predicted proteins | sample 1671261 | NCBI WGS metagenome assembly OODO01 (sample SAMN06348138, study PRJEB24527) | human gut metagenome | biome: human gut; feature: ankylosing spondylitis patient; material: feces | host: Homo sapiens | place: China | collected 2015-10 | reverse complement strand
TTGAAAACCGGAGGAGACAACATCAGGGGACAGGTATTTGATTGATATGTTAAATCCCCAAGAATAATGACTGCTCCCAAAGAAGCTACTGAACAGTGCCACAATACTCACTCCCATGTTTTTACAGGTGGTTTTATATTATCCGATGATTTACTTATTTTACTGCCTCCGCCTAAACAAGCCACACCCGATATCTGTTTTATGAATAAACAATAATCTTTTAATATAAAAAAATGAGAACAAAAAACATTGCGCTAATCGCATTAACCATTATGCTATCCATTCACATACAGCGGATAGAAGCGTGCACCCGGGCTGTATACATCGGACCCGACAATCTGATTGTCACCGGACGTACCATGGACTGGAAAGAGGATATCATGAGTAATCTGTACGTCTTTCCGAGAGGTATCCAAAGAGCAGGATATAACAAGGGAGAGACGGTGACATGGACTTCGAAATACGGCAGTGTCATCGCTACAGGATATGACATCGGCACATGTGACGGAATGAATGAAAAGGGATTAGTAGCCAGCCTTTTATTTCTTCCCGAATCAGTGTACAAGCGTCTCGGAGACAAACGTCCGGTAATGGGAATCAGTATCTGGACACAATATGTGCTCGACAATTTCGCCACTGTGCGGGAGGCGGTAGATGAACTCAAAAAAGAGATATTCCGAATTGACGCACCTCAAATGCCCAACGGCTCAGCCTCCACTTTACACCTGGCTATCACCGACAATACAGGGAATACGGCTGTGCTGGAGTATCTGGACGGAAAGTTGGAAATACACGAAGGAAAAGAATATCAGGTTATGACAAACTCGCCCAAATATTCATCACAACTGGCCATCAACGACTATTGGAAAGAGATAGGAGGCTTGCAAATGCTACCTGGTACAAACCGTTCAAGTGACCGTTTTGTGCGTGCATCATTCTATATTCATGCCATCCCGCAGACTCCCGACGCACGCATTGCCGTTCCAAGTGTACTGAGTGTGATGAGAAATGTATCTGTTCCCTTCGGCATCACCACTCCCGGTAAGCCTCACATCTCATCTACACGTTGGCGTTCGGTTTGCGACCAAAAGAACAAGGTGTACTATTTTGACAATGTATTGACTCCCAATCTGTTTTGGCTCGACTTGAAAGAAATAGATTTCAGTCCGAAAGCGAAGATAAGAAAACTGTCTTTGACACACGGAGAAATATATGCCGGAAATGCCGTCAAGGATTTGAAAGACAGCAAGTCTTTCGTATTCCTATTTCAGACACCCACCTTATAGAAATTAAGAAAAGACTCAAAACAGCCGGTCTTTCCCTTTCAGACACGGGTTTCACGATTTCCTCTTCCCCACTGCGTGAAATCCGTGTCACTCATATCTTCCTCCAAAGAAAACACTTTGTTTATTCCTTTTCACAAAAAAATGATTTATCTTTGGCGAACTAAATTCAGATTCACCATGAAAACCAATATTACCGATAACATAACGATTCGGGAAGTACGCATAAGTGATTCACAAAAAATATACAATGCCATTCATTTGCACCGCGAGTACTTGCAGGAATGGCTCCCGTTCGTCACATTTCTGACTGCGGAAGAAGAAAAAGCATTTCTGAGCTCCGTGCTCCGAGTTCCGCGTGCCCGTCGGGACTTCATTTATATTATTGAAGAGAAACAAGAAGTGTGCGGACTGATAGGTTTTCATTATTCCGATGCAGCAAACTTGCGTACAGAAATTGGTTACTGGCTTCTGCCCAAATACCAGCACCGGGGAATCATGACCAAATGTGTGCGCCATCTCTGCCGGATTGCCGTCGAAGAACGAGGCATGAACCGCATCCAAATCCGTTGCGCCGAAGGAAACACTCCCAGCAATGCCATCCCGCAAAGACTCGGCTTCCACCTGGAAGGAACTGAACGCGACGGGGAACTGATGTATACAAAGAAGTTTGTCAACCTCAATGTATACAGCATCTTAAAGAAAGAAATAAAGCAATGGAAGGATTAAACAAAAACAATAGACAGAAATATCCGGCAAAAGCAGATAATCTTTGAATATCCAAACACAATAAAATAAATTTATTATGGAAATAAACCAAGCAGCTCCCAAATTTCAGGATGCATCCATCGCCCCCATGCATACCACGGAGCATATCGTAAACAGAACAATGGTAAACCTCTTTGGCTGCGAGCGTGCAGTGTCGGCACATATCGAACGCAAGAAAAGCAAATTAGATTTCGCATTACCTACCTGCCCCACCAAAGAGGAGATAAACCGCATAGAAAAAATTGTGAATGAGACTTTAAAAAAAAATCTGCCAATCACCACGGAATTCATTACACAAGAGGAAGCCGTGGGACGGTTTGACCTAAAACGTCTGCCCGACCATGCCTCCGAAACCGTGAGAGTGGTGCACGTGGGCGACTATGATGAATGCCTCTGCATCGGTCTGCATGTGGAAAACACTTCGCAAATAGGTATATTCAAAATCATCAGTTACGATTATAAAGAAGGTATTTTCCGTATGAGATTCAAACTTACAGAAGCCCAATAGCTGCCAATATGTCCTTGAAAATTACATTTTGGCAGCAGCCTGTCGGTGTCAACGTTTAAATAGTTCTATCCTCTCTTAAAGTCTTACCCCTGACCTTTAAGAAAGGTTTTATAGGTTTAAAAGAGCGGAATATAGCACACGGGAAATCGAACTAAAGGTATGGTGTTTGCATTATGAGTAGTGAATGACGGAATCGAAAGAAGCCGGAGTTCAAAAGTAACTAAAATGTTTAACCATAAACCAAAAGGAGATTAAGATTATGATGCCAGTAAGAAGAGCCAACCAAACTTGGTTGCCAAGTATTTTTAACGATTTCTTGAACAATGACTGGATGGTAAAAGCCAACCCGACAGCACCGGCCATTAATGTTATCGAAACAGAAAAAGAGTATAAAGTAGAAGTTGCCGCTCCGGGAATGAAAAAAGAAGATTTCCAAATCCATATCAATGAGGACAATGATTTGGTCATCTCTATGGAAAAGAAAACAGAATCTACAGAAGGCGACAAAGGAGGCAAGGAAGAAAGCCGTTATCTGCGCCGCGAATTCTCTTACTCTAAGTTCCAACAAACCCTGATTCTGCCGGATGATGTAGATAAGGATAAAATAGACGCCAAAGTGAATGACGGTGTCCTGACTATCGAATTACCGAAACGGACTCCTGAAGAAAAGGAAAAAGCAACAAAGGTAATCGAAGTTAAATAAACGATAAAACCGAAAACCTCCCGAAACACAGCTGCAATGCCATTCGGAAAGTAATAAAGAGGTGTGTCAAAATTCCAAAGCAACTGTTACGTTGTTATCATAGAGGAATTTTAACACACCTTCTTGTTTATATATAAAAATAACCAAACATAAAAAAACGTACTCCATCCTTATCTACAGACACGCCTACCTTAAAGGCAGCCTTTTCGCCCTCCCGAATACAAAAGTTTAAAAGATATACTTAATTTTTTCTTAAAAACCTGCCTGTTTATCAATATTACGCTTTATCTTTACCGAATAAATTAAAACAATATTCTAATTTAATCATAGTTTATTATGAAAAATACCACTAACCAACACCACAAAGGGAAAAAAGCGGCACTACTTGCCTTGGCATTTCCACTTGTTCTGGCAGGTGCACCCGTGCAGGCTGCCCAACGAACGTATGTCGCAAGTGAAACTGCTCTTCCGAGTCCTCAAATTGTGGGCATCAAAAGACTCAATCCGACAGCTGTCGAAGTTTTGTTTGCCAACAACCAACGCATGACACTGGATTTTTACGGTGATAATATCTTCAGAGTCTTTCAAGATAATGCCGGTGGAATCATCCGAAATCCGGAAGCCAAACCCGAAGCACAGATATTGGTAGACAATCCCAGAATGTCATTGTCAAAGTTGGACATTGACGACAATGGAAGCACAATCAGTATCACAACCGGACATATCAGCATACAGATTGACAAAGCCACTTCGTTACTGAAAATCACCAACCTTAAAACCGGCAAGGTAGTAGTGGAAGAACTTGCTCCCGTTTCGTTTGAGAAAGATAAAGTAACCATCACCCTGAAAGAAAATCCGAAAGAATATTTCTACGGAGGTGGTGTGCAAAACGGAAGATTCTCACACAAAGGGAAAGCAATTGCTATCGAAAACCAAAATAGCTGGACAGATGGAGGCGTAGCTTCTCCTACTCCTTTCTATTGGTCTACCAACGGATACGGCGTGATGTGGCATACCTTCAAGAAAGGTAAATACGACTTTGGTGCAGAAGAAAAAGGAAAAGTAAAACTATCTCACGAAACAGATTATCTGGATGTCTTTTACATGGTGAGTGACGGTGCCGTTGCTTTATTGAACGACTTCTACCAACTCACCGGTAATCCGGTATTATTACCCAAGTTCGGCTTCTATCAGGGACACCTGAATGCATACAACCGCGACTATTGGAAAGAGGACGAAAAGGGAATCTTGTTTGAAGATGGAAAACGTTATAAGGAAAGCCAAAAGGACAATGGCGGTATCAAGGAATCTTTGAACGGTGAAAAAAACAATTACCAATTCTCGGCACGTGCTGTGATAGACCGTTATAAGAACCATGATATGCCTTTGGGCTGGTTGCTCCCTAATGACGGTTACGGAGCCGGATATGGACAAACCGAAACATTGGACGGCAATATCCAAAACCTGAAAGAACTGGGTGACTATGCCCGCAAGAACGGAGTGGAAATCGGGCTTTGGACACAATCCGACCTCCATCCCAAAGAAGGAATCAGTGCATTGCTTCAGCGTGATATCGTGAAAGAAGTAAGAGACGCCGGTGTGCGTGTTCTGAAAACAGATGTTGCATGGGTAGGCGCAGGCTATTCATTCGGCTTGAACGGTGTGGCCGATGTGGGTAAAATCATGCCTTATTATGGCAACAACGCACGTCCGTTTATCATCTCATTGGACGGATGGGCAGGAACTCAACGCTATGCAGGTGTATGGTCGGGTGACCAGACCGGCGGCGAATGGGAATACATCCGCTTCCATATCCCGACTTATATCGGTTCGGGCCTTTCGGGACAACCTAATATCACTTCCGATATGGATGGTATCTTTGGCGGAAAGAACCCGGCCGTGAATATCCGCGATTTTCAGTGGAAGACATGGACACCGATGGAGCTCAATATGGACGGCTGGGGCAGCAACGAAAAGTATCCTCATGCCTTGGGTGAACCGGCAACCTCTATCAACCGTATGTATCTGAAGCTGAAATCAGAGCTGATGCCATATGCTTACAGCTTTGCCAAAGAAGCTGTAGACGGAATGCCTATCATCAGAGCCATGTTCCTCGAATTCCCGAACGACTATACGATGGGCAGCGCCACCAAATACCAATATATGTATGGAACCGACTTCCTGGTGGCACCTATTTATCAAAATACCAAAGCAGATGCCGAAGGCAATGATATCCGCAACGGTATCTATCTGCCCGAAGGCGAATGGATCGATTACTTCACCGGCGAGAAATATGAAGGCGGACGCGTTATCAATAACTTCGCTGCTCCTCTGTGGAAACTCCCCGTATTTGTCAAGAACGGAGCCATCATCCCGATGACTAACCCGAACAATAACGTGAGTGAAATCAACAAGGGTCTGCGCATTTATGAAATGTACCCCAATAAACACACCATGACCGTGGAATATGACGATGACGGTATCACCGAAGCATATAAAGACGGTAAGGGTGTAACCACTTTCATTGAATCGAACGTTACTCCCAAAAACGAAGTGCTCATCACCGTACACCGCACTCAGGGTAACTTTGACGGCTTCGTGAAAGAAAAAGCCACTGAGTTCAGAATCAATGTAACCGAAAAGCCCAAAGCTATCTCTGCCAAAGCAGGAAAAAGCAAGATTAAGCTGACCGAAGTTGCATCTCTGGAACAATTCCAAAACGGACAGAACGTATACTTCTACGATGCTGCTCCCAACCTGAATAAATTTGCTACTCCGGGAAGTGAGTTTGAAAAGGTAACCATCGTTAAGAATCCTCAACTTCTCATCAAGCTGGCTCCAATGGATGTTACCACTAATCAGATTAACGTAACAGTCAGCGGATTCCGTTACGCACCGGCCGATACTTACCGCGTCACTTCGGGCTCGTTGACAGCTCCGAAAGCCGAAGTAACCGCCGAAAATACGGAAGCTTATACGCTGAAACCAACATGGACTCCGGTAGCCAATGCAGACTATTATGAAATAGAATTGAATGGTATTCTTTACAGCACCATCAAAGATACAGAACTGCTATTTGAAGGATTGGAAGCCGAAACAACTTATGACTTCAAGATTCGTGCCGTAAACAAAGACGGTCAATCAGACTGGGCAAGCTTTACAGCCAAGACAAAATCTAACCCATTGGAATTTGCTATCCGAGGCATTAAGGGTGAAGTGACAGCCAAATCACAAGAAGGATTTGAAATTGATCGTCTCTTCGACTTTGCCGAAATGGGTGATATGTGGCACACCAAGTACAGAGCCAATGCTTTGCCGTTCGACATGATTATTGACTTGAGAAGTGTCAACCAATTGGATAAATTCCACTATCTGAGCCGTAAGGACGGAGGCAACGGAACATTGTTGAAAGGAACCGTTTCATATAGTATGGACAAAGAACACTGGACTGAAGCCGGTGCATTTGAATGGAACCGCAAGGATGAGGTGAAAGTATTTACATTCACAGAACGTCCGACTGCACGTTACATCAAACTTTCTGTAACAGAAGGTGTTGGCAATTATGGCTCCGGTCGTGAACTGTATGTATTCAAAGTTCCCGGAACTGAAAGTTACTTGCCAGGCGACATCAACAATGACGGTAAGATTGACAACAACGACTTGACTTCTTATACCAACTACACCGGTTTGCGTAAAGGCGACGGCGACTTTGAAGGTTACATCAGCAATGGTGATATCAACAAGAATGATTTGATTGACGCTTATGATATCTCGGTAGTAGCCACTCAGTTGGAAGATGGTGTAGACGAAAGCAATGAAACTGAAAAAGTAAGCGGAAGAATCGAAATGAGCACTGCCAAACGTAGTTATAACAAGGATGAAGTCATTGAAATGATAGTGAAAGGTATAGACCTTAAATCTGTCAATGCACTGAGCTTCGCTTTGCCTTATGACCAGCAGAAGTTTGAATTTGTCGGTGTACAACCGGTTAGCATGAAAGAGATGGAAAACTTTACTTATGACCGCCTTCACACCAATGGCACAAAAGCATTGTATCCAACTTTCGTCAATATCGGCAATAAACCTTCACTCGAAGGAACCAATGACTTGTTTATCTTGAAATTAAAAGCTAAACAAAGAGTAAACTTCAATCTGAAGATGATTGACGGATTATTGGTTGACAAGAAACTGAACGTTTGTAAGTTCTAAGAGACTTCACTGCCCCCAGCAGTAATTAAAAAAAGCTATATCAATACTCAAAACAGAGTGTGATATAGCTTTTTTATTTTGTGGAGGGTTCTAGTTCCTCTTTCGAAAAGACTTACAATGAATACTTATCCAATATCTTCTCTATAGCTTCCTGCGATACAGGCTTAGTTAAATAATCGTTGCATCCCGCCTCTATTGCCCTTTCCCTGTCCGACTCGAAGGCAAAAGCTGTCAACGCAATAATAGGAATATCCTTCGAATAACCGCGAATCAGACGAGTAGCTTCCAAGCCATCCATATAGGGCATCTTTATATCCATAAATATCAAATCGGGATGATTCTCCTTATACATATCGACAGCCTCACGACCATCCCGGGCACGTATCAGCTTATACTTCTTGCCAAGAACAGTGTTCATGAGTAAAAAATTACTATCCACATCTTCCGCCACTAACAGGGTGCGCAATTGCAATGACTTAATGGCCACTTTCAAGTGCTGTTCTCTTTCCGCATTTTTTTTAAACTTCTCCTGCTTGTTATACATATCATATCATACGGAATAGTAAAGCGGAACGTAGAACCTTCATGAAGTTCAGATTCCACCGTGATAGCGCCGCCCATCTTTTCTACAATCATCTGACAAATAGCAAGTCCCAGTCCGGTTCCTTGAACAAAAGAATTCAACATGACGAAACGACCGAAGATATGAGATAATTTTTCTTCAGAGATACCTATGCCAGTATCCTTCACATAGAAATCTATATAATCCTTCTTCAACTTGAAACCAAAATGAATCTCACCTTCATAAGTAAACTTAATCGCATTGGTTATCAAATTGGTAATGAGTTGCAATATGCGATTCTTATCCTCGTTAATCATCAAGCTGTCATTCTCATTATCCAAAGTCAGTGTCACCCCTTCCTGCACACGACCTTTATGGATTTCATAAACATTACGGCACATCTCACCTAAATCCATAGGCTGCTTGATGTATTCAAATGTCCCTGCCTCTATTTTAGACAAATCAAGAATGTCATTAATCAGCTGCAACAATACGTCTGAATTCTGATTGATGATTTCGGAATAAAGCTTCTCGTCCTCCCGATTGTCGGTAGTAGTCATCAATCTTGAGAAACCTACAATGGCATTCAGGGGAGTGCGTATTTCATGACTCATATTAGCCAGAAAAGCACTCTTCAGACGGTCGGACTGCTCTGCCTTGATACGTGCCTGAATCAACTCCTGTTCTATATTCTGCACATTAGTAATATCCCACGAAATGCCTATAATAAGAGGCACACGCCCTACAAGCGGAATATGCGTCTTCAGAGTCTGAACAATGCGCGTCTCACCGGCAGCGGTCACATAGGTTTCCTGCATCTCCAGCCGCTCTCCGGTACGCATCAGTTCCAAGTCATCCTGATGAAATTTCTCCGCATCCGACCTTTCCGGAAATATCTCGAAATCGGTACGTCCCAATGCACGCGATGCCGGAATTTTGGGATGATTGGCGAGTGCCTTGTTCCAATACAAATATCTGAAATCATCTTCCGGGTCTTTTACAAACATATATACCGGAATATTATTCAAGATGGCATCCAGCAGATAATTCAGTTCGCGCAATTCATCCCTATTCTTAATTACATCCGTAATGTCCTGAGTGAAGAACCATACAATCTCTTCCTGCCCATCTTCCATTATGAAAGTGGACACCTGATGCACACGTTCTTTTACTTCCCCCACCCGGGTATACCGGGCATGATATCCCATGTTGCCCCCGTTATCACGTATTTCCTGCACTCGTTTTTCAAATATCTCTTTTGTATGAAGAGAAACCGGCAAATCATAGACTTTCTGTACACCCAGTTCGCCTTTCACACCATATTCTTCAATGAATTGCTTATTGGCATACACCAAAGTACCATCAGTAGAAGCAGCCAAAATGCTGTCACTCACCTTATCAAGCACGCGCTTAAACACTTCCAGATTCTTTTGTGTAACCACCCGCTCGCTGATGTCACGACACATGATTAACACATACTCTTCATCCAAAGGAAAGATACGGTTTTCGTAATAATGATGTGCACCATTAACATCCAGTTCGTGATGGGCTGTAGAACCTTTGCCCGTCGCAATCACTTTCTGAAGATTATTATAAACATTGTGATATGCCTCCTCGGGTATCATGTCGCGCATATGCATACCGGCAAAAGCACTATTGGGAACTCCCACATGATTGGTTTCTTCACTGGACACCACCCCTATACCTGTCCCTTCATGATTAAACACTGTGAGCATATCCGGCAAAGACTCCAGAATCCTCACTGCATACTTCTCCTTAAAACTCTGATTCGTTTCTTTTTCTTTCAAAGAGGTCAGTTCCTCTTTGAGCCGATGATTTTCGTTTCGTAACCTCTCAAGCTCCTGCTCCAATAATTCCCTTGTTTTCTCTTGCCCCAACATACCAAATAAGTTTATAATTACTTATGGGTCAAATATAAACACTTTCCATGAACAAAAGAAAGAATCATCGGAATATTTACCGTTAAATTCAATCTTACTAAATATCCACCGCAGCGGTAGGTATAATTACCTAACGCTACGATGGATAAATAATGGACGAAAAACTGATTACTTGTATTCTTCCCAACTCTTGATGGCAATGTCGTCTATGGTCATGGTGCAGAATGCATTGATAAACGCACTTGCCAAACGAGCATTGGTTATCAAGGGAATATTCAAGTCGATGGCAGCACGACGGATTTTATAGCCGTTGTCCAGTTCGCCGGCAGTCAGGTTCTTGGGAATGTTGACCACCATATCTATCTCCTTCTTATGAAGCATATCCAGTGCTTGAGGCTGTCCTTCTTCGCTGGGCCAGTACACGCGGGTATTCTCCACACCGTTCTCGGTCAGGAACTTGGAAGAGCCACCGGTGGCATAAAGTTTATACCCTTTCTTCTGCAACATACGGGCAGCATTCAAGGTATCGGCTTTCTGCTTGGCATTACCGGTGGACAGTAACACGCCCTTTTCGGGAATGCGATATCCAACGGAAAGCATGGCTTTCAGGACAGCACACGAGGTATCAGAACCGATACAGCCCACCTCACCGGTAGAGGCCATATCCACACCCAGCACCGGGTCGGCTTTTTGCAAACGGTTGAATGAGAACTGACTCGCTTTAATTCCGACATAATCCAATTCAAAAAGATTTTTGTTAGGCTTCTCTACCGGAAGGCCGAGCATGACTTTCGTTGCCAGCTCGATAAAGTTTATCTTCAGCACTTTGCTCACAAAGGGGAAGCTTCGCGAAGCGCGGAGATTACATTCGATTACCTTGATATCGTTATCCTTTGCCAAATATTGAATATTGAATGGTCCCGATATATTCAATTCTTTGGCTATCTGACGGGAGATGCGCTTGATGCGGCGAACGGTCTCCACATATAGTTTCTGCGGAGGGAACTGAATGGTGGCATCGCCCGAGTGCACTCCGGCATATTCAATATGCTCACTGATAGCGTATGCCACAATTTCGCCATTTTGTGCCACGGCATCCATTTCCACTTCCTTGGCGTGCTCGATGAACTGGCTCACCACTACCGGATGCTTTTTCGATACATTGGCAGCCAGTTTCAGGAAACGTTCCAACTCTTCCTGATTAGAACATACATTCATGGCAGCTCCACTCAGCACATATGAAGGGCGAACCAATACCGGGAAGCCCACTTTGTCAATAAAGGCATTAATATCTTCCATGGAAGTCAATGCACTCCATTCGGGCTGGTCTACTCCGATACGGTCAAGCATGGCCGAGAATTTATCACGGTCTTCGGCATTGTCAATGCTCTTGGCACTTGTTCCGAGGATGTTTACTCCTTGTCCGTCCAGGCGGAGAGCAAGATTATTCGGTATCTGACCACCGGTGGAAACGATGACTCCATGCGGATTTTCCAGTTCGAGAATATCCATCACACGCTCGAAAGTCAGCTCATCAAAGTAGAGGCGGTCACACATATCATAGTCGGTAGATACCGTTTCGGGATTGTAATTAATCATCACGCTGCGGTAGCCTTCCTTACGGATAGTCTGTAATGCCTGTACGCCACACCAGTCGAACTCCACCGATGAACCGATGCGATAAGCTCCCGAGCCGAGTACGACAATTGATTTATGGTCGCCCAGATATTTCACGTCATTGGCAACACCGCTATAAGTAAGATACAGGTAATTGGTCTGTGCCGGATATTCGGCAGCCAACGTGTCAATTTGCTTCACCACCGGAAGGATACCCGCCTGCTTGCGGTGAGTTCGGACATACAGGCTGCCCTCTTCCATGTCGCCATCAAACCCGATGGCACGAGCAATCTGGAAATCAGTGAAGCCCTGCACCTTTGCTTTACGAAGCAAATCAACAGGCATATCGGCCATCTGCTTATGGTTGTTTCCCCATTCATGCAATTCCTTGGAGGTATTCATTATGTTCTGCAATTTTTGCAGAAACCATTTATCTATCTTGGTCAGCTCATGGATTTGGTCTACGGTATAACCCGCACGCATGGCTTTGCTGATGACGAAGATGCGCTTGTCGGTCGGCTCGCGCAAAGCCTTGTCCACATCGGCTATTACCAGTTCTTTATTCTCTACAAAGCCGTGCATACCCTGACCGATCATGCGCAATCCTTTCTGAATAGCTTCTTCAAAGGTACGTCCGATTGCCATTACTTCTCCCACCGATTTCATGGACGAGCCTAATTCACGGTCTACACCGTGGAACTTGCCCAAATCCCAGCGTGGTATTTTACATACCACATAGTCCAAGGCCGGTTCGAAGAATGCGCTGGTGGTCTTTGTCACGGAATTCTTCAAATCAAACAGACCGTAACCCAAACCAAGTTTGGCGGCAACAAAAGCAAGCGGATAGCCTGTGGCCTTGGAAGCCAATGCAGACGAGCGCGAAAGACGGGCATTAACCTCTATGACACGGTAGTCCTCCGATTCGGGGTCGAACGCATATTGCACATTGCATTCTCCCACGATACCGATGTGACGGATGATGCGGATAGCCAGCTCGCGAAGTTTATGATACTCCGCATTGGTAAGAGTCTGCGAAGGAGCAATGACGATGGACTCTCCGGTATGAATGCCCAACGGGTCAAAGTTCTCCATATTACAAACGGTGATGCAGTTATCATAACGGTCACGGACCACTTCATATTCCACTTCCTTCCAGCCTTTCAGACTCTTTTCCACCAGCACTTGCGGCGAGAAAGAGAAGGCTTTTTCGGCCAGAACATTCAGTTCTTCTTCATTATCGCAGAAACCTGAGCCCAAGCCTCCCAAGGCATATGCAGCGCGGATAATCACCGGATAGCCCAGTTCCTTGGCGGCACGGCGGGCATCTTCAATCGTTTCCACTGCCTCACTTTTGATGGTCTTGACATCTATCTCATCCAACTTCTTTACGAAGAGTTCGCGGTCTTCGGTATCCATGATGGCTTGCACCGGAGTACCCAACACGCGCGTGCTATATTTTTCAAAGACACCGGCTTTATAAAGAGCCACACCGCAATTCAAGGCGGTCTGCCCACCAAAAGAAAGGAGCACACCGTCGGGACGTTCCTTTTCAATCACCTTTTCTACAAAGTAAGGAGTGACAGGAAGGAAATAAATCCGGTCGGCCACCCCCTCGCTAGTCTGCACCGTCGCGATATTGGGATTTATCAGAATGGTTTCGATACCTTCCTCCTTCAACGCTTTCAGAGCCTGCGAACCTGAATAATCGAATTCTCCGGCTTCACCAATCTTCAAGGCGCCGGAACCTAATAATAATACTTTCTTTATTTCGTCTTTCATATATGTTCTTTTTTATCGGGTGCCCGATGACGGCAACCGGTTTTATAATAGCTTCACGAATTCATCAAACAGAAATTCGGTATCTGTAGGTCCTGACGCAGCTTCGGGATGGAACTGTGCCGAAAACCAAGGCTTGAATTTATGTCTGATACCTTCATTCGAACCATCATTCATATTGATAAACAGCGGTTCCCAGTCATTTCCCAACGTATTATTATCGACTGCATAACCATGATTCTGACTGGTGATGAAGCAACGCTCCGTTCCTACCATGCGTACCGGTTGGTTATGGCTGCGGTGTCCATACTTCAGTTTATAGATGGTGGCACCTCCCGCTTTGGAAAGCAACTGATTCCCCATACAGATACCGAAGATGGGCTTGTCGCTCAGAGCCATCGCCTTACGAATATTCTGTACAGCCTCATCACACGTATCCGGATCGCCCGGTCCGTTCGAAATAAACAATCCATCGTATTCCATTCCTGTGAAATCATAATTCCAAGGCACGCGAATCACCTCCACGCCACGCTTCAGCAGACATCGGATAATATTGGTTTTCACACCGCAATCCACCAAAACCACTTTCTTTTTGTCCGCTCCCTCATTGTAACGAATCACTTCTTTGCACGAAACCTTATCCACATAATTAATGCCTTCGTAACGGGCTTCGGGCTGATTATCGGGATCGTCATCAAACACAATTTTCCCCATCATCACCCCATGTTCGCGAAGCACCTTTGTCAGTTCGCGGGTATCAATGCCGGTAATGCCGGGCACTTGCTCGCGCTTCAACCAGTCGGCAAGACTTTCTTTTGCATTCCAATGGCTGTACTCCTCACTGTAGTCACTTACAATAATGGCTTCGGCATGTATGCGTTCACTTTCCATTAAAACAGCAAGTCCGTTAGGCCCGACAGTGAAAGGAGGAACACCATAATTACCCACCAACGGATAAGTCAAGGTCATCAACTGTCCCGCGTATGAAGGATCTGTCAAGCTCTCTGGATAACCGGTCATAGCGGTATTAAACACCACTTCACCCGCTACCGGTTTCTCATAACCGAACGACTTGCCCGAGAAACGGCTCCCGTCGTCAAGAATCAATGTTACATTTCTCATTTAATCTATCTTGAATTTTGTTCTCTTAGAATTGATATATCTTTTCTATATAGTCTATAAATGCCTGATTTACCAGCTTTACACCGCCCGGTGTGGGATAATCTCCACTGAAGTACCAGTCTCCGGTGTGCGACGGACAGGCTTCGTGCAATCCATCCAATGTCTGATAAACAATCTCCACCTTTGCCCGTGTTCCCTTCGGAGTGAGCAATTCCACCATCTTGGCAGCAATCTCCTCATTAGTGAACGGTGCGTAAATTTCTTTCACATAATTCACCATCTGCTCTTTGGGCAACCCCGTCTGATTCTTCGACTTATGGTAAGCACGCGCGATGACATCTTTCATATCGCGCTCCTTCAAGAGTTCGATGGCAGCCTTGAATGCGATAAACTGATCCATGCTCGCCATATCGATACCATAGTAATCGGGATAACGCACCTGCGGAGAGGAAGATACAATCACAATCTTCTTGGGATTCAGACGATCAAGAATACTGATGATACTCTGTTTCAGCGTTGTTCCGCGCACAATGCTGTCGTCTATAATCACCAGATTGTCCACATGAGGTACCAGGCTTCCGTATGTAATGTCGTACACATGAGCTGCCAAGTCATTACGGCTGTTACCTTCGGCAATGAATGTACGCAACTTGATATCCTTTATCGCCACCTTCTCGCTGCGGATGCGCCAAGAAAGGATTTTCTCCAATTCCTCGTGACCGGGATTATGCCCCAATTCCTCTATCTTTCTTACCTTCAGCTCATTAAGATAATTATCGAATCCTTCGAGCATACCATAAAACGCCACCTCCGCCGTGTTCGGAATGAAGGAGAACACGGTGTGCTCCACCTCATAATCTATCGCTTTCAGGATAGGGTTCACCAACTTCTCACCCAGCAATTTCCTTTCCTTATAAATATCCATGTCACTGCCCCGGCTGAAATAGATACGCTCAAAAGAGCATGCCTTCTTTTCCTTTGCCCGGTTGATTTGCGCCAGACGCATCTTTCCGGCTTTATTCAGCAGGATAGCCTGCCCCGGCTGCAACTCGTTGATGCTTTCGACAGGCACATTGAGTGCTGTCTGAATGACCGGACGCTCTGAAGCCAACACCATGATTTCGTCATCCATGTACCAAAATGCAGGACGAATACCCCATGGGTCGCGTACAGCAAAGGATTCTCCGCTTCCTGTCATTCCGCAGATGACGTAACCTCCGTCCCACTCCTTGCTCGATGTCTTAAGCACATTGGCCAAATCAATACGCTCCTCAATGGCATGAGTAATGTCCACGCCTTTCAACCCTTCGGCCTCGCACTGCACATAGAGGCGCTCCACTTCACGGTCGAGGCGGTGTCCCACTTGTTCGAGCATGATATAAGTGTCGGCATACTTGCGCGGATGCTGCCCGTCAGCAGTGATGCGTGCAAAGATTTCATCCACATTGGTCATATTGAAATTACCACACAACGCCAGATTCTTGGCACGCCAGTTATTGCGGCGCAGGAAAGGATGCACATACGATATACCACTCTTCCCGGTGGTGGAATAACGCAGATGCCCCATATACACTTCCCCCGCAAAAGGCAAGTATTTCTTGGCATATTCGGCGTCATTCAATTGTTCGGGAGTCAAATCCTTGAAATTGCCCTGCACATTGCCAAATATCTCTGTTATCGCTCCCGACCCCAAGGCCCTTTCGCGAAACATATATTCTTCACCGGGATTGGCTTCCAACTTCACGCACGCCAGTCCCGCACCTTCCTGTCCCCGGTTATGCTGCTTCTCCATCAGCAGATATAGCTTGTTCAAGCCATACATCCAAGTTCCATACTTCTCCCGGTAATACTCCAACGGTTTAAGCAATCGTATCATTGCCACGCCACATTCATGCTTTAACGGTTCCATTCTCTCTCCTTTAACCTCATTATTTTATACTAAAAAAACTCTCGTTACTCTTTTCCAAAGATATCTCCATTGTTTACCATTGTCCTCCGCACTTTTCCCGCTTACCGGTACATCTTGATTTTATCAACGGTTTCGGACAAGCGAATGTTTTCTGCTGTCCGGGTACGATTAAAAACAAAAATAAGTCTAAGTAATGGGAAATACGGAAATATTCAAATAATAGAATCAAAAAGACGGAATTGGGACTACGGCTGAAGATAAATCCCTGTTGTTGAAGTGTTTTTGAGCGGAATGCGTAGTTTTGTGTAATACTTAACCTTCTTCCTATGTCAATCAATGCAATGCCTGCACTGCCATAGCCCCGATGTTCCCACCGTTTCGGGCTTTTTATGAAGGCAGAGTAAGCATCTCGTTTCTCAATGCAGCCTACTGTTCCACACATAATCTACTAAAATATATGTTCTGATTCGGCTGCAAAGATACAAATATCAATTAACATAAATGCAATAAAAAACCATAAATAATT
>OODO01001342.1_pt1 | contig 17029 bp, 20 predicted proteins | sample 1671261 | NCBI WGS metagenome assembly OODO01 (sample SAMN06348138, study PRJEB24527) | human gut metagenome | biome: human gut; feature: ankylosing spondylitis patient; material: feces | host: Homo sapiens | place: China | collected 2015-10 | reverse complement strand
CGCCGCCCTCTCACGGCGGAATCAGGGGTTCGATTCCCCTACGAACTGCTCAGCAATTTTATATCTGTTATTTGTAACTATGGTTCGTTGGTCAAGCGGTTAAGACGCCGCCCTCTCACGGCGGAATCAGGGGTTCGATTCCCCTACGAACTGCTCTGTTATTTTTATAACAGCCCAACCCGGAATGCCAGAAACATTGTTTCTGGCATTTTTAAATGCTTTTTTCAATAAAAAGCTTGCAAAATAGAAGAAAGAGTGTTACTTTATTTATGTTAACACGTTGACTTGATTGAGAGAGGGCAAAACCCTCTCTCAATTTATGTTTAGGAGACAGCAGCGTGACGGAACACGAAAAAACTGAATATGGAAGGAAGAGGTGTACACATGTCGAAAAAAGAGATGTATGAAGCACGCACCGAAGAACTCATCACCCCGATTTTAGACCGAAGAAACTTTGAACTTGTGGATGTGGAATATGTCAAAGAGGGTAGTACCTGGTATTTACGGGTTTACATTGACAAAGAAGGCGGAATCACTTCCGACGATTGCGCAGATGTATCCAGGGAAATGAATGAGATTCTTGACAGAGAGGATTATGTAGAAGGTTCCTATACCTTTGAAGTGAGCTCTCCGGGTCTTGGAAGACCACTGAAAAAAGAAAAAGACTATATAAGAAGCATGGGGAAGGAACTGGAGATCAGAACCTACCGTGCGATTGACCGGGAAAAAGAATTTTACGGCATTTTAAAAGCATACGATGCCGATACAGTGACAATTGAGCAGGAAGACGGAAAAGAGATGGTATTTGAAAAATCCAATATCGCACTGATCCGCCTGGCTTTTGATTTTTAGCGTAAAATAACAGAAAAAATAATGGAGGATAAAATAATGGCTAAGAATAATGAATTGTTAGAAGCGTTAAATATATTAGAACAGGAAAAAAATATCAGCAAAGAGACTTTACTTGAGGCAATCGAGAACTCACTGATCACTGCATGCAAGAACCATTTTGGAAAGTCTGAAAACGTAAAAGTTAACATTGATCCGGAAACATGTGAATATCATGTATTTCAGGAGAAAAAAGTTGTAGAGAAAGTGGAAGATCCGGTTGAGGAAATCAGCCTCGTCAATGCGAAGATGATCGACTCCAAATACGAACTGGATGACATTGTAAATGTAGAAGTGAAATCCAAAGAGTTCGGACGTATCGCAACACAGAATGCCAAGAACGTGATCTTACAGAAAATCCGTGAGGAAGAGAGAAAAGTTCTTTTTGATGAGTACTACAGCAAAGAGAAAGATATCGTAACAGGTATCGTTCAGCGTTATGTTGGAAAGAATGTGAGCATCAACCTCGGTAAAGTGGATGCCATCCTCACAGAGAATGAGCAGGTAAAAGGCGAGGTATTCCAGCCAACAGAGCGAATCAAAGTTTATATCCTGGAAGTAAAATCTACCTCCAAAGGACCGAGAGTGCTTGTTTCCAGAACACATCCGGAACTGGTAAAACGCCTGTTCGAATCTGAAGTTGCCGAAGTAAAAGACGGAACAGTTGAGATCAAGGCAATCGCACGTGAGGCAGGAAGCAGAACAAAGATCGCAGTATGGTCTAATGATCCGGATGTAGATCCGGTTGGAGCATGTGTCGGTATGAACGGCGCGCGTGTCAATGCCATCGTCAATGAACTCCGTGGTGAGAAGATCGATATCATCACCTGGAATGAAAATCCTGCAATGCTCATCGAAAATGCATTAAGTCCTGCAAAAGTTATTTCTGTTATCGCAGATGCAGAAGAGAAAGCAGCAAAAGTAGTCGTTCCTGATTATCAGTTATCCCTTGCGATCGGCAAAGAAGGACAGAATGCAAGACTGGCAGCAAGACTGACAGGATTTAAGATCGATATCAAGAGTGAGACACAGGCGAGAGAAGCCGGCGATTTCTTTGATTATGAGAACGAGTACGAAGATGATGAATACTATGACGAAGATGGTGGCTACAATGATGCAGACTATCAGGATGACACAGAGTATTCCGAGGAGAATTGATCGAGGATAGCAGATTATGGCAAATAAAAAGATTCCGATGCGTCAATGCATAGGCTGTGGAGAGATGAAGCCTAAGAAAGAAATGATAAGAGTCATTAAGACAGCGGAAGATGAGATAATATTAGATACAACCGGTCGGAAAAATGGCAGAGGTGCATACATTTGCCCGGAAAGCGAATGTCTGCAGAAAGCAATTAAGTGTAAGGGATTAGAACGCTCATTTAAAATGCCGATTCCAAAAGATGTATACGAAATGCTGACAAAGGAGATGGAAGAATTTGAGACCAGATAAAGTTTTATCCATGTTGGGAATTGCAGCAAAATCCGGTAGTGTCGTAAGTGGTGAGTTTTCAACGGAGAAAGCAGTCAAGGAAGGCAGGGCTTATCTTGTGATCGTGGCAGGAGATTCCTCCGATAACACGAAAAAGATGTTTTCCAATATGACCGATTTTTATGAGGTTCCAATGTATATTTATTCTGACAAAGAGACATTGGGACACTGTATTGGAAAAGAATTTCGTGCATCACTTGCAATTGTAAATGAAGGGCTTGCCCATTCCGTGGAAGACAAATTGAAACAGACAATAACAACTGAATAATGGAGGAGTCAGAATATATGGCAAAAATGAGAGTTCATGAACTTGCAAAAGAGTTAGAGATAAAATCACAGGAAATTATAGATAGTTTAAGCGGTACAGAGTACGAGATCAAGTCCGCAAGCAACAACATTGATGATGCTGCGCAGGAGATCATCCGTAAAAAGTACAAAAAATCCGCACCAAAGGCAGAAGAAAAACCTGCCGCAGAGAAAGCAGAAAAACCAGCTGCACCAAAGGCAGAGGAGAAAGCGAGACCAGAGGAGAAGAAACCAGCAGATGCTGAGCATGACAGACCAAAGAAAAAGTCCAGCATCACAGCCGTGTTTAACGCACAGTACAGCAAACAGGGCGCAGGACATGGAAATAACAGAAGACCGAACCAGGGAGCAAAAGGCGGAAAATCACAGGATGGCAGACGCCCGGCAAATGACCGTGGTGACAGACCGGCTGGTCAGGCAAAACCAGCGATGTCCGGCAATGATATGAGAAAATATTTTGACAGTCTGATCAATCCAAATGCAGGAAAAGAGACAGAAAACAAAGCTCCAAAAGCAGAGGAAGTTAAGACTGAAACTGCACAGACTGCACCGGCAGCACAGGAGAGAGTTTTCAAAAAACCAACTGAGAATGTTTATGAGCAGATGCGTCAGCAGGAGAAGACCTCCAGACCAAATCAGGACAACAGACGCCCACAGGGAGACCGCCCGGCAAGAAACGGACAGAATGGCGGATACAATAACCGCGCAAACGGCGACAGACCAGCCCGTCCGCAGGGAGACCGTCCATACAGAAATAATAATGGCGAAGGTGGATATAATAACCGTAACAATGGTGACAGACCAGCCCGTCAGGGAGATAACAGAGGCCAGAGACCAAACGGCGGAAACCAGAGACCGTTCAACAACGGAAGACCGGGACAGGGATTCAATCAGGGAGACCGCAGCGGAGGACGCAATAATAACTTCCGCGGAAGAGATAATGGTGGAAGATTAGACCGTGAGATCGACAAGTTCAATAAGGATTCTGCACCATTGGCAGAGGAGATGCGCGGAAAAGAGACACGGGAGAGAGAACGTGACAACAAGAACCGCAACGGAAAACAGCGCGGCGATTATGATGTTTTAGGAAGCAGGAAGCAGGAGCGCTTCGTAAACTTAGAGAAGAATGGCGGCAAGAAGAAACCACAGCAGCAGCCACAGCCAAAACAGGAAGAAGAGACTATCAAGACACTGGTCCTTCCGGAGAAACTTACCATCAAAGATCTTGCTGACAAGATGAAAGTACAGCCGTCAGTGATCGTAAAGAAATTATTCTTAAAAGGAACGATGGTAACAGTCAATCAAGAGATCGATTACGATCAGGCCGAAGAGATCGCTTTAGAGTTTAACTGTATCTGTGAGCCGGAAGAGAAGGTTGATGTGATCGCAGAACTCTTAAAAGAGGAAGATGATGCAGAAGAGACATTAGTTGCACGTCCACCGGTTGTATGTGTTATGGGTCACGTTGACCACGGTAAAACATCCCTTCTGGATGCAATCCGTTCTACCCGTGTGACGGACAGAGAGGCAGGCGGTATCACACAGCATATTGGTGCTTCTGTGGTATCCATCAACGGACAGAAGATCACATTCCTTGATACACCTGGACATGAAGCCTTCACAGCAATGCGTATGCGTGGTGCAAATTCTACAGATATCGCAATCCTTGTAGTTGCGGCTGATGACGGTGTTATGCCACAGACGGTAGAGGCGATCAATCATGCGAAAGCAGCCGGAGTTGAAATTATTGTTGCGATCAACAAGATTGATAAACCAAGTGCAAACATCGAGAGAGTAAAACAGGAGTTGTCCGAGTATGAACTGATCCCGGAAGACTGGGGTGGAAGTACTATTTTCTGTCCGGTATCTGCTCATACAAAAGAAGGTATTGACAACTTGCTGGAGATGATCCTTTTAACAGCAGAAGTGCTTGAGTTAAAAGCAAATCCAAACCGTAAAGCAAGAGGTCTTGTCATCGAGGCACAGCTTGATAAAGGCCGCGGAGCAGTTGCCACTGTATTAGTACAGAAAGGTACGTTAAGAGTCGGTGATCCAATCGCCTGCGGAAGCTGCTTTGGTAAAGTCCGTGCGATGATCGACGATCAGGGAAGAAGAGTAAAAGAGGCAGGTCCATCTACTCCGGTTGAGATCCTTGGTCTGTCCGCTGTCCCGGAAGCAGGTGAGACATTCGTTTCTACTGATTCTGAGAAAGAGGCAAGAGCATTTGCTGACACTTATATTTCCGAGAGCAAGAATAAGCTGATCGAAGATACGAAGGCAAAGATGTCCTTAGACGATCTGTTCTCACAGATCCAGTCTGGAAATGTAAAAGAATTGAATATTATTGTAAAAGCAGACGTACAGGGTTCTGTAGAAGCAGTAAAACAGAGTCTTGTAAAACTGTCCAACGAAGAAGTAGTTGTAAAAGTCATCCATGGCGGTGTAGGTGCAATCAATGAGTCCGATATCATCTTAGCATCCGCTTCCAATGCAATTATCATTGGATTTAACGTTCGTCCGGATCCAACTGCAAAAGTGACAGCAGACAGAGAGAATGTTGACGTACGTCTCTACAAAGTCATTTACAATGCAATTGAAGATGTGGAAGCAGCTATGAAGGGTATGTTAGATCCTGTATATGAGGAGAAAGTACTTGGTCATGCAGAAGTGAGACAGATCTTCAAAGCATCCGGTGTTGGTAACATCGCAGGTTCCTATGTGCTTGACGGTGTGTTCCAGAGAGGCTGCAAAGTCCGTATTTCACGTGAAGGAACACAGATCTTTGAAGGAAATCTTGCTTCCTTAAAGAGATTTAAAGACGACGTAAAAGAGGTAAAAGCCGGATACGAGTGCGGTCTTGTATTTGAAGGATTTAATGATATTGCTGAGCTTGATATTGTGGAAGCATATACCATGGTAGAGGTTCCTAGATAAAAAAGAGGCATAAAATATGAGAAAAAACAGTATTAAAAATACCAGGATCAATGGAGAGGTTCAGAAAGAATTAAGTAACATTATCCGTGGTGAGATCAAAGACCCACGCATTAATCCACTGACAAGTGTAGTTGCCGTGGAGGTGGCTCCGGATCTGAAAACCTGTAAGGCATATATCAGTGTCTTAGGAGATGAAAAATCCCAGCAGGATACGATCAAAGGCTTAAAGAGTGCAGAGGGTTATATCAGAACCATGCTTGCAAAGAGCATTAACCTGAGAAACACACCACAGATCACCTTTATCTTAGACCAGTCCATTGAATATGGTGTCAAAATGTCAAAAATGATCGATGATGTAACAAAAGATATCGCAGATAAGACAGAGGAATAGAGATGACAAATTTTGATGTTTATCTGGCAGATGCAAAAACAGTTGCCATTGCAGGTCATGTCAGACCGGATGGCGACTGCGCAGGCTCCTGCCTCGCTACATACAATTATATTAAAAACTATTTTCCACATGTGAAGGTCGATCTTTACTTAGAGCCGATCCCGAATATTTTCAAGTTTATGAAGCGTTCGGAAGAGATTTTGAGTGAGTGGCCGGATGACAGGAAATATGATCTGTTTATCGCACAGGACTGCGGTGATGCAAAGCGTCTTGGCAATGCTGCAAAGTATTTTGAATCGGCAGAACATACGATCTGTGTGGATCATCATGTGAGCAATCAGAACTTTGCAGAACATAACTATATTTTTCCAGATGCAAGCTCCACCTGTGAACTGATCTTTGAACTGCTTCCAGACGAGCGCATTGACCGGGAGATCGCAGAATGTATCTACACCGGAATGGTGCATGATACCGGTGTTTTCCAGTATTCCTGCACTTCCAGAAAAACGATGGAGATCGCAGGAAAGCTTATCGAAAAAGGAATTAACTTCCCAAAGATAGTCGACGAGACATTCTTTACAAAAACGTATAACCAGAACCGTATTATGGGACTTGCCCTGATGAAAAGTGTTCTGCATCTGGACGGAAAGTGCATTTCCAGTGTCATCACGAAGCAGGAGATGCAAGAGTATGATGTGCTTCCAAAGCACTTAGATGGGATTGTCAGCCAGCTTAGGGTGACAAAGGATGTGGAAGTTGCCATATTCCTGTATGAGTTAGAGGATGGAGAATTTAAGGTCAGCACAAGATCAAAAGAACTTGTTGACCTGTCAGAGATCGCAGTGAAGTTTGACGGCGGCGGTCATGTGAGAGCTGCAGGTTTTTCCATGAAGGGAGAACCGGAGCAGATCATCGAAGCTATTTTGCAAGAAGTGAAAAAACAGCTTTAAAAAATAATGAAGAAAAAGGATACACTATGGTCAACGGAATCATTAATGTATATAAAGAAAAAGGGTATACATCTTTTGATGTAGTGGCAAAACTCCGTGGTATCTTTAAACAGAAAAAAATCGGACACACAGGGACACTCGATCCGGATGCGGAAGGGGTGTTGCCTGTGTGTCTTGGTAAAGCCACAAAAGTCTGTGATCTGCTCACTGATAAAAGCAAAGAATATGAGGCAGTGCTCTTATTGGGAAAGGTGACAGATACCCAGGATATCACCGGTACAGTGCTGGAGGAGAAAGATGTGAAGGTGACAGAGGAAGCCGTGAGGGAGACAGTCCTTTCTTTTGTGGGGGACTATATGCAGATCCCACCGATGTACTCTGCGCTGAAAGTCAATGGAAAAAAACTCTGTGATCTCGCAAGGGAGGGCAAAACCGTAGAGCGTCAGGCAAGACCTGTGAAGATTTTAACGATTGACATTCTGGATGTTACGCTTCCGAGGGTGCGCATGCGTGTACGCTGTTCCAAAGGAACGTATATCCGCACTTTATGTCAGGATATCGGAGAAAAACTTGGCTGCGGCGGTTGTATGGAATCGCTGCTCCGCACGCAGGTGTCTGAGTTCTTGTTAAAGGATGCCTTAAAAATCGGGGAGATCGAGCAACTTGTGAAGGAGTGCACAAAGGAACTTCCGCCGGAAGCATGGAGCAGAGCGCACTTTCCGTTTGTGCGGTCTGTGGATTCTGTTTTTTTACAGTATCAGAAGGGAGTCGTGCCGGAGCAGTTCTCTAAAGTACTGTATAATGGAAACCGGATCGAGCCGGAGATGATCCGCTCGTTTGAGGCTTCTATGCAGCAAAAACCAATCAGAATTTATGATGAAAAGGATCACTTTATCGGAATCTATGAATTCCAGCAGGAGAGGGGAAACTTCAAACCTGTGAAAGTGTTTATGGAAGAATGAAATATATAAAAAATACACTGGATTTTCATGTCGAAGAACCGACTGTCATTTCTCTTGGAAAGTTTGATGGTATCCATCGCGGACATGAACTCTTAATGGAAAAACTTGCGCAGAAAAAGGAGGAAGGATTAAAGGCAGCTATTTTTACCTTTGATATTCCACCGAAAAAAAATGTGGAGCATATCGAGGCAAAGGTGCTTACCACGAACGAGGAGAAAATGCATATTTTTGAAGGGATCGGGATAGACTATCTCATCGAATGTCCCTTTACGAGAGAAGTGATGTGCATGGAACCGGAAGATTTTATCCGTATGCTCGTAGAAAAATTAAATGTAAAATGTATCGTGGCAGGGGAAGATTTTCATTTTGGACACAACAGACGCGGTGATTATCAGATGTTGAAAAAATATGCACCGGTCTATGGTTATGAGGCACTTATTCTCTCGAAAATGAAAGAGGATGAGAGGGATATCAGCAGTACTTTTGTCCGCGAAGAGATCATGGCTGGAAACATTGAAAAAGCCAATCATCTCTTAGGCTACCGCTATTTTGTGACCGGAATGGTAAAACACGGGAATCAGATCGGAAGGACGATCGGGATTCCGACGATCAATCTGATCCCACCGGAGGAAAAACTTCTGCCGCCTTTTGGCGTCTATGTGACAGAAGTGTTTATCGATGATAAAAGGTATTACGGTGTCACAAATGTAGGGTGCAAACCTACGATAAAGGGAAATAATCCGGTCGGGGTGGAGACACATCTTCTGGATTTTAGGGAAGATGTGTATGAGAAAGTGGTAACGGTTGAATTTCGGACAATGATCCGGGAAGAACGCAAGTTTGAAAGTATTGAAAAACTTCAGGAACAGATGATGAATGACATTGCATTTACAAGAGCTTTTTTCGCAAAAATGAAATAGGATGAATGGACAGGTAAATGCCACTTTGTAAAATCTGGATCTACAAATATTACAAAAATGTTACAAATATGATTGACATTGTAATAAGTGACTGTTATACTGTAAAAAGTTTGAAAAATATATTTTGTAAGATGAAAAAGAAGCAGAAAGACATGCAGATGTTCAGGAGGCATTATGAAATCCAAATATATCAGAGCAATATGTCTTGGAGCAGCAGGATTACTAGTTATTTCCACTGCAGCGATCAACAATCATAAACAGAGTGAAGATGTGACAGCTAAGGCAGTTGCCACAGCTTCTGTAATAGAAGAAAGTGCAGAGACGGTCGACGCAGGTGTGACAGCCGGTATTGCAAGCGTGACAGCACAGGCACTTGCCAGTGATGAAGACGTGGCAACTGTTTCTGATACAGATACAGAACTTACAGCAGCAGCACAGGAGGAAGTGACATCCGTATATGGATATACGAATCTTGGAATTGCAGTGGTAGATTCCGGTAACTTAAATGTCCGTGAGACACCGGGAACCGATGCAGCGCTTGTCGGTAAGATGCCAAACCATGCAGCCTGCGAAGTGTTAGGTGTGGATGGGGAATGGACACAGATCCAGTCCGGGGAAGTCACCGGATATGTAAAGACTGAGTATCTGGTAACCGGAAATGAGGCGGCCGCTCTGGCAGAGCAGGTAAAAGAGACGGTTGCCAAAGTAACAACGACAACTCTTTACGTGAGGGAAGAGCCCAATACAGACTGCAGTATCGTGACTTCTATGCCAATGGGTGAGGAGTTAGAGGTTGTAGAGCAGTTAGATGGCTGGGTAAAAGTAAGTATCGACAGTGATGAGGGATATGTATCCGCAGACTATATCGAGATCAATACGGAACTTCCGACAGCTATGACTATGACGGAAGTAAGATATGGACAGGGAGTCTCGGATGTCCGTGTGGATCTGGTATCTTATGCATGCCAGTTCGTAGGAAATCCTTATGTGTGGGGTGGTACAAGCCTGACAAGAGGCGCTGACTGTTCCGGTTTTGTCATGAGTGTATTTGCAAACTATGGTGTTTCACTGCCACATTCTTCTGGTTCGCAGACAGGCTGCGGAACAAGCATCTCTGCATCGGAAGCACAGCCGGGAGATTTGTTCTTCTATGGTAATGGAAGCAGGATCAATCATGTGGCGATCTATATTGGAAACGGACAGGTGGTACATGCAAGTTCCCCTCGTACCGGAATCAAAATCTCCGGTGCATGCTACCGTAATCCGGTAAAAGTAGTCCGTGTATTGCAGGATTAATCTGGCTTAATTACAAAATTTTTGTTTACAAATACAGAAAGACTGTGTTATACTATTCAGGCATGAGTTTAGCCCATATTCGGTGAATGGACACTCCGACCTTTCGCTGAGTATCATGTTTTATTGGGCGATTAAGAATAAGAAGGAGGATCATAACATGATCGCAAAAGAAAAGAAACAGGAAATTATCGCTAAATACGGTAGAACAGCAAATGATACTGGATCTCCAGAGGTACAGGTAGCTCTTTTAACAGCCCGTATCACAGAGTTAACAGATCACTTAAAAGAGAACCCAAATGATCATCATTCCAGAAGAGGTCTTCTGAAAATGGTAGGTCAGAGACGTGGTTTACTTGCTTACTTAAAGAAAATCGATATCGAGAGATACCGTGCATTGATCGACAGCTTAGGCTTAAGAAAGTAATAGTAGGTATAAGCAGAATAGAGCGGAGTTTTCACCGCTCTATTTTTTTGCTTGTATATTCCGAATATTTCTAGTACAATAAAACGAGGCAGAAGTCTAAATACCCGAGACCACTGAAGGGTACATGGCGGACAGGCATGTATGGTTCAGTAGTTTCGGTACTTCTGTTTTAGTCACACAGTATGCTGTGGCGTATACAAAATTTAAAGGAGAGAAAACATGTATAAAAGTTTTTCAATGGAACTTGCCGGCAGAACTCTTACGGTAGATATCGGAAGAGTGTGTGCACAGGCAAACGGCGCTGCATTGATCAAATATGGTGAGACAACTGTATTATCTACTGTAGTAGCATCAGACAAGCCAAGAGATGGAGTAGATTTCTTCCCATTAAGCGTAGAGTTCGAGGAGAAAATGTACGCAGTAGGAAAGATTCCAGGCGGTTTCAATAAGAGAGAGGGAAAAGCATCTGAGAATGCAATCCTTACTTCCCGCGTTATCGACCGTCCAATGAGACCATTATTCCCTAAGGATTATCGTAACGATGTTACTTTGAATAACATGGTAATGTCCGTAGATCCAGAGTGCCGCCCTGAGGTGGTTGGTATGATCGGTTCTGCACTTGTAACAACCATGTCAGATATCCCATTCGATGGACCATGTGCCATGACTCAGATGGGTATGGTAGACGGTGAGTTCATCGTAAACCCATCCCAGAAAGTATGGGATGAAGGCGATTTACAGTTAACAGTCGCTTCTACCAGAACAAAAGTTATCATGATCGAAGCCGGAGCAAATGAAATCCCGGAAGAGAAAATGATCGAAGCAATCTACAAATGCCATGATGTAAACCAGACAATTATCCAGTTTATGGATAAGATCGTTGCGGAATGTGGCAAACCAAAACATGAATACACAAGCTGTGCAATCCCGGATGAGATGTTTGCTGCAATGAAAGAGATTGTGACTCCGGAAGATATGGAGAACGCAGTTTTCACGGATGAAAAACAGAAACGTGAAGAGAACATCCGTGAGATCACAGATAAATTGGCAGAGGCATTTGCCGATAAGGAAGAATGGCTTGCTGTTTTAGGTGAGGCCGTTTACCAGTATCAGAAAAAGACAGTACGTAAGATGATCTTAAAAGATCACAAACGTCCAGATGGCCGTGCAATCAACCAGATCCGTCCATTGGCAGCAGAAGTTGATCTGATTCCTAGAGTACATGGTTCTGCAATGTTTACCCGTGGACAGACACAGATCTGTGATGTTGTTACATTGGCTCCATTATCTGAAGTACAGAAGATTGATGGACTTGATGCAAATATTACAACAAAGAGATATATTCATCAGTATAATTTCCCTGCATACTCTGTAGGTGAGACAAAAGTATCCCGTGGCCCGGGACGTCGTGAGATTGGACACGGAGCACTTGCTGAGAAAGCACTTGTTGCAGTACTTCCTTCTGAGGAGGAATTCCCATATGCAATCCGTGCGGTATCCGAGACATTTGAGTCTAACGGTTCTACTTCCATGGCATCTACCTGTGCATCCTGTATGGCACTTATGGCTGCAGGTGTACCAATCAAATCCATGGTAGCAGGTATCTCCTGTGGTCTTGTAACAGGTGATACAGATGATGATTATATCGTACTTACGGATATCCAGGGACTTGAGGACTTCTTCGGAGACATGGACTTTAAAGTAACCGGTACCCATAAAGGTATCACAGCAATCCAGATGGATATTAAGATCCATGGTCTGACAAGACCAATCGTAGAGGAGGCAATTGCAAGAACACGTGAGGCAAGACTTTACATTATGGATGAAGTAATGTCCAAAGCAATTTCAAAACCTCGTAAAGAAGTTGGTGCATACGCTCCTAAGATCATCCAGATTCAGATCGATCCAAATAAGATCGGTGATGTGGTTGGTCAGAAAGGTAAGACCATCAACGAGATCATTGCCCGCACAGATGTCAAGATCGACATTACAGATGAGGGTGCAGTATCTGTATGTGGAACAGACAAAGAGAAGATGGCGGAAGCAATCGACATGATCAAGACGATCACAACTGATTTTGAGGAAGGCCAGATCTTCACCGGAACAGTTGTAAGCATCAAAGAGTTTGGTGCATTTATCGAGTTCGCTCCTGGAAAAGAAGGAATGGTACACATTTCCAAGATTTCCAAAGAGAGAATCAATCGTGTAGAAGATGTTCTTACATTAGGTGATAAAGTAACCGTTATCTGCCTTGGAAAAGATAAGATGGGAAGAATCAGCTTCTCCATGAAAGATGTTCCAGAGAACAACTAATAAACGAATAAAATAGAAAAAATAATATGTGAGGTGTTTTCCAAAAGTGTTACTTTCGGGGAATACCTCATTTTGTTTGACAATAGAATGTTCGCGGAGCGTGCATGCTATTGTTTTGGCTTTGTCACTGGAAGTTTCTGATTTTCATATACTGATAGAAAAAAGGATAACATTTATGGATCGAGTGAAACGTGTCATTCATTGTGACCGTGCATATAAAATGGGCTTGAACGGCAAAAATATCACTGTGGCGGTCATGGATACCGGGATTGCCCCACATCTGGACTTTGACCAGAGAATTTTACATTTTGAGGATTTCTGCCAGAAGAAACTTGCGGCGTATGATGATAATGGGCATGGAACACATGTCGCAGGAATCATTGGCGGCAGTGGACTGATGTCTAAGGATAAGCGTGGCGTGCGGCTGTTAAGCGGGGTGGCGCCAAGGGTTCGTTTTGTGGTACTAAAAGTATTGGACCGGAAGGGGAACGGAGTTACCAGCCATGTGTTAGAGGGAATGGACTGGCTTTTACAAAACAGGGAGAAATATCAGGTGAAAATTTTAAATATTTCAGTCGGGATGATGGCAAGTGCAGGAAAAAATGAGCAGGAGCAGCTGCTTCACGCTGTGGACGAGGCGTGGAATCAGGGAATCATGGTGGTGACAGCGGCGGGAAATAATGGCCCAAAGGAAAACTCTGTCACAATTCCGGGAATTTCCAGAAAAGTGCTGACGGTCGGAAGCTGGGATGATAATGTGACAGAAACAGGAAACAGTGGGAGACTGACAAAAAATTACAGCGGATTCGGGCCGACGGAATGCTGTATCGTGAAACCGGAAGTCCTTGCACCTGGAACAAATGTGAAAAGCTGCAGTAAAGATGCAAAGGGATATATTGTGAAAAGCGGAACCTCAATGGCTGCACCGGTAGTTTCCGGAGCGATCGCACTTGCATATCAGAAATACCCGGATTATACGCCGACAGAGATGAAACTTAAACTCTATGAAAGTGTATATCCGAGAGGGGAGCAGATTGGCAGAAAATGCTGGGGAATGCTACATGTGAACAATCTTGTAGTTTGACATTTTCATTTTCTGATATTAGAATAATCGGAAAGGGGCGAAGAATACAGATGAAAAAAATAGCACATTTATTATTAGGAAGATTTTCAATCGTTGCAGTTTCCATTATTCTCCAGTTTTTATGGCTTGTAATGGTCATGTATCAGTTCAGTTATCAGTTCACATATGCAAATCTTGCGATCAGGACAATCGCAATTATTGTGGTGCTGGTGATCGTAAACCGTTGGACGAATCCGGCAAATAAACTTTCGTGGACATTTATTATCCTGTTGTCCCCTGTGCTTGGACTCTTATTATATATGATTTTTGGCAGATCAAGTCTTACGAAGAAAACACAGGAACGTATGGATTCCGTGAACCGGGAGGTGAGTGCATGCCTTTATCAGACACCGGAGATCAAAGAACAGTTAGAGAGAGAGGATCTTTCTGTTTATCGTCAGTCCAGATATATCAATGACTGGGCAGGATTTCCGCTTTATCATAATACGTCCACAAAATATTACAGCTGTGGAGAAGAGATGTTCCCGGATATGCTTGCAGATCTGGAAAAGGCAGAACAGTTTTCGGCAGAGATCGTGAGAAGAATATTGCAACCAGGAGAATTTACCGGAATAAAGATTCCGGGACAAGGGGCTCCTGATTACGGTGGATATTATAAACCCAAAGGAAGGGATGAAGAGGTGGTGAATTTCCTGAAAGCAAAACCTGTTACGACCGATGCGTGCATCGATTGCAGACGTTGTGCAAAAGTTTGTCCTATGGGGGCTATCCGGCAGGATCATCCTTCTGAGGTTTCCGGTATTTGTATCAAGTGTAATGCTTGTGTAAAACAATGTCCTGTACATGCCAAACAGTTGACGGATGAAGCTTACCTAAGTCATGTCGGTTTTCTTGAAAATAGATATACCTCGAGGGCAAGAATCGAATTATTTTAATCGACCTAAATACTTGGTATATGAAGACCGGTCTTTATACAAAACTGATTTTGAAGGTAATCGCTGGCTGTTTGCTTATCACTGTCATCCGGGGTATTCATTTCTGGAATTACCCGTTAATATAAAAGATATCGAGATGCATGTCGATATTAAGTCCGCCAGTACAAGAGATGAAATGAATGTGAAGGTATCCGGTTCATACTAAAAATAGGGGAATTGTTTTTGAGGATTTTTTTTATGGCATGGAGCTTTGCGCTCCCCGGTGATTTCTTATATGTCTTGATTTTTTCGCTGGTTGCGGATAAATTTATTCCGGTATTCTGCCGGGAAATTATTTTCATGGTGTTTGACGAATCGTTTCAGGTAGGATTGACCGGAGATCTAAGAAGGACGGTATGTCCGTTTATGTCAGATCATTGAGGGTACAGTGCTGAACAGCCATTCAGGTTAATGCCGGAACCCCTGAAGCTTATCCCTTTCCAAACCGCTATGAGATAATGACAAGTAATGTCCGATAAAGATCTTAAGTTAAACAAAAGAGGGGGCTTTCCCCATTCTCTTTTCAGTCCGCCAAAACAGCCAAACAGCCAGAAGGAGGGAAAGAATTCTGCTACAGGTTGTGCCGCTTCCGCCCCGATCGCCTGCAAGGTATTGATATAAATAAACAGGATACCCATCACTGGTCCCGACAGCAGCAACGTCCGGACGAGCGGCGTACCATATTCCCGAATTCCTTCCGAATCAATGACAACTGATCAGTTCTTCGGAAAACACTCCGCAAAGCAAGGTCAGTATCACGCCCATACCCAATCCTGCGAAGCATGACAGACGTATGACTGCCTGAGACGGTCCCACTGTTTCTTTTCTCATATTGAAACAGGCTATGGATATGGTCAGGTGGGAGTCTTTACCCGTCAGCAAGATAACGTAATATGCGTTGCTGCCGTATAACCGATGGCCGTAGCCCATGCCGCACCGGCAATCCTGTAGCCGAGCCATAGGATAAACAAGCGATTGAGTACGATATTCTGTATGGTACCTATCAGTATTCCGTTCAGTGCCTCTGTCGATTTCCCTTTGGCACGGACAAGGTTGCTGAAAGCTGTGGAGACGATGACGAAAGGAGTACTCCACGCTACATACCCGTATTTCAAGAAACACCCTACAGCCGTCTCTATGATTTTTTTTAACAGATTACGGTTTATAATCCTTTTTCATTTTTTACAAAGGTCGTCTTTGGATATTCGGAACATTAATGGGTATTCTCCGTTTGAAAGTGTTTTTGATTTGTAACAAACCACTGAAATAGAGGCGTTCATGGCTAAAGTTGGTTTAAACCTCGGTTTAAACAGATGCCCCCAAACCACGAAAAACCACAAAATAAAAAAGGTAGCTACTTTCGTAACTACCTCATTCAGAGAGCGGAAAACGGGACTCAAACCCGCGACCCCCAGCTTGGAAGGCTAGTGCTCTATCGACTGAGCTATTTCCGCATGATTTCCTTGAAATCGGGTGCAAAGATAATGAAAAGAGCCATTATATGCAAGTCTATCGCGAAATTACAGTCATTTTTTCACCCCAAATAGTCTCTCCTTTTCACCGGAAAAGCCTCCAGACTCATCCGTTTCAAGACTTGTCCCGTCACTATCCGCTCTTTGTCCATTCCAAGTATCCACCATCAAGCTCCACCACCTTATAATGAAGCTCACTCAAAATCCGTGCTGCTTTCTTGCTGCGCTTCCCACTCCGACAATACAAGGCTATGGTCTTGCCTTTCGGTAAAACTGCCTTGCTCTTCTGTTTGAAATCCGGTTGTAACACGTCTATATTCACCGCCCCGGTAATATGTCCCTCCGCATATTCTTCAGCCGTACGTACATCTAAACGCACGACCGCCGTATCGGCAATGCATTCTTTGAATTCCGCTACGGAAAGCGAACGGAAATCCCCGTCCGAAACATGGCAACCGAAAAGGCTGCTCAAAAATGCACTCATTCCCATGGCTACCCCCAATATATAGAAACGTCTCATACTTCTCATTCTTTAATCCCCAATCAACAAAAACCGCATCATTCAACCGTCCGGACCCTATTCATATCACGAGGTTTGGGAGAAGGTTCTTCGTCCGGATAACCGA
>OODO01001334.1_pt1 | contig 17130 bp, 15 predicted proteins | sample 1671261 | NCBI WGS metagenome assembly OODO01 (sample SAMN06348138, study PRJEB24527) | human gut metagenome | biome: human gut; feature: ankylosing spondylitis patient; material: feces | host: Homo sapiens | place: China | collected 2015-10 | reverse complement strand
CGGCGACCACCGAGATCTACACTCTTTCCCTACACGACGCTCTTCCGATCTTTCTGCTGACTACCGAGGAAACAGCGCCGCACAGCTACACCGGTTTTGTGGCAGACTGTCCCACAGACGACCCGGCGCTCTCCTGGGAACTCTCCATTTACGATGAGACTCTGCGGCTTTTCACCTCCGGCACAACGGGCAGACAGAAGAGCGTCTGCCTCACCAGCATCAATGAGGTGCTTTCTGCCCACGATGTGATGATTCATTTCCCCTTTTCCTTTGCCGATGTCTCCATGAACACCACCCCGTGGTTTCACCGTGGCGGACTCCACTCCGGCGGCATTACGCCTACACTGTATGCCGGCGGCACAGTGGTCATCCAGCGGAAGTTCCAGGCGGCGCAGACCCTGGATGCAGTGGAAAAGTACGGGCTGACCTTTATCATCGGCGTTCCCAATGTGCTGGAACTGCTGGCGGAAGAGCAGCAGAACCATCCCAGAGACCTGAGCAGCCTGCACGGCATCGTGACCATGGGCAGTCCGCTGGAACGTGCGGACTGTATCCGGTATCAGAAGATTCTGACACAGCGGATCTTCAACGGCTACGGCACAACGGAAACGTTCTGGAACACGTTCCTGCGGCCGGACGATCTGCCGGAAAAGGCAGGCAGTGCCGGACGTTCCTGTGTGGATGATGATGTCCGTGTGATCCGGGTCTATGACGACCACACCGCATCGCCGGACGATCTGGCGGCACGGGACGGCAATGAAGTGGGCGAAGTTATCATTCGCTCGGATGCCAAGTCGGCGGCGTTTTATTTCGGCAATCCGGAGGAGACGAAACGGCGGTTTCACGATGGCTTTTTCTACACCAACGACCTGGGAACATGGGACGAGAACCATTTTCTCCGGATCGTGGGCAGAAAGGATGATATGATTATCTCCGGCGGCGAAAACATCTACCCGGTAGAGGTGGAAGAGGTGCTGAACCTGCACCCCGGCGTGGCAGACTGCATCGTTACGGCAGCGCCGGATGTGAAACGTGGGGAGATCGTGACGGCGTATATCATCCCGTCAGACCCGTCTCTGACGGCACAGCAGCTGGAGCGCTACTGCAAGGAGAGTCCGCTGCTCGCCAACTATAAGCGGCCGCACTATTACCGCTTTGTCACAGAGCTGCCCCGGAATGTCACCGGAAAGAAAATGCACTGTGTTATGAAACAGCTGGCAGAACTGGACTGCCGGGAAGGCAGACTGACACGGGTATAATTGTCTGCTAAAGCTGCTGTGAAAAACACATACCGCATTCTGCAAGGGGATGCGGTATTTTTTTATGAAGGGATTAATCCCCCTGTCCCTGTGGGACATCCCCCTTTTCAAGGGGGACATGATGAGCGACAATAGACTTTCGTAGAAACTATTTTTCTGTCAGGTTTTCTTTGTCACACACCATGATATCTCTTTATCTCGTAAAGTGATTTGTATAAAAATCCAGGATTTTCTGTTGCATTTTTTCATGAAATATGCTATAATAAAAATTAAACAGATTCGCAGGAAAGCTTGCGGAAAGGAGCATCTATGAAGAAAATTACCATTATCACCGGACATTACGGTTCGGGAAAAACCAACCTGGCGGTGAACCTCGCCCTACAGCTGGCAGATGCCGGAGAAAAGGTGACGATCGTGGACTTTGACATTGTCAACCCCTACTTCCGCACCGCCGATTTTGCGAAACTGTTTGAAGAACGTGGGGTGACGCTGGCGGCATCCATGTATGCCAACACCAGCCTGGACATTCCGGCGATTTCATTTGACATGGAGCGCATGGCGTATGAGCCGGGGTATCTGATCGTAGACGTGGGCGGCGATGATGCCGGCGCCATCGGTCTGGGACGGTATGCAGAGGGCTTTTCCGCCTATGCGCCGGATCAGCTGGATCTGTGGTATGTGGTGAACCGCTACCGCTATCTCACGGAAGAACCCGGAGAGACCCTGAAACTGATGTACGAGATCGAGGCGGTCTCCCGGATGCGCCACACCGGGATCGTGAACAACTCCAACCTGGGAAAAGAGACCACGGCAGACACCGTTTTGCAGGCAGTGCCGTATGCGGAAGAGATCGCAGCGCAGGCAAAGCTGCCCCTGGTCTACACCACCTATCGGCGGGATCTGGACGTTTCAGTCGCAAACGGACTGCCGGTGGATGTGTTTGTCAAGCCGGTGTGGGAGGAGTGAACTAAGGTCGTCGGGCGAACATCGCTCGCCTTTACAGATATATATTTCGAACCGTTTTGAGGGTTGAATCCCCCTGTCCCTACGGGACATCCCCCTTTTCAAAGGGGGACATGATGAGAGCCTCCCTTGAAAAGGAAGGTGGATGCTCCGTAAGGAGCAGACGGAGGGATAGATTTGATGAAGAGTGCAATCCTCTCTGTTCGCCCCTACAATACCATTTTATACAATCTTGATTTACAACGCCTTATTTTATAAGTGTTTTGTAGAATAAAACGCACGCAGAAAGGAGTGAGGAATATGGAGAAAATGCAGGTTCGTTTTGAACGCTGTAAAGGGTGCGGTCTCTGCGTGACAGTCTGTCCCAAGCAGATCGTTGCCCTGCAAAAAGAACACCGGAATGAAAAGGGATATTTCACCGCAGTATGTACCGACCAGGATGCGTGCATCAGCTGTGCGATGTGTGCGATGATGTGTCCGGATTGTGCAATTTCAATTCAAAAGTGAAAGAAGGTCAATAACCAATGGAAAGAAGTCTGATGAAGGGCAACGAGGCATTGGCAGAAGCGGCGATCCGTGCCGGCTGTAAGTGTTTCTTTGGCTATCCGATCACACCGCAGACCGAGCTGTCTGCGTATATGGCAAAGCGCATGGAAAAATCCGGCGGTGTCTTTTTGCAGGCAGAGTCGGAGATCGCAGCCATCAACATGGTGCTGGGCGCTGCATCCACCGGCGTTCGTGCCATGACATCCTCCTCTTCGCCCGGCGTTTCGCTGAAGGCAGAGGGCATCTCCTACATGGCAGGTTCCGACCTGCCGGGACTCATCATCAACGTACAGCGTGGCGGTCCGGGACTGGGTTCCATCCAGCCGGCGCAGTCTGACTATAATCAGGCGACCCACGCCATGGGACACGGTGATTTTCATATTCTGGTGTATGCGCCATGTTCCGTCCAGGAGATGGTGGACACCGTAACACTGGCTTTCGACAAAGCGGATCAGTACCGTATGCCGGCAATGATCCTGGCAGACGGTCTGCTGGGTCAGATGATGGAGCCGGTCACATTCCCGGAACCCCGCACCACACTGCCGGACAAGTCCGACTGGGCTGCCTGCGGTCACAAAAACCAACGGGAACACCACATTATCAACTCCCTGTACCTGGATGCGCCGCTGCTGGAGGCAAAGGTCAAGGAGCGTTTCAAGCGCTATGCTATCATCGAAGAGACCGAGACAGACGCAGAGCTGTATTGCTGTGAGGATGCAGAGATCGTGGTTACCGCATACGGCGCATCGGCACGTGTGTCCAAGTCCGCAGTGACTGCCGCACGTCGCAAGGGCATCAAGGCAGGACTGTTCCGTCCCAAGACCCTGTGGCCGTTCCCGAAAAAGGAACTGTGCGAGGCAACTAAGCACGCATCCCACATCCTGGATGTGGAAATGTCTATGGGTCAGATGATCGACGACGTTCGTCTGGCAACAGAATGCCGTCTGCCGGTGTCGTTCTTCGGCAGAACCGGCGGCGTGATCCCGACTCCGGCAGAAGTATTGGCGGAGATTGAAAAATTGGCAGGAGGTGCAGAATAATGGCTGTTGTATTCGATCATCCCAAGTCCCTGCTGGATGTGTCCACACACTTCTGCCCGGGCTGCGGACACGGTATCGTACACCGTCTGGTCTGCGAAGTCATTGATGAAATGGGCATCGAGGGCGACACCATCGGTGTGGTTCCGGTAGGATGTTCCGTTATGTCCTATAACTATTTCGGCTGCGACGTCATTGAGGCGCCCCACGGCAGAGCGCCGGCAGTGGCTACCGGTGCAAAGCGTGTGAACCCGGACAAGTTCGTCTTTTCCTATCAGGGCGACGGCGACCTGGCTGCCATCGGTACGGCTGAGACCGTCCATGTCGGCACACGTGGGGAAAACATCGTGGTCATCTTTATCAACAACACGACCTACGGCATGACCGGCGGTCAGATGGCGCCCACCACCCTGCCGGGACAGGTGACACAGACCACGCCGTTCGGCAGAAACGTAGAGACTGCCGGCTATCCCATCCGCATCTGCGAGATGATGGCGACTCTCAGCGGTACGGCGCTGGCACAGCGTGTTGCCATCGACAGCGTGCCGCACATCCGTGAGGCAAAGAAGGCGATCCGCAAGGCGTTCGAGAATGAAAAGGAAAAGCGTGGCTTGTCCATCATCGAGGTGCTGTCCACTTGTCCGACCAACTGGGGTATGTCTCCCACAGAGTCCATGCAGTTCGTCAAGGACAAGATGATCCCTTACTATCCGCTGGGCGTATATAAGGATGTTACCGCAGAGGAGGGCGCAAAGGCATGACAACAGAAATTATTTTAGCAGGCTTCGGCGGACAGGGCATCCTGTTTGCCGGAAAGATCCTGGCATACTGCGGTCTGATGGCAGGCAAGGAACTGAGCTGGCTGCCGTCCTACGGTCCGGAAATGCGTGGCGGCACGGCAAACTGCTCCGTCTGCATCTCGGATGAACCCATCGGCTCTCCGGTCGTCACCACCCCGGACTACCTCATCGCCATGAACGGTCCGTCCTATAAGAAGTTCATTGATGCAGTCAAGCCGGGCGGTCTGGTGCTGTTCGACAACTCCATCGTGGAGGAGACCTGCGAGAGAACGGATATCACGGCGATCTCGCTGCCGGCAACGGATATGGCGACAGATGCCGGACTGAACGGTGCGGCAAACATGGTGCTGCTGGGCAGAATGCTGGCGGAGACCAGCCTGTTTGACCTGGACACCGTGAAAAAGGCAATGGAAAAGTGCATTCCGCCGAAACGTGCGCATCTGATCGAGGCGAACCTCAAGGCAATTCAGCTGGGCATGGCTGCAAAGCAGTAAGGCAGCCCGCCTTAACAGGATAACAAAAACGGCTGTGAGCCGCCCGGAAAGGCAGCTTACAGCCGTTTGTTTTTGAGATATGGAGTTATTTTACGATGGAATCCCAGTCTACCGGGACACCTGCGCCCTTGCTGGCGATATAGAGCATCTCGTAGAAGATGTCGGTGGAGTCCAGCGTGCCGTTTTCGTCGATGTCCGCCGCCAGGAAGTTTGCGCCCTCCAGCAGGTCGTCCGTTCTGCCCACAGCCTTTTTCGCACAGGAGTACATCATCTCGAAAACGTCCGTGGAGTCGATACTTCCATCGGCGTTGGCATCGCCTTTGGTGTAGGTGATTTCCTTGGCGTTGACGGTGAGGGTGTAGTTGGCGTCAGAGGAAAGGTATGAACTTGCAACCTTAATAAAATAAGTGCCCTTTTCTAATTTAACCGTGTCTGATTTTACATTGGTTTTATCTCCATTTACGGATTGTTTCAGAAGAGCATTTTCATCACCTGAAAGAAGTGAGAAATTCCAGAATGTTCTATTATCTTCCAAATCGACATGGTTAAAAGAAATTGAAACTTCACTAGTCTTATCTACTGTAAAGCTGTAATAATCAACATCATTATTTTTATACAGGTTTCCTACACAGGCAGTTGCAACGGGAATTTTATTTGCAGTTTCTATTGTATCATTGGATTCAGCCTCAAATACCCCATCACTGGAAAATGTATTTGAAATAATATAATCTACATCATTATATAAAAAGGCAGACTTAACAACAAGATAGTATGTTCCCTTTTGCAATCCCATTTTTGAGGTTTTCTGATTTGTTGTTGTACCTGAAATTTCCCAGTCGCAAATTTTATTTCCCTCTGCATCAGTCAGGAAATAATTCCAAAAGTCACGAGAATCTTCTATATCAGTATGCTTGAAATTAAATTGGATGAGTCCATCCTGTTCTAAATTCAGAGCATAATAGTCAATATCTTTATCATCATGAATGTTTCCTGTGATGCTGGAATTCAATGCAAAGGTATTTGCAGCACTTAATTCATCGTTATGTTCTTCTTCAAATTTTTTCTCATCAGTACTCGGAGTGAAATTTGCTTGAATAGTATAGGTGTCTTTTAGAGAAAGAGAATCGGAAGTGACTTTGATATAGTATTTTCCACTTCTCAATCCAATTGACTTAAAAGTGACTTTTAAGTTGTCGGCACTTTTTTTCCAAGAATCAATTTGATTTTCATTCTCATCTAAAAGATATATATCCCAAAAGTCTCTGTTATCTTCATTGGATGAGGTACTAAATTGAATTGCAAGAGAACCGGGATTATCAAGATTTATGCTATAATAATCAACGTCATTGTCATTGCGGATATTTCCGGAATATGGAGTATTCACTGAGATGGGATTTGCACTTTCTGCGTCGTTGTTGAATTCTGCTTCGTAGTACGTTGTTGTTTCTGAAACTGGTGTATAAGTTACATTTAATGTGTATGTTTCTTTGGAATGAAGAGATGCTGTTGAGACAATATAATAATAAGTTCCTGCTTTTATTCCCTCATTATCGGTTCGATAAGCAGTTCCTTCTCCGTCAATATCCCATTCCTGTACAAGTGTATTGTTTTCATTAACGAGTTTGAGAGTCCAAAATGAACGATAATCGTTTAATGAGGGTCGAGTGAATGTTGCGGACAATGTGCCATCTTCTTGTAATGTAACTTTATAACAGTCTACATCGTTATCAGAACTCAAATTTCCCGTTACCTCTGTGTTGACATCAATCGCCTCAGCGGTTTCGATGGTGTCGTTTTCGCCGGCTGTCCCGGCGGATTCCGCATCCACGGCGAGGGGAGCGCTCAGACAGCTGATGCAGAGCATCCCGGCGAATATGGCGGCAAATCGTTTTTGTTTTGCGGTTTTCATGTGTGGTATCCTTTCTATGTGCTGCAGATTTCATGGTGATTTCTGCTAACAGTATACCATAGAAAGGTTAATTCGCAACAAATTATGGCGTTAAATGTTCGTAAAGCGAAAAATACCGCATGACAGCGCCTGCAATGCAGCGTTTGCCTTGTGCGGTATCCTCTGTTGTATTGTTATTCTGTGCCGGAAATGGCTGTCTCTGCGGCGGTGGTCTCAGTCAGACGCTGTTCCAGCGCCGGAAATGCCGGCGGGACAGGCATTGCATCCAGCAGAGGACAGAGCGCATTCAGCAATGCAGGATAGGCGGCATTTCCCAGATGCACACCGTCTCCGGCAGAGTACATTTCAGCCAGACCGCCGGAGGCAGGGTCGCTTATCACGGCATATGCGTCAAAGTAAGCGACATTCTCTCTGTTCAGCTGCTGTATCGTCTGTGCCAGGGCAGCGTTATACTGCTGAATGCTTGCGTTGCTGGTGAAGTCTGAAGAGGGCAGGATGGGTGTGATCCCGGCAACGATGATATCGCTGTCCGGGCAGATGGTCAGGATTTTTTCGATCTCTGCGGCATACTGTGCGGTGTATTCCTCTGCACTGAGCCGATTGATGTCGTTCATGCCCATGGATAAGTAGATGTACGGCGGCTGTTTTTCCCGGAGCACTTCCAGGATATCCTTTTCCGCGCCGCTGCTGTCTGCAAAGGTGAAATCGTGAATGTTGCGGATGGCAACGCACCCCTTTGCCAGTCCGTTTTCCTCCGGGATGGCACCGTACAGGGAAAAACCGGAGGCAATCGAATCCCCGACTACCGTAATGGCATACGGATAGACCGCATGGCGCTGCTGCAGCTGTTCCGGTGAGAGCGTTGTGACCACTGTGGTGACAACTGGCGCATTTGCCGCCTGCACATCGGGTTTTCCGCCTTTTGCGGCACAGCGGATCAGCGAGATCAGCAGAAACACAATGAGAAAGAGAAGCAGTGCCGCCAGGATCATGCGGTCATAGCGCATATGCCGTTTTCGAACAGGTGTTGGAGCATCCTGTGCCGGAATGGGAATGTTTTTTTGCCGGGCTGACTGCTTTTGCAGCGTGCTGAGATGGTTTCGCAGATTTTCCAGTGCTGGTTTTGCATTGGAAAATTGTTTTTTCACAAATTTTACGAATTTTTCCAGCTGTCGGGAAATACTGTCCGGCAGCTTTTTCTTTTGCATTTTCATTTTTGATACCCCATTTTCCCTATTATCATAAGAGTTTGCTGACGTGCCTTTTACACGTCTGAATTATCAGGGCAGCGCTGTACAAAGCACACCGAACAGCCTTGTGCAGTGCTGTCTTGGAAAATCGTTTTCACCGATTATGAAAACAATCCTGCGCCCAGCATTGCCAGTCCCGCCAGCCCTGCGCCGACGCACAGCAGCGTGATGCCTGCCACGCTCGCCTTGGATACCACGTGGTCGATGTAGGCACACCGGGGGTCGTCCGGGTCGTAGACTACGGGCAGTTTGCTGCCGGGCTGCCAGGTCTCCCGTGCCATTTCCTCCATGCTCCGGGGATGATGTTCCAGCCGGGCGTGAAAGATGTCGTTCCGCACAGCGATGCAGTTCTTTTGGTCGGCATCCTTTTGGAAAAGGAGCGCCGATCTGGAAACGGTCGCCACGCCTCTGTAGTGGAGGCGGGCGGTATAGCTTACGCCGTCCACCTGAAACGCTGCCACCGGGGCAATGGATGGACCGCCGCTTTGCTTTGGCTGGTAGTGATAGCGTATCACAGTTCCCTCTGTCCGGGAGCAGCAGCGCCGCCGGAGCTTTCCTGTCCGTCGGAAAAAGGGGATGGAGAGCAGGGCAGTGAGGATGCCTGCGCCGCCGATGGCAAGGCAGGCGATGAGGTTGGGGGTCAGTGTCATGGATGTTCACCTACTTCATGTCAGATTTGTCGATGAGATAGCTTGGCTTCACGAAAAGCCTTACCAGTTTCGGGTGTTTGTCTGCGTGGCGCACCACATAGCTGAACGTCAGCACAAACAGCAGCCAGAGTACTTCGAAACCGCCTGAGAGGAGTATAAGTTCGTTTCGTGCCTTTAAGGTGTCGTGGTTATAATTCGCCAGAGAAAGATAAACATGATCGGCGGATTCCAGCTGTATGATCGGAATCAAGTCTTTCTTGTTCTGGTCACTTTTTGGAAAAGACACAATAAATGTCACTTTGTCCGCAATTTCCTGTTCTATCTGCGCCATTTTTGCCGAATCGGGTTCGATTCCCCAGGTGTAGAAAGCGGCAGTGTATCCCGGCAGCTCCAGTTCCAGCCGCTTGTCGCCGTCATCATTTTCTGTGAACTGGTAGGACGTAACTGTACAGGTTTCCTGGTACAGATCTTTCGGAGAAACGGCACGGTCTAAGTGCAGCAAAAACAGCGCCGCTGCCACCGGTATCAAGCCGATCAGAATAAAGATAAAGACAAATTCACCGGGATTGTAGACATTTCCGCCGAACAGTTTTGCCTGCTCCGGTGTGAGAAACTCGGCATCCGGGGCGTGCATCCTTGCAATATGGGCGAATTTTTTTCCATTGCCCGCCATCTGGTCAATGAGAATGATGCGGTGTCCCACGTGGATGGTGACATCTTTGCCGCACCGGATCTTTTTGATCTGGCTGTAGGAATAGGTGTGAGAGATCCGCAGCATATCCCGGTAGGTAAAATTTTCCGGCGTGTAGGTGATTTTCTGGTTCACCGTGAGGATTAGTACCAGTCCCAGCAGGCAGAACAGCCCCAGTCCGATCAACACAGGGATGCCGGCAGACTGGTACAATGCGATCAGAAACAGAATGAAAAACAGGAGAAAATCGACAGCGCCGAGGAAAGGAACATAAATGGGGATCTCTCCGGCAGTGCCGTAATGCCATTTCGGGTTCTTTTTCCGGTGTTTGTTTCGTTTTGCCATGATGTTATGCTCCACAGATTCGCAGGATCGCCGCCGCCATCATCCGGGTGTTTTCCTCCAGCTGTTCCAGCGGCAGGAACTCGTCGTCTCCGTGCATATGGTAATCCCAGCCGGGGTATTCCATGCCGAACGCTACGCCGCCGGGAATGTCATGCACATAGGTGCCGCCGCCGATGGCAATGCACTCGCCCGGTGTGCCTGTCTGCTCCTCGTAGACCGCCAGCAGGTCCTGTACAAACGGGGAATCTTTCGGGGTATGGTGCGGATCGCTCTGAATCAGCGCCTCGCACCGGAATCCCTTTGCGGCAAAGGCAGCCTGTACCTGTTCCAGAACGGTCTCCTTGGTGGTGCAGACCGGGAAACGGATGTCCACACAGCCGGTGAGCGTTCCGTTTTCCACGTGGAGCATACTGCAAATGCAGGTGAGTGCGCCGGATTCCGTGTCGGCGCAGGCAATGCCCAGACCGCTGCCGTCGGTGCAGCCGTGAGGGAACAATTCCGCCAGCGCCCGGCAGTCGGCAAAGGCGCTGTCACTGCCCAGATAGGTCAGCAGTCCGGTGATGGCGTTGTCGCCGCTTTCCGGCGTGGATGCGTGGGCTGCAATGCCCTTGTAGGCGAGTTCGTTTCCTTGGCGGGTAAATTTGACTGCCCTGTTCTGCTGTGCCGCAGAACGCCGCAGAAAGGCTCACAGCGGCATCTGCCGGAACGGCGTTTGGCGCAGTGCCGGCGGAGAACCGGGCGATGGGGTCGGCGGTCGCTTTGGTGAACTGTAACCGGAGCATTCCCTTTTCCAGGTGGATGATGGGATAGCTGCCGTCCGGGGTGAACACCTGCGGCGGCATGGCGTGGCGTGCCATGTAATATTCCAGGTCGGTCGAGCCGTTCTCCTCGTTGCAGCCCAGCAGGAACCGGACGTTTTTCCGGAGCGGAATGCCGGATTCCCGGATGGCACGGAGCGCATACAGCACTGCCACAGCCGGACCTTTGTCGTCGATAGCACCTCTGCCGTAGATTCTGCCGTCCCGGATCTCTGCGGTGAACGGGTCGGACTTCCAGTTGGACGGCACAGCCGGGACAACGTCCAGGTGGCACAGGATGCCCAGATGCTGGGGCAGGGATGCGTCCCAGTCGGCGGCGCCCATGTGGTATTCATAGTTGGTGCAGGTCATGCCCAGTTCTTCTAGCTGGTGCAGCATAAAGTCCAGGGCATCTGCGGCAGGCTTGCCGTAGGGATAGCCATCCTGGGGCTGGGGTGCGGCGACGCTGGGGAATCCGATGAGACGGGACAGAGTCTCTACAGCGTCGGCATGGTTGGTGTGAATGCGGTTGCAGACTGCTTCTGGCAGCATAGTGAATCCTTCTTTCTGTATGTAGGAACACGGCGCACCGTGTTCGAAAACTTAGAAACTTTATTGTACCTGGTTCAGGATCGTGCCGTCTTGGAAGTACGCATCCAGATTTTCCAGGGTGACTTGTGCGATGTTGTGCAGTGCCTCGTTGGTGAGGAACGCCTGGTGTGAGGTCAGTACCACATTGGGCATGGAGACCAGCAGGGAGAGCAGGGTGTCCCGCTTTACCATCTCAGAGCGGTCCTCAAAGAAAAATTCGGTCTCTTCCTCGTAGACATCCAGTCCGGCGCCGGCGATCTTGCCGTCTTTCAGCGCATCCAGCAGCGCCTCGCTCTCCACCAGCATTCCACGGGAGGTGTTCAGCAGGTATACGCCGTCTTTCATCTGGGCGATGGTGTCGGCGTTGATGAGATGCCGGGACTGCTCCGTCAGCGGACAGTGCAGGGAGATGATGTCGCTCTGGTGCAGCAGCTCCTCCAGGGAAACATAGGGAAAGTCAGCGTCTTTCAGCGGATAGGGGTCATATGCCACCACGTTCATGCCGAATCCACGGCAGATGCGGATGAAGATTTGTCCGATCTTGCCCGTGCCGATGACGCCCACAGTTCTGCCGTGGAAGTCGAATCCCACCAGACCGTTCAGCGAAAAGTTAAAGTCACGGGTGCGGAAGTATGCCTTGTGGATCTTCCGGTTCAGCGTCAGCAGCAGTCCCATGGTGAATTCCGCCACGGCATACGGGGAATAGCCCGGCACACGCACCACGGCAATGCGTCCGGCGGCAGCGTTTCGGTCTACGTTGTTGTAGCCGGCACAGCGCAGGGCGATCATTTCCACGCCGGCATCGCACAGCCCGTCGATGACGGTTTTGTCCAGGGTGTCATTCACAAAGGGAATCACCGCCCGGCAGCCTTGCGCCAGGGAGATGGAATCCGGCGTCAGCTTGTGTTCGTAGTACTTGATGTGATAGTGCTGATTCAGCTGGTCGAACCACTTGCGGTCATAGGGCTTGGTGTCGAAAAAGGCGATGCGTTCTTTTTTCTCGGACATGAGATGCTCCTTTCAGGATTCCCGGTTTGCGCCGGGAGAAATGCGTGGCTTGAGATAGCGGCGGTACAGAACCGGAAAATTCCCCATGCTGAAATCGTAGCAGAAGAACATGACGTTTGCGATGCCAAGCAGTATCCAGCCGCCGTATTTGCCGTAGTCGCCCAGGGATTCCAGCAGCTCCTTCATGCCCAGTACGTAGACGGATACCCAGAAGAACGCCAGCACAGCGGCGTTGAATACCGCCAGGCGGAGCAGGAATCCCACGAACTTCCAGCGAAAGCGCTCCATGAGATGGCGCAGCAGGGGAAAGTAGCCGAAGAAGAACAGGAACGCCAGAGAGGCATCCTTGTTGGGCGTGACGAAAATGGACAGCAGTCCCACGGAAAGATAGGTGAGAAAGCCCCAGTAGCCGCTGGTTTCCAATACCATGATATAGATAAAGGCGCTCGCCAGCATAGGCAGGATCAGGTAGAACATGGGGAAAACGCCGGTGAGAAACATACAGGCAATGCAGAGTGCAGCGATAATGCCGCCGAGGGCAATATGATAGCTGAGAGACTGCGCCGATTCTTTGTGTTGACGCATAATAAAATACCTCGTTTTTGTGGTTTTTTAAGTTAAGGCAATACCGCAAAAGCTTGTGCGTAAGATGCGCAGCCTTTGTTCGGTATTGCCTTAATTCTACCAGAAAAAACGAGTCGTGTCAACAGACAGCCGGATATTTGTGGACACATTTTTAGTATGCCCGTTTTTGTGCCGTGTAAATCAATTTTATGGTTGTTTGTCTTTTATAAGTTCCGGGAAAATATCCCCCTGTCCCTACGGGACATCCCAGCACAAGGCACACCCTACGGGCGCCTTTTCAAGGGGGACATAATGCGTGTCTCATTGTAGGGGCGAACATCGTTCGCCCGGGATATTTGGAAACGTACCAACGGGCGAACAAGATATCCCCCTGTCAGCTTACGCTGACATCCCCCTTTTCAAGGGGGACATGATGAGTGGGAATAAGCCTCCCTTGAAAAGGGTGATTCCCCACGGGGTGGGGAAATGTCACCGTAGGTGACAAAGGGGACCGCTCAGTACGAGGTGGATGCTCCGTAAGGAGCAGACGGAGGGATAAATTTGATAAAAAGTGACAAACCTCTTTTTGCGCAGCACCGTCTTGACCTTTTTTGCGAAAAACGGTATAATAAGTCGTATATCGGATGATTTTATCACAGGAGGTAATTTTTTATGGATCTCATCTCGATTTTTCCGGCGCTCTGGACGGCTGGGGCGGACACTGCCACGGGCACTACGGATCTTGTTCCCTCAGTGCAGGATGTAGTGGACACCATGGGTGAGGAGGTCAAGCAGACCTCCAGCATCCTGAGCAAGATCTTCCAGCCCATTCTGGACAAGCTGCCGTCTCTCATTTTTGCGGTACTGTTCCTGCTGATCGGAATGTTTCTGGTTAAGCAGATCATGCGCATTCTGAAACGGGCGTTCAACCGCTCCAATATGGACGGCATTATGTCCAGCTTTATCCGGTCGGTCGCCAAGATCATTCTCTATGTGCTGCTGATCGTCATTGCCCTCTCTATCCTGGATGTCCCCATGGATTCCATTGTGGCGGTCATTGCATCTGCCGGCGTGGCAATAGGTCTGGCACTGAAAGACAGCCTTTCCAACCTGGCAGGCGGTTTTATCATCCTGTTCTCGAAACCGCTGAAAGAGGGCGACACCATTGAGGCGGACGGCGTTATGGGCAAGGTTGAGGCGATCACCATCCTGTATACCCGTATCGTCACCGTGGACAACAAGACAGTGTTCATCCCCAACGGCGTGGTTGCCAGCGGAAAGATCATCAACTACACCGACAAGGAGACACGCCGGGTGGATCTGAACTTCGGCATCAGCTATGAGGATGACATTGACGCTGCCCGTGCTGTGCTGCTGGACGAGGTAAAGGCTGCGCCGGAGTCGCTGGATGCGCCTGCACCTAAGGTTGTGGTACTCAGCCACGACGAAAGCGCTGTAACGCTCCAGCTCCAGGTCTGGACGAAGAGCGAGGATTACTGGCCGCTGCACTATCGCCTGCTGGAAAGCGTCAAAAAGGCGTTCGATGCCAAGGGCATTTCCATTCCGTATCCGCAGATGGATGTACATTTACCGGAAAACACTTCTAATTCCGACAAATAATCCATGCTTTTGGAAATGCGTTCGCCGGGAAAAAGGCTGCCAAATATCTCCATGCGCAAAATGTTGCATCTGATTGTATTTATTATATAGAATATTTGTAAACTATATGTGATTCTCTTGACAGAGGGGGTAGACAGGGGTATAATATAAATATCCTTTCTTAAAAATTTTTTTCATAAAAATCCCCTTACTAAAACTCCCGTCTGCTCCCTCAGGCGGGAGTTTTACTTTTTCGGAAAAAAACGGGAGAGATCCCGAAAAAAAGGCGCTGACCCATTGCGAACGGGTCAGCGCCTTTTGGTTGTTGTGTGAATCACACAAATCAATTTTTTAGAAAGCCCCCCTTGAAAAGGGGGATGTCAGCATAAGCTGACAGGGGGATTACCCTTTTAGTTAAATTAAAGCAGTTAAAAACTGCGTGATTACTGCACGTACGCATTCCAGGTGACGTTGTTGCCTACCGCTTTGTTTGCGATGTACAGCATCAGATAATACATATCCGTGCTGTTCAGCGCTGCGTCACTGGTCATGCCCCATGTGTCGAAGTCCATCAGATACATGAGGAAGGATTCCATGTATTGGTTAGAGGATTTGCCGTCATAGAGCTTGGCATCATCGCTGCCCACGCCCTTCAGTGCGATATAGTACATGAGATAGAACAGATCCTGGCTGTCTACCTTGCTGTCGTGGTTGATGTCACCACGTTTGCCTACCATAATGTTCTGGGTCACGTTATTGCCGGTGTCTTTCCACTTCAGCAGGCTGCCGTTGCAGTACAGGGGCATATTCTCAGAGATGAAGAAACCGTCCTGTGCCTGCTTGTCGTACAGGGTCTTAGGGGTTGCGCCGTAGCAGTCCACCAGACCGGTGATGTCCACGCCGGTTTCCGTGGTAGAATCTGCATAGGTCACATCTGCGGTGATCTTTGTGGCAAAGTCTGTGGCACGGATCGCCTTGGTGTTATCATCGGTGTAGAACTTCACGTCGTCCTGTTCGGTACCTGTGACTGCCAGGCTGTCCACGCCGACGGCGATGGAAGTGCCGACCAATTCGGTGGGGAATTCCTTGCTTCTGCTGCTGGTCAGCTGGCAAGGCGTCTCACCGGATGCCGCAGACTGGCGGTCCAGGAACTTGATGTCATACACACCGGGCTTGGTACCCTGCTGGATCACCACGTTCACCTGGAACAGCGGAAACTCGTCAGAGGCATTGCCCAGGAAGGATGCGCCGTCTTTCAACTGTGAAGTACCAGCCACCCACATCACGCTGCTGCAGGTGTCCGGCAGCCGTTCGCCCGCCGGGGTATCCGGATTGTACCGGGGAATGGATGCGGTCTTGGTGACGGTCTGGAAAGTAGTCTGGTCGATATACTCGTAGGAGTACACGCCGTTGCCGTCTGCATCAACGGTGACGTCACAGGGGAAGTCCTTGGTCGTCTTTGCCTTGCCGTTTTTACGGTCTTCTGCGCTGGTATAGAACGAAGCAGAGAATGTGATCTTGCCGCTGCCGGCGCTGTAGAGTGTAGAGCCGAAGATCGGGTCACAGGCGTATTCTCTGGCGGTGAACATGGGGGAGTTGTTGGTATAGGTGTTGTTCTTGCCGATCAGCGAGCCGAAACAGTAGGGAACCTGGTCTGTGGTGAACGAGCCGACACTGCTGTTATAGGTCTTTTTCTCCGAATTTTTGTGGGCGTTGTCGCCGGTGGTGATGTCCTTGAAGTAAACATCGCCGGTCTTTTCGCCGTTGTGATAGGCGTTGTACTTCACCATGGCAGAGCCGAAGGTGTTGGCGGTGCTGCCGGTGATGTAGACGGATGCCGGGATGACAACGTCGCCGGCTGCCACTTCTTCTGCGGTGACGAAGTTCCGTTCCGGAACAAAGCGCAGCTGATAGGGCAGGGTATTTTCCGTGCCGGTTGCTGTCAGTGCATTTTCACTGTATGCGGCATCGATCAGCGCATCGCCGTCCTCCTGCGCAGCGGCGGAAAACGCCAGGGTCTGCGGCAGCAGGAGCGATGCCGTCATGACAGCGGCACTGACCAGAGAGATCATTTTTTTCATAGAGCGATCCTTTCTTGAAAACAGCGTAATCACGTTTTTGCTAAGCCGCCATGGCTGCCTCCGCAGGAACAAGGCGGCGCTTGAGTTTGCGCATATCCACAAAGTAGACGGTGATGAGCAGCACATCGGCAAAGATCCATGCCACCGGGCTTGCCATAATGGCAGCCATATAGCCGAAGGTGGGGACAAAGCCGAAGCAGACCAGAGAACGGGCGGCCAGCTCGCTGACGCCAGCCATCATGGGCATGAGACTGTATCCCATGCCCTGGAGGGAATTGCGCAGGATAAAGAGAACGCCGAGTACCGGATAGAACACGGCATTCCAGCGCATATACTGCACCGCCAGGCGGATGACCTCGGTCTCAGACGGATCCAGGAACAGATACGCCGTGTATTTTCCCAGGATCCAGAGAAAGGCGATGCAGAAAGCGCAGTAGCACATGGAGACATACATACTGAGACGGATGCCGTCCCGGATGCGGTAGAACTTTTTTGCACCCAGGTTCTGACCGCAGAATGTCGCCATGGTGATACCCAGAGATTCCA
>OODO01001326.1_pt1 | contig 17183 bp, 10 predicted proteins | sample 1671261 | NCBI WGS metagenome assembly OODO01 (sample SAMN06348138, study PRJEB24527) | human gut metagenome | biome: human gut; feature: ankylosing spondylitis patient; material: feces | host: Homo sapiens | place: China | collected 2015-10 | reverse complement strand
TGAACAGGTCGCGCACCTTAGAAGCGCCCATGCCCACGAACATCTCCACAAATTCCGAACCGGAAATGGAGAAGAACGGCACGTTTGCCTCGCCGGCAACTGCCTTTGCCAGCAGCGTTTTACCTGTTCCGGGAGGTCCTACCAGCAGTGCGCCCTTGGGCATAGATGCGCCGATCTCTTTGTAGCGCTCCGGCTTGTGGAGATAATCCACGATCTCCGCCAGCAGTTCCTTTGCCTCTTCCTCGCCGGCAACGTCCTTGAACTTGATGCCGGTGGTGGACTTCACATAGACCTTGGCGTTGCTCTTGCCCATGCCGAACATCATCGAGCCGTCGCCGCCGCCCATACGCTGCGCCATCTTCTTGTTAAAGAAGTGGAACACCAGCAGCATCAGCGCAATGGGCAAAACATAGCTGATTAAAATGTACAGCAGCGGACTGGTGCCGCTGTCGATCTGGGACTCAAACTTTGCGCCGGAGTTATACAGACGCTGGATCAGATCCGGGTCGTCCAGCCGTCCGGTCTGATACACCTGCTTTTCGCTCTTATCCGTAAAGGTGATCTGGTTGCTTTCGATGGTAACTGAACCGATCTCATTGTTCTCTGTCATGCTGATAAAGGTCTCATAGCCGACTTCCTTGACCCGACCCTTGAACAGGTTCGGGAACACGAACGCCTGCAGCAGCAGAAAGACGCACAGGGCAATGATCCAGTACGAGATCCACGATTTTTTTGGTTTTTGCGGTTCTTCCATTAATACATTCTCCTCTCTCTGTACCGCAGTAAAACACATTTTCCTGCGGCGGGGATTTTTCAAAAGCGGAACGGTGATTCCGTTGTTCTATATCTTACTATAGCTTTTTGTGAAACAAAAGCGCACTTTGTGATAGTTTCATGAGAATTGCCGAAAGGTCTCTAAAAGATATTTTCTGCAAATACCAGCACCTGATAGTTTGTGCCGTAGCTGTCCGTCAGCACAAACGAACGCTCAGCCCGGCTCAGCAGCGGATCTTTCGCTGCCGCAAGCCCCTGGTATTCCTCGGTATCCAGCAGCAGGAAGTAGTCCTCCTGTCCTGGCTGGTCATCATACCAGGCAGCTGCGGTCTGATAGACGGCTTTCTGCACGCCGTCCTCATCCACATTGACGTTGCGCACCTTCAGCTTGTCGCCGGAGATCACCGTCATGGCGTTGGCGTGCCAGAACGTGGCATACCCATAGGTCAGCCCCTGGTCTTCCAGCATATTGGTCAGCTGGTACTGCACGTTGACCTCCGCCGCATTGGTGGGCAGCAGCAGGATGTTCCAGGCACTCAGCAAAAGCACGCCACCGGCACACAGAGCAGTCCTGCCACACGCTGCATGGCAGTCCGCTTGGTAATTGCCCAGCGGAGAAATACCAGAGACACGATGGACGCTGTGCAGACAATGGGGCTGAGCCGCCAGTTCGCCACGGAAAGTGCGCCGCAGAGATAGCCCACCAGGATCAGCCCGGTGACTGTCCAGTGCGCCCAGAGCAGAATGCGCATCTGTCTGCCGGACTGCCCCTTATACTTGGGGTAGCAGCAGGTCGCCGCAACCGGCAGCACCGCCAAAATCAGCGCCGTGCCGATGCGGATCAGATTCATGACGCTCTCACCGGACATCAGCTTTTCGCCGGGAATATCTTCCAGCCCCAGCAGCGTCAGCCACGCCAGCGGCAGTTTCTGCAAATGCTCTGTCCAGGTGCTTTGGGCAGTCCAGTTGGAATAGGCATCCGCATAAGCCCCGGTGACGCCGTTTGCCCAGATGTTCCCCAGTTCCATGCCGGAGACAACTGCGATTCCCAGAGAGAGCAGCAACAGCAGCGCACGGGTGTTCTTCCAGTGGAGCAGCGGCGTTTTCCGATCCAGCAGCCGTTCCAGGAACAGCCCTGCCAGGATAGGCAGCGCAAAGATCGTCACCGCAGTGACCTGGTCGGTGCAGCAAAGCACGAAAAACAGGATCAGCGCAATAAATGTCAGAATGGAATGCACCCGTATTTTCCGGGTCTCCTGATGCACTGCCACCAGATTTTGCAGCCGGAACAACAGCGCCAGTCCGCAGAACAGGAACAGGATGCCCAAGCTATAATAGATGGTATGTCCCCAGAAGATCTCACGGAGCTTTTTGCTGGCGCTGAGAATCATGAGGAAGATCGCCGCTGTGGTACAAATCCAGCGATAGTCCCAGTGCATTTCCCGGAGCATCCAGCAAAGCACCGCCGTGAGCAGCAGGAAAAAGAGCAGCATCCCCAGCATATGGGTCGTCATGGACAGCCCGAAAAAGGGCAGAAACAGCAGCATCAGCAGGCTGCCGCCAAAGGGCAGCAGACAGGCGTAGGAAAAGTCCGGGCTGATAAGCTTTCCGCTGTCGAAGGTTGCCTTTGCCCAGTAGATCGTATCCGTACAGTCGGCGTGGAACTCGCCCTTTGCCGGACAGATGATGTAATACGCCACCAGTCCCAGCGCCACCACCAGCAGCACCGGCGGAAATACCATGCAAAAGCTCTCCCAGAACAGCTTTCCCAGCTGTTTTCTGGGAACGCTCTCCGGCACCGGCTCGGCGGAAATGGCAGCCGGTTCCAGGTCAGACGGTTTCAGCCCGTCCGGTTCGGTCGGCTCGTCCGGCGGCAGAACTGCATCCGGATTGGAAACGGCTATGGGTGTATCCGGTGTATCCGTATTCTCCGCCGGGCTTGTCTCCGGAACAGCGTCCTGCTCCGGCACAGTCTCCCACGGATGTTCTTGTTCGGTCATAGATCGCTCCTTTTCTCAGACAGAGGCAGTTCCGGTGAGTACTTCTGCCGGATAGTTCAGCTGTTCCGGTGTCCACGCCGCCATAATGGGCTGATACTCCCGTGCCATTGCCTTTGCGCCCTCCAGATCATGGGCAAGGTAGTTGCCGCACTCTTGGCGCTTGCCGCCGGGAATCTCTCCGGTGAAGTCCAGCACATATTGAAGTGTCTCCTGCACCAGGCGAATGGCATCTGCGCCGGAAACGGTATCCCGTGTGAGGAAATAGAACCCGGTGCGGCAGCCCATGGGTCCCACATAGACCACACCGTCCGACAGCGGCGTATTGCGCACATAGGTGGCAAAGAGGTGTTCGAAAGTGTGCAGGGCGTTGTCCTCCAGATAGTCGCCTGCCGGATTGTTGGGCAGTTTCATGCGCATATCATAGGTCACAACATCTCCGTCCACACGGGAAATGTACATACCGGGTTTCAGATAATCATGATTGATGGTAAAGCTTGTGATCTGTTTCATTGCAGTAACCTCCAGGGTCGTGATTCCGCACAGCACCGTGCGGTTTTTGGTTTCTTTCATTATAGCAAAATCGGGGCGATATTGTCAAGGAATCTTTGCGAATCAAATGCAAAAAACCGGGCTGCGTGGGCAGTCCGGTTTTGCAGGGTTGCTTAAAACTAGATGCTTATTCCGTACTCGGCAGTGATGTGATAATATGCACCAAAAACTGCATCAGTACAATCGCATCATTTGCACCGATCTCATCATCTCCATTGCAGTCTGCATTTTTCTGCGCCGTATTGTCCAGTGAAACAGCGCCGGCACAAGCCTTGTTCAGCAGAACCGCATCTGCGATATCGACTCTGCCGTCCTGGTTGACATCACCGATCAGATATTTTGCCTGTTCCAGATGATCTACAGTAAATGTTACTGTAATATTTTGCATGACTGCAGTATTCTTTGAAAGATCGTTGACCTTTCCAACCTTTGAAACACCCCAGGTATCTGTCAGATAAATCCTGGTAAACCCTTTGTCATCCGCATAATATGCAGTATTAACTACACCATCTGATGCAGAATAATCCACTTTCTTTCCGTCTACAAAAACAGAATCAATGGTTACCGATAAATCGGGGTATGTATCAGAGGTAATGAAATTATCATCTGCCGAATCCAATTCCAGCACTAGAAATTCAATCGTTCCTGTACCGTCTCCTGTAATATCCCAGGATGCAACGTACTGTCCGGAGCCTGTCAGCTGTGCAGCATGACTGGTGACATCATCCGTGTTACGTTCTTCATCAACGCCCCAGTACTGATAGCCGCCCATCTGTCCTATCAATGTAGCCGTTCCCAAAACGCCGGTCGGTTTACTATCGGGAACTTCCAATGTAACAGAACTCATAGCGCCGTCATAGGAAACCACAATAGATGTGGTGCCTGCGCCCACGATCGTCACACAACCGGAATTATCCACTGTTGCAACAGATGTATCGGTAGAGTACCAGATTCCTGCCCCGTCAGGTACATTGCTCACCAACAAGAAACTGTTTCCCACACGCAGCAAATTCTGTACAGGCGGATCAATGGTGAGTTTTTTTGCCGTGGTTGTGGTGGTTGCAGCTGTAGTTGCGGCAGTTGTTTTCTCTGTGGTCGGCATCGCAGTAGCGGTTACTTCCGCAGTGGTGCTTTTCGTTGTTGTACTAAACATAGGTCTAGTAGTTGAATCAGGCATAGTAGTGGATGCAGGCATGGTAGCAGATGTAGTGGTAGTCGTCGTTGTCGTTGTCGTAGTTGTTGTAATCGTGGTTATTGTAGAAAATGCTGCATCTGAAATGATCTGATAGTTCAAGTCATTTTCTTCAGCATACTCCTGTACCGCCGAACCCTCTGTGCAATAGATCGTGACTGTGTTCATTCGGGAATAAGTCCCGTCTGAGTTCTTCCAGAATCCAAACGCATGACTGCCAATAGAGGTTACGGTAGACGGGATATAAATTTCCTTGAGATTCTTACAGTTCAAAAATGCCTCATCGCCGACTGTCTTTAATTTTGACGGCAGCAGCAAAGAATACAGTTCCTGATAACCGCTGCAAACGCTGTCTGCAATGGCAGTTACTGTGTATCCTTCCACATCGGTAGGCAGATTCAGATAGCTGATGGTATTATCATCCCCGCCGATATAAGTGGCAGTCTGCGTTGCACGGTCATATCGATACTGCTTGTCTGTGGGCAGCGGCGGATTCAACGTGCCGTCACTGCATCTTACCATGGTTGTACTCAGATAATCCGGACAGAACGATTTCCACTGGGCACAAGTGCCGTCATAGGTGATATAATTGCAAGTGTCATTGTAGGAATAGCTGTCGGTGCAGTAAAACCTGCCGTCCGTGCAGATCACTGGCGTATCCGTGTATACCTTGCACTGAGAAAGATACTGCTCACAAGTGCCGTCATATTCGATTTTCACCTTCTCATAACTCGTACAGCGAATATCTCCGATATTAGAAAACGCACTTGAAATCAACAAATGAGGCGTTCCCCAACCATATCCACCAAAACCAAACGTCCAAGAGGAATAAGACACCGTTATATTTCCTATTTCCGTAACCGGAATGTCATCGATCGTGTCCGGGATCTCAACTACTACGGAAGAAGCGTCCACATGAGAAGCTCCCACAATAGGAATATCACTGTCCAAAGCATACCTATCAGGACCATCAGACGTATACGTATACACTTCGGAACGTGTCTGAATGGAAACACTGGTAATTCGAATATGGCTGTTTGAAACCACATCTCCGATGGTATCATCCCAATCTGATTCTGTTGCAATCACATATCCAATAGTAGAACTCCAACCAGCACTTCTATCATACCCTGCATCAATACCGCCACTTTCTTCATAATACTTCGTTTCCGAAACGGTTTCCCCGCTTGCCGCAAAAACGTGTTCCTGCGGCATCAAAGCAGATTCCGGCAGCGCCCCTGTACCGACAAAGCACAGCACGCCGGCAACTGCTGCTGCGGCAATTTTTCGTAAAAAGCCCATACACAAATCCCTCTTTCTGTTTTTTTCACTGCCAGATACCGACAGCATCTATTCGTAATTATACCACGAAATATGCAAAATGTCAACCCATACGCAAAAAAGCCGTCACATACAATTTCGGTATGCGACAGCTTTTGTTTTTATTTATGCCTCGGTCGGTGCAGAGGATTCCCCGCTCTCTTCCGGCTTTTCCTCAGCCGGTGCAGCATCTCCGTTCTCCGCCGGTTCTGTTTCGGCAGTCTCTTCTGGTTCTGCCGGAACCTCTTCGAACTGTGCCGGATCCATCTTACCCTGCATCAGTGTCTCGAAGTCGTCCTTTTCGATCTTCTCGTGGATCATCAGATACTTCGCCAGCAGTTCCAGTTGATCCATGTGCATTTGCAGGATCGCCGTTGCCTTGTCGTATGCCTTTTCAATGATCTCACGTACTTCATCGTCGATCTCTCCGGCAACACGGTCAGAATAATCCCGGGACGAACCCAGGTCTCTGCCCAGGAAAACCTCGCTCTGGTCGTTGCCGTAGACCACCGGTCCCAGCTTTTCGCTGAAACCATAACGTGTCACCATGCTCCGTGCCGTAGAAGTAGCACGTTCCAGGTCGTTGGATGCGCCGGTGGAGATATCGTCCAGCACCAGCTGTTCTGCCACACGTCCGCCCAGCAGGGTGATGATGTTCTCTTCCATTTCCTTCTTGGAAACAAAGCTCTTATCCTGCTCCGGCAGGGACATGGTATAGCCGCCTGCCATACCTCTGGGGATAATGGACACCTGGTGTACCTTATCCTGGTGGTCGCAGTAATAGGTGCAGACTGCGTGACCTGCCTCGTGGAAAGCGGTAAGGCGCTTTTCCTTGGGCGTCACCTTATGGGACTTCTTCTCCGGTCCGGCAATGACCTTGATGGTCGCCTCCTGGATCTCCTCCATGGTGATGGCTTTCTTGTCTTTCCGGGCTGCCAGCAGGCACGCCTCATTCACCAGGTTTTCCAGATCAGCACCGGTAAAGCCTACCGTCGATTTCGCAATGGTGGAAAGATCAACGTCCGGACCCATGCTCTTGGTCTTGGTGTGTACTTTCAGAATCTGCTCTCTGCCCTTGACATCCGGATAGCCCACCACGATCTGGCGGTCGAATCTGCCCGGACGCAGCAGCGCCGGGTCGAGGATGTCACGGCGGTTGGTGGCGGCGATAACGATGACGTTATCCTTTCCGGTAAAGCCGTCCATTTCCACCAGCAGCTGGTTCAGCGTCTGCTCCCGTTCGTCGTGTCCGCCGCCGATGCCTGTGCCACGGTGACGGCCTACAGCGTCGATCTCGTCAATGAAGATGATAGACGGTGCATTTTTCTTTGCCTGGTCGAACAGATCACGGACACGGGATGCACCCACGCCCACGAACATCTCTACAAAGTCCGAACCGGAGATAGAGAAGAACGGGCAGCCTGCCTCGCCGGCAACGGCTCTGGCAAGCAGTGTTTTACCAGTACCCGGAGGCCCCATCAGCAGGACACCCTTCGGGATGCGTGCGCCCAGTTCAGCGTACTTCCGGGGATTCTTCAAGAAGTCCACGATCTCTTCCAGCTCGTGCTTTTCCTCATCCGCACCGGCAACATCGGCGAAAGTCGCCTTTCGGGTGTTCGCCTGGTTCTTGATGTTCGCCTTGCCGAAAGAGGTATACTTGCCGCCGCCGTTTGCCTGCCGCATCATGAACACAAACAGGAGGATCATCAGCACCAGCAGTACCAGCGTGGGGATCAGCGTCAGCAGCCAGGAGGTGTCACGGATCTTGTAATAGTCCACCTGCAGCGGCTGATCCGGATGCTTTTCATTGTAGTCCTTGCGATAGGTCTCCGTATCCTGGCGGAACACGGAAACATTGGGGACATCATAGGTGAGCTTGTCGCCGTTTTCCAGGGTCAGTTTCAGTTCGCCGGAACCCAGATCCAGCGTGTATCCGGTGACCTCATAGTTGTCGAAGTACTTCATGATATCGGAATACTTCGTCTCCTTGCCGCCGCCTTTCATGCCGGTCAGCAAAAAGACCAGCGCACCGATCAGCACAACAAAAACGAGCAGATACGCTCCGATCCCACGGCCTTTCTTTGGTGTCAAATCAAATTCACTCCATTCTGTTGAAAAAGAGACGCAGCCCGGCGGTCTCACCGTTCCTGTCTCTATGTTGTTTCAAACCATTCCAGCACCAGCAACCGGCGTGTCTTTTCGTCCGGGCAGACTCTCGCCGCACAGCCCACACCCCGGACGTAGACCACGCCTTCGCCGTCTGCCAGAATATACGCTGTACTGCGGCGCTCCGGCGGCAGATTCGCCTGGATCAGCTTTTTCACCGCAGAGGTAAACCCTCTGCCCGGGAGCTGCATCCGGTCGCCCGGCTGCCGGGGGCGCAGGAACATTTCACCTTTTATTTTATCATAATCCAGCAACTCATTTGCAGATTTTTTATGAACATTTTCGTTTTTTTCCAATTCTTCTGGGGATATCAGTTGTGCCGCAAGCACCCAGCCGGAGTCCAGCCGGTTCTCTCCCAGCTGCACCCGTACCGGTTCCAGGATGCCCCGACGTTTCGGACAGGTCTCTATGGTCAGTCTGCCCGGTTTTCCCACGGCATAAACATCCCCGGACAAATTCCACCTGCCGCCCCGCCGGGTCAGCCGTTCCAGCCGTTCCAGCAAAGGCGCATCGCAGGAAAAACCGCATTCCTCCAGGAGCATGGCAATACAGCGAAACCGCAGCGCCGGATGCAGCTGTTCCAGCCCATCCAGGGTGTTTTCTGCGGTGTGACAACAGCGGTACGCCGCCGATGCCTGCTGTGTCAGAAAATTGTCCTCCCGACGCAGACTCCGCAGGGTATAGGAAACCGTCCGCTCTGCCGCCGGGTTCAGAGCCTGCATTGCCGGAATGATATGGTGGCGTATCCTGTTCCGGGTGTAATCATCAGTCAGATTGGTGCTGTCTGTCACATAAGTCTGTTCCAGCGCCGCCAGGTGTGTCTCCACCTGTTCCCGTGTGATGCGCAGCAGCGGACGGAGAAATCTGCCGTTTCTGGGCGGAATCGCCGTCAGTCCGTGGAGACTCGCCCCACGCACCATCCGATGCACCATGGTTTCCAGATTATCCGACGCAGTATGCGCCGTGGCGATCCAGTCCGCCTGCACCTGTGCAAACGCCTCATAGCGGCACATCCGGGCAGCCAGTTCCTCAGAGCATTGTTCCACCGCTGCCCTCGCCGCCGCATTCACGTCCAGCACTGTCAGACGCACGCCCAGCGCCGCACAGAGCCGCCGGCAAAACTGCGCATCCCGGTCGCTCTCTGCGCCACGGAGGTGGTGGTTCACATGAACCGCCGTGACCGTGATTCCCAGACGCTGCCGCAGTTCCAGCAGACACCGCAGCAGGCAGACACTGTCTGCGCCACCGGAAAGCGCACAGCACACTGTCTGCCCCGGCAGTACACAGTCCAGTTCCCGGAGCTGTTCCAGCACCGCACGGGGCAGTGCATCAGCCCTCATTGCGCATTTCCGCATTGGAGAACCGTGTGAACTGACCATCCCAGACCAGCTGGATGGTGCCGGTCTCGCCGTGACGGTTCTTGGCGACGATACACTCTGAAATGTTCGGTGTCTGGCTTTCCTTATTATAATAAGCGTCCCGGTAGAGGAACATGACAATATCTGCATCCTGCTCGATAGAACCGGATTCACGCAGGTCGGACAGCATGGGGCGCTTATCGGTACGGCTCTCCGGTCCACGGGACAGCTGGGACAGCACGATCACCGGAATATCCAGCTCTTTCGCCATGATTTTCAGCTGACGGGTGATCTCGGAGATGATAAGCACACGATTATCCGTCCGCAGGGTCGAACCCATAAGCTGGAGATAGTCGATGACCACCAGCCCCAAATTCTTCATCCGGCGCAGCTTTGCCTTGATCTGCTGCACGGTCACGCTTGCGGTATCGTCAATGTACATGGGCAGTCCGCTGAGTACACCGGCACTGGTGGCGAGCCGCACCCAGTCCTCGTTGGTGAGAAAGCCGCTGCGCAGCTTGTTGGAATCCACCAGCGCCTCGGTGGAGAGCATACGGGTGGCAAGCTGTTCCTTAGACATTTCCAGGGAGAAAATCGCCACTTCCTTATCCCCACGCCGTGCCACGTTGGTGGCGATGTTCAGTGCAAAAGAGGTCTTTCCCATACCCGGACGGGCTGCGATCAGCAGCAAGTCCGACTTGTTCAGACCGGAGGTAATGGTGTCCAGATAGGTGAATCCAGTCTTTGCGCCCAGATACTTTTCCTTGTCCGGTCCGGCAATTTTACCGATGCGGTCATACGCCTCACAGATGGCGTCCCCGATCTTCGCCAGCCCCTGCACATCTCTGCCCTGCCGGATGTCGAAGATGCGCTGTTCTGCCGCATCCATCAGTGTTTGTGCGCTCTCCTCGCCGGACTGGATGTCCTGGAGAATGCCACGTGCCGCATATGCCAGGCAGCGGATGTAATATTTTTCTGCCACGATCTCGCAGTAGCGCTCGATGTTGGACACCGACGGGACAATGTTCACCAGCGCCGCCAGGTAGTTTCTGCCCTCAGCGGCGGTCTCGAACACCTTTCGCTCTACCGCAGCGTTCAGCACCGTGATAACGTCTGCCTTTTCTCCGGATGTGAACATCTGGAAGATGATCTGGAACAGCTCCTTGTGCTGTTCATTGAAAAAGCTCTCCGGGCGAATCGTCTCCAGAACCACCGGCAGCACGCTGGAATCCAGCAGGATTGCACCCAGAATGGTCTGTTCTGCCTCCAGACTAAAGGGCAGCTCTGCGCTTTCGTTAGGCGTATAGGATGTATCTGCCATGAAAAAACCTCCTAGGGAAAAACAATGCGGGTACGCTTTCACATAGAAAATCCCTTTTCAAATAAGTCCCCCTTGAAAAGGGGGATGTCAGCGTAAGCTGACAGGGGGATTATTCCCTCAGTCACACCTACGGTTTGCCGGCTCAGCACATCCCATAGATGTCCTGTTTGAAAAGCCTGCTATACCACCTTTTTTCAGAATGACAATTTGAAAACATATTTCCATGCGTCACTTCGTCCCGCATTGCTGAAAATTCAAATGAATATCACGGTTATTCCTCGACAACCTCAACTGTCACCTTTACAGAAATGCCGGTGTACAGGCGGATGTCAGCCTCATAGCTGCCGAAATTCTTGATGTCGGACTTCAGGCTGATCTTCTTCTTGTCGATCTTGCAGCCGAACTGCTTTTCAATGCACTCTGCGATCTGTGCCGCAGTCACTGCGCCGAACAGTCTGCCGCCGTTGCCTGCTTTTGCAGCTGCGTGGACGGTCTGTCCCTTCAACTTGTCCGCAATTGCCTGGGCATTCTGCTTTTCCACGTCGATCTTGTGGGCTGCAGAAGACTGCTTTCCGGAAAGTTCCGACAGATTCTGCGGGGTTGCCTCAACTGCCAACCCCTTTTTCAGCAGCATATTCCGTGCGTATCCGTCAGAGACGTTCTTTACTTCGCCCTTTTTGCCGGAGCCTTTTACGTCCTGCATAAAAATAACTTTCATGGTTCTCTCTCCTTCTATTGTAATTTCGCTGTAATCAGCAGAAATGGATTCCTAAGAAAAACTGTACTGCCCTAATTCTCATTTTCCTGCGCCTCCAGGATCAGCAGCAGCTGTTCCTTTGCCTCTTGAATAGTACAGCCTTTGAGCTGCGTTGCCGCCATGGTCTGGTGACCGCCGCCGCCCAGCTGTTCCATGATGACCTGCACGTTGACATTGCCCATGGAACGGGCGGAAATGCCCACGCCGTTTTCCTCCAGATACAGCACAAAGGACGCCTCCACGCCCTGGATACTCAGCAGTTCATCTGCCGCCTGGGATGCCAGCACACGGACGTTTTTGTCCTGGAGCTTGACCGCAGAAATGGCGTTGTTCCGGTACAGTTCGGCGTGCGCCACGATCTGCGCCCGCATGGAGTACATGGAAATGGTATTGGAAAACAGCGTTTTGACCTGGATGGTATCTGCGCCGATCTTCCGCAAATATGCCGCCGCCTCGAATGTCCGCACACCCGTGCGCATGACAAAGTTCTTGGTGTCCAGCATGATCCCGGCAAGAAGTGCGTCGGCATATGCCGCAGAGATCTCCGTATCCAGCCGGAAATACTGTATGATCTCCGTCACCATTTCCGATGCGGAGGACGCATAGGGTTCGTGGTGGAAAATCACCGCATTTTCGATGAAATTCACGTTTTTCCGGTGGTGGTCGATGACGATGACATACCGTGCCGCATGGTACAGATCCACACTTTCCAGGATGTCCTTGTTGTGGGTATCCACGATAATCAGCAGGCTGTTGTCGGTGACCTGCGCCAGGGCATCCACCGGCTCGATAAACTGGGGACCGTCCGGACACTGCTGCATCCGGTCAATCAGCTGGGTGGCAAGACAGCTCTGCCGGTTCACCACCACATACGCCGGTTTCTGCATGAGCCGCACCGCACCGGCGAGACCGCAGGCAGAACCGATGGCGTCCAGGTCTCCGAAACGGTGTCCCATCAGAAATACCTGGTCGGAATTCTCGATGAGTTCCTGCATGGCGAGGGCAATGGAGCGTATCTTGGTCTTGGACTTTTTCTCCACGCCCTTGGATGCGCCGCCAAAGAAACAGAATCCGTTTTCCGTCTTGACTGCCGCCTGGTCGCCGCCTCGTCCCAGTGCCATATCCAGCGACTGACGGGCAAACTTTTCGCTTTCCGCCAGCGTAGAGGCACCGTCGCCGACGCCGATGGAAAAGGTAATGTGCATCCGGTCGTTGACCCGTATCTGGCGAGCCTCGTCCAGCACGTGGAATCGGTTGTTCATGATCTCGTGCAGATGCCGGGACTCCATCACGGCGTAGAACAAATCGTTCTCCACCTTACGGATAACGCCGTCTGTCCCCTGCATAAAGTCCTCCAACACACGCTCCACCTCGGCGGAGACCTGTGCCTTTTCGCTCTCTCTGGCATACTGCAGCAGATCGTCATAGCTGTCGATGACCAGCAGCAGCACACAGGGACGGGAATTGGTCTGTTCATGCTGCAAACGCAGAATATCGGTGATCTCCAGGAACTGCACCGCAATGATCTCCTGCTGATCCCGGACGCTGGACACGGCGTGTACCCGATAGCTCAGCCCGTTATGTTCCATCAGCAGGTCCCGGTTCTGATCCAGCGCCGCCAGATTCAGATGGATCACGTCCTGGACGGAGCGTCCCTGGACAGAGCGGCTCGCCGCAAAACGGGACCGGAATATCTCATTGCACCACAAGATCTCGCCGGTGCGCATCGCCAGAATCACAGGAACGGTCATGCTTTGCAGCGCTGCCATGCCTGCGCCCTCGATCTCGCCACGGATCGCCGTATTTTGCAGCCGTTCTGCCCGGCGCAGCCAGATCCACTGGACACACAACAGGATTCCCAGCAGCAGGATCACCAGAAACTGCACGGTCAGAAACCGCTGCGGCACTCGTTTCAGCACCACACAGAAGAGCGGCACAAGAATGCTGATGAACCACAGAATCCACGTGGCGATCATTACCCCATACTTTCGTTTCATGCTGTATTCTCCTTTGCAGACAGCCGTTTTTTCGGAGGCGGCTGCCCTCAAAAGCCTTTTACACAACAAAAATCAAAATGATTTTCTTGCTTTGACAGGCAATTATACTTCCATGATGATCGGCAGGATCATCGGACTGCGCTTGGTCTTTTCATAGATGAAGTCGGACAGAACATCACGCAGCTTGGTTTTCAGCGTTCCCCATTCTTTCAAATCACGGGCATTGCAGTTGTCCAGCACACGGGTCAGCACACTGCGTGCCTCGTCCATCAGTTCTTCCGATTCCCGGACATAAACAAAGCCACGGGAGATGATATCCGGGCCGGCAACCACAGCATTTGCCGCACGCTCAATGCCGATCACCACAATAATCAAGCCGTCCTGTGCCAGATGCTTACGGTCACGCAGCACGATAGAACCGACATCGCCCACACCCAGACCGTCTACCATAACACGGCCTGCCGGCACCTGGGAAACAATGCGCATGGAATTGCCGTCCGTTTCGATCACATCGCCGATGCTGGCAATGATAATGTGGTCGTCCGCCATGCCCATGGACTTTGCAATCTCGGCGTGCTTGATGAGGTGCTTATATTCTCCGTGAACCGGGATAAAGAACTTCGGTTTCGTCAGCGCCTGGATGAGTTTCAGCTCTTCCTGGCAGGCGTGACCGGAGACGTGTACCTCGTACATGGATTCATAAATGACCTCAGCGCCGGACTTCATCAGCTCATTGACCACACGGGTCACAAATTTTTCGTTGCCCGGAATGGGTTTTGCCGAAATGATGATAAAGTCGTTGGGTGTGATAGTCACCTTTCTGTGGCTGTTCATTGCCATACGGGTTAGCGCCGAAAGCGGTTCACCCTGGCTGCCGGTAGTGACCAGCACGATCTTTTCGTCCGGATAGCGGCTCATTTCGTCGATGTCGATGAGCATTCCCTTCGGTACTTTCAGATAGCCCAGTTCCGTCGCCTTTTCAATGACATGAACCATGCTGCGTCCGAATACGGCAACCTTTCTGCCGTAGTTTTTCGCCTGGTCGATGATCTGCTGCACCCGGTGTACATTGGAAGAAAACGTAGCAATAATGATGCGCCGTCCCTCTGCACGCTTGAACAGCTTTTCAAAGCTGCCGCCTACGGTGCGCTCGGAACAAGTGAAACCGGTGCGCTCTGCGTTGGTGGAGTCTGCCATCAGCGCCAGCACCCCACGGCTTCCCAGCTCGCCGAACCGTGCCAGGTCGATGATCTCATCGTCAATGGGCGAAAAGTCTACCTTAAAGTCGCCGGTATGGACGATGATGCCTGCCGGTGTATGGATTGCCATGCCCACTGCGCCGGGGATGGAGTGGTTCACCTTAATGAATTCCACCGCCATGCAGCCCATCTTTACGGTGGTGCGTGGTTCGATCTCGATTAGTTTTGCCTGTTTCAGCAAGCCGTGTTCCTCCAGCTTGCCCTCGATCAGACCCAGGGTCATGCGTGTGCCGTAGATCGGCACGTTGATCTTTTTCAAAAGGTATGCCAGACCGCCGATGTGGTCCTCGTGTCCGTGGGTGATAACGATGCCACGAATCTTATCCTTGTTGCCCTCCACATAGGTGAAGTCCGGGATGACAATGTCTACACCAGGCATATCCATATCCGGGAATGCCAGACCGCAGTCCAGGATAAACATATCGTTGCAGCACTCGAATACGGTCATATTCTTACCGATCTCGTTGAGACCGCCCAGGGGAATGATACGCACCGGAGTGCGTTTCTGCCGGGACTGACGGGACTGCTGTGTGCCGTTGTTGTTTCTGGGACGGCTGCTGTAGCGGCGGTTTCCGCCGGACTGACGCTCGCCGCCGTTGTTCTGCGGCCGGGGTCTTGCGCCGTGATTCCGCTTGCGGGGCTGCGGATTATTTCTTACTTCTCTTACCTGTTCTGTTTCGTTAGCCAAATAAATATCCTCACTTTCTCACGTGGGGACAGCACGATCACCAAGACGCATCCGTGCTATGCCGGATGTTCTGTCTGGCATGGATGAAATTGTATTTTGATCCTGTCCTTTTCCAAGCCGTTGTCTCTCGTTCTGCCGGAAAAGGCACGCAGACCGGTTCCCATAAAAATACACAAGCATTTCTCGGAACACGCTCGAAATAACGTCCGGACAGGGTCACACCCTTTCCCGGATTCCTGTCACACCTGCCGGAGCGGCGGTGCATTTTTCCTCTGCCCGATGGCTGTCCCCGGAAAGCTGCCTTTTACGCCGTACAGCTTTCTCGGATTCTGACGGAAATTTCAAAAGGCACGCCCATAAGCGCTGCACGCAGCTTGTGTGCAGGCTTCGCCTGGCGTTTTCTGAATTCCGGTCACATATAATAATATAAATCAATAGATACGGCCTGCTGACAATTCACGTCCGTCAGACAGGCAGCAGAGCATCTGCAAAAAAATCCAGTTTTCCCGTACTTTGCAGAAACTGCTCAAAAAAGTATTTCATGCAGAAGGCCCGTGGTTGCTCGGAGCTTCTGATTTGTCCGGAATCTGACGCACACCACCGCTTTCTGCCCGCCGGTATGCTCCCGGATTCCTTCTTCACGCACAACAATACATAGTTTTATTATACGATTTTCCACACACAATGTCAATGGCATTTCCGGAAAATTTGCAATTTTGCCAATTCTGCATGACCCATTCTTCTGAAATTCGGCAATTATAGCAGGTTTCCGCCGGATTCGCCGCTGTTCCGTCAGCCATAGATTTTTCCTATGGGATAGAGCTGGAAATTGCCATCTATGCAGACGCAACAAAATGTGGTATAATAATATCATCTTTTTTATCATAAAAATACAACACAACGGAGGAATTTATCATGCAGCCATGCAATCCGAACGCAAAACTGGAAACCAAATGTTTACACGCCGGCTATACCCCGAAAAACGGCGGTCCGGGAACTGTCCCCATCGTACAGAGTACCACCTATCGCTTTGACAGCACCGAAAAGGTGGCAGAGCTGTTCGATATGCCCATGGAGCCTATGTACTCCCGTTTCGCCAACCCCACCTGCGACGCTGTCGAGCAGAAGATCGCAGCCCTGGAAGGCGGCGTGGGCGCAATGCTCACCTCCAGCGGACAGGCAGCGTCTCTGCTGTCCGTGCTGAATCTGTGCAGCGCCGGCGACAGCATTGTTTCCGTCTCTACCATCTACGGCGGCACAGTGAACCTGTTCGGAGTTACGCTGAAACGGTTCGGCATCGAGTGCATCTGGGTCGATCCCCTGGCAGATGAGGAGACAATTTCCCAGGCGATCCAGCCCAACACCAAGCTAATCTTCGGTGAGACCATCGCCAATCCGGCGCTGACCGTGTTCGACATCGAAAAGTTCGCCAAGATCGCCCATGCGCACCAGATCCCGCTGATCGTGGACAACACCTTTGCTACCCCAATCCTCTGCCGTCCCATCGAGTTCGGTGCGGATATCGTCATCCACTCCACCACCAAGTACATGGACGGTCATGCGCTCCAGTGCGGCGGCGTGATCGTGGACGGCGGCACATTCGACTGGGAAAAGAGCGGAAAGTTCCCGGATTTCACTGAGCCGGACGAAAGCTATCACGGCGTGGTCTACACCCGGGAGTTCGGCAAAATGGCATACATCATCAAGGCGAGAATGCAGCTGATGCGTGACTTCGGCTGCTATCCGGCGGCAGATCGGAAGAGCACACGTCTGAACTCCAGTCACGGCTACATCTCGTATGC
>OODO01001315.1_pt1 | contig 17235 bp, 15 predicted proteins | sample 1671261 | NCBI WGS metagenome assembly OODO01 (sample SAMN06348138, study PRJEB24527) | human gut metagenome | biome: human gut; feature: ankylosing spondylitis patient; material: feces | host: Homo sapiens | place: China | collected 2015-10 | reverse complement strand
AAGTTCCGAGCGATTTCAGAGTAATGCTTAATAAGCAATACCGTTGCCACAGCCACATTATGGAAGTGTTCAATCATTTCTACGGCGGTAACGGTAAAGGGCTTGTTGTAGGTAAAAAACAACAAGATGACGAAAAAGAGCATAATCTTACCGTAAAAATCAACGGAAATACCGTTATCGATCCCAAACGGCACATATATTTTGTGGATTGCGACCAAAAAGAATCGAGCGCATTCGAAGGCAGTACGTCCAAAATCAACGAGCAGGAAGCGCAGGTTGCGATAAAGCTATTAAAGGAACTCGACAAAGCGGCGAAAGGGCTTGTTTCCGAGCATAAAATTATCGTTGATCCGTCAAGGAAAATCGACGAAAGACCGAGCGCGGGTATTATTTGTACATATGGCGATCAGGCGGGACTAATAAAAAAGAAACGTAAAGGATATCAATTCACGGGCTTTTCGGGTAAACCGGACGAAAAACTTGTTATCAGTACCGTTGACGATTTCCAAGGCGATGAAAGGGATATCATTATCGTTTCGATGGTAAGAAATCCGAGCGGCGCGAGGTATGATGCGGAATTTATCAAAAAATTCGAGCGTATCAACGTTGCCTTATCAAGAGCGAGAAAACTTTTGATTATTGTCGGCTCGAAAAAGTTTTTATCGGAAGCGGGCATAATCGACCTTCCCGATCTCGAAGGCGATCACAGTCGCGATAAAATCAACTTCCCCGTATACAGAGAAATTATCGACACGATAAACTTCCGCGGAAGAATACTTACGGCTAAAGATATTTTAGGAGAGTAAAATGGAAGAGAAAAGTTTGTTAAAATTCACTACGGCTATTCCGTTTCCGCTACTCGTCTATAAAGTAAACGTGCGATATAACGAGGTAAGGAAGGCGTCGGGCGTTGCATATATTCTGCTCGACGTAATCGAAAAGACTGCGGGTTCGGAAGATAAAATATGCGACGTGCTTCTTAAATTCGGTATTCCGAGAGATTTGCACTATATTTTCGGAAAAGAAATTTCAAATCTTATCGGTACCGAAATACTCTCTTACGATTACGATCCGTCGCATTTTATGAATCCGAAATATTTTTCGGAAATCAGAGTAAAAGACGTTTCGCTTACCGCGAAAGGCAGAAAAATGTTCCGTGAAGGCGCGATTCCCACAGGCGAAGAAAAAGTAAAGACGAAAGATATTTTTTATAGCCCCGTAACGCGGAAATTCGACGTGAGTTATTCGCTTCCTTATACCTCTCTCGATTCGTCTGTTCTTTACGAAGATATCGAAAGGTTTTTAGGGAAAACGATAGATATAAGCGGGCTTAAAGATTATATCGAAGCGAATCCGACAAAAGTGGGACTAAAAGCCGAAGAACGCGTTGTCGAAGTTGAAATACCCGAGGTCGGAGAAGAAAAACAAGTCAGAAAAGAGGACGGAACGCAAGTTATAATAAACAAAAGCGGCGCTGTATTTTCGTTTGAAACGTCGGACGAAACCGCATATTTTGACAAGTGGTATTCATCCGCATTTATGACGAAATGTTTGCTTGCCAAAGAAAAGTATAAGTTTGTGGACGCGCTTAAAAATGCGGTAGACGTGCCGACGGTGTTACTTTCCGAGCTTACCGATATCGAGGGCGCATATATCCCGAACGACGTATCCAAGCAGGCGAAACGACCTTGCAAAATTTTTATCGACGGCGGCAGACTTGCAACCGACAGAACGGATAACGTTTTAAGAACGGATAAAGATTTTTCGATAAAGATACTGGGCGAAATAGGCGGGAATGCCGAGTTTGCTTTGCTCGATACTTCCGCGCTTCACTACTATTCCGCCGTAAACGTAAAAATGCCTTGCAACCAGCTTGGCGATACGTTTGAAATGCAGTTGCTTACCGAAAGCGTTTTAGACGAAATGCGCTATAAAGAAACGGTAGAAGAAATTTTTGAGTATTACGTACAAAAAGATTTTGCCGACGACGTCGCGAAAGTGGTTTTGTTTACGGTTGCCGCATTGAAAGATTCTTCGTATTTTGATAAAACCATCAAGGCGTTTTTTAAAAATGCGAAAATCGTTGACGATAAGATAGAAATTATATTAAAACTGAATAACGCCTTTTCTAAGAATGCCGAGTGGCAAAAATATTTCGTTTCGACAGCAAAAGAATTGTTTGAAGAAAGCGCAAGCGAGATAAAAATCGATAATGCGATTTATAAATCGTCGGTGTTGAATCCGCTCAGAAAAGCACTAGAGATAAACGACTTCGACTACGTTTCCGCCTTTGCGAAAGAAATGAAAAAAACGGAAGACGACGACATTGTTTACGAAGCACTTTTAAGCGCAGGTTTTACCGTTGACGCAGTTTTAAGCGTTGTGAACGTGGTTGCGGTTTTTGCCGATAAAGCTGTAAATAACGAAGAAATTTACTCGGATTCCGATCTCGGCAACGCTTTTAACAACATTAAGCGGAATTTGTGGAAACTGAACGATATGCTCGGGATAGAGAGCCTTTCGGAGTATACGCTTAAAGACGATTATAACGAAGACGAATTTTTCAATGCTTACGCCACGCTTAATTCAGAGTTGAAATCGGTGGCAAAATACGAGAAATATGCGCCTAAATCCTATGCTGCAATCAGAAAGTTTATAGAGATTTACGAGCCGATTCACGATTTGTTGTCTATTGAGCGCAACGCATCTTCTCATCCCGAAAAAATTACGAAAAAATACGTTGACGAGCAGATTGCACGCGGAAAATATAAAGACGCAATTTGCGATTTATTCGTAAAACTGCAATACGATTTAAGAGATATGCTTAACGTCGAGCCTATGACGTCTGCACACGATTTACTCGTTATGGCAAAAGATGAAGGCATTCTCGACGGCAAGCAGGAATCCGCATTACATAAACTTCGTATGTGCAGAAACGGATTGCAACATCCGGAAAAGTCGCAAACACGTTTCGATAAAGAAACGATTGAAAATTGGCGCGATATAGTATTTGCCATAAAAGGGGAACAAAAATGAGCCATCAGGTACAAATAGACTACGAGGCGATAGCGATAAGATGTGAAAGCATTTGCGAAGTTGCCGAAAGGCAGATTGCCGAACTCGATCAGATACTTTCGGACATAGAAAACGGCTCGCAAAGCTTACAGAACAGTCAGACGGTGGCATTACAACAATTGATTGTAGAAGAACGAGATTCTCTCGTTAGAAAAATCGAAAACTTAAAATCGCAGGCAAAAGAAGTAGCGAAAAAAGGCGTTGTAAGCGGTGATAGCGACAGATTAAGACTGAATTCTGCCGACAATGTGGATAAAGCAGCGCAAGAAGTACAAAATCAAGTAAACGAGTTGGCTGCTAAAAGATTAGTTGAAATGCGTGCGCTTTATCAAAGTTTGCTTGAAAGCAGTATCGAAGAAAATCAAAAAAGATTGAGGGATAAAGCAAACGGAGTCGTTACAATCCCTGCCGAGATCCAAAAACTTCTCGATTCCATTCAGGACGAGGCGGAAAAACAGTTTACTTACCTTGCATATCTGAAAAACGATACGCTTTCGGGCGATGATCTAATCAGAGCGGGCAAGGAGCTTAAAAACGAGACTTACGAATCGCGTATCGAAAAAGAACGTGAAAAAATCCGCCGCGAACTCGAAGCCGCAAGAGTTGAAAAGACTACCATCGATAAAGTCGTAACCGAGAATAAAACGCTTTCCGAAATAAGATCGGCGGCAACGGAAGAAATCGTAGGCGAAAAAATTCGTCAGAAGTCGCTGAAAATCATAATGTCGGCGATAACCGCCCGCGGATTTATCGTGGATAAAAAGAACATAAAAATCAAACGCGACACAAACGAAGTGATTTTGGTCGGGCTGAAAGCAAGCGGCGAAAAAGCGGAATTCCGCGTGTTTTTGGACGGTAAATTTATTTACGACTTCCGTGGATATGAAGGACAGGCTTGCCAAAAGGATATACAGCCTTTTCTGAACGATTTGGAAGAAGTTTACGGTTTACACGTTATCAAAACGCAGGAAATTTGGAGCAATCCCGATAAAATATCGTCAATGAAGTACCAAACGGTAAAAACGAACACAAATAAGAGGTGAAAATAATGGCATTACAAACAACGTTTAACAGGTTAAAACGCGAAGTCGGTATCAAGAGATGCGTAATACTCGACGGCAACGTCGGCGACGTGTATCTTAACGACAAAAAGCAAATTGTCGATCTGAAACAATACCTTACGGACATGCTCAAAGGAATGGAATACGACGACGTTTTGTATTGGGATCGTATCGACGGCATAGACGGAGACGTTTCAAGGCTTTCCGTTATCGACGAAGTCGAGGTGGAAGGAGACGCTTATTCTTTTGACGATGACGAAGAAAATCAGCCGCAAGCGGAAGAAAAAACGGGAAGCGGTCAGTTCAAAGAACCTGCCGAGATTTTCAATATCGTATTCAAAAACTTGAAGAAACCAAACAGGAAAACTGCTTTCGTGCTGAATTGGGCGGATTATCTCTTTTCGAGCGGCGGGCAATTACCGCCCGACGAGAGAGAACTTATCACAATGCTCGGGAAAGCGATAAAAGACAAAAAAACGGAGTATTTGTCTGCCGAAGTAAACGAAAGCACGATTATTCTCATTACGAGCAAACTTGCAATGTTCCCGATTTCTTTCTATCAGGGCAACCCCGAAGTCTCTTGTCTTACTCTTTCAAAACCCGACAGAGAAGAACGCGCTAAAATGATGGAAAAAATCGAGAGCGGATTTGACGTAAAACTCAAACCCGGAGAAACGCTCCTAACCTCGGATAAATTTAACGAATACGTCGATATGCTCGACGATTTTACCAACCGTGAAATCGTTCAGATGGCGCGCCTTTCGAGAAAAGAAGGCAAAATGCCGTTCGAGCAGTTGTACTTGCTGTTTAAGTACGGCGAAAAAGATAATCCTTGGGAAAAACTCGACTATAAGTCGGTTAAAAGTATCAAAAAGATTTTAAGCGAACGTGTAGTCGGTCAGGAAGAGGCTATCGAAAAGATTGAAAAAGTCGTTGTTAAGGCTTATATGGGACTTACGGGAATACATAAATCGTCTTCTCGTTCCGCACCGAAAGGCGTGCTGTTTTTCGTCGGACCTACCGGCGTAGGTAAAACCGAACTTTCAAAGGCGCTTGCAAAATTCCTTTTCGGTGACGAACAGGCTTGTATTCGCTTCGATATGTCGGAATATGCGCAGGAAAACAGCGATCAGAAACTTATCGGTGCGCCTCCGGGATACGTCGGTTATGAAGAAGGCGGGCAACTTACTAATGCCGTAAAAGAAAAACCGTTTAGTATAATTTTATTTGACGAAATCGAAAAAGCGGCAAAACCGAATCCGAGAATTCTGGATATTTTTCTGCAAATTCTCGAAGACGGCAGACTTACCGACAGCAAAGGCGAAACGGTTTATTTCAGCGAAAGCGTAATTATATTCACGTCAAATCTCGGAGCGTCCGAAGTGTCTTCGAACGGTTCAAACGAAGAAGTGGCGGATGAGTTTATAAAAATCGTTAAAAACTATTTCGATAACGAAATCAAACGTCCCGAAATTCTCGGTCGTATCGGTTACAGCAATATCGTTCCGTTCAACTTCATCAAAGACAGAGAATTCAGCGTAAAAATCGCGAAATCGAAACTTTGTCCGGTTCAGAAAACAATATCGGAAAAATATCGTATCGACCTTGAATTTGAAGACGAACTTAAATTTATAGATTACGTTCTCGGCGGAGCGGACAGCAGTAAAGGCGGTCGCGATATTCTTAACGCTATCAACGATAAATTGCTTGACGAACTTGCTATGTTTATGTTTGAAAACAAAGAAGAATTGCCGTCGATGAAAGGCTCGAAAATCGTAGTAAAAACAACGAAAGACGGGCTTGAATTTGATTTTGACAATGATTAAGTTTAACGTTGCGAGTATAAACCGTTGTACGGAAACGGAAGGTCCGCACAAAAGATTATGTATATGGTTTCAGGGTTGCGATATTCGTTGCAACGAGTGTTGCAACCCCGATTATCAGCCGTTTATCGCGCGCCATATTATGTCGCTCGACGACATTATTTCGGTAATTAAAAAGTCGATTGACGACTTTGACATCGAAGGTGTAACGTATTCCGGCGGTGAGCCGACTTGTCAGCAGAATCTTCCGTTTTTGACCGACGAAATAAAGAAACTCGGACTGGGCGTGATATCGTTTACGGGCAGAAAATACGAAGAAGTTTCGGACGTCCTTGCCGGCATAGACCTTGTGCTTGATGGCGAATACGTTTTGGAAGAAAAAGAAACAAAACGGCGCTTACTCGGCTCTGAAAATCAACGCATTTTATGCTTGACGGACAGATACAAAAACAATATTTCTTGGTTCGATATAGTAAAAAACGGTAAATCCGTGGAAGTGAATATTTCGGGCAAAATTATATTCAACGGAGATAAAATCTGATGGATAGAGTCGTTGTATATCAAAAAATGCGCGAACTTGAAGTTAAAATACATTATCATTTTAATGATATCGCGTGGCTTTCAAAAGCAATGAGATCGGAAAAAATAGAAGTTTCCGGAGAGGGAAAGAACCATAGCGAATACACTAACGACGGGCTTGCAACAATCGGCGATACCGTGTTGAAATCCGTTATTGCCGATTATCTCTATCGGAAAGGAATAACTACAAAAGGCGAGATTACGCAGATAAAAAGTAAACTTGAAAACAATGAAGTTATGCATAATATTATGCTGAAATGCGGTTTAATCGGATACTCATATAACGCAAAACACTTCCAATCGGATTCGAATGTTCCAGATCACGAAAAAGTAGTAAATAAAGGACACGATCCTTATATCGAAGCGATTGTTGGCGCGGTGTTTTACGATTCAAATTACGACACGACAAAGCGTTGGATATTAAAATGGCTTTTACCGCTTCTAATTAGTGAATCGGAATGCGGCATTAACTAAAATTACTTATTATAAAAACATATAAAATTATTTATGGTCGATGGCAAACAGTCATCGGCTTTTTTGTGTCTTTTTTTGATTAAGTATAAGATTTTCAATACAGATAAAGAAAACATATAAAAATTTTTGTGAAATACCCCGACAAACGGCTTGTAACTTTCCAATTATAGTGAGGGGGTAAAAACTTTTGCGAAACACCCCCGCAAAACGTCTTACTAATGTCCATATATGATAGAGAGATAATTTATCTTTCGTGGACTCGTAAGAGCAAAAACGGTGAGCAAAATAAAATGAAGGAGGCAGAAAAATGAAGTCGGATACAAGTTGAAAATGTTTTTTCAAGAGTATTTTTCAATGCAGAACGTAGAGAAAAACTTTGGAAGCAAATGCGGAGCAAAACATAATGCTTATGAGCAAAGTGTAGCCCACTATACTTCGCAGGCGAAGTTGTGGGCTCTGCGAGGCTGTGAATCCACTATAAAAATAGTCGGCAGAGGAAATTCTACACACTTTGCTCAACGAGAATAAAAATAAATTTCAGGAGGAAAATTATCATTTCATATTTAGTGTGCCATATGGAGAAATACCATAAACAAGACGTTGCACCTATCGAAAAGGAAAACGAACGGGACGAAAATTACGAAGCGTCAAATCCACAGATAGACAGCGAGCGGACGAGAAACAATTATCGCTTTACGCCATATTTCGGGAAAACTTACACGGAGTTTATAAACGGCAGGATTAAAGAGTTAGGTTTATCCCTGCGTAAGGACGCAGTTGTAATGAATTCGTTTGTATTAGGTTCGGATAAAACTTTTTTCGACGGATTAGCCAAGGTCGAACAGTATAACTTTTTCTCGGACTGTTACAAGTTTTTTACGGAAAGATACGGCGAAGAAAACATTATCGCGGCGGTAGTACATAACGACGAAACAACCCCGCATATGCACTTAAACCTGATGCCCGTAACGAAAGACGGACGGCTTTGCAGCAAACAACTTTTCGACAAACCGCAGTTGCAAAAATTGCAGACGGATTTTTACGAAGAAGTCGGAAAGAAATACGGTTTACAGAGAGGCAAAGAAGGCAGTCAGAAAAAGCACCTTTCCACCGCCGAGTTCAAAGCGAAAAAGATAATAGAACAAGCAGAAGCGATACGGGAAGAAAATCAGGTTTACGTCGACGCTTTAACCGAGGCAAAAAGCGGGAATATTCCGAGAAAACGCGGTAAGTTACAAGAGCAAGTGATCGCTTTAACGGCAGACAACGCTGACCTTTCAAAGCGGCTTACAAAGGCTATGGACGAAACGCTCGAATATGCGCGGAAATCGGAAGCGTTACAAAAGGAAAAGGAGAACAATTCCCATTATGCAAACGTCGGCAAAGAACTTGCAAGGACAAACCCGACGGAATATCGACGTATCGTTCACGGCAAGCCAAAAACAATCGGAAGTTTTTTCGATTCCGTTCTTTCGCTCTTCACGCCCGACGTCGTTCGGCAAGTCCCACGCCTGCAACAAATCGAAGCGGAAATCGAAGAAGAACGCAAAAAGCAAGAAAAACAAGGCAAAAGTACTAATCAAAAGTAAAATTTATGGCGGCTTTTACTCTCTGTTCACATAAAAAAGCTTGACTCTGAGCCCAGAAAACAGTAAAATATAACCGTCGTATAGATACGATGATATATTTACGGAGGGTTCAGGGATGAAACCGAGAAGCGAAAGAGATAAAAGATACGAAGAAAAGCATAAGAACGAGAGAAAAGCCAAGAACGTTATATGGGGAACGAGTATGCCGAGAGAAACGGCAGAAGAAATAGCTGCGTTTTTGAAAAAACACGGGTATACGAAAGTTAAACTCATAGAAGAAGGATATAAGTCGCTGTTGGAGCAGGCGGGAGAGATAAATACCGACCTTGCGAAGATAACGGACGGCTTAAAGAAAGAAAAAAACAACAATAAAACGTAATAAAACTAAAATATCGAACAGGAGGATTTTTGTGTTTATGGAGAGAGAACATAGTATCCATCCGGAGAGAGAACATAGTATCCGCACAATAAAGTTAAGGAGATTTGCAAAATAGAGAGACGAATAAGGTAAGGGCAAGGAAAAATGAAACGCTTTATGTAGTGAATGCGGAATCGATGCAAGGCGCACGAGAAACTGCTTACGAAATATTGGAGCGTTTGGTAATAAAAAAATTTACAAGCCTGACGCAAGAACGGCTTGGAGATGGTGAGTTACGAACTTGCTGTTTGGAATCTGACGGAGGTAAACAGATATGTTAGAATTACAAACGGCAAATAAAAATAAAAGAACAAAAAACGGAGGTGATGGAATAACAGCACTTTATTGCAGACTTAGCGTTGACGATAACGGAAACGAAGGTGAGAGCAACAGTATCAAAAATCAGAGAGATATTCTCGGACGGTATGCAAAACAGCACGGATATCGGAATATTGAATATTATATCGACGACGGTTACAGCGGAACGAATTTCAATCGACCGGATTTTCAGAGAATGATGTCCGACGTAGACGAAGGAAAAGTGAAAACGATTATCGTAAAGGATATGTCGAGACTCGGAAGAGATTATTTGAAAGTCGGCTATCTTACGGAATTTACGTTTGCCGAAAAAGATATTCATTTTATAGCGATAAACGATAACGTGGATAGCGAAAACGGCTCGGATAACGAATTGATACCGTTCAAAAACGTTTTCAACGAATGGCTTGCGAGAGATACGAGCAAAAAAATACGCGCGGTGATAAGGAATAAAGGCGAATCGGGAAAACCGCTGACGAACACGCCGCCGCTCGGATATATGAAAGATCCGAACGACAAAAACAAGTGGCTGATAGACGAAAGGTGCGCGCCGACAATCCGGGAGATATTCAGACTATGCGTAAACGGCTATAACGCGCTTGCGATAGCGAAAATACTGACCGAAAAGGGCTACGACACCCCGAAAGCGTTTTATCTGAAACAGGGCAGGAATATGTATCGGAACGACACGACCGAACCGTATTTATGGCACAGAAGCACGGTTTATAAAATCTTGCGTAATCCGAATTACATCGGACATCTCGTAAATTTCAAAACGACGAGGAAATCGTATAAAAACAAACGGTTTGTCTATCGCGATCCGTCGGAATGGAGGATAATCGAAAATCATCACGAAGCGATTGTCGATAAGGAAACGTTTGATCTGGCGCAGAAGTTGACGCAGGTGAAAAGGGTTGTAAAAAATCACTTTGACGATATCAATATTTTCGCCGGATTGTTATATTGTGCCGATTGCGGATTTCCTATCACTTTAAGACGTGTTGCAAAAAACAGGAACTATGATTTTTACGTTTGCTCAAAATACAACAGACGGACGAAGATTCAGTGTACGGCGCATTCGATTCTGAAGAGGGTGCTGAACGAATTGGTTCTGGAAGATATCAAACGGGTGCTGAACGAAGTGAAAACGCACGAATCGGAGTTTATCGAAAAGTATCGTAAATGTTCGGTAAAAGAAATGCGGAGCGTGCGGCTCTCGGCGCAAACGAAAATTGTAAAAGCGGAAAATCGTATAAAAACGCTTGACGATATCATCGCAAACCTGTATGAAGACAACGTAACCGGTAAAATTTCGGACGAACGCTTTGATTTGTTGGCGAAAAAATACGAGGCGGAACAAACGGCGTTAAAGAGCGAAATCGTTGCGTTGAAAAAGGCTTTAGATATTGTAAACGACGAAGAGAGCAATATTCGGGAGTTTCTGAAGGTTGTTAATAGTTATACGGAAATCGAGGAACTTACTCCCGAAATACTGAATAATTTCATCGACAGGATTTATATAGGCGAGAAGTATTCCGACGGAAGCGCACACAAACAGGAAATTAGGATTATTTATAAATTTATCGGTGCGGAAAGCACGCACGGGTATAAAGTGAAAGGCGCACGTGTGGCCGAAATCTTTTAACGGCTGCATATTCTCCCTGTCGTTTACTCATCCGAACATGAAGCACAATTGGCTGCGCTGGAAAATCAGATACAGTGGTATGACGATATAGCGGCGAAAAATCCGAATTGGTACATTTTAAAAAAGTATATCGACGAAGGCATCACAGGCACGCAGGCGAAGAAAAGACCTGCGTTTCTGCAGATGGTGCAGGATGCAAAACAAAAGAAATTCGACCTGATCGTAACGCGTGAAGTATGCCGTTTTGCAAGAAATACGGTTGATACGCTCGTCGTTACGCGTGAGTTGAAAAACTATGGCGTGGAAGTGTATTTTGTGGAAGACAACATCCGGACGATGGACGGAGACGGTGAACTACGACTTACGATTATGGCGACTTTGGCGCAGGAAGAGAGCCGTAAAATTTCCGAACGCGTCCGCGCGGGGCAGAAAATAAGCCGCGACAAAGGTGTATTGTTCGGAAACGGAAATATTCTCGGATACGACCGCGATAAAGCGAAAGGAACTTACGTCATCAATCCCGAACAGGCGGAAACGGTGCGTATGATTTACGATATGTATTCCGCGGGCAAGGGGATGTCGCAGATACGCAACGAACTGATACGCCTGAAACGCAAAGACAGTTCCGGGTTGGTGCGCTGGGAAAACTGCAAGATAGCGCGGATATTGCATAATTCGACCTATAAGGGGTATCCCGCGTATCTGAAATCGCGCAGAAATAATTTTCTCGATCAGAAAATCATAAGAAACCGCGATGAAGATACATATCTGTATGTGAAAGGCGATTTCGAGCCGATTATAAGCGAGGAGCAGTGGGACAGATGCCGTCAAATACGGGAACAGCGCGTCCGTCGCAATAAAATTCTTACGGAAAACGGTGAAAAGAGTCATCTGACAGGCATTCATACAAGCGACGACGTCTGGACGAAAAAACTCAGATGCCGTTGCGGTTATCGTATGCGCAGAAATAAGTGGCGGAAGAACAGAAACGGCGAGTTGATTTACGGATATAAGTGCTATAATCAGTTGAATAACGGCACAAAAGCTACAAGACAACAGGCGGGCGTGGACGATGCCGGGTTCTGCGACCTGAAAGAAATCTGCGACTGGAAACTTGAAATGATGGCAAGGCGCATTTTTTCGGGTTTATGGGGAAACAAGAAAGATATTCTGAACAAAGTGTCGTCGTTATATCAGGTCGGCGTGTTTATGGAATATCGCGAAGCCGAAACGGTGAAAGATCGGGTAACGGAACAACTTGTCAAGTTGGACGAAAAACTGAAAAAACTTACCCGTATGCGGCTGGAGGACGAAATAACGCGGGAATCGTATTTCGAGTTCAAAAGCGAGATAGAGAAAGAAAAACTCGATTTGCTGAGCAAACGGCGGGTGCTGGATGCGGGAATGGTGCCGAACGGAAATCCGGAAGATCCGGCGAAAAAGGCAGAAGATTTTTTGCTGGCGAAAATGGATTTTACCGACCATCGTATCGACAGAGACGTAATCGGTCAGTTCGTCGGCACGATTGTTCCCGTTACGGAAACGTGTTTCAACTGGTATATGAATTTCGACCTTGCAGACAAATCCGACGAAATGAAAAGGCTTGTGTGGGAGTTTACGATAGATTATAAAGAAGCGAAATCTTATCGGAAAGAGCGGGACGGAATGCTCAGACAAAATCAATGGCACGATCTGACGGTAAGAGTGTTTATGTAACTTTACCGGCAGAACGAAAAACCGCCGTCCTTTGCTTTTGCGGAGGGCGGCGGTTTTTTTAATGCTTTTAGACTAATAAAAAGATTTTGTGTTTGATATATTCTGATTTTATTCCTTTTTACGGAAAATCAATATCCGATTTTATTCCTTTTTACGACAAAACAATATCCGATATTATTCCTTCTATATACGTAGAGGAACTCTTTTTTGAATAATCAAGATTAGTCTAATCTTGATTTGACAAAATTATTACAACAAGACAACAAGAGATTGACAATAGATCTGAAGAACCAAAACGGAGGGGATTATCAGAAAATAATCCGTCATCTGCCAATTATTTTTATTATATTTGCATAAAAAATGCAGAAACGGCAAAAATATTTGCGTAATGAGGCGGTTTTGGTTGACTTTTTGGAGTTTAAAAAATATAATATAATCAAGAGGTATCGTTATGATCATAGATTTTAAATTTAAGAACTATATGTCGTTTGCCAACGAATGTGATTTTACAATGCTTGCCAACAAAGATAAATCGCATGAGGAAAATCTGATCGTTGAGAAAAAAGACAGGATTTCGAAAACAAGAATGATTTACGGGGCAAATGCTTCGGGTAAATCGTCCTTTATCAATGCGATGCTTTTTGTCGTTTCGTTTATTGCCAACTCAAACGCTTTACTCGAAAAAAGACCTATACCTGTAAGTCCGTTTAAGTTTTGCGACGACTGTTTTAATAAGCCGTCGGAATTTTCCGTTACATTTATTAAGGATGGATTAAAGTACGCTTATTGTTTTAGTTGTACGAGAGAAAAGGTAATCGATGAACGCTTGGATATTTATTATTCTGCGAAGCCTACAATGATTTTCAACAGAACAAATACAAATAATTACGACTTTAATAAAGATGGAAAGCTTTTGAATGTGTTGAAGGACAGAAATCTGGAAAACAAGTTGTTTTTGGTTACCTCGGCATCGTGGAATTATGAAAAAACAAAACCGGTGGTGGATTATTTTCTGAATACCATAATGGTAGCATTGGATATAGAGCCGCTTTGGAAAGCAAATCTGGATAGAATTTACGCCAATAATGAAGTTAATGAATATAAAGCATTTTGTTTGAAAATGTTGAATAGTGCGGATATTAGTATAAGCGATTTCAGCGTGGATTCGAAAAAGATTAAAGATGTCGGTAAAAATATAAACACTATCAAGGAATTTCTTCGTATAGCGACCAAAGGGAATGAAGAAGCGATAGCGCATCTTGAAAATTCAAACGTATACGATTTTATGACGTATCATGACGTTATGAGTGATACGGGGACCAGAAGATATGCTTTGAATATAAACGAAGAATCTGTCGGTACAACAAAGATGTTTATGTATTCTCCGTTACTGTACTATGTGTTTAAAGAAGGTAAAGTTTTATTTGTGGATGAACTTGATAAAAGTTTTCATCCGTTGATGGTAGAATATCTTGTAAAGATGTTTCTGGACAAAAATATCAATACGAATAATGCTCAGCTTATTGCAAATACGCATGACACGAATCTGCTTGACTTAAATATTTTCAGGAGAGACGATATCTGGTTTACGGAAAGGGATTATGAAAGCGGTAAAACGGAAATGTATCCGTTATCCGATTTTTCGCCGAGAACATCCGAAAACATTGAAAAGGCGTATCTTCTGGGAAGATTCGGTGCTATTCCTTTCATTAAGGGGGTATAGTATGGCTCAGCGCGCGAAATATAAGAGAGACCGAAAACCTCTTATTTTTATTGTTTGTGAAGGGCGTAATAAGACTGAAAGAACGTATTTCGGACATTTCAATACCAGAAAAGCGCCTTTCAATTTACATATAGAGAACAGTGAGGCTACAGATATCGCCAGCATGGCGAAAAAAGCCGCAGATATATTTATCGAAAACCAACTGGATCCCGAATTGGGCGATAAGGTATATTGCCTGGTGGATTTAGATTTGGAACAATGTAAATATGAGAAATATGCCAAAGCCAAAAATAAATATAAAAACATAGAAATTATTCCGTCTAATCCATGCTTTGAAATCTGGCTTTTATATTATTTTACAGAAGCGCCCAAGGTAGTTCATTCATCTCAACGCGTTAAAGAAGAAATGGTAAAGAAATTACCGGGGTATACGGAAAGTATGGATGTTGTGGATGTTGCAAATCTGTATGACAAACATTGGATTGCAATCAATAATTCGGAAACAAAAAATAGCAGGTATACCGAGGAACTTAATATACTTTCAAAAAATCCGTATACAGAGGTGGCGACCGTTGTCAAGGAATTGTTAAAGCGACTGAAGGAATCGTAAAAATCCGCATTTAATTGTTCTTTATTTTAGTTTTATTATTAGCGGTTATTGGCTAAAAATTCAGAAAAAATACAGAAAAACGGCGCAAAAAAAATATTGCGTACAGTCTGGCGATAACATATATCCCGAAGACGGGCGATTTTCGATTGCAGACAGTAATGTTACCTATTGGTTGCAAATAAAAGCTTTTGCGCAAGCAAATATTAAGAATCCTAGAAAATAATTTCGGATTTGAAGTATTTGATAAAGCTAGAAAAAGTCAATATTAATAAAAAAACAGTCATTCTTGAAAAAGAATGGCTGTTTTTTTTCTTTTCGATTTGGAACAAAAAACGCATTAAAAGGCAGGTGGTTCTTGCTTTTTTACACACAGCAATAGGTATTGCTGTATTATAGATGGCAAGGAAAAGGAGATTTTTTATGGTAAATTATAAACTAATTATCGAATATCATCAAAAAGGGAATAATACGCAGGTTGCTGTACGGGTTCAAGCGTTATTTTTGATAAGATGGCTACAAACGGAACGTATGCGTTTTATGCTGTGGACGGCTTTAGTAATAATATTATATGTATGTGAGTATCGATGCTCCCAAATTCACTTTTGTCAGGTCTGAGAATAGTCATATAGTTTGCATGATTTGGACGACGAGTAACTGTACCGTGACATTGAATGGAAAAAAATATATGAACGGAACGTGGATAGAGCAAGAGGGTGAATACGCTTTCGTAATTACCAACGATGCAAAACGTTCGACGACTTACAAATTTATGGTTGACCATTATTACGCGAAATACTCTATGGTTGCGCCGACATGCACGCAAAAAAGCTATACAATATATAAATGTATGGGTTGCGTCGGTAGTTATAATGGAGATTATATCGAAGCCAAAGGACACGAATATGAAACAAAGGTAGTACGCGATCTTCATTGCGAAACAATGGACGAAAGAAGTTTCTATTGTACGAAGTGTGGAGCAATTATCACGCAGAATATGGACGGGCAGTATGAACAGGATTTTTCGTATATCGAATATTTTTTCGGCCGATATCAGCCTTATATGTGTTGGGTACTTTTGACGATAGCAGGCGTATGGAGAATTGCGATGGATATTTTCTTTGCGATTGCGCAGAAGAACGAAGAAAAAGAAAAGGCAAGAAAGATGATTAAAAACTACGTCATCGGACTTTTCGTCATGTTTTCCATTCTCGTTGCTTGCTTATATCTCGTCATTAATTGCAGGGTAAAAGCAAAAATAGTAGCGTAAAATGTCGCTTATCGGCAATTTCTCGTTGTTATTGAAATGAATAATATTGTAAACAATACGTTGTTGTCGCTGACTTTTACATAGTATGCGCGGAATAATCTAAAAAAGATGAAAAACTTGATGCGTACAGGTTGAAAAAATATTGATTTTCATATATGTTCGCTGAAAGTAGATTGTTTTTACGACTGACTTTCAAATAAAAGGAGAGGGAGGAGAGGGTATGGGAGCAATAATAAGAGAAAGATATTTACAAAAGTTAATCGATCGAAAAGAAAATGGTATGATAAAAGTAATAACAGGAATTAAAAAGTGCGGTAAAAGTTATTTTTTTTTGCAATATAATAGAATAAAAATTATATAAATAATGAAACATAAACTTAAAACGCACGAAAACTATTGATAAATAAAGAGTTTTCACGCATAATAAGTTTAAAAGGAGATGAAAATGTCTGAATATACATTTTTGAGTAAAGCGCTTATAAAAGTTGATGAAATAAAAAAAGATTTTGCGTCAGAATCAAGTTTATTTGGTGCTTTAAAACGTTTAAAAGATAATGGGAAAATAGTAAAACTTAAGGGTGGATTATATGCTACTGTAAATCCAATAGAAAAAGATATTTATGTCAATCGGTTTGAGATAGCTACAGCTTTACATGAAGGTGCTTATTGTGCGTATCATACAGCTTTAGAATATTATGGTCTTGCTACACAAGTATATTATGATGTTCATGTTGTTACTGAAAAGCGTTATTCTCCAATGGTGATTGAAGGCTTGGAATATCAATTTTTTCAAAATGAATATAATGGCGGAATAATTGAGACAAAGCAAAATACACAAATTCGAATAACTGAACTTGAACGTACTATAATAGATTGTCTTGATCGTTTACTTTTATCTGGTGGTCTAGAAGAAGTATTCATGGCTTTAACTATGATA
>OODO01001310.1_pt1 | contig 17324 bp, 13 predicted proteins | sample 1671261 | NCBI WGS metagenome assembly OODO01 (sample SAMN06348138, study PRJEB24527) | human gut metagenome | biome: human gut; feature: ankylosing spondylitis patient; material: feces | host: Homo sapiens | place: China | collected 2015-10 | reverse complement strand
TATCTGCCGCATCGGTCAAGACCGGAAAAACCACGCCGCCCAAGCATTTCACCGAGGATACGCTGCTGGCTGCGATGGAGAACGCAAGCAAGGAGGATATGCCAGATGATGCCGAGCGCAAGGGCATCGGAACCCCGGCGACCCGCTCCGGTATCATTGAAAAGCTGGTGTCCTCCGGTTTTGTGGAGCGCAGGAAGTCCAAAAAGATCACAAATCTGCTGCCCACCTCCACCGGCACGGCGCTTATCACCGTTCTGCCCGAACAGCTCCAGTCTCCGCAGCTCACCGCTGAATGGGAGCACCGCCTGAAAGAGATCGAGCGCGGCGAAATCGCCCCGGACAGCTTCATGGATGGGATCGCCGCCATGCTGAATGAGCTGGTGCAGACCTACAAGCCCATCCCCGGTGCGGAAGTCCTGTTCCCCTCCGGGCGTGAGGTGGTCGGCAAGTGTCCCCGCTGCGGAGCCGAGGTGACGGAATCACCGAAAGGCTTTTTCTGCGAGAACCGTGCCTGTTCCTTTGTTCTCTGGAAAAACAGCCGCTTTTTCACCGCCAAGAAAAAGGTGCTGACGAAATCTCTTGCCGCTGCGCTTTTGAAAAATGGCCGCGCCCCGCTGAAAGGCTGCTACTCCGAAAAGACCGGGAAAACCTATGATGCCAGCGTTCTTTTGGAGGACGATGGACAGCGCACGGGCTATAAGATGGTGTTCGACAATGGCTGATGCGCCGCGTATGGATCACAAGCAGCTCCGCCGCGCCAAGAAGCTCATTCGGAAACTCTGCTGTAATTACGATCACGGCAACTGCCTTGCTCTGGATGATGGAGAGCCTTGCGCCTGCGTACAGGGTATTTCCTACTCGCTGCTGTGCAACTGGTTCCGAAATGCGGTGCTTCCCGCCGACCATGAGCTGCTGGCCGACGTGATGCGGGAAAGACCGGGAAAGCGCTGCGCCGTCTGCGGTAAGCCGGTCTATTCTTCCTCCAATCGCACCAAATATTGCCCCGCCTGCGCCAAGCAGGAGCGCCGAAAGCAGGACGCCAAACGAAAGCGTGAACAATACTGGAACCTCCGCAAATAGAGGGCGTAAAAGCCCCGTGCCGCAAGGCTTTTTCCATGCGGAATCACAAGGGGCTGCGTCATTCTATCCGCAAGCTCAAAAACAACGTCTATCTGCGGAGAATCGCCCCTGTGCAGGATGTGTTTTCTTCTGCGCAGGGGCGCTATTTTTTCTGAAAGGAGATCATCATGGCTGAAAAACAAACCAACAAAGACCGGATGCGGGAGATCGTTGACAGCATCGAAAATGGCATCAAGGAGCTGTTCGAGAGCGATAAGTACCGGAAGTACCTTGCCACCATGAGCCGCTTTCACCGCTACTCGGTCAACAACACCATGCTCATCTATATGCAGCGCCCCGACGCCACCCATGTGGCGGGCTTCAACAAGTGGCGCGATCAGTTCGGCAGGAACGTCCTGAAAGGCGAAAAAGGCATTCGCATCATCGCTCCCACTCCCTATAAGAAAAAGGTCGAGGAAATCAAGACCGACCCCGAAACCAATGCGCCGGTGCTGGACGCAGACGGCAAGGCCATCATTGAGGAAAAGGAAATCCGTATCCCTATGTTCAAGGTGGTATCCGTCTTTGACGTGTCGCAGACTGCGGGAAAGCCCTTGCCCCAGCTTGCCGCCGATCTGAGCGGCAATGTGCAGCAGTATGAGGTTTTCATGGAGGCGCTGCGCCGTGCTTCTCCCGTTCCGATGGAGATAAAGCCCGTTGCGCGGGATACGGACGGCTTTTTCAGCATTAAGGCGCAGAGCATCACCATCCGCGCCGGTATGAGTGAGGTGCAGACAGTATGCGCCGCCGTCCACGAGATCGCCCACGCCAAGCTCCACGACTATGAACACATGACGGAGCTTGCGGACGATGGTGAGACGATCCTTGTCCCCGGCGAAAAGAGCCGCAACACCGAGGAGGTCGAGGCCGAAAGCATCTCCTATGCGGTCTGCCAGTATTACGGCATTGAAACGGGAGAAAACAGCTTCGGCTATATCGCCACATGGTCAAAGGGCAAGGAGCTGAAAGAACTTCGCGCCAGTCTGGAAACCATCAACAAGACTGCCTCCGAGCTGATTACGGATATTGACCGGCACTTTGCGGAGATTTGCAAGGAGCGCGGCATCAATCGTGAAGAAGTGAGCGCCACACAAACAGACGAAGCGCTTTATCTTGTGGATGGCTCGGTATATCTCCATGTGCAGCATACAGACGGCGGTTGGGACTATTCGCTCTACGACAAGGAAAGCAAAAAGCTGCTGGATGGCGGTGTTATTGACAGCAGCGCCATTGAAGATTCGCCGGTTGCATCTGTTGCCGGGGCTGTCCGAACGGAGGTATTTGCCATTCAGGGCATGACACCAACCAAGGTGACATTTGCAGATATGAAAATTCTGGAGGACTTGCAGGAGGCGCAGATTACGCCGCCCTTGGACAGCGAACAGATCACCGGCGCAGTCGCTGTTCCCACCGATGCGGAAGATACCATGCTCCCGGAGCTGGAACAGGCCGTCCCGATGCCTGACCCCACGCTGACGGTGGACGATATGCGCAGCTATGGGTATCTGGATAGCGATATGCTCCCACTTTCCAAGGATCGGGCGGTGGAGCTGCTGGAGCATGACATCACGGTTTATATGCTCTATCCCGACAACGCCGAGGAAATGGTCTTTGAAGCCGAGGACATCATCAAGCACGACGGAATGTTCGGCATCACAAGACCGGATTGGGATGCGGTCAAAGGCCATATCCCGCCCCGCGATGTGGAGCAGCGCTTTTTGAACAGTCCCACCGATGCTATGGCGATCTACCAACTGCGCCGGGATGCGCCGGTGGAGCTTCGTTTTGCCAATCTCGGCAGTCTGGCCGCACCGCCTGACCCTGCCAACTATGAAGCAGTCTATACCCGTGAGGTGTACCCGGACGATGATACCGGCAGAATCCTTGAAAACTTCTACTACATTTTCAACGATGAGCGCCCCGGCGATTTTGTGGGACACAGCCTCTCCGTCAGTGACATCGTTGCGCTGAAACAGGACGGCAAGGTATCCTATCACTACTGTGACAGCATGGGATTTCAGGAGCTGCCCGCCTTTCAGAAACCGGAGAATTACCTGAAAGCCGCCGAGATGTCGATGGAGGACGATTACGGCATGATCGACGGCATTATCAACAACGGCCCCAAACAGCCCACCGTCGCCGACCTTGAAGCACAGGTCAAGGCCGGTATGTCCATCTCCTTGATGGATTTGGCAGAGGCGGCACACCGGGAAAAGAAGAAATCTGTGCTGGAGCAGCTCAAAAGCCAACCGGCCCAAGAACGTCCACACAAAACAGCGCCCAAAAAGAGCGCGGAAAAGGAGCTTTGATATGAACATCACCTTTGAAGAACGCCAGCTTATGAGCCTCTACAACACCGGCACCCGCACGGGCTTGATCGCAGCGCTGGAGGAAATGCGCGGCTACCTCGCTGCGGATGAAACGGAGCTGCGGGAGCTGACGGACAGCGCCATCGCAAAGCTGCGCAGGATGAGCGACGCGGAATATGACGCGCTCGACCTGTTCCCCGATTTTGAAAAGGAGGATATGGATGCCGAGTAAAGTACAGCTCTATGCGCAGATGGCAGACCGCACGGCGGAGCAGATCACGGGAAGCTACCAGAAGTGGACGGCATTTCTGACCACCGCCGCAAGGCTGTATAAGTACCCCTACAATGAACAGCTCATGATTTTCGCCCAGCGCCCGGAAGCCACGGCCTGCGCGGAATACGACCTTTGGAATAAGCAGATGCGCCGCTATGTGCGGCGAGGCAGCAAGGGCATCGCCCTTGTGGATACCAGCAGCGACCAACCCAAACTCCGATATGTATTCGATGTTTCCGATACCAGCGGCGGCGAGAACTCTCGCCGCCCTTATCTTTGGGAATACCGGCAGGAGCATCGTGAGGTGGTATCTGCGGCGCTGGAACAGCGCTTTGTCGTTTCCGGTGAAAACGGACTTGCCGATCAGTTGGAGCGTGTGGCGGCGCAGCTTGTAGATGAATACTGGCACGACAACCGGCGCGATATTGTCGGCATCGTTGACGGTTCCTTTTTGGAGGACTATGATGAGTTCAACATCGGAGCCGCTTTTCGGAACGCCGCCGTTGTCAGCACCACCTATGCGCTGCTGTCCCGCTGCGGGATGCAGCCGGGAGATTACTTCGAGCATGAGGATTTTCTGAATGTCTTTGATTTCAATACCCCGCAGACCGTCGCCGCTCTTGGAACGGCCATCAGCCAGTCCAGCGAGCTGGTGCTGCGGCAGATCGAAATCACCATCAAGAATTACGAGCGCGAGAAACTCGCGGAAAGGAGCGAAAGCCATGAGCGAACTGACCTACACCCGCAGCGGGGACTATCTGATTCCCGACCTGAGCCTGACCGAGCAGCCGCAAGCCCCGCTGGGCAAGTACGGCAGGATGCGGAAGAATTACCTGAAGGAGCATCGTCCGGTGCTGTGGAACAGCCTGCTGCTGTCCGAGAAGCTGTACCCCCATCTGCGGGAGATCGACGAGGCAGCGAACAACCGGCTGGAACAGATGATGCCGGAGCTGATGAAGTCGGCGGGCGTGACGGAATCGCTGAAAGCCAGCGACCCGATGAAGTGGGTAGGGCTGATGAACACGCTGAAAGCGCAGGCCGAGGAAACGATCCTCACGGAACTGGTGTTCAGCTAAATATGTTCGATGCCCCTGCTGGGGCGCAGATGTCCTTCTTCCCCTCAGAGGCAGAACAAATTCAATCCATCGCAGAAGCGGAGAGTGTAACACCCTCCGCTTTTTCTATGTTCATTTCTCAGGATGATATTGACCACATCCTGCGCGCGGGCGGTAATGCGGATGCAGCGCGGATGAAAATTGCTGCGGAATTCTCCAAGCAAAAACCTTTAGAGGATCGCGCGGCATTTCTGAAAGCTCTTTACCACGGCGGCAACGGCCTGATTACGGATAACGGCAGGTTTTCCGCATGGTACGGGGACGATGGTATCCATATTGCAACCGGAGATACCTCTCGCTATCTTCGTTCTGCCCAAGTGATAGGCTGGGCAGATGCGGCGGAGCGTATTGAGGAACTTCTGGACGGCGGCGCATTTGCCACCAATCTTGAGGTCACGGAAGCCCCGCGCTATGAGCGGCTGGGTATTGCTGTGGATGTCTGGAACCTTTATCACGATTTCTCGGATGAAGCAAAGTCGCTGGGGTATCTGTCCTGCTTGGGTAATATCCATAGCACCAGCTTTCCAGAGGAAACGGAGCGTCTGACGGACGATCTGCTGAATCCGGCGTTCCGGGATAGGCTCCTGTCAGAATACAAGGTATTCATGGACGCCTACCGCGAAAACCGTGCGCTGCTGCGCTTCCATTACCACCGGCCGCAGGCACTTCTCACACGTTTGGAAGATCTGTCATTGCCGCGCAAAGAATATCACTCCGATATGGCGGCTGTTCCGAAGACGGGCCGGTTTATCACTGAAGATGAAATTGCGGCTTCTCTTGCAAATGGAAGCGGCTTTGAGGGTGGAAAGGCCCGCATCCATGAGTTTTTCCAGACTCCGCACACGACAAAAGAGAGCGCTGATTTTCTGAAAAAGGAATACGGCATCGGAGGACGCACCCATGCTGTATCCAGAGAAAGCGGCAGCTATGAAGATCACGGCAGCAAAGGCATTGTGCTGAAAAAGAACGGCTGTGCAGACATTCAGATGAATTGGAACAAGGTCGCTTCGCGCATCTCGGAGCTGGTTCGGTTGAACCGCTACCTTACGCCGGATGAGCAGGCAGCCTATGACAAGGAAATGGCGCAGGACGCCATGCGGAACGCGGTTTATAACGACTATAACGACGTAAAGGCGGCGCACCCCGATGAAATTGTGCTGTATCAGGTTGGGGACTTCTTCGAGCTGTATGGCGAGGATGCGCGGGCAGTTGCAGATGATCTCAGCCTTGAGCTGACGCGCCGCAATTTGGAGGGAGTAGGCCGTGTTACCATGTGCGGCTTCCCTGCAAAGGATTTGGAGAAATACGTTGAAAAGCTGCGGGAAAAGCATGATGTAACAATTTCGCGCATTGGCGATTCCGGCCATGAACACACGGCATATACGCTTCCGTCCATCGACCACGAGGCAGAACAGGCCATCAATGCTTATGAAGCAGAGTTCGGCGCGGACGGCACGAGGGTGTTCCGCGACCCCGCCGCAGAGCAAGTTCAGCCCACGGTGCAGGAGCTGTTTGACGGGTACAAGCTGACCGTTGGCAACGCGCTTTCCAAAGATACGGCTTTTGTCAATGCCTGCCGCAATTCAGACCGCCAGAACGCTTATCTGGAGGGTGCGGACGCTATCCGTCGTATTGTCACGGCATCTGATGATCTCCAGCTTGTCCGCCTGTACTTTGATATGCCCGCGTTCCATAACCGGCTGCATCAGGAGCTTTTGGAGGAACTGTATCCCACGCTGGCAGCGACGGTCGCACCCTCTCCCTATCAGATCACACAGGAGGACATTGACAACGCGCTTCTGGATTGGCACAACAACCTAAAGGGCAAGCAGGAAGTCGCACTATATATGCAGGCGCATGGGCGAGAACGCAGCACCGCCGCATGGCTGGCTGCAAAATATGGCTGGGAAGATAGCAAAACTCCCATGTATATCCATGTAGGAAACGCCGAGCCGGTGACGCTCACATGGGCGCAGGTACAGCGGCGGTTGGCACAGCTCATCCGCGAGAATAAATTTTACGATGAGAATGAGCGACTGCGGTTATTTTCACCTGACCGATACTCCATTCGTCTGCATCCCGGCGAGGGCGGAATTACCGGCATTTGGGATGGGGTGTTGGAACGGTTCTGCGGAGATGGGGAACAAACGCTCCGCTTTGCAGAACAGAATAACGCCATTGCTTATTTGGATGGCATCAAACGGGATATGGGAATTGAGCTATCCCCTCCGGCGTTTACAACACCGCTTGGCTATACTTATCATATTGGAGATCGCATTTCATCCATAGAGTTAGACCACATAGCAGCAGTCGGCGCTATCGCGCGTGTAGATGAAGATCACGTCTGGCACACATTACCGAACGCACCCGGACAGGAACCTGTCAGCATCGACCGCAATTCCTTTGAACGCTACCTCGACACCAGATATTTCGAGGTTTCTGAACCGGAGCCGCAGCGCGTCATTGCGGCGCAGCACACAGAACAGCCAACCCCGGAGACGCCGCAAGCGGTTCAAAACCTTATGGGGCAGCGCGTGGAAATTGATGGTAAGTTCTATAACGTTGATTCCGCAGATGAAACTGTCGCGCATCTCAGCGTCGTTTCATCCTCCAGCGAGAGCAATCACGAGCCGGAACACAGAACCGAACCGGTTTCCGCTGTCCTCACACGAATTACAGATCAGGGTCGTGAGCTTGCGCCGAATATTTCGGCATATCAGGCACTTCGTGCAGAGCATCCCGAAAAGCTCATCGGTGTCCGTGTCGGAGAACGGCTGCTTTTTTATGGCGCGGATGCAGAACGAGCCGCCAGCGCTTTGAATCGCCGCCTGCTGCAACGCGATATTCCCGGTATGGGCGAAACCGCTGTGACCGGCTATGATTTTGGACAATGGGCAAGCGCCGCAAAGCGGCTGCTGGAGCATGGACACAGCTTCGTGTTTGCGCAGCCAAATGAAACCGACGGCTATGATGTTATCAACGAGGCCGATGCCAAGGAGTATATCCCCATTGGCATGGAGCTGGAGATTGACGGACGGAAGTTTGTCATTGACAGCGTAAATTTCGGCACGGATGAAGTATCTCTGCGCGATGTGACTTTTCAAAACAGGCAGGGCTTTCCCATCTTCCGCGCTGAACACATTGCGTTTATACGCTCGTTTGTTGAAGAGCAGGAACGGGAGCAGCCGCAGCCTGTCACCAAACCCGTCGCGTTCTATCCTGCCGAGAAAACGCACTTGCCCTACGACATAGAAATCCAAACGCTGCACATCCCGGAACCGGAGCATGACCCGCCCTCTGCGGAACCCGCCAAGCCTGAACCGCCTGCCATGAGCGAGGAAGAAGCTCTGATTCTGGAGCAGGAAGGCCGAGCGGCGCTTTCGGAAATGGGCGAGTTTGTGCCTGATTCTGATGATGCCATCTCACAGGCCGAGATCGACGAGCCTCCCGCACACCGTCCTGCGGTATCTATCCCCGTTGACGGCGAGTGGCAGGGCTTTCCCAGCGTTGCCGCTGCGGAGCAGGCCGCTTACGCTGACTTCAAGGCGGCAAGCCACCGCGACGCGCAGAATTTCCACATCACCGATGATGCCCTCGGCGTCGGCGGCGCAAAAGCAAAGTTTCGGGCAAATATGGCGGCGATCCGCCTCCTGCAAGAGCTGGAGTTTGAGGGCTTACAGGCCAGCCCGGAGCAGCAGGAAATCCTCTCCCGCTATGTGGGCTGGGGCGGTCTTGCGGATGCCTTCGACGAGAATAAGCCAAACTGGTCGGACGAGTTTGCAGAGCTGTACGCCACACTCTCCCCGGAGGAATACGCTGCGGCCAGAGCGTCCACGCTGAACGCCCACTACACCAGCCCCACCGTCATCAAGGCGATCTATGAAGCGGTCGGCAATATGGGCTTCCAGAGCGGTAACATTCTGGAGCCGTCTATGGGCGTTGGCAACTTTTTTGGTCTGCTGCCGGAGCAGATGCAGGGCAGCAAGCTCTACGGCGTGGAGCTGGACAGCATCACCGGACGTATTGCCAAGCAGCTTTATCCCAAGGCGGACATTACCATCGCGGGCTTTGAAACAACGGACAGAAAAGACTTTTACGACCTCGCCGTGGGCAACGTCCCGTTCGGACAATATCAGGTAGATGACCGGGCTTATAACAAGCTCGGTTTTTCCATTCACGACTACTTCTTCGCCAAAACCCTCGACCAAGTGCGTCCGGGCGGCGTGATCGCGTTTGTGACCTCCCGCTACACGATGGACAAGCAATCACCCGAAGTCCGCAGGTACATCGCGCAGCGGGCGGAGCTGCTGGGTGCCATTCGTCTGCCCAACAATGCGTTCCGCGCCAACGCCGGTACGGATGTGGTTTCGGACATTCTCTTTCTCCAAAAGCGTGACCGTCCCATTGAGATCGAACCGGATTGGGTACACCTCGGCCAGAACGAGGATGGCTTTGCCATCAACCGCTATTTTGTTGACCACCCGGAGATGATCCTCGGCAGGCAGACCTCCGAAAGTACCCAATACGGCAAGCAGGACTTCACCGTTGTCCCCATTGAGGGGCTGGCACTTGCAGATCAGCTCCATGATGCCGTGAAAAACATTCGCGGCACCTATCAGGAGGCGGAACTGCCAGAGCTGGGTGAGGGCGAACAGATCGACACGTCCATCCCCGCAGACCCCAATGTGAAAAACTACTCCTACACCGTGGTGGACGGCGAGGTGTACTACCGGGAAAACAGCCGCATGGTCAAACCGGAGCTGAACGCCACCGCCGCCGAGCGCATTAAAGGCATGGTCGCGCTGCGGGATTGTGTGAATGAGCTGATTGCCCTGCAAATGGACGAGTACAGCGCAGAAAGCCGGATTCAGGAAGCGCAGGCCGAGCTAAACCGCCTCTATGATGCGTTCTCCGCAAAACACGGCCTAATCAATGAGCGTGCGAACCGTCTTGCGTTCTCTGACGATTCCTCTTACTACCTCCTGTGTTCGCTGGAAGTGCTGGATGACGACGGAAAGCTGGAGCGCAAGGCGGATATGTTCCATAAGCGCACCATCAAGCAGCAGCGCAGCGTAGATTCTGTGGATACCGCCAGTGAAGCCCTTGCTGTCTGCATCGGAGAAAAAGCCTGCGTCGATCTCAGCTTTATGGCCACCCTCATGGGCGGCAGCGAGAAAATCCCGCAGATCGTTGAGGATTTGAAGGGCGTCATTTACAAGGAACCAAACAGTGGCCCGTTTGACTTGGAGGACGGCGGCGAGCATTGGGCGAAGGGCTGGCAGACGGCGGACGAATATCTCTCCGGCAACGTCCGGCAGAAGCTCCGTACCGCGCAGCGCGTGGCAGCGCGCGACCCATTCTTCGCTGGGAATGTGGACGCCCTGATTGCTGCCCAGCCGAAAGACCTTGAAGCCAGTGAGATTGAGGTGCGGCTGGGTGCGACATGGTTTGATAAGAAGTACATCGAGCAATTCATGTACGAAACCTTTGAAACGCCCCGCTATCTGCGCGGACAGATCGAGATCAGCTATGTCCCGTACACCGCAGAATGGCAGGTTTCCCGCAAGAGCATGGTGCGCTACAACGACGTGGCGGCATTCACCACCTACGGCACAGACCGCGCCAGCGCCTACCGGTTGCTGGAGGATGCGCTGAATCTCCGCGATATTCGCATCTACGATACCATTGAGGACGCAGACGGACGGGAGCGCCGTGTCCTCAACGCCAAGGAAACCACCCTTGCCGCGCAGAAGCAGCAGCTTATCCGGGATGCGTTCAAGGACTGGATTTGGAAAGACCCGGATCGGCGCGAAACGCTGGTACGGCAATACAACGAGGAAATGAACAGCACCCGTCCCCGCGAGTATGACGGCAGCCACATCGTTTTCTCCGGTATGAACCCGGAAATCACCCTCCGAGAGCATCAGAAAAACGCCATCGCCCATGTGCTGTACGGCGGGAATACGCTGCTGGCACACGAAGTTGGCGCGGGAAAAACCTTTGAAATGGTAGCCTCTGCGATGGAATCCAAGAGGTTGGGACTGTGCCAGAAATCCATTTTTGTCGTGCCGAACCATCTGACGGAACAGTGGGCGTCCGAGTTTTTGCGGCTCTACCCTTCGGCCAACATCCTTGTCACTACCAAGAAGGACTTTGAAACCCACAACCGCAAGAAATTCTGCGCCCGTATCGCCACCGGCGACTATGACGCCGTTATCATCGGCCACAGCCAGTTTGAGCGTATCCCCATCAGTCCGGAGCGGCAGGAACAGCTCCTTCACCAGCAGATTGAGGAAATCACCGATGGTATTCAGGATACCAAGCTCGCAGGCGGCAACAGCTTTACCATCAAGAGCTTGGAGCGCACGAAAAAGGGGCTGGAGGCGCGGCTGAAAAAGCTGCAAGCCAGCGACCGCAAGGATGATGTGATTTACTTTGAACAGCTCGGCGTAGACAGGATGTTTGTGGACGAGTCGGACAATTATAAAAATCTTTTCCTCTATACAAAGATGCGCAACGTGGCAGGGCTTTCCACCACCGATGCGCAGAAATCCTCGGATATGTTCTCAAAGTGCCGCTACATGGATGAGCTGACCGGCGGGCGCGGCGTGGTATTTGCCACCGGCACCCCGGTTTCCAACTCCATGACAGAGCTTTACACCATCCAGCGCTATTTGCAGCATGACCGGCTGCAAGAGATGGGTATGGGCCACTTTGATTGCTGGGCAAGCCGCTTTGGTGAAACCACCACCGCGCTGGAGCTTGCCCCGGAGGGAACCGGCTACCGGGCAAGGACGCGCTTTGCAAAATTTTTCAACTTGCCCGAATTGATGAATCTGTTCAAAGAGGTCGCCGACATCAAAACGGCGGATCAGCTCCACTTACCCACGCCGGAGGTTACGTATCACACCATCGCCACCAAACCCACACAGATCCAGCAGGACATGGTGAAAGCTCTCTCGGAACGAGCGTCCAAGGTACACAGCGGTGCGGTCAGCCCGGATGTGGACAATATGCTCAAAATCACCTCGGACGGACGCAAGCTGGGGCTTGACCAGCGCATCATCAATCCCATGCTCCCCGACGAAGAAACCACCAAGGTCAATCAGTGCGTGGCGAACATTCTCCAATACTGGCGTGACGGCGAGGAGGAAAAACTGACACAGCTTGTGTTTTGCGACATTTCTACGCCAAAGACCACGCCCTCGCAGCGGGCGGCAAAGGCTTCCCCCGGTACGCTGGACAGCCCGGAAATCCATGCGCTGGAGAGCGCGATTTCATTGGAGGAAAGCACGGAAACGCCGTTCACGGTCTATGAGGATGTGCGCCAAAAGCTCATTGACGCCGGTATGCCCCCGGAACAGATCGCGTTCATCCACGATGCCAATACGGAGGTCAAAAAGCGGGAACTGTTCGCAAAGGTACGCAGCGGTCAAGTGCGCGTCCTGATGGGCAGCACGGCCAAAATGGGCGCGGGCACCAACGTGCAGGATCGTTTGGTCGCACTTCACGATTTGGATTGCCCGTGGCGTCCCCGTGATCTCACGCAGCGAAAAGGCCGCATTGAGCGTCAGGGCAATCAGAACAAGCTCGTTCATGTATGCCGCTATGTAACCGAGGGGACATTCGACGCCTACCTCTGGCAAACCGTTGAGAACAAGCAAAAATTCATCTCTCAGATCATGACCTCAAAATCCCCGGTTCGCTCCTGTGAGGACGTGGACGCTACGGCGCTGTCCTTTGCGGAGATCAAAGCGCTATGCGCCGGTGATCCCCGTATCAAGGAGCGCATGGATTTGGACATTGAGGTGTCCAAGCTAAAAATTATGAAAGCAGACCACAACAGCAAGCAATTCCGCTTGGAGGACAGTCTGCTGAAATACTTCCCGGAAAAGATAGAGGAACACAAGGGCTTTGTTCGTGGGCTGGAGGCGGATATGCAGACCCTCGCGGCGCATCCGCTCCCGGCAGAGGGCTTTGTCGGCATGGAGATTCGCGGCGACCGGCTCACCGATAAGGAAAACGCCGGTGCCGCGTTGCTGGATACCTGCAAGGAGGTCAAGGGCAAAGACCCGGTACAGATCGGCAGCTATCGCGGCTTTACCATGTCCGTTGCTTTTGATTCCATGTGGAAAACGTACACGCTGACGCTGAAAGGCCGGATGACACATCGCGTTGAACTCGGTTCGGATGCCAGAGGCAACCTTGTCCGCATTGAGAACGCGCTGGATAAAATGCCGGAGCGTTTGCGCAGCGTTCAGGAGCAGCTTGAAAACCTCTATAACCAGCAGGCAGCGGCAAAGGCTGAGGTCGGTAAGCCGTTCCCGCAGGAGCAGGAGCTGGCCGCGAAAACGGCGCGGCTCATTGAGTTGGATATGGAGCTGAATCTGGACGGCAAGGGACAGCCGCAGCCTGAGCAGGCGATTGCAAAATCGGCGCGGCCTTCCGTTCTGGATAGGCTGAAAGCGTCGCCCGTTCATGGCGCACCGGAAAAGCCCCACAAGAAAGAAATGGAGGCACGATGATGAAAAATATTCCTGTTTACAAGCACACGGCGGCCTACGCCAGAGAGCATAACGAGCTTGCGGCCTACCGCGCTTCCAATCAGGCGAACACGGCCTGCAAGGAAGCGATCGAAGCCGCCATCCGCGACCACTACCGGGATAACCGGCTGGATACAGCGGCAGTCGATCAGGTGGTGCAGCAGTTCGGCTATGACCGCGCGTTTCATATCCTCGCCATCACCGTCTGTCAAGCAGATTGGGACAGGCGCTATTCTCCCGACAACAGGGCTTGGGCCAACGCCATGTCCATCCCCGCCAATCCTGACGCATGGGGTACTGACCGCAACTGCTATCTGGCCGTCAACAGTCATCCCGGTCTGGTGGATCTGTTTCTCAGCCAGACCCGCAAAGCCTACGCACAGGAGCGGCAGAAAACCTCTGTCCGGGATAAGCTGAAAAAGCCGCCTGAAACAACTTCGCCGAAAATTTCGGCGAAGTCCAAAGCCCCGGAGTGTTGAGCGATGGCAAAACGCAAGCGGGATATTCAGCTCAAATTCCGCGTCACGCCGCAGGAACGGGAAATGATTGAAACGAAGATGGCGCAGTTCGGCACCACCAACATGGCGGCATATCTCCGCAAGATGGCGATTGACGGATATGTGGTGAAGCTCGACCTCCCGGAGCTGCGGGAGCTGGTGTCCCTGCTTCGGTATTCCAGCAACAACCTCAATCAGCTCACCCGCCGCGCCCATGAGACGGGACGTATCTATGAGGCCGATCTGGAGGACATTCAGCAAAGTCAGGAACGGATATGGACGGCGGCAGAGAAAATCGTTTCCTCGCTGGCGGCGCTGAAATAAGTCGCAGGGGCGGCGGCCACTCCGCCGCCCCTTGCCCACATAAAAGCAAAAGCCCCGACGCAAAACAGCATCGGAGCTTCTACGGTTCCAGATTATTTTCATCGAACAGCGGCGAGGTGAAAAAGCTGCTCAGGTCGATCTCCAATCCCTGACAAAGCTCGTGGATGATCCGCAGCTTCATAGACGGGTATGCGCAGTTCACAAGATTACCGATGGTGGACTTCGGTACGCCGCTTCTCATATAAAGCTGATACTGCGTCATGCCACGCTCCTGCATCAGCTCAACCAAACGCCTGCTGACGGCTTCATTCAACTGCAAGTACCACACCTCCCGTCCCTGTAACTGTACCAACATTATATTTCCCATCTGGAGAAAATTAGTTCAGGTAGCTGTACTAAAGAAGGATTATGTGATATGGTTAGATGTCGGGTAGACAGCAAAAGCTATTCGTGGGACTTTGCCGCATCCTTGCAAAACACCAATAGGCAAAGTATTCTAATATCAGAAAAGAAATTTGACCGCTTGGAAAGGAGCTGCGGAACGTATGCTGACAAACGAAATTGTGCTGAAGGTATTTTCTGACTACCTCAACCGCGATACGGATTTTGAAGTTGTCCTGACCAGCAGAGGCTACACGGTCATGGGTTTTGACAACCACCGTCAGGACTGGAACACCGTGGACTATTGCCCTACGCCCGAAGCGCTGCGGGATTCTTTGTTAAACGCCTATGAGAGCTTCCGCGAGCTGGAGATCACGGGCGGTGATCGTGATTTGACCGAAAAGGAAGAAGCAAAGCTTGCCAAAGAGCGTGATGCGCTGACCGCACTTTGTGAAAAGGAGGCCGCAAAATGTTCATCCTGAAAATTCTCTTTGCGCCGCTGTCGCTTATCCTGTCCCTGTTCGTTTGGCTGTGCGCGGGGCTGCTGTCCTGTTCCGGCTTCGTGTTCAAGCTGGCAAGCGGACTGCTCTCCCTGCTGGCTTTCGCCGTGCTGATTACCTACTCCGTAAAGAACGGCATCATCCTCCTTGTGCTGGCGTTTCTGATCAGCCCGATGGGACTTCCGCTGCTGGCGGTGCAGGGACTTGGCAAGCTGCAAGACGTGAACGCTGCCATGAAAAACTTCATCCATAGTTAAAGCGCAAGCCGGGGCGAACGCCTCGGCTTGCTTTTCTAAAATCGTTGTTTACTTTCTTGCTAATCTCGGATATAATATTAGCAAGAAGGAAGTGATAACATGACCGCCTACGACCGGCTTGATCTGCTTTTTCAGCAAAACAATGGGATCGTCAAAACCGCGCAGGTTTTGGAAATCGGTATTGCCAAGTCCACGTTTTACGCCTACGCTAAGCAGCGCGGCGTGGAGCAGGCAGCGCACGGCGTTTATGTTTCGCCCGACGCATGGACGGACGCCATGTACCTGCTGCACCTTCGCTGTGCGCAGGCCGTATTCTCCCATGAAAGCGCATTGTTTTTCCATGACCTGACCGACCGGGAGCCGAGTCCGTATTCCATCACGGTCAAGACTGGCTACAATCCCGCCAGTCTGCAAGCGGATGGCATCAAGGTCTACACCATCAAGAAAGAATTGCATGACGTGGGGATCGTCACGATGAACACGCCGTTCGGGAATCCCGTTCCTGTCTATGATATGGAGCGTACCATCTGCGATCTGATCCGCAGCCGCAGCGGGATCGAGACGCAGACCTTTCAGGATGCACTCAAGCAATACGCAAAACGAAAAGACAAGAACTTACGGAAACTGATGCGCTATGCGCAGATGTTCCGTGTTGAAAAACTGCTTCGGCAGTATTTGGAGGTACTCTTATGATTAAGACTGCACGGCAGCTCAAAGACCTGATCCGCAATCTCTCCAAGGACAAAGCCGCAGATGCACAGATTCTGATGCGCAATTACATGATGGAGCGCTTTCTGGAGCGCATTTCTCTTTCGGAGTACCGGGACAAGTTCATTCTCAAGGGCGGGATGCTGGTGGCTGCCATGGTCGGCCTTGACGCCCGCTCCACAATGGACATTGACGCAACCGTAAAGGGTGCGACGGTCGGCATCGAGGAAGTAGAGAATATGATCGCCTCCATCATCTCCGTTCCGGTGGACGATGGCGTGGAGTTCCGTGTGAAGCGCATTTCCGAGATCATGGACGAAGCCGAGTATCCGGGCATCCGCATCAGCATGGAAACGGAGTTTGACGGCGTAATAACGCCGCTCAAAACCGACATTTCCACCGGTGACGCTATCACGCCCCGCGAAGTGCGGTACAGCTTCAAGCTGATGCTGGAGGATCGTTCCATTGAAATTTTGGCGTACAATCTGGAAACTGTTCTGGCTGAGAAGCTGGAAACTGTCGTGTCCCGCGCCACCACCAACACCCGCATGAGAGATTTCTATGATCTGCACATTCTGAGCCGGCTCCACGGACAGAGTATCGTTCCTGCTGATCTCCGGGCGGCGCTCATTGCAACGGCCAAGAAACGCGGTACAGAGAAGTATCTTGCCGACGCGCCTGCGGCCTTTGATGAAGTCGAGGCCGACTCAAATATGGAAAAGCTGTGGCGGGCTTATCAGAAGAAGTTCTCCTATGCTGCCGACCTGTCGTGGCATACGGTCGTGGAATCCATCCGCAGTCTATATAGATTAGCGCGGGCTGAATAATATGGGAAACAGTAATAAGGTCTGCCCGAACTGCGGCAGAAAAATGAAGCAGCAGTTCATTGGCTTGCAGCATTGCAAATGCGGCATAAGCTGGAAAAAGGACGAGGGCTTTTTTGAGCGCACACCTGATATGATCTTTGCTCTGGAGCGGCGAACCATTGGAGGAAAGGTGAAACAGGTTCCGGTTATCCGCTATCAATCCAACCAATAAAGAACAGAACGGTCTGCTGCGGCAGGCCGTTTTCCCATTTTGGAGGTGAACACCCATGGCAACCACGCGCCTGATGCCTCTCCACACCGGCAAAGGCCGCACGGTGGGACAGGCCATCAGCGCCATCATCGACTACACCGAAAATCCGCAAAAGACGGACGGCGGCAGGCTGATTACGAGCTGGCAATGCGACAGCCGGATCGCCGACGCCGAGTTTCTTTTCACCAAGAATCAGTACATTCAAAAGACCGGCAGAGTG
>OODO01001308.1_pt1 | contig 17345 bp, 16 predicted proteins | sample 1671261 | NCBI WGS metagenome assembly OODO01 (sample SAMN06348138, study PRJEB24527) | human gut metagenome | biome: human gut; feature: ankylosing spondylitis patient; material: feces | host: Homo sapiens | place: China | collected 2015-10 | reverse complement strand
CATGGAAGGGGCAGAGCGCCTTATGGTGCTCCACCTTCATCCCCATCTCTTTCGCGACCTTCTCTATCGGAAGTTCGCGCAGTTTCTGAATCTCATATTTCTCCATCATATCCCTTTCCCTTTCTTTTTCTTGGCCGGTATACCCGTCAGATATTCTGCAGTCTTGGTATAGAGTTTCGTCTGGCTGTTATAAGTAATAAACTGGCGGTTCTTCCATACGTTGAGCTGATGCTTGGTACCTTCCTGATTCTTGCCCAGACTTAGGCGCAGGGTTTCCAACTGCAGTTCGTTGAAGGAATTCTCCAGCTGGTCGAGCATGTTTTTCGGACCGCTTCTCTGAGCCTCTTCCTGCCCATCTCCCGTTTTAAACATGTCGCCGAACACCTTAACCTTCGACCACAAATCGTAGTAGCAGAACCATTCAACGAAGTCGCCGATGGATTTCGACCAGCTCTGGTCGTTCAGAATCCACAGCACGGCTCCCTTCTTCCATGCCGAGAAGATGCTGCGGTGGGAGAGTTCCCAGAGCGTATCATCATCAGCAAGGTCGGCAAGGCGTGCCATTTCCTCTGCCAGCTTGTCGGCTATCTTGTTGAGCGGCTTCACCACAAAACTGCCCTTGCAGTTGTCCAGCCTCAGCAGGTAGCCATCGAGCTTTTCAAGGAAATCTTTGTTGTACGTTCCCTGTCGCGGAATCTTTCCGCTTCGCTCGCCACGGGCTTTGTAGGCGAAAGGTATGCGCCCGAAGAAACCATTGGTCAGGTCTTTCTTGTAGAAGAGTCGGGCCGCCTCGGGAGTGGAGGTAAAGGTGAGGTTCACACGGAGCAGAGGGTTGCCCGTTACGCCATCAGCCGTGGCTCGCAAGGCTCCAGCCCTCTGACAGTCGAAGATGTTTCTTACCATCTGGCTCACCTGCTTATGCCCACCACACATTCTGTCGGCCATCTCCACCTCAGGCAGATTGATGTACTGGGTTCTTCCGCCCAGCTGTTCGCAAGCCATAGCGTTCTGGATGAAGGCAGGATTGGTGACATCAGAAGGTGGAAACCAGAAACTCACGTTCGGGCGCTCCGGTTTTTCCTTGTTGGCGCCCTTGGTTTTCATCTGTCGCTGCCAGTCAACCAGTTTCTTGAACTCAGTCTCATCATGCTTTCTGAAAGGTCTCATGATGGCCTCTACAAGATGACCCAACTGTGCCTTTCCTATACCCGACGGACCAATCAGATGACCCATTTGCCCGCACATTTCGTAATATTTGTTGTCGGAATACATGAATCTTACGTCTGTGAGATGAGCTGCTAATGCCGGAATTGCCATCGGAATGAGCACTTCCTGCATGTCTTTTGATGCCTGAGAGATGGCAAATTTTACAAATTCAGTACCCTTGCTGGGTTTTGGCATCGCCGGAGCGATGTTGCTAAAAATATTATAATCCATTGCTTTTTAGAGAGTTAAATCAAATTTCATGTTCGTTTTTTCTTGCTTGCAGTCTCAGTCTCAGAGTCTCAGTTGTTTTTTTTATGGTCTCGCTTCCTATATATATTATATATAACTAATTAATAATCAGTAAGTTATAAAGACTTAAGAAGCGGGTTTGGAGTTGGATTGTGACATTTATCCTAACTGAGACTGAGATTTGAGACTGTTTTGAAGAGGAAATGAGGGTAGGGATAATCCTGTTACCAGCCTCCCCGAAGTCCCCATTTCTTCTAGAAAGCCTCAACTCCGTTTATCTGTCATCACTCTTGCCGCTAATGATGCGCAGCTCGTTGGCGGCACCCTGGCAGAAGTCCTGGAAGGTGAAGCGCTCTGAGAACTGCGGGCGGTTGAAGGTAGGGTAGAGCGTACCGTCTTTCTTCCGGTTCACGTTGATGTACTTTCCTTCATACACGTGCGGATTTCTCTGCACCACCTTCTCCTTCTTCTTCTCGGAGTCATTCTGCACGAAGGTGAAGTGGTCTTCGCCGTCGTGCGTAATGGCTCCATCCAGATACTCGCCAACGGCCATGCGCCCTGGCTCCTTAGTCATCAACTTGAGGTCGATACCCAATTCTGTGTTTGGGTAGAAATTATTGAATTTTAAATTCTGTGCCATAAGCTTATCAGAATTTGGGCGGTTAGGCCATCTGCTTAGCCCATAGCGTAAGATGGTCAAAAACTGAATTGTTCAGCTTCTGACAATGGGGTAAATAATGCTGATTTTGTTACCAAAAAACTATAAAATGGTAACAAAAAAGTGGTAACATAAAAAACAAACCCGGAACTCCGTATGACGCACACAGAATTCCGGGATAAAAAAATAAAAAAAAATATCGATATGGTAACACAAATTGAAACCTTATTCATTTATATGTTCGATGAAGAGTTTTTTTATATGCAACTCTTTTTTATACGCATCTCTTTTTTATACACATCTTGAAGGACTGCCTCTCTAATGTCAATATCTTCATCATTTTCTTGGGGCGAAAGTGGTAGCTCTTTTTTGTAATCTAAAATATATAAAATAGTGTTGATTTGCTTCTCTGCATTCTCATCCAATCTGTCGGTATTGCTACTACGGTTTTTCCCAAATTGTTTTTGAACGATAGATGAGGCCGAAACGCCTTTCTGCTCATCCATATAAGATTGCTTGAGAAGACGCTTAGTTAATTCGGTTAGAATGACCAAAGGTTTCCCTATCCATCTAATGTTACAATTTCTGTTTTCTCCATCAAACAAATGTTCGAAATCTTCAGCATATCTTGGCTCTTCTATCCATTCCCACTCTTGCATTTTTCTCATAACAAGATTTATCCGTTTCACTCTTGTTTCTTGATTCTTACAATTATAAAGGAACGTAGGATACTCTTCTGAACTTTTACAATTCTTCTTTGGGTGATTATTTTTCTTAGGCGATAGAGTTTCATTAATTTCTTCTGTTAGATTTGATTGCGAAACGAAATACTCGTTCATCCATCCCATCATCTCCTCTGTATATTGATTTACCGACTCCTTCAACTTGATTTCTATTGCAATACAGGCTGGCTGGTTATTACATTTCCACATTTTATGAATACTTTCATGCAGAGTTCTTTGTAGTTTTCCTCTATAATGAGAATGGTTGACAGCATTAATACCAAACATAATGGTATATAATAACATAGCAACCTCTGCTTGACTTGTTGCGACTTCGGCAAGAGTATTATCTTGTTCTCGATAAATAGTTAAAGAATTGGTCCACATATCTTTACAATAATCTGCGTCGATATCGCCATCACTTAGTATTATGTCTAGTTCTTTTGCTGCATCAACAAACAAATTCTCGGTAGAGATTATGATTGCAGGGTATTGCTGAAGAAACACATCACGAACTTCACGACATAGCCTGTAAAAGATGTGATTTCTGAAATGTTCTTTCAGTTTATCTCTTTGGTTTTGTTGGAATCTCTTTGTCATCTTTTCTTTCTTTTACTTTGTAAAACACCTCATCCAGCCATTTGGTCAAATCAAAATCGCTAGTTTCGATTTCTGGAGTCCTATATTCCTTATAATTGCTGATAACTATATCATTCATCGGATATTTGGCTATGATATTTTCGTTGCATGTATACTCGCCATAATTGCGAAATTTCACAACCAAATCAAATGCATTATCGCTGCTATAACCTACTACAGCAGAAAGTTGTTTCAGTTTATCAGTTTTAGAGCCTGTACCTAATTTCATGGTTGTGGTGGCACTTAGAGCTCCATATGTTTCTAATATCTTTGAGCGCATTTCCATCTCCTCCGTCAACTCTTTTGGAATTCTTGTCGTAGGACAATGTTTAGTATTTACATATTTGAATGTAAACTCTTCAATTATATCTCCGTAATCAATAGTTCTACAATCAATAAAATCTTCAAATTGAGTTCTTATAGTTTTTTCTTTTATCGTTGTATGTATGCCCATGCTGCTATATAACTTTTCATTAAAAAAAGTCTCTAGACCATTCCTAATGGTTTTTGTGTTTCTGTCCCATGCCGATGATTTTTCAATGGCAATTTGGCATCTCTCATTGCGATAATCTACGATTACATAAGCATATGGATAACTATTCTGAGAAGTACCAATACAATCCTGTACTTCTTTCTCTGTACTATCAGGCAAATCATAGATTGTAAGATTTTCCTTATTATGGATTCTTATTAAGGCAATACCATTTTCGTTTCTTAGAACACAATTGGGAATATGTTCTTCTCCTTCTCCACGTCTGGTTCTATTTATACTCAATTCGCTTCCCTTTTTCCCAATGATTTTGCCCAGGTAAAAGTTAGGAAACAAGGATACTGGCTTATCTTTCTCTTCGTTTTCATCAAAATCAAACTGTGGGACGACAGTTAAACCAATGTTGTGAATAATGTATTCGCTCATTCTTTTTAAAATTTTAAGATTTTATCAATATATTAATATCTCTCCTTGAAGAAGGATAGGGGATAGAATTATTCTATTTCCCCATCACTCTTCCTAGAACTGTGTTTCTATAGGTGTTGAAGATATTAGGCTTCAGCATCATGTAGTTTGGCAAGCTCTCTAAATATTCCAGTTCGAACACAAGGCGTGGGTCTTTATCATTTGACTCTGGATGAATCTCTGCCTTACAGCCTATGCGAGCTATGCGGATGAGATACAAATCCTTGACTCCCTTGCCCTTGATATAGGGCATGAAATAGTAAAGCTTGTTGAGCGCAACAGTCGATGGGAAAGACTTGGTCTTACCTGTATAGTAAATCTTTGTCTGGCCACCATCTAGGAAATAATCTGTATTATCTTCCTTGACAAAGCCTACCAAGAGACTTTTGTTCATATCCAAGGTGTAGCTCTTCTTCGGCTTATTTATTTTCAACTCAGGATTCAATTCTGAGAATAAGCCAAAATTCAGCTTTGGTTGAGAGTCACGCTTAATATCTATCGGATGGGTAGAAACCGGTTCCTTCTCATAGATGAAGCGGTAAAGACTCTTGCCAATCTGCTGAACGATTCCGCACACCAAGGCATTTCCCATCAGGAAGGCCCGACGAGCATCCGTAACATCGGGATGCAAGGTGTGGTTATCTGGGAACATATTTAGACGCTCCAATTCTATAGGTATCAGTCGGCGATAGCGACCTGATGCAGTCTTGATGACATGTTTGAAGCGTGATGCACCAGCACCTCCTTCACCTGTAATGATTGTACGTGAAGGCTTATCCAGGGAATCAGGGAAGGCCATTCCGCCCTCAGAGAAAAGATACTTGAAACCTTCTTTGGTAGTGCGTTCTATTTTCTTTGCACCCTTTTCGTATTCCCATCTTGCAACTTCATCTTGCGGAATAAAGAACTCCTCTGGTACCAGGGTCTCATCAACTATATTGCCGCCAAGTGTCATAACTGGACCATCATAAACCGCATCGGCATCTACCGAATATACGCAACGGTTGCGCATGATACCGGCATTTCCAAATGGACTGTCTTTTCCTTCTTTGTTGAAATTATCCGAAACTTCCTTAATGGTTCCATCTATCTCAAATTCAGAGAGGGTTTTATCCTTCGGTTTAAAAGGAAAAGCCTTTGCCAGCACGCCTTCATAAAGCACCCAATCCTTCAACTCTTGTACTTGTCTTGAAACATTTGAATTCTCACGGTAACCGACAATATAAGTACGGCGTCTGCGCTGAGGCATTCCGTATTCTGCTGCGTTGATTACTCGCCATTCTACCGTATAGCCCAAATCTGCGAGTGAAGCAAGAATGATTGCAAAATCACGTCCACGTTGCTTGGCAGGCGAACCGAGCAAACGGTCAACATTCTCAAAGAATATATAGCTTGGACGATTATCTCCCTTCTCGTTTAAGATGCGATAGATTTGCCACCAAAGCACACCCTTCTTACCCTCAATTCCACCAGAACGGCTAAGAGTTGAAGCTACAGAATAATCTTGACATGGGAAGCCGCCTACCAACAAGTCATGATCAGGAATATCAGCTGTTGGTACTGTATTAATATCTTGGTTGCTATGACCCTTTGAACCAAAGCGTGCTCTATATACGAGTGAAGCATCTTGGTGTTTGGTTGATGGTTCCCATTGGTTGTTCCAGATGGTTTCATAGGCATCTGAAGCTCCCTCCAAACCTATGCGAAAGCCTCCTACGCCTGCGAATAGTTCTACTACCTTTATTGTATTTTTAGACATATTTATATGTATGGAATTTCTTGTAATTTTTTAGCAATATATGAACCCTTGAGCCAGAAAAACTGCGGAAGCATTCTTATGCCGTTCACACTTTCTGTTCTTGTTTTCTCTGTCGAAACATCAGCTCCTCCTCGGAAGAATACTTTATATTCGGAACTCTTCGGAAAGTTTGGGGCTCCCATATAGGAACCGCTATTGTTCATACGTTTATTACCCTTTTTGTCATAAACGTATTCCCATTCCAACTCATTCCTATGAATCAGATTTCTGGAATCCTCCCAGGTACGCCGAACTTCATTCTCGATGAATTCTTCATCAAAAGCAAAGCGTTTAAAACCTTCAAAAACGGTCTTGCTCGGGTCTTTACTATCATGCTCACAGAAGATAGGGCAGAGGAAACTGTGCTCACAGAAGTAATCGTATACATCGGAATCTTCAAAGTCTGCATCTCTATCTGCCCATTCTTCAAAGTCGATGTGCTTGAGCTTCATATCCTCTGTTCTTCCACCTTGGGGCGTAATCGTGATGGTCTTCGCTATGATACCGGCTTTGTTAAAGTCTGAAATCTGATTTAACCTGTTGCAATCGGTTCCGAACATACGGATAACGCATTTAGCAGAAATATCCTTGACCTTAGCATCTATTCCGAGCATTTCTCTTAGCTCAGGCAGAGTCTTACCCTTATACTTTAATGTAAGTGCATGGCAACGAGCATCCAGCTGGGCGAAACTTGAAAAAGATTCTTTCAGTACGATTTCGTTCTTTGCTCTGCTTTTGTCAAAATGTCCTCGTACGATGTAATCAACAAAAGTTTGTTTCAATCTATATCGGGGCTTTTGGTAAGAGCCTGTTGCTGTGCGCTTGAATCCTGGTACTAATTCTATCAGCAAGAGATTTGGACGAAGAAGGTGAGTAAAACCAACCAACTGTTCGTTACGCTTTTCTGCATCCTGATAATCATGATAAACCTGTTGCAGGTGATTGCTGACAATCTCCCAGTCGTTTCGTAATTTATCTTTTTCTTCTTGCGAGAAAGAATTGTAGCAGTAGTCAACAATAGGGAACTTAGCATAGCCTGAAGCAGGTACAACCTCGTAAGATCTATATTCATAGAAGATGATTAAAAGCCGTTCTGTTTTTTCCCAAAAATGAGATGTGTCGAAGTCTGTCTGAATCGGCGGTTCAAAGGTAACATGTGTAATACTGATACCTTCCTTTGCACCCAGGTAAACATTATAAGCTTCACCAGTCTTTCCATTAGCATTCTTTTGGTCTCTCTTGGGTACACGTACTCCGGTGGTCTTAACTTCCGTAAGAACGCCATCAATCTCAATATCACATTCCTGTTTACTGTCTTTTTTGTAACCGAAAACAGATTGTTCTATCACGTCTCCAGCGATACCTGTAATCTTTTTACTTTCTAAGGTACGAGCAAACTGATGGGATTTATCAACCTCACCAAGAGTCTTGCCCTTTGCTCCTTCAAGTAGGGTATAGACTTGTTCTTTCGTAAATTTTCTATCTTCTGATACAGCCATCAGCTAAGTTTTTAAATTGTTTCCATGCATTTCTTGCACATGTTGACCGAAGTCAATATGCAAAGGTACTAAAACTTTTCATAAACTTGGCGTCTGATTACGATCTTTAACTCTAATCTTTAGAATATTCCTGATCTTTTGGCAGGCGTATTTATCTCATTAATTAAATTAAGCTCTGCATCTGCTTGCGAACCGCCTCATTTGTAATCACAAATCGGGTGTAGCTCTGGTAGGTTCCGTCTATCGTAACCATACCTAAATTGAAGAGTAAACTGAGAATACCATCAGGGGTGTTGATACTGGTGGCTGGGAAAATATCCAATAGATACCCTATGGCGAATCCCTTGGTCATTATATCTTCTATGATGCTGGAATCGTGGGCAAACTCCTTGGCGTAGCGGATGAGCTGGCGAACAATCTCATGGTCTGTACTTGAGATTACTTCGTCTGTACTTGGGATTACTTCACATGGTTTCTTTGGAATCTCGTAATTGCTTTGAAAGTAATTGTCCACAAAGTTGAGTACCATTGCGGGGTGGTAGATGGTAGCCATTCCGCATTCTGAATTATCAAAACAATAATTGCCATACCATGGCTTCATCACTTCTATCAGCTCGTCCACGCTATGGCGGAATGGCAGCACGCTGGCGTAATAAGCCAGCATCTGGCGCACTTCCTCCTCGGTGAATCCCACCATCTCGTTGAACTCCTGAGACAGGGAATAGTTGGTTCCGATGTTGAAACCGCTGGTCAAATCGTCCATGGTTACGGGGCTTACTCCTGTAACAAAAACTCTGCCCAATGAATCTCCTGCGGCTCCCTTGATTGTGTCGAAGAAATGTCGTAGATACCCCTCGCCGTGAGTCTGTTCGCGATATCGGGTTTCATGTTCCTTGTGGGCAAGAATCTGATTGGTAAAGTGGTCGTATTCGTCGATGAAGAGATAAATCTTCAAGCCTGCTTCAGCACATTTGTCGCATAGAAATCCCAGTTGGGCAACGGCATCTTCCTTTTGGTTCATCTCTTCCTTTGTGTGCGGTGGTAAAAGGTGGGCGTATCTGCTGCAGAAGGTATTGAACTTGTTGTTGCAATGGGCATCAAGTCCTTTTTTATAATTATCCAATCCTGCTGAAATCATAGCAAAATTCAGGTGAAGGATGAGATAGCTGTTGCGTTCAGGGGTAGGATTCTCTCCGATGTAAAGCTTGCCGAAGAGGCTTTCAAACTTATCCTTCTTGTTGATGTCGTAATAGTTTTCGAGCATGGAGAGGGTAAGGCTCTTGCCGAAACGGCGAGGGCGAATGAAGAAGAAATACATGTTAGATTCTTCTATTTTCTCTATGAATGGGGTTTTGTCAACATAGTAACAATCTCTTTCCATTACATCCTCAAAGTTCTGCATTCCGTAAGGGATGCGCTTGCGATAGATTCGCTTTTGTCTTTCTATTTTTGCCATAATCGAAACCTGCTTTTTGTTTTTATGCCGCAAAGTTAAGATTATTATTTGGAATAAGCAAAGTTTTCGGGGCTTTTTCTTGGTGGTTTATCAGAAAATGAGTAGTTTTGCGGGCGTGAATCAAATAGATAACGAATAAGATAATGGATAAGATTACGAATCAAATTACGATGCTGGGTACGGGAAATGCTACGGTTTCCCAGATTTATAACACCTGCTTTCTGCTCCAGACTCCCAGCACCCTAATGCTGGTGGATGCGGGCGGAGGAAACGGAATACTGGCGCAGCTGAAGAAAGTGAATGTTCAGATTTCTGACATTCATCACCTCTTCGTTACCCATGCGCATACCGACCATGTGTTGGGTGTGATCTGGGTAATCCGAATGGTGGCACAATGTAAGGGTTACGAGGGATTGCTGCATGTGTATGGAAACGATAAGGTGATGAAGGTAATCAAGACCATCATCGACATGATTCTTGCCAAGAAGCAACTGGCTAAGGTGGCTGAAAGGGTGGTGTTCCATCAGCTGGAAGATGGCGATTGCTTCGAAGTGGGGGATATGAAGCTGGAATGCTTTGATATTCAGTCTACTAAGGAAAAACAGTTCGGATTCCGAGTTGAGTTGCCTTCTTCTGCTGAATCGGGTAAGCCTTTGGTCTTGGCGTGCCTGGGCGATGAACCTTATAACGAGCAGAACCGACGCTACATAGTGGGGGCTGACTGGATGATGTGTGAGGCGTTTTGTCTCTATGCCGACCGCGATACGTTCAAGCCTTATGAGAAATGTCACAGTACGGCGCTTGATGCCGGAAAACTGGCGGAGGAACTGGGCGTGAAGAATCTTATCCTGTATCATACGGAGGAGAAAACGCTTGCTAATCGTAAAGAAAATTATACCCGTGAAGCTGCCGAGAACTTCAAGGGTAGAATCTTTGTTCCGGATGATTTGGAGGTGATAGAGCTGTAGTTTTTTTATCCCACAGATTTCACAGATTTACACAGATTTTTGACCTGTACGGTCGGGGATTTCACAGATTTTTTTGTTTGGATATTTGGGGGGAATCTTTCTCCCGATTATGGCAAGAATGAATCTGTGTAAATCTGTGGAATCTGTGGGACTATTGTTCGTGGTTCACGCCAAAGGCAACTCTATGTTGCCGAAAATTAAGGATGGAGACTTATGCGTGTTTGAACGTTATCATGGAGGTTCAAGGGAGGGAGAAATCGTACTCTCGCAGGTAAATGAATATTACGAGGAATATGGCGGAAAATATACCATCAAAAAGTTTCATAGCGAGAAAACTGTGAACGAAGAAGGGGTGGAAGTTCATTCAAAAATAGAATTGCAGCCACTCAATAAAGATGGCTTCCAGGCCATAGAAATCCCGGAAGATAATGAAGCCAAGATTGCTACCATCGGCGTTTTGAAATACATTATCTGCTAAAGATAAAAGGGCAAAAGCATTACCTTGTCAATATATGGTATGATGCTTTTGCCCTTTCTTTCTGTATGTCTTTTATTCCACTACCTTTTATTCCACTTCCTTCCAATCTATCAGTCCCTTGCCCTGTTCGTCCAGTTCCACGGCCAGGGCTATCACTTTGCGCTTGTCGGCCTGGAATGGTTCGGCGTATTGCTTCGCCTTAATCTGAGCTTCGGCTGCTGAAATGCCGCCGTTGTTGGAAAGTTTTAACTCCATAACATAGATGTAGCGGGTTACCTCTACCACCATGTCGATTCTGCCCGTAGAAATCATCTTTTCTACTTCCACGCGGCAACCGATGGCGTTGAAAATCGTGCTCAAAATCAGGCGGTAACGCTCCTCCATATCCATCGAGGCTAACTTCTTGTTGCTGTAAGGCACATCGGCTATCAGCGCCTTCAGATATTTTCTGGCATCAGAAAGATTTCCTAATTGCAAAGCTAGCATCAGGCTGGATTGGGTAGATTGAATGTCTCCGTTTTTCCTTAATGTGAGGGCTGGTAATACCATCTCGTATAACGCCTGCTGTACCTCATAATTCGGGAATCCGAGAATGTAAATGCCCATCTGGTAGTCCTTGATGGTAAGATAGCCCGACTGATAGAGGAACAGCTCGGCACCTCCACCCGTAACATCCGAGGTTTCTATTGTCTGTCTAAGCATGGTGCATGGGTTAAAATCGCCCAGCTTGATTTCCATGTCGTTCACAAATTTTGGCAGCAGAGAGGTGGCGCCTGATGATGCCCAATAGTTCTTCAAATCGGAATCTGACAGAGCGTTGATGAGACTGAACGGATTGAATACATCCACCATGTTCTTCCGGCTGAAATGATAACCGTCATAATAGGCCTGGAGTTGGGCTACTGCTTCTTCAAATGTCCAATCTTCGTAATCTGCCAGCTTTTCTATTTCGGGTTTGAAGTTGTTCTGAAGCTCTTCTTTCGTAATGCCGCAAATGGCTGCGTACTCTGGCTCAAAACTGATGTTGCTCAGCTTGTTGAGCACGGAGAAGAGGGATATCTGGGTAAACTTGGTAATGCCCGTGATGAACACAAACTGCTCATATTTGTCATCTGCCTTCAAGATGGCGAAGACGTTCCGGTAGATTGTGGTGCATTCTTCGTGATGAGGCGTTTTCCAGGAATGCTGCAGGGGCGAATCGTATTCATCCACAAGGATGGCCACCTGCTGTCCGGTCTGCTTGAAGGCTGACTGGATAATGGCGTCAAAACGATTGGATAATGAGTCGGATGGTGTGGCTTCTATGCCATACTTCTGTTCATATTCTTTGAAGGCTTGGTTAAGGTAGGCATTGAGCTCGTAGGCTGTGGATCCTGCACGGCTCATGTCGAGTCGGATGACGGGATGCTGGAGCCATCTCGTCTCCAAATCCATGATTTTCAATCCCTCGAAGAGTTCTTTTCTTCCCTCGAAATATGCCTGGAGTGTATCTACGAGAACGGATTTGCCAAAGCGGCGTGGGCGGCTCAGGTAATTATACTTTTTTCCCCTGTTGGCAAGTTGCCAGATAGTATCTGTCTTGTCAACATAAAGGTATCCTTTCTCTCTGATTTCTTCAAATGACTGGATGCCTACTGGTAATATTCTATTATTCATTTCTGCCATAATCGCTGATACTTTATACTTTTATGCCGCAAAGTTAAGATTATTATTTGGAATACGCAAAGTTTTCGGGGCTTTTTCTTGGTGGTTTATCAGAAAATGAGTGGTCCATCATCGACATGATTCTTGCCAAGAAGCAACTGGGCGTGAAGAATCTTATCCTGTATCATACGGAGGAGAAAACGCTCGCTAATCGTAAAGAAAATTACACCCGTGAAGCTGCCGAGAACTTCAAGGGTAGAATCTTTGTTCCGGATGATTTGGAGGTGATAGAGCTGTAGTTTTTTATATCCCACAGATTTCATAGATTTACACAGATTTTTGACCTGTACGGTCGGGGATTTCGCAGATTTTTTTGTTTGGATATTTGGGGAGTTTTCCTCCCGATTATGACAAGAATGAATCTGTGTAAATCTGTGGAATCTGTGGGACTTTTGAAGAGGCTCACTTTTTCAGTCTTTTTTAATACGCTTCTCCCTGCTCTATTTCTTCCTGCGTGATGCGCTTGCGGTCCATGGCGCGCCAGGCAAAGACGATGTAGGCGAGCACGAACGGGATGAGGAGGGAAACTATCGCCATAGTGCGGAGCGTGAACTTGCTGCTGCAACTGTTGGCGAGAGTGAGCGAACTCTGAAGGTCGATGTTCGACGGATAGTAGGCGGTATTGTTCCAGCCGGCTATCAGCAACAGAACCAGCACGGTGAGCACGGTTCCGATGCCCGTAAACCAGATTCCCTTTCTATACTGCACGCTCCTCGATGATTTGAAAATGCCGAAAAGAACGAGTACTACACCTATTAATAATATTACAATCAAGATTGGCATCTCCATGAGATTGTGAAGATACTTCATACTCTCTATCGTAATGCCGGAAGAAGAAGTGCTGAATCCATCCTTTACCAGCAATCTGATGAGGAATGGCAGGAAGAACAATAGGAAGAGCAGGGCATTCCATGGCAACTGGCGGGTGCAGCGCTCCTGAATCTGCTGGTGCTCGATGTTGTTCTTGATGTAGAGCATGCCCAGAATGCGGGCTAGCATCAGTACGGCAAGTCCCAGCACCACGTTCCATGGGTCGAGCAGGGCATCAAGACCATGACTGGCGTTTGCCCAGCGGCTGATGACGGGTTGCAGACTGTTGGTAATATTGCCCTTGTCTATCAGGAAATTGCTGCCGTTGAAGAAGGTGGCTACGGCTCCGCCAAGAAGCAGCGGACCCACGATGCCGTTGATAATGAGGCAGATCTGAAAGGTCTTCGGTCCAAGAAAATTACCTATCTTGTTCTGGAATTCATAGCTCACGGCTTGAATCACAAACGAGAAAAGGATGATCATCCACAGCCAGTAGGCTCCGCCGAAACTGGTGCTGTAGAACAGCGGGAATGAGGCGAAGAAGGCTCCGCCGAAGGTGACGAGCGTGGTGAAGGTGAACTCCCATTTTCGTCCCGTAGAGTTGATGATGAGGCGACGCTCTTCTTCCGTTTTTCCCAAACAGAATATCAAGGTGTTGGCTCCCTGTACAAACATGAGAAACACCAGCAGGGCTCCTAATAATGATACGAGGAACCACCAGTATGATTGCAAAAATTCGTATGTCATAATGCTAATGTCATAAAGTTAATTCATAATCTTAAGTTTATCATCTTAAGTTTTTATTCATATTCCGGTCCTTTCTTGATCAGCTTCACCAGGATGCTGATTTCTACGGCAAGCATGGTGGTGAAGAGTGCCAGGAAGATGAAGAAGGTGGTGGCCACGCTGCCTGCCTCGATGTCGGAGATGGCGGCACTTACTGGCAGCAGGTCTTGGATGGTCCAAGGCTGGCGACCGATTTCTGCTACTATCCAGCCCGATTCTGAGGCGATGTAAGCCAGAGGAATCATGATGATGGCGAAAATGAGGAACCATCGGTATTGGGCGATTTCCTTTTTATAAACCAGGAATAGGCTGAGGGCGAAGAAGAGGATGAGCAGGCAGCCTATTCCCACCATCAGGCGGAAGGCGTAGAAGCAGATTGGGATGCTCGGTACCAGTTCCTTGGCGTCCTTGATGTAACCATATCCGAAGTATTTCATGTTCTCCTTTAAGATAGGGAGCTGGTCTTTCGCCTGGGTTTCGCGATAGGTTTTCAGGGCAACAATCGCCTTCTTGCCCCGGGCTATCTTTTCCTGCACGGATGGTTCTCGGGTGCCATCCTCTTTAGTGTAACCCTTGATAATATCGTTCACGCCTGGCACGTAGCCATCGGCTGTGCGGGTGGCTAAGAACGAGAGCATGTTAGGGATGGCGATGCGCATGGCTGGCTCCTGCTCGTTTTCGTAATCAGGCTGCTGGAAGGGGTGAACGGCTGCTATCGCCGTGAGGCTTTCGCCGTTTCCACCATTATATAATGCTTCCATCGCTGCCAGTTTCATCGGCTGCACCTGTGCCACCCGATAGGCGGAGTTGTCGCCGGTCATCGCAGCCAGCAGGGTGGCGATGAGTCCTACTCCGGCACCCATCTTGATGCTCGCCTTCGCCAGCTGGGTTTCTCTCTTTTTCAGTAGATACCAGCAGCTTACGGCTACTACGAAGGTGGCGCCGATAATCCAGGAGGAAGTAACGGTATGGGTGAACTTGTTGATGGCGAATGGCGAGAGTGCCACATCCATAAACGAGGTCATCTCGAAGCGCATGGTGTCGGGATTAAATTCCTGTCCTACTGGATATTGCATCCAGGCGTTGGCTACTAGAATCCACCAGGCAGAAATGGTGGCGCCAAGTCCCGTGAGCCAGGTGGAGGCAAGGTGGAAGCCCCGGCTCACCTTATCCCAGCCGAAGAACATCACGGCTACGAAGGTGCTCTCCATGAAGAATGCCAGGATGCCTTCGATGGCTAGGGGAGCACCGAATACGTCGCCCACGAACCAGGAGTAGTTGCTCCAGTTGGTTCCGAATTCAAACTCCAGGATGATTCCCGTGGCAACACCCATGGCGAAGTTGACGCCAAAGAGTTTTTGCCAGAAACGGGTTACGTGCTTCCAGAACGGTTTGTTGGTGCGGTAGTAGCATGTTTCGGCGATGCCCATGATTACTGCCAGTCCCAGGGTGAGTGGCACGAACAGCCAATGGTAGATGGCCGTGAGTGCGAATTGCGCCCTCGACCAGTCGATGGTAGCTGATGTAATGTCTAACAATAAATTTGTCATCATAGTTGAATGGTTTTATAATTGTTATTATATAATGTTTTTGTATTTCTTTCGATGTGAAGGTTGCGGGATTCTGAGCCTTATCTGTTCAGAATTTCCTTGGATACGAAGCCCGCCTTATCTCCGTTCTTGGCATTCGTATTGATAAAATCTGGAAAGAAAAAGAGCTTGAGCACCAGGAAGATGATGGCAAGCTTGATGAGGATGACAGCCCATAACGTCTTGCCCAGGGTCATCGTCCTGAAACCATCGTAATAGAGATGGAAAATCCGGGACAGCAGTCCTTGTTTCATCGGTTTTACATCCGTTTTCATCAGGTTTTTATCCTTTTTCTTCTGCATAAGCACTCCTTCTTAAAAAAACTGCTGCAAATCTACAATAAATAATTGTAACTACCAAACATTTTATTGAAAAAGATACAAAAAGGTTGCTTTCAGGTATCCCATAAGGGAGTTATTTTAAAGTTTTTCTTTTTTTTTTATGGAATAAGTCTTGCCGTTTCTTCAGAATTCATTATCTTTGCAGAAAAAATGCTGCACTCGGCAATTTGAAAGCAAGCTTTCATTGCGCTCGTTTGCAATTTCTTTGTCCCCTAAAACATAGAAACATTTTAATTAGAAATAATCAGAAGAAATAATGAATATAGAATCTGTTAGAGAGTATTGCCTCTCGCTTCCCCTCGTAACCGAGGCTTTTCCTTTTGATGAGCGGACCTTGGTGTTTCGCATTTTGGGCAAGATCTTTGCCTGTGTTGACCTGGAGCGCCCCGAGTGGGTTACGATGAAATGTAATGCCGATAATGCTGGATGTGAAGGAATAGGGAGAATTATTCATTTTTTCTGTAGTTTGGGTAATGCGTGTTTCCAGGATTCTTCGTATCTTTGCACCCGGAAATCATAATTAAAACTATAAGAACCTAAAATCCGCAACTATCATCCAATACACGATTAAGGGTAGATTTATGAGTCGTTAGTAGCAGCTTTCAGTAAAAAGCAACAGCACAACATCAATATGTAGCCACCATCCCCTTACCCCACGATGCGACTTGAGGTAATACGCAGATTCAAACCGGAAAGAAAGGATTCTTATCCGAATTCTGTTTTGAAGGGTTTTGCATAAGCTCGGTTCTCTGTGTAGATATTCAGCACGTATTGCCTTGCAGTCATGATCCACTTGGCAGGTACGGAGATGAATCTGAAGACAAAAGCCTTTATGCGACTCGTTTTCTTGAGCCCAAAAGCCTTGGTGTCAAGCCTGCTCATGATGGTCTTGTAGAAATTGTGTATCAATGCAGTAAGCAGAAGAAAGACAGTATTCTCCGCCATGAATGACTTGGGGAGCCTGCTCCAACCGAATCCGTTGTTCATGTCGTCAAAGATACGTTCCTTGCCGCCACGCAGATTGTAGAATTCAACAATGTCCCTTGTCGATGACTTGTAATCGTTGGTCAGAATACAACGGTAAGTGTATTCGCCTTCCCACAGGTCAAGGTCGCCACTGTTGCGTCTTTGTCTCTGGATGACAAGACGATAGCACTTGCCTTCCCATTTCTCAACGAGAATGGAATTGAGTTCGAACTGGATGCCGTTAATCTCCTCCGTCTTCCATCCTCTCAGAGCAAAGATGTCATTGTAGAGCGAACTGCATCGGTTGGCACGGATGTAGAAATGTTTGCAATGCTTCTCTATCTCACTGACGATTTCCTTCGAGCAGGAACCGCAGTCTGCCCTGAAGCGATTTACACGGATGTTCTGGGATTCCAGAAGAGCGAAGAATCTCTTATGGGTGTCTGCCTGATGAAAACGCACATTCGTGTTGCCATCGCTGTTCTCGATATAGACTATCTTGTCACCGATAACATATACGC
>OODO01001307.1_pt1 | contig 17352 bp, 25 predicted proteins | sample 1671261 | NCBI WGS metagenome assembly OODO01 (sample SAMN06348138, study PRJEB24527) | human gut metagenome | biome: human gut; feature: ankylosing spondylitis patient; material: feces | host: Homo sapiens | place: China | collected 2015-10 | reverse complement strand
AATCAAATTGATATATATCTATAAGGGCCAGGAGGAAAAGGTTCCCCAAACACCCTCCTAAATCACAAATGGAGAGGGTTTTTGGGAGGACCTCCGTCTCGGATCCGAGACGGAGGTCCCGTTTGTAAATATGGTAGGAACTGGTTTGGACACGGGGCATATGAAATTCCAGCTCCTGGAACATAAACTCAATCAAACAGTTTTAATTCCGGGGATCCCAACTTTTTCTCATTTTTCAATCAAAAAATTTTTTACTTCAAGAAACTTTTCTTATATTTGTGATACAAACAAAAGGATAAGACAATGACAACTACAAATTACATTAACAGCAATGGTTTAGGACTTAAGGTTACCCAGTTTCCTTCGGGTATTTTCGACCTCTATTTCAGCAACGGGTTCATCTCCACCTGCTACACAGAAGAGGAGCTCCAGGACCTCATCCAACGAAAAGGTTTCCAACAAACAAAATAGAACACAATGAAAAAAATCGCATGGAATGAGCCGGCACAGCCGGCTATTAGGGATGACTACTTCTCCAGTCTCATCGGACCGGAGATGGACGCCGACAAAGCAGTAGAGATCGTAGACAGGATGCAGAAGAGAGTGGACAGACTTGACGAGGAGACAGTTAGTCATGTTTCTTCAGTCTTGTTGGAGATGGTTAAGTTAGCAAACGAATTGTCCGGCATGGACAACACCTTAACCAAACGAGAGGCTCTTCTCGTCTGCATGGGCTTCAAGACTGGCGAAGCATACGTCTGCGGTAAGTATGGAATTAACGAATAGTAAAACATGGAAGAAAAATTCAACTGGGATCTCCCGGCAGATCCGGACCCCAAATCGGGCAACTATTATAACGGAATCGTATCCAAGGAGCTGAAAGGCTCCAGCAATGTGGCAGAGGTTCTCCTCGGAGTTATTTGCAAAGAATCAGTTACCAATCAGTCGGATTTTGTCAATGAAGGGATTGAGACCATCCTTGACCGGTTTGGCATTAAAACCGACAAACCTCTCACAAGAAAGGAGAAGCTCCTGGCATTCATCGGATTTAAAGCTGGCTCAATATGGGAGAGATTGGTGGAAATCCAGAGCCAGACAGAACCAGCTCCACCCAACCCAACCGAAATGGTCATGATGGGGATTCTTAAAACAAACGGAAAAAAATGCTGATTTTACCGCAGAAGTATTACATTTGTGATACAAACAAAAACCTACACAACTATGGAAAAGATCGAAAAATACGTAGTATTTAAGTACGAAGACGAGTTCGGATTCCACTACATGAAAATTGACAAGCTTCCCGGGGAGGGACCTACACACATGGAGCCCTTCTTGTTCAAGAAGAAGATCAACCCCAACTGTACTCCGGGAGCTATCACTCGCCAGTCGTTTTCGGGGGGACGGCAAATCGGCTTATGTGCTCAACTCCAAATTTGTCCCCGTGGCGGGTTGGTGGCCAGATAAGGGAGACGTTCTGGAGTGGCAGGAAAGGACCAGGGTTTACAGAGCCATCAAGGAACTGAAGAGAAGAGGAGAAGACCTCAAGCTCGAGAAAGCCATTGAGCCTATACGAGAAGCATACAATCGCCTCAGTCCAAGCAGAAGGAGTATGTTTATTGCTCAAGTGGTATACCTCCTCACTAAGTAAACAATTTTCACTAAAAAGATTGAAGAAATTTCAATATGTGGGGAAAATTAATTATATTTGGGATAAACAACATGGACAACACAATGACTATCAATCTCAGAGAATTAATTGAACAGAGAGGGCTCAGGCTTCAAGAAGTGGCAGAATTTCTGTTCCCCGATAACCGGTTTCCCCGAGCAGCTCTCAACCGGGTCCTCAACGGAAAAACATTGCTGAACTCGGAGCAAGTCTCCCGATTAGCAGCTTGGCTTGGAGTATCGGTCGACAACCTCTACAAAGGAGCATGGAGCTCCGAATTTAATGGAGAGACATGTATTCTGACAAACGGAAACTACAGAGCCGAGTTATCGGTCAAAACGGGAGAGACGAAGGTGTTCCACCTCGGGTCCCTGTTTCATGAAACTGTTCTCCATGACCCGGCTATACCTCTCAGCAAGTACATTGAACTTCTGAACACCATAATCAAAAATCATCAAGCCAATGAAAGTAGAAATTAAGTTCGAGGCAAACCTCGAAGAAACTCAGGATCTCGAAATGGTCCGCAAGATCTGTCAGGTTATCGGAGCAAATCCTGTAACAGTCAAGACGACTGACGTCAAGAAACCAGCTCCTGCACAGGACGTGATGAAGCCAGCTCCGGCTCCAGCTCCGGCTCCAGCCCCCAGAAAGACGGAGGAACCCGAACCCATGCCGATGGATGCGAACTCCTCTTTGGGTTCCGACCCCGCTGTCTCCATTCAGGACATCCGGATTCTCCTTGCAAGTAAGGTGGACAACAACCGCGAAATCATCCGGGCAGAGCTCACTAATTTGGGAGCGAAGAATGTGACGGGATTGGATGCCCGAAACTACGACTCGTTCTACAAATTCCTCAAAGACCTTGCGTAATGGGAGCCCCGAATCATTCATCTCGTAAGCACGCTATGCTTTCGGCATCAAAGGCAGACCGGTGGATCAACTGCACCCCCAGTGCCAGACTGGAGGAAAAAGTTGAGGAAACCGGTAAGCCTTCCAAGTATGCCGAAGAGGGTACTCTGGCTCACGAGATGGCAGAATGTTACCTCCGAGCGAGGTTCCGCATAACGCCTGTTGACGTTACGTCTGCTGAACTCAGGAAGCTGAAGAAGAGTGACCTCTACACTGAGGCCATGGATGAGCCCGTAATGGCTTATTGCCAGTACGTAACGGACCAATATACGGAAGCTCTACGAAAAACCAAAGACGCACTCGTTCTTCTGGAGGAGCGACTGGACTTCTCGGCTTGGGTCGAACAAGGATTCGGCACTGGAGACGCTTGCATTATCGCTGATGGGGTCATGGAGATCATAGACCTCAAGTTTGGCACTGGCGTGCCGGTTTTCGCTGAGAACAATGCTCAGCTGATGCTGTATGCTCTTGGGGCATTGTCCAAATTTGAGATGGTCTACGACATCAACATGGTAAAGTTGACTATCGTCCAGCCCCGGCAGGATCGAATCTCATCATGGGAGATTACCCCCGAAGACCTCTACAAATGGGGTGAGGAGGTAGTGAAACCCAAAGCAGCTCTCGCTTACTCCGGGGAGGGGGAACTCCAAGTCGGGCACTGGTGCAGGTGGTGTAAAGTCAAAGCTCTGTGTCGCAAGATGGCAGACCACAATCTGGACTTGGCCAAACACGAGTTTAAAGAGCCCGAACTCCTGACCACTGAGGAACTCGCTCAGATTTTCGAGCAAGCCCCCATGCTCCAAGAATGGGTAAATGCTGTATCTGAGCACCTGCTCTCCAAAGCCATCTCGGGCGAGAAGGTCCCGGGATATAAGGTAGTAGAAGGAAGGTCAATGCGGAAATGGACTGACGAGAATGCAGTTCAAGAAGTTCTTACCGCATGCGACTACACTCCGGAGCAGTTCCAAGTTGTCAAACTGGCTGGAATCCCGGCTATCGAGAAGCTCCTCAAAAAGGACTTCGATTCACTGGTCGGGGACCTCGTCATCAAAGCTCCTGGCAAACCCACTCTCGTCCCTGAGTCTGACAAACGTCCGGCAATGGGGATTGAACAAGCAAAACTCGATTTTTCTAATAACTAAACTTCACAACTATGAGTGCAACAACCAAAGTAGTTACCGGCAAAGTCCGGTTCAGTTACGCCAACGTATGGGAACCCCGGGCAATGGAGGGTTCCGACCGAGCAAAATACTCGGTGTCCATCCTCATCCCGAAGACTGACTCGGCAACTCTGTCTCGGGTCAAGGAGGCCATCTACACGGCTCTCGAAGAAGGCATCGCCAAATTGGGCGGCAAGGTTCCCCCGACGTGGAAGAACCCCCTCCGTGACGGGGACACCGAAAGACCGGACAATCCGGAGTATGCTGGACACATGTTCGTCAATGCCAACTCGGACAACCGTCCTGGCATCGTGGACGTCAACCTCAACCCCATCATCGAAAAAGAGGACTTCTACTCCGGGTGCTATGGCCGGGCGTCGATCAACTTCTACGCCTTCAACACCAATGGCAACAAAGGCGTTGCTTGCGGGCTGAACAACCTCCAGAAGTTGGCTGACGGAGAACGTCTCTCCGGGGGATCTTCGGCAGAGGAGGACTTCGGCCAGAACCCGTGGGACGACGACCTTATGTAGGTTGGTATGCTGGGTCTTACTTGGGATTAGGGGTTCGAATCCCCGCCCAGCAACAAATTTAGCAATAGTCAACATGCCGAGACGCTTATATTTCGATACCGAAACATATAGCCCGGAGGACATTAAATCCACGGGCGCCTATAAATACATAGAATCGGGGGACTTTCAACTCCTTATGGTGTCTTTCGCCTTTGACTCCTCTCCCGTTCAGGTGATTGATCTGGCCAAAGGAGAGGAGCTCCCCGATTATTTCATCTCCGCTCTAACTGACCCGGAGGTTGAGAAATGGGCGCACAACGCCGTATTTGAGAGACTCGTATTTAATCGCATAGGACTACCCATCCCAATTGACCAATTGTATTGCTCAATGGTAAAAGCAGCCTACTGCGGACTGCCTTTGGCTCTGGATGAACTCTCCAAGGCGTTAGCCCTCGGGGAGAACGGGAAAAAGTCGACTGGTAAAGCTTTAATCCGGTTTTTCTGCTCCCCGTGCAAGCCAACCAAGTCCAACGGGATGAGGACTCGGAACATGCCGGACGACGACCCGGACAAGTGGAACGAATTCAAGACGTATGCCGAATATGACGTGATTGCAGAACGCGAGATCGTGGAACAGCTGGACCAATTCCCGTTCCCGGAGTCCGAACGTCGGAACTATCTCGTAGACCAGAGCATCAATGACCGGGGCATTCTAATAGACCTCGACATGGCCGGAAACGCCATCTTTTTTGACCATGTGTACACGGAGGGGATGACCGACCTGATGAAGGAGCTAACCGGACTGGACAATCCTAACAGTTTAGCTCAGCTCAAGACGTGGCTCAAAACTAACTTCGGGCTCGAGTTTCCAGCCCTTGGCAAACCCGAGATCCTGGAATATTTGAAAAATACCCCGGATGCTCCCGACTTGGTCAAGGAGGCTCTCGCTGGTCGGCTTGCACTGTCCAAGACTTCAACTAAGAAGTACATTGCTATGCTCAACTGCGCTGCCAAAGATCGGAGAGCTCATGGACTATTCCAGTTTTACGGAGCCAACAGAACAGGACGTTGGACGAGCCGAATGATTCAGCTCCAGAACCTCCCTCAGAATCACATGAAGGACTTGGACCTCGCCAGAAGCATAGTAGAGAAGGGAGACTACGACCTTATCGATATGTGTTACGACAATATCCCGAATGTTTTGTCCGAGCTCATCCGAACAGCCTTCATAGCCCCGGAGAGTAAAATGTTTGCAGTAGCCGACTTTAGTGCTATTGAGGCCCGAGTCCTGTCCTGGTTAGCCCAGGAGAAATGGCGACTCGACGTCTTCAACACTCATGGCAAGATCTATGAGGCATCAGCATCACTCATGTTCGGGGTCCCAATTGAGCAGGTTACGAAAGGATCGGACCTCAGACAGCGGGGCAAGACGGCAGAATTGGCACTCGGATATGAGGGGTCGGTCAACGCAATGGAGAAGATGGACAAAGAGAAGAAGCTGTCCAAAAAGGAAATGTACTCCATCGTAGCTCTTTGGCGTCGAGCCAATCCTAAAATCGTTGAGTTTTGGGCGGAGGTGAACGAGAAGGCCATCGAGTGCGTCCAGACCAGAAAAACCAAGAAAGTAAGTTGTCTCGTCTTTGAACATGACGGGACCAATTTGACAATAGCTCTCCCAGCTGGGAGAAAATTATACTACAGAAATCCCCGGGTGAGACCCAACAGGTTCGGGCAGACTGGCATTGTCTACGACGGCATGGTCCAGTCAGTAGGATGGACTGAGGTAGAGACTTACGGGGGCAAACTGGTGGAGAACATAGTCCAGGCAATCTCCCGGGATCTTCTCGCCGAAGCAATGTACAGACTAAGCATTATGAAAGACTTCGAAATAGTAATGCACGTCCATGATGAAGCCATTGCAGAGGTAGACGAAGACCGAGCCGGGGATTGTCTGGAGACTATGTGTAGAGTTATGGGGGAGGATCTTCCTTGGCTGAACTGCTTGCCAATGGGATTGCCTCTCAAAGCAGACGGATACGTTACTAAATTTTATAAAAAAGACTAATGATGTATGACGGGGAACTCGATATTGCAATTGGACTGAGTGCAAGATCAAAAGTATGGAGCAACAAGAAACTGAAATGGTCTGAATTGGTCAGTCGACTCGGGGAGGAGAACAAAACCACTGAAACATTCAAGGAGTTTGTTTCTGCAAGCAAGGAGGATCAGCTTAAAATAAAGGACGTAGGCGGATACGTCGGGGGCTACCTGAGAGGAGGCAAAAGAAGTCCGGCCAATGTGGTCCACAGACAACTGATGACCCTCGACTTGGACTTTGCCCACAAAGACCTCTGGGACGACTTCACTCTCCAGTTTGACAATGCAGCTGTTCTGCACGGGACTCACAAACACTCAGATGCGTCTCCTCGGTACCGACTAATAATGCCACTGAGCAGAGAGGTCACGGCTGATGAGTATGTGGCCATAAGCCGAAAAATTGCCGGGATAATCGGGATAGACCTTTTCGACAATTCAACCTTCGAGACCAACCGACTCATGTTCTGGCCTTCTACGCCGAAGGACATGGACTACTATTTTAAGGTCCAAGACGGTCCATGGATTGATGCTGACGAGGTCCTCAACTCCTATGCCGACTGGAAAGATTCGTCACTTTGGCCCACAGCTTCGTCCCGTTTCGAAGCTGTCGACAGAGCCGTTAAGAAGCAGGAGGACCCAACCATAAAGAGGGGGCTCATAGGAGCGTTCTGTAGGACGTACTCCATACCCGAAGCAATAGAGACTTTTCTCTCTGACACCTATGTCCCATCAGCATTGGAGGGCCGATACACTTACACAAAAGGAAGTGCTTCGGCTGGTCTTATCGTGTATGAGGACAAGTTCGCTTATTCCCATCATGGAACTGACCCGTGTGGGGGTAAACTTTGCAATGCGTTTGACTTGGTCCGCATACACAAATTCGGCCACCTTGACGACAAGGTCAAGGATCCCTCGTCGAAGTTGCCAAGTGTGTCAGCAATGGAGGAGTTCGTACGCAATGACCCAGACACTAAGACAACCATTGCCAACGACCACATCAACAGTGCCAAGTACGAGTTTGCCGATCCAGAGCATGATCGGGCTCAGGAAGAAGTAGTCGAAAAGGAGGTTGACCCGGAGGCTGAGAGCGTCGAGTGGATGAAGGAGCTGGAGGTTGACACCCGAGGAGCATACCTCTCGTCGGATGCCAACCTCAACCTCATATTTGCAAACGACCCCAGACTCAAAAGACTGTTCAGACAGAACGACTTTGACGGTAAGAGGTACGTCTTCGGGAATCTCCCGTGGCGTCGGGTTGTTAAGCCGGAGCCGGTCAAGAACGTAGACTACTCCGGGGTCCGGAACTATTTGGGTTGCGTATATGGAATAACGTCCTCGCTAAAGATCGACGATGCCATGGCTCTGGAATTTGAACGCAACCACTTCCACCCGATTCTGGACTACCTCAATGACCTCAAATGGGACGGGATCCAACGGGTAGACAAACTCCTGATTGACTACATGGGGGCTGACGACAACATCTACTCTCGCGAAGCCATCCGCAAGATGCTGGTTGGAGCAGTTGCCCGAGTTATGAATCCTGGGGTCAAATTCGACCTTGTGCTTATGCTCGTAGGACCTCAAGGATCCGGCAAAAGTACGTTCATCAAAAAATTGGGAAAATCCTGGTTTAGCGATACATTCCTGACAGTCCAAGGGAAGGAGGCTCTCGAGCAGATCCAGGGGGCATGGCTTATTGAAATAGCTGAGCTCTCAGGTCTCCGCAAAGCGGAGGTTGAGTCAGTGAAGCATTTCATATCTAAGTCCGAAGACTCATTCCGACCAGCGTATGCCAGAACTTCTGAGATATACCCCCGGCAATGCGTCTTTTTCGGCACCACCAACGACAGCGAATTCCTGAGAGACCCCACTGGCAACAGACGCTTCATGCCAGTGGACGTGGTCCCCAACAATGCCAAAAAAGACGTGTTCATGGAACTGGACGACGAGATAGACCAGATATGGGCTGAGGCAGTTGTCCTGTACAAATCCAAGGAAAAACTCTACTTGAGCCACGAAGCCGAGAAAATAGCCAAAAACGAGCAAAGCTCGCACAGCGAGTCGGATGAACGGAAAGGCATCATTGAGGCGTACTTGGAACGTCAACTCCCGGACAACTGGGACTCAATGGATCTCTACCAGAGAAGAGACTTCCTGGTCGATGAGTTAAACCCCAAAGGCACCACCCCCCGAGACTACGTGTGTGTTGCTGAGATATGGTGCGAATGTCTCGGGCGGAACAGAGAGGACATGGACCGGTATAGGACCCGAGAAATAAATGACTTGTTGAAGAGCATGCCAGAATGGGAGCCGTGCAAGGCTAGTAAAAGATTCCCCATCTATGGAAAGCAAAAATACTACGTGCGAAAACTCGATTGAGAAACGACTCGTCACTGAGGTGGAGAGAGTTGGTGGCTGGTGTTTGAAACTCCCCGCAATTCACAATGCTGGCCTCCCCGACCGGCTCTGTCTGTTCCCCGGTGGCGAAGTCGTTTTCGTTGAGCTGAAAGCATTCGGCAAAAAGCCCCGAAAAATACAGACATTAATGCACCAGAAACTGAAAGCAATGGGCTTTCGAGTAGAGGTAATAGACACGACCATGGGTTGTAAAATGTTAGCATTGGAATATGACCGAAAATGATCTCCATCAATACCAGCTACAAGCTGTTGAACACATAATAAGCCACACGCACTGTGCTCTGTTCCTGGATATGGGATTGGGCAAAACAGTGTCTACTCTGACTGCCATCAACGAGCTCATGTTTAAAGAGATCGAGGTCCGACGGGTATTAGTCATAGCTCCCAAAAGAGTAGCCGAATCAGTCTGGACACAGGAGGTCGAGAAATGGGACCATTTGAAGCACATTAAAGTGTCTCGCATCATTGGAACAGAACGTCAACGTCGTGAGGCTCTCGCCAAGAAGGCAGACGTATACACCATCGGAAGAGACAACGTGGCTTGGCTATGTGGACTCTACGGGGGGTCCTGTCTACCATTCGACATGGTGGTCATAGACGAACTCAGCAGCTTCAAAAACCCAAAGTCTATCCGGTTCAAAGCTCTCAAGCACGTCCAAGCTTCACTCTCCAGGGTAGTAGGTTTGACTGGTACCCCGGCACCCAACGGTCTTATGGACCTTTGGGCCCAAATGTACCTCCTGGACCGGGGAGAGCGCTTGGGAAAATACATATCCCACTATCGTGACAACTACTTTAAGCCAGGACGTAGAAACGGGCATATTGTATATTCGTACGACATATCCAAAGAGAATCAGGAGCGCATATATTCAAAGATAGGGGACATCTGCATGAGCATGAAAGCTAAGGACTACCTCGATCTCCCCGAGCGCATCGACAACATAGTGGAAATCCAGATGCCCCCGGAAATCCAAAAAGCTTATGACTCCTTCGAGGAGGAACAAGTTCTCAGCATGATTGATCAGCTCGGGGACGCCGTAGAGATACCAGCTGTCAATGCAGCAGCTTTGTCCACGAAGCTCCTCCAGTTTGCCAATGGAGCAGTGTACGATGAACAGAGAGTGGCCCATGAGGTGCACACGTTGAAGATCGAAGCCACGAAGGAACTCATTGAGGACGCCGGGGGACAGTCAGTCCTCATAGGTTGGACCTTCCAGCATGACAGAGACCGGCTCATGAAGGCTCTCGCCAAGTATAAGCCCCGGGAACTCAAAACGGAGAAGGACATCGTTGACTGGAATGCTGGCAGAATTCAGGTTCTTTTGATGCACCCGGCTTCCGGGGGTCACGGGCTCAACCTCCAAGCCGGAGGACACCGCATCATCTGGTTTGGGCAGACCTATTCTCTCGAGCTGGAGCAACAATTCAATGCTCGGCTTGACCGACAAGGACAGAAGGAGGTCGTGATAGTCAATAAACTGGTATGCTCGAAGACAGTGGACCAGGACGTCATAAGAGCCCAGAAAGCGAAGACCCGGGGGCAGGATGCTCTCATGGAAGCTGTAAAAGCGAGGGTCGAAAAGTATCTGAAAAAATATCGTAAAACATCGTAGTATTTGTCGCAGAAGTATTATATTTGTGATACAAACAAAACGATAACACTATGAACTACGAGAACAAACATCGAATCGAAAGTCTGGCAAAAGCCGCTTGTCCCAACAACAAAAAAGTCTCGGTCATATTCCGAAGCAAAGAGAACAAGTTATCCGACCGGCCCAACGCTTTCATAGTAACTGTCGGGAAGAAGGGCTACACCTCAGTTAGACAGTCGAACTATTGGGCAGTAGACACAGTCAACTCCTGCAAAGACTACTCCGACCAGGAGCTCGCCCAGATATTGAACACGATGACCAAAGACCTCGGGTCCCTCCAATTCTTCGGCTATCAGGATGCTAAATTCGTAAATTACAAAGGTGAAGAAGTAGAGGTTTAGCCTCTACTTCTTCACCTTTGTAATTTACGAATATTTGTACTACAAACAAAAGGACAATGAAACGACATTACTGCGAATTAATGGACGAGGATTACAACAGCTACGAAGCAGCTATCCCCGACGGAAGAATCAAAGCCAGAGCCATTGCTCAAGCAAAGCGAGCAATGAGGGACTTGGGGATCCGAAGGGCTCTACTGGCAGTCAATAGCATGATGACCTCCAACATATTGGACATAATCACAGTCGAATTGGATTGAAATAATTCCAATTTTTCTGGTGAAAATTTTTTTTAAGTGGACATTTTTTCTTACTTTTACCCTACACTTAACAACTAAACACTATGGAAAAGTTTATCGAAAAGTACAAGAGCTACAGCTCGAAAGTTCTTCAAAAGTTGGCCAAGGTCAAGACCGGTGACGAGCTTGACGCCATCGAATCCATCCTCGCATCGAGAGGAGCATCTCAGGAACATCCGGCAGAGGGGGGCGCTGTCTACAACGCCACAGAAACGGAAGAGTACAAAGCAGAGAACGGCATCAAGGAGAACGACGAGGTCGCCGAGGAGAAGTCGAAGAAGGCTCGCAAGGCAAAGACTCCGAAGGAGCCCAAGGAACCCCGCCCGCTGAAAAAGGAGGTATCGGCAGAGGAGGCAAAGGCTAACCTCGAGAATGCCAAAACCAACATTGGTCGCTTCTGCAAGTTCATCTGCACGAAGACCAAGGAGCAGACCGACGGCATCATCATCGGAGTTCGTCTCGATCCCCGCAACAACTTCATCCAGTACCGAATCAAGACCAACGACGGTTACGTCTGGGGCAAGGGCATCGACTCGAAGGACCTGGAGCTCGGCGAGATGGCACCGGTTTCCGAAGAGACCGAGAAGCCGAAGCGTGGCCGGAAGAAGGCAGCTCCCGAAGCAGCTCCCGAAGCAGAACAGAACGAGCCGGAGAACGCACCGGCTGAGGAGTAAGTCAGAACTCCTCGCCAAGTGGAGCCGTCACTCCACTTGGCACCCCGGAGTGGTACAGGAGGGTTCGAGTCCCTCCCCGGGGTCAAACCTTATAAAACAACAAAGCTATGAAAAAATTCATTGAGTTCCTCGAAAGAAACAACGCATGGGAAAATTTCGAAAGAAACTTCATCGAGCAAGGAACAGACGTAAAAAACTACAAGAGGAATTGCAAAGTACTCGAAGACTCAGAAATAAGCTGCGCATTCACATGGGACAAAACAAAGGAGGGATACAAGTACTGGAGGAATCTGAACGATTTATGGAGAGAAAAAAACAGAACACTTAAAGAACAACTATTGAGCGATGACTAACAGAGAAAAAACAATTAAAGAAATTAGGCAGGTGTGGCTGGACACGACCCCCTGAAAGGAGGAATTAATTAGAGAAGAATTATGAGTAACATACTTAAACACGCTGACCAAATCATCAATGAGCGGTCGGAGGAGAAGGAGAGACAATACGGGCCATTCATGGAATGCAACCAGAAGGCCGCAGAGATCGCCTCGGTCATTACCGGTAAGCCTCTGACCGCTCTTGACGTGTCTTGGGTCCAAGTGGCAGTGAAAATGGCACGTGAATCCAATGCACACAAGGAGGACAACCTCCTTGACATGGTAGCTACAATCGGGGCCATCAACAACGAACTCGAAGAACCCAAGCCGTTAAAAGCTCCGGGAGTAGTACCTACGTACTTCTCAACCATTTCGGAGGCTGTGGACTTCATCCGGATCAGTCCCATCGAGGTGCATGAGATCAAACATGTTCTCACAGAAGAGGGGCGCAGAATAGCTGTATACTACTCCCACAAAAACGATCCGGAATAGTACAATCCATTCCCAAACATCAAGCCATGAACACACAAGACTTTAAGCCATTCATTAAGAGCTGGGAAGAGATTTATGCCCTCCAGGGGGAGCTCCAGCTCATGTACAGGCCGTACTTCAAGGAGCGCATCGCGAACTTTGACATCAACACTTTGGAGGATCAGGAGCTTTTTAAAAAACTCTGTTGGCAGATTGTCGAGGAGCTCACAGAAGCGATGGAGGCCAAGGACAAAAACGAGAAGGACCACGTGCTGGAGGAGCTGATTGATGCCTTCAATTTTATGCTCGAGCTTTACCAGCTGTACGGTATGGCCCCAGACTTTGCTTGGGGTCACACATACGGGTTCCGGAAGGATATTGCCGACGAGAATTTCGAGGAGAACATACTGGAGCTGATCAAGACAATAGGTTTGGCTGCCAACTGCCTCAAGAACCGGGAGTGGAGACAATCTCAGTACATGGTTGACTTGGTGGTCTTCGAGGAGAGACTTTGGAACATCTGGGCAATGTTCGCTATGCTCTTCGGGAGCATAGGTGTCACGGAAGACAAAGTCCGGGAGCTCTGGTCGTTGAAGTATCAAGTAAATCTGTTTCGCATTAAATCCAAATACTGATATGGGTAGAATATTTAAAGACTGTTTCGAAATGATCCGGGAGATGGATCGGGAGCTCAAGGTTTCCGGCATCACGGTCCCGGTCAACCATTACCAAAACCAGGAACTCAGCGGGGACGACCGGCTCACCAAGGAACTCATCGGAGTGAGCTTCGTCATCTCGAAGCCGTATCTCGGCAAACGTGAGATGCTCGACTTCATGTTCAAAGACGAGGCCGAGCTCATCGAGAAGTATTGCCGAGCAGAGCTCTCCGACCGGCTTGACCGAAACGGGGTCAATCCGGGTAAGAGCTGGGAGATCCGCCGGGACTTGTGGCAGAAGTTGGTGAGCAAGACTCGTCAGGAGGGTCGCTTCGACTACACCTACTCGGAGCGTCTGCACATCTTCCACAAGGGACCCGAGATCCACCAGTTGGACAATGTCATCACGACTCTCCGGGACGACCCGCACTCCAGACGAGCAATGGTCATGATCTTCGAGCCGGAGGACACCCGGGCAACAGCCGGGGCTCTTACCCGAGTACCTTGCTCCGTCAGCTACCAGTTCCTCATCCGAAACAATCGACTCCACGTGATATATTATATCCGGAGCAATGACTTCTTCAAGCACTTCGCAATTGACATCTGGTTGACGGAGGCCATGATGGACTACGTGTTCAACATCCTCGCAGCCACCTATCCCTCTCTCAAGAAGGGATCTCTGCATTACTTCGCTGGGTCCCTCCATGCATACAACGAAGATCTTTCCAAATGGGTAATCTACTAAATTATGACTATCGACGAAGCAAGAGCTAAAGCTCATCAGCAATATGACGATTGCATGTTCTGTCCGGGATGCTCGAAGCTCCTGACTGGGCTCCACATGGGGAGTCGGTGCTACACCAACTGGATCGAAAGAAAGGCACAACAGATCCTCGAAAATTCGAAGAAAAGTCATGACAAAGTGAGGAGCCTATCATCATCGGGCTGGCAATAGCAGTAATAATCGGAATAGGGATCGTTTGTCTCATGGACGCTCTCAGAAACAAACTAAAGTGATATGTGCGGAATAAGTATAACAAGAAGGATTAACGCCATTGACAAGATACAGCATAGGGGCATCGAGTCCGTCCAGATTGCCGAAGGGGGATGGTTCCTCGGGCATGTTCGTTTGCCCATTCAGACTGAGCCAGGTGACCGGATGGCTCAGCCCATAGAGTTAGCCGGAAACAACGGGTGGCTTCTTTACGTGGGGGAAATCTACAACTATCCTACGAGGTATTCCAGCGACGTCGAGTACCTTCGGGATTTGTTTGGGGTCAACTGTCTCGAAGACATCATCTATGAAGCCAACAACTGGGATGGCATGTGGGCAATATGCTGGTACAGGAAGGGTCAAATTATTGCTTTCACCGACCCTCTCGGAAAGAAGCAACTCTACTACAACCAATTCGGGGAAATCTGTTCAGAGATAACCCCGTTGGTGTCGGACTTCCGAGACTTCGACCGGTATTACCAGTCGGAAGTGTTCAAATGGGGGTACAACTGGGATGACAGAACTCCGTGGAACACCGTTAAGCGTATTATGCCGAATACTGTCTATTCCTTCGATGACATGAAGGTGAAGCCCACCATTATCCGGAGGGACTACTACAGATGGGGGATAGAGAAACGGAGTCATTTAGCCAAATCCAAGTTCGCCGAAGTCCTCCGGGGCTTGGTCGAGAGGTCCGTAAAACGCCGGGCAATGTATTCTAAAGTCCCGGTCGGAGCTTTGGTTTCTGGAGGACTGGATTCATCCATAGTTGCCTCTATTCTTCATCGAATGGGCCTGGGGGTTAATCTCTATATGGTGGAAAATAATGAATCAAAATTTGGCATGCTATTGTCCGAATTTTTAGGGGTTTCTATCACCTCTCTTGGCCCTATCCCCGATGATGATTGCCTGGAGAGGTGTCTCCGCTACAACGAAACCCCCATCGACTTGGGCTCCATGATCCCCCAGTTCCGACTCATGGAGAAGGTCAAGGAGAAGGTCATCCTGACCGGGGATGGAGCTGACGAACTCTTCGGAGGCTATCGCCGAGTTGATGATTATGACTCCCAGCTCTCAGACGTGTTCCAAGAGCTTCCGTTCTACCACATGCCTCGGCTTGACCGGGCTTCCATGAGGAGCACAGTTGAACTCCGGTCACCATTCCTGGGACATGACGTTGTCAGGTTCGCTCTCCGTTTGCCCCGGGAGGACAGAACTCACAAGCGCATTCTCAAAGATGCTTTCAGCGACGTACTGCCTCAGGAGATTCTCGACCGACCCAAAGAGCCTCTCAAGTGTCGGAGCATCCGACAGGATCCGATGGCGTACCGCAAGAAGTGTCACGAAATATTCTACAACTTATGGCAATAGCTATCGGATATTACAGGGTATGGTTTAAAGAAGATGACTCCAATACGGAGGCTCAGTGGTTCAAAATGACGCTCCGGAAGGGATCTGTTAGACCTTCCATCCGTTCTATAGATCGGGAAGAGGCTCTGTGGTGGATCAAGTCCCGAAAAATGAAAGACGTCACCCCAGGCAATCCCACTGGCAAGATATTCGAATCGGATGGTCAACCGTTCAAGAAGGCATTCCAGGAGCTGCCTCTTCACACTCGGTATAATTTCATAGAAGGAGCATCACTCTCATCAGGCACAACACACCGAGCTCGTCTCGAAAAATATTTTAAAAAATGAAAATCGTAAAAGTAAGAAATGTCAAGACCCCGACCAGAGGAACGGGTCTGTCCGCCGGGCTGGACTTCTACATCCCGGAAGACTTCGAAGCCAAACAGATCTGGCCGGGCGAAAGCATCAACATCCCATCCGGGATCAAAGCTCAAATACCCCGGGGGTGTGCCCTCATCATGTTCAACAAGAGCGGTATTGCCACCAAGCACCAGCTCCAGGTCGGAGCCTGCGTGGTTGACGAAGACTATCAAGGAGAGATCCATCTGCATGTCATGAACGTCGGCAAGGAAGTCGTCATCCTCAAGCCGGGGATGAAGCTGGTTCAGGGTTTGGTGATGCCTGTCTTCTATACCGGGGTGGAAGTTCTCGAGTCGGAGGCCGAGCTTTTCCCGCAATCGACTGAAAGAGGACAGGGGGGCTTCGGATCCACGGGTGAATAGGACCCCCGGCCCCAAAAGTTGGTCAAACCATTGTTCCATTGTTCCGGTCCCCCCGGCCCCAAAAGTTGATAAAACCATTGTTCCATTGTTCCAAAATCACGGGGACCCCGGCCCCAAAAGTTGATAAAACCATGGTTTTGGTAAAAATCTCGACAGTCCCCCCCCGGAAAAGTTGGGGAAACCATTGTTCCATTGTTCCGGTCCCCCCGGGGGAAAATGATCAAACCATTAATAATCAATCATTTAGGGCCGGAACAATGTGGAACAATGTGGAACAATGATTGTTCCGGCCCTAAATGATTGATATTCAATTGGTTAACCCCCCCCGGAACAATTGGAACAATAATATAGGAGAAAAACCTGAATAGGAAATATGAAGGAAATAATGACCAATTTAGGAAATGAGAAATCACCAAATAGAGTGCACAGAACCATTGTTCCAATTGTTCCGGTCCCCCCAATGAAAAGCACCCAAACCATTGAACATCAATCACTTAGGGTCCGGAACAATAAAAATTTTATTGTTCCACCCACTGTTTATTATGGAAAAAACTGAGAAATTGGGGCTACCCCCAACAGGAAAAATTGGAGTGTTCCGGCGATGGCTTGGAATCTACTCAAAAGAGGAGCGGGAGGTCCTGGACTACGCCCGCAAATTGAAAAAGACCACCATGCAAATAGCACGTGGACAGCAGAGTCTGCTGTCCCGTCCGTACTGGATGCGGCATGAGAACTGGGTTGAGGTCCGCAAATTACAAACCAAATTAGAAAGGAGGCGTAGAAAATGATTGCAATTTATCTGTTAGCCACTATCGGCCTGTTCGCGATTTTCGGCGGGATCCGCCAATGGTGGATCAGTCCCAAACGGAAATTGACCCGATCCATCAAGCAGATGGAGAGAGCGGAAAGTCGGATTCGGAAGTTCAAAAAGAAGTCGTAGGCGAGTAGAGTCAGTAGAACTGACAGAGTCAGTAGAACTGACAGAGTCAGTAGAACTGACA
>OODO01001306.1_pt1 | contig 17353 bp, 14 predicted proteins | sample 1671261 | NCBI WGS metagenome assembly OODO01 (sample SAMN06348138, study PRJEB24527) | human gut metagenome | biome: human gut; feature: ankylosing spondylitis patient; material: feces | host: Homo sapiens | place: China | collected 2015-10 | reverse complement strand
TAGTGCTAGACAAAAACTTATAGATATTTTACATAATTATGGTGCTATTCATCAGTGCAAAATTATGTTAGTATTTGATGGTTATAGAGTAGCTGGTAATTTAGAAAATAAATATGAATACAATAAAAATTTAACAGTAGTATTTACTAAAAGTGGAGAAACTGCAGATGCTTATATTGAAAGAGAAATACATAATATCGGAAGAAGATTTGAAGTATCAGTAGTTACATCTGATTCTTTGGAGCAGCAAACAATTTTCCAAAGAGGTGCAACTAGAATTTCAAGTATAGAATTCTATAATATGGTATTTGATACATCAGAAGATATAAGACGAGCAACTAAGAAAGTATATACTTCACATAAGAGTACTGTTCAAGATAATATTGATGATGATGTTTTAAAAAAATTAGAGGCTATGAGGCGTGGGTAAATATAAAGGCGCTTTTGGGAATGGAGGGGGATTTGTGGATAACAAAGATTATTCGAAAGAGATAGCAAGTGAATTTGAAGGAATGACAGAAGAAGAAATTGTGGTTGAAGCAAAAAATGGAAATAGTAGAGCTCAAGAATATGTTATTTCTAAGTATGAAAGCTTTGTTAAGGTAAAATCTAAATCATATTTCCTGATTGGAGCTGACAAAGAAGATATTTATCAAGAGGGAATGATTGGTTTATATAAAGCAATAAGAGATTTTAACTATGAAAAATCAACTACATTTAGAGGGTTTGCTGAATTGTGTATAACTAGGCAGATAATTACTGCAATAAAAACAGCAACAAGGCAAAAACATATTCCATTAAATACATATGTATCTCTTAATAAACCTGTATCAGAAGATGATTCAGAAAGAACACTTTTGGATATACTATCAAGTATGAAGATAAGTGATCCAGAAGAACTTATTATTGGAAAAGAAGAAAAAAAGTACATTGAGGAAGCAATTTCAAAAGTACTTTCAGATTTGGAAATGGAAGTGTTACAATCTTATCTTGATGGTAAGTCTTATCAAGAAATTGCATGTGATTTAGATAGGCATGCAAAGTCTATAGATAATGCACTTCAGAGAGTGAAAAGAAAGCTTGAAAAGTGCCTTTCCGACACTAAATAATAATAGTAAATTAATATTGACAAAAAAAACAAATGATAGTAAACTTTATAATTGGTATATTAAAGTGAATAGCACTTTAATGCTCATGTAGCTCAGTTGGCAGAGTGTCGCCTTGGTAAGGCGGAGGTCGTCGGTTCAATCCCGATCATGAGCTCCATGGAGAATATAAATTAGTATGCAAACGCTAGGCAAAGTTTATTTAAAAATAAGGAGGAATTTCAAATGGCAAAGCAAAAGTTCGAAAGAAGTAAACCACACGTAAATATCGGAACAATCGGTCACGTAGACCACGGTAAGACTACATTAACAGCTGCTATCACAACAGTATTAGCAAACAGAGGATTCGCAGAAGCGTTCAACTATGCTGATATCGATAGAGCTCCAGAAGAAAAAGAAAGAGGAATCACAATCAACACTGCACACGTTGAGTACGAAACAGAAAACAGACACTACGCTCACGTTGACTGTCCAGGACACGCTGACTATGTTAAGAACATGATCACTGGTGCTGCACAAATGGACGGAGCAATCTTAGTTTGTTCAGCTGCAGATGGTCCAATGCCTCAAACAAGAGAGCACATCTTACTTGCATCAAGAGTAGGTGTTGACTATATCGTAGTATTCTTAAACAAAGCAGATATGGTTGATGATGAAGAATTATTAGAATTAGTTGAAATGGAAGTTAGAGAATTATTATCTGAATACAACTTCCCAGGAGATGACATTCCAGTAATCAAGGGATCAGCTTTAAGAGCATTAGAAAACCCAACAGATCCAGAAGCAACAGCTTGCATCATGGAATTAATGGATGCAGTAGATAGCTACATCCCAACACCAGAAAGAGCAACAGATAAGCCATTCTTAATGCCAGTAGAAGACGTATTTACAATCACTGGTAGAGGAACAGTTGCAACAGGAAGAGTTGAAAGAGGAATACTTCACGTAGGTGACGAAGTAGAAGTAATCGGATTAACTGAAGAAAGAAGAAAGACTGTTGTTACAGGAATCGAAATGTTCAGAAAGTTATTAGATGAAGCACAAGCTGGAGATAACATCGGAGCATTATTAAGAGGTGTTCAAAGAACAGACATCGAAAGAGGTCAAGTTTTAGCAAAAGTTGGATCAGTTAACCCACACAGCAAGTTCGTAGGTCAAGTATACGTACTTAAGAAAGATGAAGGTGGTAGACATACTCCATTCTTCGATGGATACAGACCACAATTCTACTTCAGAACAACAGACGTTACAGGATCAATCAAATTACCAGAAGGAATGGAAATGGTTATGCCTGGAGACCACATCGATATGAACGTTGAGTTAATCACTCAAGTAGCTATGGATGAAGGTTTAAGATTCGCTATCAGAGAAGGTGGAAGAACTGTAGGTTCAGGAGTTGTTACTTCTATAATAGAATAGTAGATTAATTACTTCATATATAAAGGGCTGGGTTAGTTTACCTAGTCCTTTACCAAGCTAATATTATTGACATAATATCGCTTTTATGATAGAGTGTTTAAGTAATTAACGAATTAGGTAACACAATATCATATATACTTATATAATTATTTGGATAAACTGGAGGTGCAGACTGTGAGAGTAAAAGTAACATTAGCATGCACAGAGTGTAAGCAAAGAAATTACAACACAATGAAAAATAAGAAAAACAACCCAGACAGAATGGAAATGAATAAATATTGCAGATTCTGTAAAAAACACACACAACACAAAGAAACTAAATAGTTCGCTTTAGAGTAATGACACGTACTCGCAATAGTTAAGGATGTGAAGTAATGGCTATTAAAGAAAATGTAAATATTAATACTAAAACTTCTGAAAAAAGAGGGCTTTCTAAGTTTTTTAGAGAACTTAAGGCAGAGGTTAAAAGAATAACTTGGCCTTCTAAAGATGACACAAAAAAAGCGTTAATTGCAGTAGGCGTAGTCGTACTAATATATATAATATTAGTTGGCGGGTTAGATTATATTTTTACAAACCTCTTTAAATTGATTTTTAAACTATAATAAAGGAGGTTTAGGTGAGTTTCTCATCTATAGTAAATATGAGTGAAAGAGCTAGATGGTATGTAGTACACACATATTCAGGTTACGAAAATAAGGTTAAAGCAAATATTGAAAAGACCGTAGAAAATAGAAATCTTGAAAATCTACTTCTTGATATACAAGTTCCTATGGAAGAAGTTATCGAAGAAAGAGATGGTAAACAAAAGGTTTCTTTAAAGAAAAAGTTCCCAGGATATGTGTTAATAAAAATGCTTATGACTGATGAGTCATGGTATGTGGTTAGAAATACTAGAGGTGTAACAGGATTTGTTGGCCCAGGTTCTAAACCAGTACCTCTTACTGATGAAGAAGTTGAATCAATGGGTGTTGTAGAAATGCCTATAGATATAGACTTAGAAGTAGGAGAAAGTGTAAGAGTTATCTCAGGACCGCTAAGAGAATTCGTAGCGATAATTCAAGAGATAAGTGTTGAAAAACACAAGATAAAAGCTTTAATAGATATGTTCGGCAGAGAAACGTTAGCTGAACTAGATTTTAACCAAGTTGAGAAATTAGTTTAGTATTAAAAATATAAAACTAATGTTTTTAATTAAGTGGGAGGACAAAAAGTCCGTATTACCACAGTATAGGAGGAATAGTAAATGGCTAAGAAAGTAACAGGAATGATTAAATTACAACTTCCTGCAGGTAAGGCAACACCAGCACCACCAGTAGGTCCAGCATTAGGACAACACGGTGTAAACATTATGGGATTCTGTAAGGAGTTTAACGCAAAGACTGCTAATCAAGCTGGATTAATAATACCAGTTGTTATAACAGTATACCAAGATAGATCTTTTAGTTTTATCTTAAAGACTCCTCCAGCTGCAGTTCTAATTAAGAAAGAATTAGGATTAGAAAGCGGTTCAGGAGTTCCTAACAGAACAAAAGTTGGAACATTAACAAAGGATCAAGTTAGAAAGATCGCTGAATTAAAAATGCCAGACTTAAATGCTGCTACAATCGAAACTGCAATGAGCATGATCGAAGGTACTGCTAGAAGTATGGGTGTTACAATCGCAGAGTAATTCTGATTTTTTATTAAGTGGGAGGTAAAAACCGCTAAAACCACGAAGGAGGCATAACAATGGGAAAGAAATATATTGAAAGTTCAAAATTAGTTGATAAGAACGTTTTATATACACCAGCTGAAGCTTTAGATTTAGCTGTAAAAACTGCAAAAGCTAAATTCGATGAAACTATCGAATTACACGTTAGATTAGGGGTAGACCCAAGACACGCTGACCAACAAGTTAGAGGAGCTGTTGTTCTTCCAAACGGAACTGGTAAAAGCGTTAAAGTATTAGTATTTGCTAAAGGTGCAAAAGCTACAGAAGCACAAGAAGCTGGAGCAGATTTCGTTGGAGCTGAAGAATTAGTTCAAAAGATCCAAGGTGAAAACTGGTTTGACTACGATGTAGTAGTTGCTACTCCAGATATGATGGGTGTAGTTGGTAGATTAGGTAGAGTATTAGGACCTAAGGGATTAATGCCAAACCCAAAATCAGGAACAGTAACATTTGATGTAGCTAAAGCTATAGCTGATATCAAAGCAGGTAAGGTTGAATATAGAGTTGATAAAACTGCTATCGTTCACTGCCCAATCGGAAAGAAATCATTTGGTGTTGAAAAGTTACAAGAAAACTTCCACGCTTTAATGGATGCATTAGTTAAGGCTAAACCAGCTGCTGCTAAGGGACAATACGTTAAATCTGTATCAGTTTCAAGCACAATGGGACCTGGAGCTAAGATTAATCCAACAAAAGTTTTAGATTAATATTGACATAGTGAAATTAACATAGTATAATAAATTTCGTTGTGAAAAAAGAGAATACTGTTTCCGTAGACAGTAGGTGCCGTAAGGTTTAAAGTAATCGCCTGCCTAGGATAACTAGATAAGTGATTATTTATTTGGTCTTCCTGTGTCTATGGGAAGACCTTTCTTAATATATATTACAGTTAATAACTGTGAGGAGGTGGACACACAGTGATAAAGAAGAACAGACAAATCAAAGAAGCTAAAGTAGCTGAGATTAAAGAAAAGTTAGAAAAAGCTCAAGGTGTAGCATTAGCTAGTTACCAAGGTTTAACAGTTGAAGAAGATACAATGTTAAGAAAGAGCTTAAGAGAAGCTGGTGTTGAATATAAAGTTTACAAAAACACATTAGTAACATTAGCTGCTAACGAATTAGGTTTAGGTGATTTAGTTCAATACTTAGAAGGACCAGTTTCAATAGCTTTCGGTTACGAAGATGCTACTGCTCCTGCAAGAGTATTAAATGATTTTGCTAAAGATCATAAGAAGTTAGAATTAAAAGCAGGTGTTGTTGACGGTATTGTTTATGACAAGGCTGGAGTTGAAAAACTTGCAACAATCCCATCAAAAGAAGTTCTTATTGCAAAACTTCTTGGAAGCTTCAAAGCTCCATTATCAAACCTTGCATACTTATTAAATGCAATTAAAGAAAAAAAAGAATCAGAGTCAGCTGAATAATAAACTGATAAAAATTTTGGAGGTGCAATTAAAATGACAAGAGAAGAAATCATTCAAGCTATAAAAGAAATGACTGTTTTAGAATTAAACGAATTAGTAACTGCTTGCGAAGAGGAGTTTGGTGTTAGCGCTGCTGCTCCAGTTGCTGTTGCTGGTGGAGCTGTTGCAGGTGCTGCAGCTGAAGAAAAGACTGAGTTTGACGTAGTATTATCAAATGCTGGTGCAAACAAGATCAAAGTTATCAAAGTTGTTAGAGAAATAACTGGATTAGGATTAAAGGAAGCTAAAGAAATAGTTGACGGAGCTCCTAAGACATTAAAAGAAGCTGTTTCTAAAGAAGAAGCTGAAGACATGAAAGCTAAATTAGCTGAAGTTGGAGCTGAAGTAGAAGTTAAGTAATTTCTTAACTTAATATAAAAAGGTGCTTTATAGCACCTTTTTTAATGCCCAAATCATGAAAAAATTGAAAATTTAGAATGAGAAATATTTTTTTGAGAATACTATTATATTAATGGAGTGTAAATAATATACAAAAGTGTTGACAAAAAAAATAGGGTATGTTACTATCATAAAATGTACTATTCATTATGGATAATTATATATTCTTGCGAAAATGAGTATAATCAAGTATAAAAATGGTTATACTATAACGTGATGCTCTCCGAAAGTATATGTCCTTAGGGAAATTATGCTTTTGGTTATTTTACTTTAAACAAGGGGTGAAAATTCATGGTACATCCTGTCCAAGTCGGAAAAAGAACTAGAATGAGCTTTGCTAAGGTTAAAGATGTAACCGAAATGCCAAACTTAATCGAGGTACAATTAGATTCTTATGAGTGGTTTTTGAGAGAAGGATTATTAGAAGTTTTTGACGATGTTAATCCTATTTCAAATTTCACAGGAAATCTTGTACTAGAGTTTGTAGATTACAAACTTGATATGGATAATATTAAGTATTCAGTGGAGGAGTGTAAGGAAAGAGATTGTACTTATGCAGCACCATTGAAGGAGATCGGAAGAGCGTCGTGTAGGGAAAGAGTGTATGCAGCACCATTGAAGGTGTCAGTAAGACTGACAAACAATGAAACAGGAGAAATAAAAGAACAAGAAGTGTTTATGGGAGACTTCCCACTAATGACTGAACAAGGTACTTTTATAATTAATGGGGCTGAGAGAGTTATCGTAAGCCAATTAGTTAGATCTCCAGGTGTATACTATAGTAATACTGTTGATAAAAGTGGTAAAAAATTATTTTCATCAACTGTTATTCCTAACAGAGGTGCGTGGTTAGAATACGAAACAGATTCTAATGATGTTATTTATGTTAGAATTGACAAGACAAGAAAACTACCAATTACAATATTAGCTAGAGCTATGGGTTATGGAAGTGACCAAGAGCTTTTAGATTATTTTGGTGAAGAAGAAAGATTCAAAGCGACTATTGAAAAAGACAACACTAAGACTAAAGAGGAAGCTTTACTTGAAATCTATAAGAGATTAAGACCAGGTGAACCACCTACAGTTGATAGTGCGGTTTCATTAATTGACTCTTTATTCTTTGATGCTAAAAGATATGATTTATCAAGAGTAGGTAGATACAAATTTAATAAGAAATTAGCTATTAATCTTAGATTAATTAATCAAATTGCAGCTGCTGATATAATAAATCCTTCAACTGGAGAAATAATGGTTGAACAAGGAGAAAAAATAAGCAGAACAATGGCTTCTAACATTCAAAGTGCAGGAATTAACTCTGTTGACATTTTAGTAGAAGATAAAGTGTTAAGAGTAATAGGTAACCACTTTGTTGATTTAGAAAAAGTTGTATCATTTGATGTAAGTGATTTAAACATAAGAGAAGCTGTCCATTACCCTACTTTAATGGAAATTCTTGACAATTATGATGATGAACAATCTATCAAAGAAGAAATCAAAAAGAACATAACTAGATTAATACCTAAACATATTATAAGAGATGATATATTTGCAACTATAAGTTATGAATTAGGATTAGCTTATGGAGTTGGATATACTGATGATATAGACCATTTAGGTAATAGAAGATTAAGATCTGTTGGTGAGTTATTACAAAACCAATTCAGAATTGGTTTATCAAGAATGGAAAGAGTAGTTAAAGAAAGAATGACTATTCAAGATCAAGAAGCAATTACTCCTCAAATGTTAATAAACATTAGACCAGTAGCTGCTGCGATAAAAGAATTCTTTGGTAGCTCTCAATTATCACAATTCATGGATCAAACTAATCCATTATCAGAATTAACACATAAGAGAAGATTATCTGCTTTAGGACCAGGAGGTCTTTCAAGAGAAAGAGCTGGTTTCGAAGTAAGAGACGTTCACCATTCACATTATGGTAGAATGTGTCCTATAGAAACTCCAGAAGGACCAAATATAGGGTTAATCAACTCATTAGCAACATATGCTAAAGTTAATGAATATGGATTCATTGAAACTCCATATAGAATTGTTGATAAAGAAACTGGAATAGTTACAGATGAAATCAGATACTTTACTGCTGATGAAGAAGATTTATACTTAATTGCACAAGCTAAAGAACCTATAGGTGAAGATGGAAGATTCGTTGACAGTAGAGTTACTGTTAGACATAAGCATGATATTTTACAAGTTAATGCTAAAGACGTAGATTTAATTGACGTTTCACCAAGACAAATAGTTTCAGTTGCTACTGCAATGATACCTTTCCTTGAAAATGACGACGCATCAAGAGCACTTATGGGAGCGAACATGCAACGTCAAGCAGTTCCACTATTAAAGCCTCAAGCTCCAATAGTAGGTACAGGAATTGAATATAGAGCAGCAGCAGATTCAGGAGTATTACCTAAAGCTAAAAACTCAGGTACAGTTGTATATGTTAGTTCATCTGAAATCAGAGTTAAGAGAGATCTTGATGGAGGAATAGACACATACAAATTACTTAAATTCAAGAGAAGTAACCCAGGTACTTGTATAAATCAAAGACCTTTAGTAGATAAGGGTGAAATTGTATTTAAGAACCAAGTATTAGCTGATGGTCCAGCAACTGACCTAGGAGAAATCGCATTAGGAAAGAATATCAGAATGGGATTCATTACTTGGGAAGGTTACAACTATGAGGATGCTATGCTTATCTCTGAAGAATTAGTAAGAGAAGATGTATTTACTTCTATCCATATTGAAGAATATGAATGTGAAGCTAGAGATACTAAGCTAGGACCAGAAGAAATAACAAGAGATATTCCTAATGTTAGTGAAGATGCTCTTAAAGATATAGATGAAAGAGGAATAATCAGAATCGGTGCTGAAGTTAGATCAGGAGATGTACTTGTAGGTAAAGTTACACCTAAGGGAGAAACTGAATTAACAGCTGAGGAAAGATTATTAAGAGCTATATTTGGAGAAAAAGCAAGAGAAGTTAGAGATACTTCATTAAGAGTACCTCATGGTGCTGGCGGTATCGTTGTTGATGTTAAGGTATTTACTAGAGAAAATGGTGACGAACTTGCTCCTGGCGTAAATCAGAATGTAAGAGTATATATTGCTCAAAAGAGAAAAATATCTGTTGGAGATAAGATGGCCGGTCGTCATGGTAACAAAGGGGTTATTTCTAGAGTTTTACCAGAAGAAGATATGCCATTCTTACCAGATGGTAGACCACTACAAATTTGTTTAAATCCACTAGGGGTTCCATCACGTATGAATATCGGTCAGGTATTAGAAGTTCACTTAGGTTGGGCTGCAAGTGCATTAGGATGGCACATTGCAACACCTGTATTTGATGGTGCAACAGAAAAGAATATAGAAGATTGCTTAGAAAAAGCAGGATACAACGCAAACGGAAAGACTGTATTATATGATGGAAGAACTGGAGAACCATTTGATAATGAAGTTACAGTTGGTATAATGTATATCTTAAAGCTTGCTCACTTAGTTGATGATAAGATCCATGCTAGATCTACAGGTCCATACTCACTAGTTACTCAACAACCACTTGGAGGTAAAGCTCAATTTGGTGGTCAAAGATTTGGGGAAATGGAAGTTTGGGCACTAGAAGCATACGGTGCAGCTCATACATTACAAGAAATCTTAACAGTTAAGTCAGATGACGTTGTAGGAAGAGTTAAGACTTATGAAGCTATAGTTAAGGGTGAAAATATCCCTGAACCAGGAGTTCCAGAATCATTCAAGGTTCTTATTAAAGAACTTCAAGCTTTATGCTTAGATGTTAAAGTATTAAACGAAGATAACGAAGAAGTTAAATTAAAAGAATTCTCTGATGATGATTCAGAGGAATTAGAAGTAAATATCGAAGGAACTGAAGAACTTGTTACAGAACAAGTGGCAGGAGACGATAGTTATACAACTAATGATGAAGAAATCGATGAAGATATTGATTATGAATCATTTACTTTAGAAGGTTTTCATGAAGAAGAATTAGAATTAGATGATTTCGTTAATGACGAACACTAAAATTGAAGGGAGGATATACCCTTGTTTGAATTGAACAATTTTGATGCAATACAAATCGGCTTAGCTTCTCCAAGCCAAATTAGAGAATGGTCTAGAGGTGAAGTTAAGAAGCCAGAAACAATTAATTATAGAACTTTAAAACCAGAAAGAGATGGTCTATTCTGTGAAAGAATATTTGGACCTATGAAAGACTGGGAATGTCATTGTGGTAAATATAAGAGAGTTAGATATAAGGGAATTGTTTGTGACAGATGTGGAGTTGAAGTTACAAAAGCTAAAGTAAGAAGAGAAAGAATGGGGCACATTGAGTTAGCTGCCCCAGTATCTCACATTTGGTACTTTAAAGGAATTCCTTCAAGAATGGGATTACTTTTAGATATGTCACCAAGAGCTTTAGAAAAAGTTTTATACTTTGCTTCATATGTGGTTATTGACCCTAAAGAAACTTCACTTTTAAAGAAACAACTTTTAAGTGAAAAAGAATATAGAGAAGCTGTGGATAAGTTTGGTGAAGAAAGCTTCGTAGCTGGAATGGGTGCTGAAGCAGTTCAAGAAATCCTTGGAGAAATAGACTTAGAAACAACTTCTAGAGAATTAAAAGAAGAATTAAAGACTAGTAGTGGTCAAAAGAAAGTTAGAATTATAAGAAGATTAGAAGTTGTAGAATCTTTTAGAAAATCAGGAAATGATCCAAGATGGATGGTTATAAATGTAATTCCTGTAATTCCACCTGATTTAAGACCTATGGTTCAATTAGATGGAGGAAGATTCGCTACATCTGACTTAAATGATTTATATAGAAGAGTAATCAATAGAAATAACAGATTAAAGAAGCTTTTAGATTTAGGAGCTCCAGATATAATTGTTAGAAATGAAAAAAGAATGCTTCAAGAAGCAGTTGATGCTCTAATTGATAATGGTAGAAGAGGAAGACCAGTTACTGGACCAGGTAATAGACCTTTAAAATCATTATCTGATATGTTAAAAGGTAAGCAAGGTAGATTTAGACAAAACTTACTTGGTAAGAGAGTTGACTATTCTGGTAGATCAGTTATCGTTGTTGGACCAGAATTAAAGATGTACCAATGTGGTTTACCAAAAGAAATGGCATTAGAATTATTTAAGCCTTTCGTAATGAAAAAATTAGTTGAAGATGGAGTAGCTCATAACATAAAGAGTGCTAAGAGAATGGTTGAAAGAGTTAACGAACAAGTATGGGATATACTTGAAGAAGTTATCACAGATCATCCAGTTTTACTTAACAGAGCGCCTACTCTACATAGACTAGGAATTCAAGCCTTCCAACCTGTATTAGTTGAAGGTAGAGCAATAAAACTTCACCCATTAGTATGTACAGCGTATAATGCTGACTTCGATGGAGACCAAATGGCGGTTCACGTTCCATTATCAGTTGAAGCTCAAGCAGAAGCTAGATTCTTAATGCTTGCAGCAGGAAACATAATGAAACCTTCAGATGGTAAACCAGTTTGTGTTCCTACACAAGATATGGTTCTAGGTTCATATTACTTAACTATGGATAAAGAAAACGCTAAGGGCGAAGGAATGTATTTTGCAAATGTAGATGAAGCAATAATGGCTTATAATGTAGGCGAAATTGCTGTTCATGCTGCAATTAATGTAAGAATGCATAAAGTAGTAGATGGAGTAGAAAAATCAGGAATAATTAAGACTACTGTAGGTAAGATTATATTCAATGAATCTATTCCTCAAGATTTAGGATATGTAGATAGAACAAATCCAGAAACAGAATTTGATCTTGAAGTTGATTTCTTAATCACTAAGAAAACTTTAGGAAAATTAATAGATAAGTGTTACATTAAACACGGACCTACTAATACATCTATAATGTTAGATAAAATAAAAGCATTAGGATACCATTACTCATCTATCGGAGCTGTAACAGTTGCTGCATCAGATATGATAGTACCTGATGCTAAGTATGAACTACTTAAGGAAGCTGAAGAAACAGTTGAAAAAGTAGAAAAGATGTATAAGAGAGGTTTCATATCTGAAGATGAAAGATATGAAAAAGTTATTGAAAAATGGAGTAAGACAACAGAAGATGTTGCCAATGCATTAATGGATAGCTTGGATAAATTCAACCCAATATTCATGATGGCTGATTCAGGAGCCAGAGGATCTAAGGCTCAGATAAAACAATTAGCTGGTATGAGAGGACTTATGGCCGCTCCATCAGGTAAGATTATCGAATTACCAATCAAGGCTTCATTCAGAGAAGGTCTTGACGTATTAGAATACTTCATATCAACACACGGTGCTAGAAAGGGTAATGCCGATACAGCACTTAAGACTGCCGATTCAGGTTACTTAACAAGAAGACTTGTTGACGTATCACAAGACGTTATCGTAAGAGAAGAAGATTGTGGTACTGATAGAGGATTAATCGTATCTGAAATCAAAGAAGGTAACGAAGTAATCGAAGGATTAGCAGAAAGATTATATGGAAGATATACTGCAGAGGATGTTTATGATCCAGAAAGCGGTGAATTATTATTAGGAAAAGATCAATATATTGAATCTCATATGGCTGATAGAATTACAGCAGCAGGAGTTAAGAAGGTTAAAATAAGATCTGTATTTACTTGTAACTGTAAAGTAGGTGTTTGTGCTAAGTGTTATGGTATGAACATGGCTACAGCTCAAAAGATCAATATAGGAGAAGCTGTTGGTATAATTGCAGCTCAATCAATCGGTGAACCTGGTACTCAGCTTACAATGAGAACATTCCATACTGGTGGGGTTGCTACTGGTGCGGATATCACTCAAGGTCTTCCTAGAGTTGAAGAATTATTTGAAGCTAGAAAACCTAAGGGTCTTGCAATAGTTTCTGAAATTGCAGGTACTGTAAGAGTAGAAGAAACTAAGAAGAAGAAAACTGTGTTTGTAATGGCTGCTGACGGTGAAGAACGTAGCTATGACATTCCATTTGGTTCAAGATTAAGAGTATCTGATAATGATGTTATTGAAGCCGGAGATGAAATTACAGAAGGTTCAGTTAACCCACATGATATTATGAATATTAAAGGTGTTGAAGGAGCTAGAAGATATTTACTTTCAGAAGTTCAAAAGGTTTATAGACTACAAGGGGTTGATATCAACGATAAGCACTTAGAAGTAGTTGTTAGACAAATGACAAGAAAAGTAAAAGTTTCTGATTCAGGAGATACAGATTTATTACCAGGTACTATGATAGATATGTTTGATTTTGAAGAAGAAAATGCTAGAGTAAGAGAGTTTGGTGGAGAAGAAGCTAAGGGAGAAATGGCTTTATTAGGTATAACAAAAGCTGCCCTTGCAACTGATAGTTTCTTATCAGCAGCTTCATTCCAAGAAACAACTAGAGTACTTACAGAAGCAGCAATAAAAGGAAAAATAGATCCATTAATAGGATTGAAAGAAAATGTTATTATAGGTAAGTTAATTCCAGCTGGTACTGGTATGATGAGATATAGATCTGTTAAGCTAGATGTACCAACAGAAGAATTAGAAGAAGATAATATTGATACAATAGAATAATACAATGCAATTTTATTGACATGTGTATGCTTAAATGATAAAATACCAATTGTGTGATTTAAAGCTACACTACAGTATGATTGTCTACATGATTTATGGAGGCATCCTGTATAGCATGCCTCTATGATCTTTAATTAAGGAGGGGGATTCATGTTAGACAGAATTGTAGTAAAAAAGGTTATTGGAATAAAACAGTGTACTAAATTGATTAAAAACAACGAGGGAAAAGTTTTATATGTAGCTAAAGATGCAAATGCTAAGTTGATATCTCCAATAATTCAACTTGCAAAAGAGAAAAACATTGAGATTGTAGAAGTATCTACAATGAAAGAACTTGGGAAGATAGGCGGGATTGATGTTAATTCATCAGCGATATTGACCCTAGAATAATAAATTAGTGTTTATCTTATTTTATATAGATAAATAAATTTCAGGAGGTGAAGAAATGCCAACTATAAGCCAATTAGTAAGAAAAGGTAGAAAGACTGTTGTTAATAAATCAACAGCACCAGCACTAAACGAGTGTCCACAAAGAAGAGGAGTTTGTACAGTTGTTAAAACTACTACTCCAAAGAAGCCTAACTCAGCGTTAAGAAAAATTGCGAGAGTAAGACTTACAAATGGATTCGAAGTAACTGCTTACATCGGTGGTGTAGGTCACAACTTACAAGAGCACAGCGTTGTTCTTATAAGAGGTGGTAGAGTTAAGGACCTTCCTGGTGTTAGATACCATATCGTAAGAGGAGCACTTGACTGTGCTGGAGTAGCTAACAGATTACAAGGAAGATCAAAATACGGTGCTAAGAAGCCAAAAGCAAAATAGTTTTCTAAACTAAGACAGTGCTTATCTTCGGCATTTACATAGACTAGAAATTTTACATAAGTTTATATAGATGTAAGAAGCGAAGCACTTTACGGTAAGTTTACTTACCGAGTACCTATGAATTAAATTTAAAATTGTTAAGGAGGGAAGAAAAGTGCCAAGAAAAGGATTTATCGCAAAAAGAGATGTATTACCAGATCCAATGTACAACTCAAAAGTTGTTACTAAGTTAATAAACAACGTAATGGAAGATGGTAAAAAAGGAGTAGCACAAAAGATTTGCTACGAAGCGTTTGAAATTATGGCGCAAAAAACAGGCAAAGATGCTTTAGAAGTATTCGAAGAAGCTATGAACAATGTTATGCCTTTATTAGAAGTTAAAGCTAGAAGAATAGGTGGTGCTAACTACCAAGTTCCAATCGAAGTTAGACCTGAGAGAAGACAAACTTTAGGTATCAGATGGATTTTAGCTGCTGCTAGAAAAAGAGGCGAAAAAGTTATGGCTCAAAGATTAGCTGGAGAATTATTAGATGCAGCTAACAATACTGGAGCTGCTGTTAAGAAGAGAGAAGATACTCACAAAATGGCAGAAGCAAACAAAGCATTCGCTCACTACAGATACTAATATTACAAAAACTGTTTTGGCTTATGCCAAAACAGTTTTGTCGAATATAAAATTACTCATTGAGAGGAGGACATAAAATGGCTAGAAAATATCCATTAGAGAAATTCCGTAACTTCGGAATAATGGCTCACATTGATGCTGGTAAAACAACAACAACTGAGCGTATATTATTCTATACAGGAAAGAGCCACAAAATAGGAGAAGTTCATGAAGGTGCTGCTACAATGGACTGGATGGTTCAAGAACAAGAAAGAGGTATAACAATTACTTCTGCAGCAACAACTTGTTTCTGGGAAGGTCATGAATTAAACATCATCGATACTCCAGGACACGTAGATTTTACAGTTGAAGTTGAAAGATCATTAAGAGTTCTTGATGGAGCTGTTACAGTTCTAGACGCTAAGAGTGGGGTTGAACCACAAACTGAAACTGTTTGGAGACAGGCAGATAAGTACGGTGTTCCAAGAATGATTTATGTTAATAAGATGGATGCTACAGGAGCTGATTTCTTCAGATGTGTTAACACTGTTAGAGATAGATTAAAAGCTAATGCAGTTCCAATACAAATACCAGTAGGTGCTGAAGCTGATTTCAAAGGTATGATAGACTTAATATCTAATCACGCTATCATCACTTATGATGATTTAGGTAAAGATGTAAGAATTGAAGAAATTCCTGCAGAATTAGCTGATCAAGCTGAAGAATACAGAATGGCTATGATTGAAGCAATCGCTGAAACTGATGAAGCGTTAATGGAAAAATACCTTGAAGGTGAAGAATTAACTGAAGAAGAGTTACACGCTGCTTTAAGAAAAGCTACTATAGCTAATGAAATAGTTCCATGTATCTGTGGTTCTTCATACAAAAACAAAGGGGTTCAAGAAATGATCAACGGTGTTGTTGCTTACTTACCATCACCATTAGACATTCCTGCAATCCAAGGTCAAACTTTAGAAGGTGAAGAAGATTCAAGAGAAGCTTCAGATGAAGCTCCAATGTCAGCTTTAGCATTCAAGATTGCTACTGACCCATTCGTTGGAAAGCTTGCATTCACAAGAATATACTCAGGTATAATGAACAGTGGTTCATATGTTCTTAACTCAACTAAGGGTAAGAAAGAAAGAATCGGAAGACTTGTTAAAATGCACTCTAACACTAGAGAAGAAGTTGAGTCATTAGAAGCAGGTGAATTAGGAGCAATCATCGGATTAAAGAACACTACTACTGGTGATACTTTATGTGATGAAAACGCACCAATCATACTTGAATCAATGGAATTCCCAGAACCAGTTATTTCTGTAGCTATCGAGCCAAAGACAAAAGCTGGTCAAGAAAAGATGGGATTAGCTTTATCTAAGTTAGCTGAAGAAGATCCAACTTTCAAAACTTGGACTGATCAAGAAACTGGTCAAACAATCATCGCTGGTATGGGTGAATTACACTTAGATATCATCGTTGATAGATTACAAAGAGAATTCAAGGTTGAATGTAACGTTGGAGCTCCTCAAGTTGCGTACAAAGAAACTATCAGATCAGCTGTTAAAGCTGAAGCTAAGTACGCTAAGCAATCAGGTGGTAAGGGTCAATACGGTCATGCTGTAATTGAAATGGAACCAACTGATGGTGAATACAGCTTTGAAAATGCTATCGTTGGGGGAGCTATTCCAAGAGAATATATTCCTGCTATCGACGCTGGTATCCAAGAAGCTGCTAAGAACGGTATAATAGCTGGATACGAAGTTATTAACTTCAAAGTTAAGTTAGTACACGGTTCTTACCACGAAGTCGATTCATCAGAAATGGCATTCAAGATTGCTGGTTCTATGGCATTCAAGAACGCTATGCAAAAAGCAAGCCCAGTATTACTTGAACCAATGATGAAGGTTGAAGTAACTGTACCAGAAGAGTACATGGGAGATGTTATCGGCGATATCAACTCAAGAAGAGGTAGAATGGAAGGTATGGAAGCAGTTAACGGAGCTCAAGTTATAAGAGCATACGTGCCACTAGCTGAAATGTTTGGATATGCTACAGCTTTAAGATCTAGATCTCAAGGTAGAGGTAACTACTCAATGGTATTCGATCACTATGAAGAAGTACCAAAGAGCATTCAAGAAGAAGTTGCTGGTAAAAGAGCAAAATAATTTGTAATAATTTTTTGTAACATTATCCATAATATATTTATGGGTAGTGTTG
>OODO01001279.1_pt1 | contig 17762 bp, 15 predicted proteins | sample 1671261 | NCBI WGS metagenome assembly OODO01 (sample SAMN06348138, study PRJEB24527) | human gut metagenome | biome: human gut; feature: ankylosing spondylitis patient; material: feces | host: Homo sapiens | place: China | collected 2015-10 | reverse complement strand
CCACCTGTATTAGCATCGCGATGGCAAGCGGTGCGATGCCTGGCAATGCGCTGTTTAGCGCGGCAATTAGCGGCTGGCTGTGGGTCACCGTACTGTTCGCTAATTTCGCCGAGGCGCTGGCAGAAGGCCGCAGTAAAGCGCAGGCCAACAGTCTTAAAGGGGTGAAAAAAACCGCTTTTGCTCGCAAGCTGCGCGAACCGAAATATGGCGCTGTGGCAGACAAAGTTCCTGCCGATCAACTGCGTAAAGGTGACATCGTGCTGGTAGAAGCTGGCGATATTATCCCCTGCGATGAAGGCGGCGCATCGGTCGATGAAAGCGTCATCACCGGGGAATCGGCACCGGTGATCCGTGAATCCGGCGGCGATTTTGCCTCCGTCACCGGCGGCACGCGTATTCTTTCTGACTGGCTGGTGATTGAGTGTAGCGTTAACCCCGGCGAGACATTTCTGGATCGGATGATCGCGATGGTGGAAGGCGCACAGCGACGCAAAACGCCGAACGAAATTGCCCTGACCATTCTGCTGATTGCCCTGACTATCGTCTTTTTACTGGCAACCGCCACGCTGTGGCCGTTTTCCGCGTGGGGCGGTAATGCAGTCAGCGTAACGGTACTGGTGGCGCTGCTGGTCTGTCTGATCCCAACCACTATTGGCGGCCTGTTGTCAGCGATCGGCGTCGCCGGGATGAGCCGGATGCTAGGCGCGAATGTGATTGCCACCAGCGGACGTGCAGTTGAAGCGGCAGGTGACGTTGACGTTCTGCTACTGGATAAAACCGGCACCATCACACTCGGTAACCGTCAGGCGTCGGAGTTTATCCCCGCGCAGGGCGTGGATGAAAAAACGCTGGCTGACGCCGCACAACTGGCTTCGCTGGCTGATGAAACGCCGGAAGGCCGCAGTATTGTGATCCTCGCCAAGCAGCGTTTTAACCTGCGCGAGCGCGATGTGCAGTCGCTCCATGCCACCTTTGTACCGTTTACTGCGCAAAGCCGGATGAGCGGGATCAACATCGACAACCGCATGATCCGTAAAGGTTCTGTCGATGCCATTCGTCGCCATGTTGAGGCTAACGGTGGTCACTTCCCTACCGATGTTGATCAAAAAGTCGATCAGGTTGCGCGTCAGGGAGCCACGCCGCTGGTGGTGGTGGAAGGTTCTCGTGTGCTGGGCGTTATTGCGCTGAAAGATATCGTCAAAGGCGGTATTAAAGAGCGCTTCGCCCAGCTGCGCAAAATGGGCATTAAAACGGTGATGATTACCGGCGATAACCGTCTGACTGCCGCCGCGATTGCTGCGGAAGCGGGTGTCGATGATTTTCTCGCCGAAGCGACACCGGAGGCCAAGCTGGCATTGATCCGTCAGTATCAGGCGGAAGGTCGTTTGGTAGCGATGACCGGCGACGGCACCAACGATGCTCCGGCGCTGGCGCAGGCAGATGTCGCGGTGGCGATGAACTCCGGCACCCAGGCGGCGAAAGAGGCGGGCAATATGGTCGATCTCGACTCTAACCCGACCAAGTTGATCGAGGTGATGCACATTGGCAAACAGATGCTGATGACCCGTGGCTCGCTGACCACCTTCAGCATTGCCAACGATGTGGCGAAATACTTCGCCATTATTCCGGCGGCATTCGCGGCAACGTATCCGCAGTTAAATGCGCTGAACATCATGTGCCTGCATTCGCCCGACTCCGCAATCCTCAGTACGGTGATTTTCAACGCCTTGATTATCGTCTTTTTGATTCCCCTGGCGTTAAAAGGCGTGAGTTATAAACCGCTTACCGCTTCTGCCATGTTGCGCCGTAACTTATGGATTTACGGTCTGGGTGGGCTGCTGGTGCCGTTTATCGGTATCAAAGTCATTGATTTACTGCTGACCGTTTGCGGTCTGGTGTGAGGTTTACCATGAGTGGATTACGTCCGGCATTATCAACATTTATCTTTCTGTTATTGATTACTGGCGGCGTTTACCCGCTGCTGACCACCGTACTGGGGCAATGGTGGTTTCCCTGGCAGGCCAATGGTTCGTTGATTCGTGAAGGTGATACGGTGCGCGGTTCGGCATTAATCGGGCAGAATTTTACCGGCAACGGCTATTTTCATGGTCGCCCGTCGGCAACGGCAGAAATGCCCTATAATCCACAGGCTTCTGGCGGGAGCAATCTGGCGGTCAGTAACCCTGAGCTGGATAAACTAATAGCCGCACGCGTTGCTGCATTACGGGCCGCTAACCCGGATGCCAGCGCGAACGTTCCGGTTGAACTGGTGACGGCATCGGCAAGCGGGCTGGACAATAACATCACCCCGCAAGCGGCGGCCTGGCAAATCCCACGCGTGGCGAAAGCGCGTAATCTCAGCGTTGAACAGCTCACGCAACTGATCGCAAAATACAGCCAACAACCGCTGGTGAAATATATCGGCCAGCCGGTTGTCAACATTGTTGAACTCAATCTGGCGCTGGATAAACTTGATGAATAACGAACCCTTACGTCCCGACCCCGATCGTCTGCTGGAACAAACTGCCGCGCCGCATCGGGGGAAGCTGAAAGTTTTCTTCGGTGCCTGTGCAGGCGTCGGGAAGACCTGGGCGATGCTGGCAGAAGCCCAGCGACTGCGGGCGCAAGGGCTGGATATTGTGGTTGGCGTGGTAGAAACCCACGGGCGAAAAGATACCGCCGCCATGCTGGAAGGGCTGGCTGTTCTGCCGTTAAAACGCCAGGCGTACCGTGGGCGGCATATCAGCGAGTTTGATCTCGATGCCGCCCTCGCCCGCCGCCCGGCGCTGATCTTAATGGACGAACTGGCGCACAGTAATGCGCCAGGTTCCCGTCATCCCAAACGCTGGCAGGATATCGAAGAACTGCTGGAAGCTGGCATTGATGTTTTCACTACCGTCAACGTTCAGCATCTGGAAAGTCTGAATGATGTGGTCAGCGGCGTCACCGGAATTCAGGTACGGGAAACCGTGCCCGATCCTTTTTTCGATGCCGCCGACGACGTGGTGCTGGTGGACTTGCCCCCGGACGATCTGCGCCAGCGGCTGAAAGAAGGCAAAGTCTATATTGCCGGGCAGGCGGAGCGCGCCATTGAACATTTTTTCCACAAAGGTAATCTGATCGCCCTGCGCGAACTGGCACTGCGCCGTACTGCCGATCGCGTTGATGAGCAAATGCGCGCCTGGCGGGGGCATCCTGGCGAAGAGAAAGTGTGGCACACGCGCGACGCGATCCTTTTATGCATCGGCCATAACACCGGCAGCGAAAAACTGGTCCGCGCAGCGGCGCGGCTGGCGTCACGGCTGGGTAGCGTCTGGCACGCGGTGTATGTTGAAACCCCTGCCCTGCACCGCTTACCGGAAAAAAAACGTCGGGCAATTCTCAGCGCCTTACGTCTGGCGCAGGAACTGGGCGCGGAGACGGCAACACTTTCTGATCCAGCGGAAGAGAAAGCGGTAGTGCGTTATGCCCGTGAACATAATCTCGGCAAGATTATTCTCGGTCGCCCGGCCTCGCGCCGCTGGTGGCGTCGGGAAACGTTTGCTGACCGACTGGCGCGCATCGCCCCCGATCTCGATCAGGTGCTGGTCGCGCTTGATGAACCACCCGCCCGCACGATTAACAACGCGCCGGATAACCGCTCTTTTAAAGACAAGTGGCGTGTACAAATTCAGGGATGCGTGGTTGCCGCCGCGTTATGCGCCGTTATCACCTTAATTGCCATGCAGTGGCTGATGGCGTTTGATGCCGCCAACCTGGTGATGCTGTATCTGCTTGGCGTGGTGGTGGTGGCGCTATTTTATGGACGCTGGCCTTCAGTGGTTGCCACCGTCATTAATGTAGTGAGTTTCGATCTCTTTTTTATCGCCCCACGCGGCACGCTCGCCGTCTCTGATGTGCAATATCTGCTGACCTTCGCGGTGATGTTAACCGTCGGGCTGGTGATCGGGAACCTTACTGCTGGCGTGCGTTATCAGGCGCGGGTAGCCCGTTACCGCGAGCAACGCACACGGCACTTATATGAAATGTCGAAAGCTCTGGCGGTGGGCCGCAGTCCGCAGGATATCGCTGCCACCAGCGAACAATTTATTGCCTCCACGTTTCATGCCCGCAGTCAGGTGTTGTTGCCCGATGACAACGGTAAATTGCAGCCGTTAACACATCCGCAAGGAATGACGCCGTGGGACGATGCCATCGCGCAGTGGAGTTTTGATAAAGGCCTGCCTGCGGGCGCGGGCACCGACACGTTACCCGGTGTACCGTACCAGATTTTGCCGCTAAAAAGCGGCGAGAAAACCTACGGGCTGGTGGTGGTGGAGCCGGGGAATCTGCGCCAGTTGATGATCCCGGAACAGCAGCGCCTGCTGGAGACGTTTACGCTGTTAGTCGCCAATGCCCTTGAGCGGCTGACGCTAACCGCCAGCGAAGAACAGGCGCGGATGGCAAGCGAACGTGAACAGATCCGCAACGCCCTGCTGGCGGCGCTTTCGCATGATTTACGCACGCCGCTTACGGTGCTGTTTGGTCAGGCAGAAATCTTAACGCTCGATCTGGCAAGCGAAGGATCACCCCACGCCCGCCAGGCCAGCGAGATCCGTCAGCACGTGCTGAACACTACCCGACTGGTGAATAATCTACTGGATATGGCGCGAATTCAGTCTGGCGGCTTTAATTTGAAGAAAGAGTGGTTAACGCTGGAAGAAGTAGTCGGCAGCGCGCTGCAAATGCTGGAACCGGGTTTATCGTCGCCCATCAATCTTTCTCTGCCAGAACCGCTGACCTTAATCCACGTTGACGGGCCACTCTTTGAACGGGTGCTGATTAATCTGCTGGAGAACGCGGTGAAATATGCGGGTGCGCAGGCCGAAATTGGTATCGATGCCCACGTTGAGGGCGAAAATCTACAACTGGATGTCTGGGATAACGGCCCCGGTCTTCCGCCAGGCCAGGAGCAGACGATATTTGATAAGTTTGCTCGCGGGAATAAAGAGTCGGCAGTACCGGGGGTAGGGCTTGGACTGGCAATTTGTCGGGCGATAGTGGATGTACACGGGGGCACTATTACCGCGTTCAACCGACCGGAAGGTGGTGCCTGTTTTCGTGTTACACTTCCCCAGCAAACTGCCCCTGAACTTGAAGAATTTCATGAGGATATGTGACAAACGTTCTGATTGTTGAAGATGAACAGGCTATTCGTCGCTTTCTGCGCACGGCGCTGGAGGGCGACGGGATGCGCGTCTATGAGGCCGAAACGCTGCAACGCGGCTTGCTGGAAGCGGCTACCCGTAAGCCAGATTTGATTATTCTCGATCTCGGCCTGCCCGATGGTGATGGGATTGAGTTTATCCGCGACCTGCGCCAGTGGAGTGCGGTGCCGGTGATTGTGCTTTCCGCACGCAGCGAAGAGAGCGACAAAATCGCCGCGCTGGATGCCGGAGCGGATGATTATCTGAGTAAGCCGTTTGGCATTGGCGAATTGCAGGCCCGTCTGCGCGTCGCATTACGCCGCCACTCTGCCACCACCGCACCCGATCCGCTGGTGAAATTTTCCGATGTTACCGTCGATTTAGCCGCCCGCGTGATTCACCGGGGTGAGGAAGAGGTGCATCTCACACCAATTGAGTTCCGCCTGCTGGCGGTGCTGCTCAACAATGCCGGAAAAGTACTCACCCAGCGCCAGCTCCTTAACCTGGTGTGGGGGCCAAACGCGGTCGAACACAGTCACTATTTGCGTATTTATATGGGACATCTGCGACAAAAACTGGAACAGGATCCCGCCCGCCCACGCCATTTCATTACTGAAACCGGTATTGGCTATCGGTTTATGCTTTGAATATTAATTTTAATACAGCCTGCCTTTTATTAATTAAAGCCGTAATAATAAATACGGCTTTTTATCTTAAACAACACACAAAAATAACAATTCAATATTTTATATTACTGAGTAAAAAGCTCATCATTAAATAAATTAAGATTGATCATTTTTTATTGATCACCTTCACAGTTCAACCGTATTTCCTGGATAGAATATCTTCACCTTCATTCACATCAGGAAAGGTAAATTAAATGGAAAATAACAGCCGCACTATGTCCCATATAAGGCGGACAACTCATATTATGAAGTTTGCTCATCGCAATAGCTTCGACTTTCACTTCTTCAATGCCCGTTAGTCTACCGACTAAGGGCACTTCAGCGTACAGGTCTTCCTGACTCTCTGTATTACAGGCATATGCCTGTATTCCGCAGTGCTCATTCTCTATTAACCCTTGTATTATCAGCCACCTGACTGGTAAGGGTTTCTGCATTCTGAAAAAAGCAATCTACCTGATTTATTTATCAGCGGGGTAACTTTGCTTTTTTCCGGCACGATCGATTTCTCATTCGAGAAATTGAGGACCTGCTATTACCTAAAATAAAGAGATGAAAAATGTCAAAATTAAAAATTGCGGTTAGTGATTCTTGCCCGGACTGTTTTACCACGCAGCGAGAATGTATCTACATTAATGAAAGTCGTAATATCGATGTGGCGGCAATAGTTTTATCGCTCAACGATGTTACATGCGGAAAACTCGATGAAATCGATGCCACGGGTTATGGCATCCCGGTATTTATTGCTACTGAAAATCAAGAACGTGTACCCGCAGAGTATTTGCCTCGTATTTCGGGTGTCTTTGAGAATTGCGAATCGCGACGAGAATTTTATGGTCGCCAGTTAGAAACCGCTGCCAGCCATTATGAAACTCAACTGCGCCCACCTTTCTTCCGCGCACTGGTCGATTATGTCAATCAAGGTAACAGCGCGTTTGATTGCCCTGGTCATCAGGGCGGCGAATTTTTCCGTCGCCATCCGGCGGGGAATCAGTTTGTGGAATACTTTGGTGAGGCGCTGTTCCGTGCCGACTTGTGCAACGCCGACGTAGCGATGGGCGATCTGCTGATTCACGAAGGCGCGCCATGCATTGCACAGCAACATGCGGCAAAAGTGTTTAATGCCGATAAAACCTACTTCGTTTTAAATGGCACTTCATCTTCTAACAAAGTGGTTTTAAACGCCCTGCTAACACCGGGTGATCTGGTGCTGTTTGACCGCAATAACCACAAATCTAACCACCACGGAGCGTTGCTACAGGCTGGTGCAACACCGGTTTATCTGGAAACGGCACGTAACCCGTATGGCTTTATCGGTGGCATTGATGCGCACTGTTTTGAAGAAAGTTACCTGCGTGAGCTGATCGCGGAAGTCGCACCGCAGCGGGCAAAAGAGGCTCGTCCTTTCCGCCTCGCTGTGATTCAGTTAGGCACCTACGACGGTACGATTTATAACGCCCGCCAGGTGGTGGATAAAATTGGTCATCTGTGTGACTACATCCCGTTTGACTCAGCATGGGTCGGCTATGAACAGTTTATTCCGATGATGGCGGACTGTTCGCCGCTGTTGCTGGATCTTAATGAGAACGATCCGGGTATTCTGGTTACGCAATCTGTGCATAAACAACAGGCTGGTTTTTCTCAGACTTCACAAATTCATAAAAAAGACAGCCACATCAAAGGGCAACAGCGTTATGTACCGCACAAACGCATGAACAACGCCTTTATGATGCACGCCTCCACCAGCCCGTTCTATCCGCTGTTTGCCGCACTGGATATCAACGCCAAAATGCATGAAGGTGTCAGCGGTCGTAATATGTGGATGGATTGTGTGGTAAATGGCATTAATGCCCGCAAACTGATCCTCGATAACTGTCAGCATATTCGTCCGTTCGTACCTGAACTGGTGGATGGTAAACCCTGGCAGTCGTATGAAACAGCGCAAATTGCGTTTGAAGGCTACGCAGAGAATCAATACTTTGTCGATCCATGCAAACTGTTGCTGACAACCCCAGGTATTGATGCACGTAACGGCGAATATGAAGCGTTCGGTGTACCCGCGACGATTCTTGCTAACTTCCTACGCGAAAATGGCGTAGTGCCGGAAAAATGCGATCTTAACTCCATCCTCTTCCTGCTGACTCCGGCAGAAGATATGGCCAAACTTCAGCAACTTGTTGCCCTGCTGGTACGCTTCGAAAAACTGCTTGAGTCCGACGCGCCATTAGCAGAAGTGCTACCTTCCATCTACAAACAGCATGAAGAGCGCTACGCCGGTTATACCCTGCGTCAGTTGTGTCAGGAAATGCATGATTTGTATGCCCGCCACAACGTGAAACAACTGCAAAAAGAGATGTTCCGTAAGGAGCACTTCCCACGCGTCAGCATGAATCCGCAAGAAGCCAACTACGCCTATTTACGCGGTGAAGTGGAACTGGTTCGTCTGCCGGATGCAGAAGGCCGTATCGCTGCCGAAGGTGCGCTTCCTTATCCTCCGGGTGTGCTGTGTGTTGTTCCGGGTGAAATCTGGGGTGGTGCTGTTCTGCGTTACTTCAGCGCTCTGGAAGAAGGGATCAACCTGCTGCCAGGTTTTGCACCGGAGCTGCAGGGTGTCTATATCGAAGAACATGATGGTCGTAAGCAAGTTTGGTGCTATGTCATCAAGCCTCGTGATGCGCAAAGCACCCTGTTGAAAGGGGAAAAATTATGAGTCAGGCTAAATCGAACAAAATGGGCGTCGTTCAGTTAACCATACTGACGATGGTCAACATGATGGGCTCCGGTATCATCATGCTGCCGACAAAGCTTGCCGAAGTCGGGACAATCTCAATTATCTCCTGGCTGGTGACAGCCGTAGGCTCAATGGCACTGGCATGGGCATTCGCAAAATGCGGTATGTTCAGCCGTAAATCAGGCGGTATGGGCGGTTATGCCGAGTATGCTTTCGGTAAATCCGGTAACTTTATGGCGAACTATACCTACGGCGTCTCACTGCTGATTGCTAACGTCGCGATTGCTATTTCGGCGGTTGGTTACGGCACCGAACTGCTCGGCGCGAGTTTGTCGCCAGTGCAGATTGGTCTTGCGACCATCGGGGTGCTGTGGATTTGTACCGTGGCTAACTTTGGTGGTGCGCGCATTACCGGGCAAATCAGTAGCATTACCGTGTGGGGGGTCATTATTCCGGTCGTCGGTCTGTGCATTATTGGCTGGTTCTGGTTTAGCCCGACGCTGTACGTTGATTCCTGGAATCCGCATCATGCACCGTTCTTCAGTGCGGTAGGTTCTTCCATCGCTATGACGCTGTGGGCTTTTCTTGGTCTGGAGTCTGCGTGTGCAAATACTGATGTAGTGGAAAACCCGGAACGTAATGTGCCAATCGCGGTACTCGGCGGTACGTTAGGTGCGGCGGTGATTTATATCGTCTCCACCAACGTGATTGCCGGGATTGTGCCAAATATGGAGCTGGCAAATTCAACGGCACCATTTGGTCTGGCCTTCGCGCAGATGTTCACGCCGGAAGTGGGTAAAGTCATTATGGCGCTGATGGTGATGTCCTGCTGCGGTTCGCTACTTGGCTGGCAGTTCACCATTGCCCAGGTGTTTAAATCTTCATCTGATGAAGGCTACTTCCCTAAAATTTTCTCCCGTGTAACCAAAGTGGATGCACCGGTGCAGGGAATGTTGACCATTGTGATTATCCAGAGCGGGTTGGCGCTGATGACGATTAGCCCGTCGCTAAACAGTCAGTTCAACGTGCTGGTTAACCTGGCCGTGGTGACCAATATCATTCCGTATATTCTGTCAATGGCGGCATTAGTCATTATTCAGAAGGTCGCTAATGTGCCCCCCTCAAAAGCGAAAGTTGCAAACTTTGTTGCTTTTGTTGGCGCGATGTACAGTTTCTATGCGCTGTACTCATCCGGGGAAGAAGCCATGCTGTACGGTTCCATCGTGACCTTCCTTGGTTGGACACTGTATGGTCTGGTATCACCACGCTTTGAACTGAAAAATAAACACGGTTAATAAAACAAAGTAAAAAAGGGCGATTGAATGATCGCCCTTTCTGTTTGTTGGCAAATAGTTCGTTATTTATGCCGCATCCGGCAGATGTAGGGTCTAAACGCGATCGAACACAGCAACTATTTGCGTAATTATATGGGGCATCTGCGACAAAAACTGGAACAGGATCCGGCCCGGCCTCGCCATTTTATTACTGAAACCGGTATTGGGTATCGGTTTATGCTTTGAAAAAAGTGGCAATGTATGGATAAAGTCATTTTTTATTCAAATATAAGGAACTTAATATTTAAAAAATGTTCCATACAATTCCTCATCATAAATGACACCGTAGCACACAAGGAGCAAGTAGCGATGCGTGAAATGAATCAGTTAGTAAATACTGAAGATTCAGCCTGGCCAATAATCCAGAACTGGTTAAAAGACGCCACAAACCATACCGAACTCTTACCGGTTAATAAAGATTTAGCCGAAACCGCACTTTATCAATTACAGGTGACAACAAAATCACCAATGGGTGCGCTTGTCTATGGCTCCGGAGGTCTGCTGATTGATAATGGTTGGTTACGCATAGCAGGATCTGGTCACCCCCGGTTGCCACGAGATCCAGTAAGTTGGACACAACGCCCTGAATTCGCAGGCGTGCGGGCTTTACCCATCGCTGACGATGTCGCAGGGGAAATTTTTGCTCTTAATGGTGGCGATCTTGGGGAAGATACTGGCTGCGTTTATTATTTTGCGCCAGATACGCTGAATTGGGAAAGTCTGGAAGTTGGATATTCTGAGTTTCTTCAGTGGGCATTATCCGGTGATTTAGATACCTTCTATGAAAATGTACGATGGCAGCAATGGCGAGAAGACGTAATAAAATTATCGGCAACGGAAGCCTTCACGTTCTACCCTTTCTTATGGGTACAAAGTGAAGAAGCAAGAACAAGAAAAGTTATTTCGCTTACTGAACTCTGGGAAATGCAGTATCAAATGAAAGAAACATTCACGCAATAAGACATGTTCAGGTCCGGGTTTCATTTCCGGACTCACTATTTTAATGTGTATTTATCGCTTTCAATTCTTGCTGGCAATTTTCTGACTGGCAGCGTCGTAACTCAATAATCCCGACATGCATCATCGAGCCAAAAAATCCGCTTTCGCTGACATAATCCTCATTGACTATCGGTCGAGTGCCGGGCTTGCCCTGGCAAACCCGCATAAAAAATGAGGTGTAGCATTGCCAACCGGGATTTAAACCGACCTTTTCTTGTGCTGACATATTATGAAGATAAGTAAGTTCTTTTTCGTTCCCGCCTGACAACTGCCAGCGGCGGGTATTATCAGGTAAGTTATCACCACGGCAATTTGTCTTACACCGGGAAGGTGCAATATTTACCGCAATGCTACCCGTTAATCCTCTGGTTTTATCTTTAGGGGTCAGTAACCAGTCGCCAGCTAATGATGATTGTTCAGGTTGGGCGCATGCAGTCAGCAGTAATGTGGCGGTAATTAGTGACACTATGACGACCAGACTCCTGTTGGTCTTCATTGGGATTTCCTTGAGCTACTCAGTTTGTTGACAAAGTGTTCGTTGTTTTTGCCGGATGCGGCGTGAACGCCTTATCCGGCCTACAAAATCGCGTAAATTCAATATATTGCACCATCCTCGTAGGCCTGATAAGCGTAGCGCATCAGGCAATTCTGTGTTTGTCATACGTAAAAAAGGGCGATCTTCCGACCGCCCTTTTTCTTATTTAATGTGTTTACGCGTTTTTCAGAACTTCGCTAACAATCTCAACCGCTTCTTTCTCGATCTGCTTGCGATGTTCTTCACCGAGGAAGCTTTCGCAGTAGATCTTATATGCGTCTTCCGTGCCTGACGGACGCGCGGCGAACCAGCCGTTGTCAGTCATCACTTTCAGACCGCCAATAGAAGCACCGTTGCCCGGAGCAGCAGTCAGGCGCGCGGTGATCGGGTCACCTGCCAGGGTGCTGGCGCTCACCATTTCCGGAGACAGCTTAGACAGCGCCGCTTTTTGTGCGGAAGTCGCAGCTGCCTGCAAACGGTTGTAGCTCGGCGCACCAAAGCGTTTTGCCAGTTCGTTGTAGTGTTCCTGCGGGTTCTTACCGGTGACAGCGGTGATTTCCGCCGCCAGCAGACACATGATGATGCCGTCTTTGTCGGTGGACCACGGCGTGCCGTCGAAACGCAGGAAGGAAGCCCCTGCGCTCTCTTCGCCGCCAAAGCCGAAGCTGCCGTCGAACAGACCATCAACAAACCATTTGAAACCTACCGGGACTTCTACCAGCTTACGACCCAAGTCATTGACCACACGGTCGATCATCGCAGAAGAAACCAGCGTTTTACCAACGGCAACATCTTTGCCCCACTGCGGACGATGCTGGAACAGGTAATTGATCGCCACCGCCAGGTAGTGGTTCGGATTCATCAAACCTGCCGGAGTGACGATACCGTGACGGTCATAATCCGGGTCGTTAGCAAACGCCAGATCGAACTTATCACGCAGTGCCAGCAGGCCCGCCATCGCACACTCGGAGGAGCAGTCCATACGGATCGCGCCGTCTTTATCAAGGTGCATAAAGCGGAAGGTTTGATCGACCTGATCGTTAACGATAGTCAGGTTGAGGTTGTAATACTCGCCAATACGCTTCCAGTATTCGATACCGGAACCGCCCAGCGGATCAACGCCAAGCGTCAGGCCCGCTTTCTGAATCGCCGCCATATCAACGATATCGGCCAGCCCTTCCACGAACGGCTGCACCAGATCCTGCTCTTTCACATGACCGGATGCCATCGCTTCGTCGAGGGAGATACGCTTCACGCCTTTCAGGCCATCGGCCAGCAGTGCGTTGGCCCTGTCTTCCACCACTTTGGTGACGTTGGTATCAGCCGGGCCACCATTTGGCGGATTGTACTTGATACCACCATCTTCCGGCGGGTTATGGGACGGTGTAATCACGATACCGTCTGCCAGCGGGCCACCTTTTTTATTGTGAACCAGGATGGCATTGGAAACGGCAGGCGTTGGAGTGAAGCCATTGTTTTCCTGCACAATGACATCAACGCCGTTCGCTGCCAGCACTTCCAGTACGGAAATGAACGCAGGCTCGGACAGGGCGTGAGTATCTTTACCCACATAGCAAGGGCCAGTGATGCCGTTTTTCGCACGTTCTTCAGCAATTGCCTGAGCGATCGCCAGAATGTGCGGCTCGTTAAAGCTGTGGCGCGCTGCACTGCCACGGTGACCGGAAGTACCGAAATTCACCGCGTGCTCCGCATTCCCTGCTTCTGGTTTCAGTACATAATATTGCGCCGTCAGTTGGGCGACGTTAATCAAATCACTCTGTTGTGCAGGTTGGCCTGCACGATTGTGGATTGCCATTGCTTTGTCCTTTGTCTGCAACGTTTTAGATAGTTCCGCAAACCTTCTCAATCAATTCCGCCGGGAATTGCATCGACTGCATGATGTGTTCGATCATGCTGCATTTACGGCCGGTGTTGGTGTTGGTGATCACCCAATACGGCGTGCCTGGCACATGTTTCGGCTTGGTCTGATTACCATTTTTCAGCAGCGTTTGTTCATCTGCCGCAAAGTAAACGCGTGTACGACCGTGCAACGATTCCGTTGCTTCGGCAAACGCCTGGGCGTCAAGAGAATATAGTGTAGACAACAGCAGCATAAAGCGATTGACCGCTCGCTTTTGCTCTGCGTATTCGTCCGAAAGCAGAAGTTCACGCATTGCGCGAACCTTGTCTTTAATCGTTTTGACCGGCTTCGCTTCGACGATAGCAGGTGACGCAACGCGAACCTCTTTCGTCACCGGAGCAGCAGGCTGTGATGCGGCGGAAAATTTCAACATACGCCGTAAAATGTCGGATGCGCTCTCGCCGATATGCTTAGTGTGGCTGGCAATATAGCTGTAGAGTTCATCATCAACTTCAATCGTTTTCATCTTAATCCAGTGCAGTGTCTTAGCTGAATACAAGTCGCCAGGAGTATATGAATAAATCCCGGCAGCGGATAGCGTCAAGCCTGGCTTGCAGAAAAACTCGGAATAAACCTTATTTGTTGCAGCCCTGTGGCACAATGGTCAACATAATACCCTAACCCGACAACGCGAAAAAAAGAACTTTGCCATGAAATTGAATATCCGCGCGCAAACTGCACAAAACCAGCACAATAATTCTCCCATCGTTCTTGTCCATGGTCTGTTTGGTAGCCTCGACAACCTTGGCGTACTGGCTCGCGATCTGGTAAACGATCACAATATCATCCAGGTTGATATGCGTAACCACGGTCTTTCACCGAGAGAGCCGGTAATGAATTACCCGGCGATGGCGCAGGATCTTGTTGATACCCTGGATGCACTGCAGATCGACAAAGCAACATTTATCGGTCACTCCATGGGCGGTAAAGCGGTAATGGCACTTACTGCACTGGCCCCCGATCGCATCGATAAACTGGTGGCGATCGATATCGCACCGGTCGACTATCACGTACGCCGTCATGATGAGATTTTCGCAGCTATCAACGCGGTCAGTGAATCGGACGCACAAACTCGCCAGCAAGCAGCAGCAATAATGCGCCAGCATCTTAATGAAGAAGGGGTGATTCAGTTTCTGTTGAAATCTTTTGTTGACGGGGAGTGGCGCTTTAACGTGCCGGTATTGTGGGATCAGTATCCGCATATTGTGGGTTGGGAGAAAATCCCGGCATGGGATCACCCTGCCCTGTTTATCCCTGGTGGTAATTCTCCGTATGTTAGCGAGCAGTACCGTGATGATTTACTGGCACAATTTCCACAGGCACGGGCGCATGTGATTGCAGGCGCGGGTCACTGGGTCCATGCTGAAAAACCGGATGCGGTATTACGCGCTATCCGTCGCTATCTCAATGATTAACGCAACTGATTAAAAACCCAGCGTCCGCGTCGCTTTCCGCGCGTGGGCGTTGGCGTGACTCATCGCGCTGATGTATTATGGCGCGCTATCCATCCGGGCAGAGGCCTGGCTGATTGTTTCCCCCGAAGTCACCAAGATCATGGCCAAAGAACAAACGGACCGTACGACATTAGATCTGTTCGCGCACGAGCGTCGACCGGGACGACCGAAAACTAATCCGCTTTCGCGCGATGAACAGCTGCGTATTAATAAACGCAACCAGCTAAAACGCGACAAAGTACGTGGCCTTAAGCGTGTCGAACTGAAGCTGAACGCGGAAGCTGTCGAGGCGCTGAACGAGCTGGCGGAATCGCGCAATATGAGCCGTAGCGAACTGATCGAAGAGATGTTAATGCAGCAACTGGCGGCGCTGCGTAGTCAGGGCATCGTTTAAATTTCCACTTTCATGTAGCACAGTGTGCAGTCCTGCTCGTTTGCTGATTCCGCAAGACTGCCTGTTCTGCTATGATTGCCTTTATCCGTGGGCAATTTTCCACCCCCATTTCAATAAGTTTCAAGAGGTTATTTCACTCATGGCTATCACTGGCATCTTTTTCGGCAGCGACACCGGTAATACCGAAAATATCGCAAAAATGATTCAAAAACAGCTTGGTAAAGACGTTGCCGATGTCCATGACATTGCAAAAAGCAGCAAAGAAGATCTGGAAGCTTATGACATTCTGCTGCTGGGCATCCCAACCTGGTATTACGGCGAAGCGCAGTGTGACTGGGATGACTTCTTCCCGACTCTCGAAGAGATTGATTTCAATGGCAAACTGGTTGCGCTGTTTGGTTGTGGTGACCAGGAAGATTACGCCGAATATTTCTGCGACGCATTGGGCACCATCCGCGACATCATTGAACCGCGCGGTGCAACCATCGTTGGTCACTGGCCAACTGCGGGCTATCATTTCGAAGCATCAAAAGGTCTGGCAGATGACGACCACTTTGTCGGTCTGGCTATCGACGAAGACCGTCAGCCGGAACTGACCGCTGAACGTGTAGAAAAATGGGTTAAACAGATTTCTGAAGAGTTGCATCTCGACGAAATTCTCAATGCCTGATGTGATGCGGCGTAGACTCATGTCTACGCCGTATTAATAGATAATGCCAATCAAAATAATTGCTACAAATTTGTAACTTTTGCTGTTGTACCTGTACAATGTCCCGGTGTTCAAGTGGCCTTGCCGTTGTAAATGTAAGCTATGCCACGTTTTTATTAACAATATTTGCCAGGGACTTGTGGTTTTCATTTAGGCGTGGCAATTCTATAATGATACGCATTATCTCAAGAGCAAATTCTGTCACTTCTTCTAATGAAGTGAACCGCTTAGTAACAGGACAGATTCCGCATGACTGATAACAATACCGCCCTAAAGAAAGCTGGCCTGAAAGTAACGCTTCCTCGTTTAAAAATCCTGGAAGTTCTTCAGGAGCCGGACAACCATCACGTCAGTGCGGAAGATTTATACAAACGTCTGATCGATATGGGTGAAGAAATTGGTCTGGCTACGGTATATCGCGTACTGAACCAGTTTGACGACGCTGGTATCGTCACCCGCCACAATTTTGAAGGCGGTAAATCCGTATTTGAACTGACACAGCAACATCACCACGATCACCTGATCTGCCTCGACTGCGGCAAGGTTATCGAATTTAGTGATGATTCCATCGAAGCGCGTCAGCGTGAAATTGCCGCAAAACATGGCATTCGCCTGACTAACCACAGTCTCTATCTTTACGGTCACTGTGCCGAAGGCGATTGCCGCGAAGATGAGCACGCGCACGAAGGCAAATAAGCCAGCCTGAACGAGAAAAGCCAACCTGCGGGTTGGCTTTTTTATGCAAGGGAAATAAGAGCGAGAGTTACAGCTCTCACTTATTTGTTATTACTGCGAATTTCCTGCCAGACTTTATCACAATCGGCTTTCACCGCCTGATCATTTCCGGTTTGCGTTGCACGCAGACACTGCTGATAATCCAGTACGCGTACACTTTCCTGGTCGGCAAACTGCTGATGTTGTTTCTCTTTCTTCAGCACGTTTAACACGCTCTGGCAGGCTTCAATTTTTTCTGGCGAACCTTGTGCGGTGTTGATACAGGCGCTGTATGCCTCTTTCAGACGGCTGTCTTCCTGTGGCGCGGTTGATTGCGCACAAGCCACCAGCCCCGATGCCATCATGGCGATGAGAATCAGTTTTTTCATAGCAAATTCCTCAAATGTGCGGCAGGCACAAAACCTGCCGCGTCGGGCATCAGAAGATGGTGAATGGTGCGATTACCATAAATTTCACGTCACGCTCATCCTGGAAGATGTTGCCGTAACCACCGCCCCAGCTTGGGATGTCGGAGTGGTTGTCGTATTCGGTGAAATGCAGTTTGAACATCGTGCCTTTGGCGCGACCGTCCTGAATGGTGTAGACCGCATCCAGGCTGTATGCAGACTCTTCAATAGTCCGGTTTTTGTCGTAGTACGCATCCGGATTGCTCTGCCAGGTCGCAGGTTTAGCATCCCATGCGTAAACGTAGGAAGCGCCGATGGCGAAGCCTGGAAGATTCCAGTTTTTCAGGTCATACATCGCACCGAAGAAGACTGCTTTTTCGCCGTTGGCGTTGAAGTCAGAACGGTTGTCCCACCAGATATCCAGGCGACCGTTTGAGGAAGCGTAGGTTGGAGTCATACGTTGCAGGAAGTATCCCTGCTGACCGTCAGCCTTAACCCAGGTGCCTTCCAGACGCAAATCCACTACATCAGCCGCCCGGTAACCAAAGGTCAACGCCTGCAGCCAGGCGGTGCCGTCATAAAGGTCGTTGACGCTGCGATCGTCAACTTTATCGCGGGTACCGTAGAACTGGTAGCTGGTGGTTAACGGGCTACCGGCGATATCAAATTTGTAGCTGGCTTTGGCAAAATATTGA
>OODO01001272.1_pt1 | contig 17878 bp, 13 predicted proteins | sample 1671261 | NCBI WGS metagenome assembly OODO01 (sample SAMN06348138, study PRJEB24527) | human gut metagenome | biome: human gut; feature: ankylosing spondylitis patient; material: feces | host: Homo sapiens | place: China | collected 2015-10 | reverse complement strand
AGTGGGAATGAAAGTTAAGAACAAGCCTTGACACAGTTTAAATTACACCCCCGAATAGGATGGTATCTAAACTCACCTCCCAATCGTATGAGTATGTCCACACTCCGTTGAAGCTAGCAAGCCAGATCCATATATCTATACTCATTATGAACATGGCAGTAGCCAGTAATCTCTTTGACTTTCGATAGGGCGCATAGATGCTGGTTTGGGGTGTGTTGAAGAATATAAGGAAAAATCCCAGCATGCAATAAATGATGCTGGTCATCGTTACTAAATACGAAAAGTTTTCTTCTAAGAACTCATTCATAATCTTTTTCTTTCAAGTAAATTCTATATATTTAGTTGACTGATAACTACTGATAGGCGCAATGAAAAAATGTTTTGTTTGTATCTCCTGCAGTTATACTCCTGCAAAGTTACAAATTATTTTCCTAAAAATGAAATTTTTATGTTCTAAAAATGCAATTCTTTGATATTTAGTTGGTTTTACACACAATTTTCCCCTCCCATTATGTTCGTTTTTTCTTTTTTCTATCATCTTTTCCTTGCTTTTTTTTTCTGTTTTCTAAAATTGCAAATCGTGTTTTGCGGTTTTTGATAATATATTTTCCTCTTTTTTTTTAATTTTGCGGCCAAAAATAAGTACATTATAAGAAATTGTATTCTAAGATAATAATATATGAAATTTAGTGGATTTATATCAGTTGCTATATTGTTGTGTTTTTGCATCTTACCTATGCAAGCCCGCCAAGCCGAGCAAACCAAGCCATCTCAGCAGACCTGGCAGACTAAGCAGGTTGGCTTGAAGACCAATATGCTTTATTGGGCTACTGCTACCCCTAACTTGGGATTAGAGATGGCTGTAGGCAAAAAGCATACAACTCAGGTTTTCTTCGGCTTGAATCCTTGGAAGCAAAGTGGCGGCAACCATTCCAGTCTTCGTCATTGGATGGTGATGCCTGAGTATCGCTACTGGTTCAATCAGAACTTCGATGGTTGGTTCCTCGGTGCTCATGCTTTAGGAGGACAGTATAATGTAGGTGGCGTGAAGTTTCCTTTCGGGTTATTGAAAGGATTGCGCAACCATCGCTATGAAGGATGGTATGCCGGAGGCGGTATCACAGCCGGTAAGCAATGGAATCTTTCTAAGCACTGGAACTTCGAGGCTTCGCTCGGATTGGGCTATATCCATACCAAATACGATAAATTCGAATGTGGTACCTGTGGTGAAAAACTCAACTCTGCCCATAAGAATTATGTGGGACCCACCAAGGTGGCTCTTTCCCTCATTTATTTGATTCCGGGTAGGGCAGATGAAAAATGCTCAACAGGTGCTCCTCAGATCATCGAGACCATTCAGCAGCCTAAGCAGAACGTATTGAAGCCGGTGCTCCAGTTGCAGGCAGTAGTAGCCGAAGCTCCGAAGATTCGCCATTTGGATAAGCGTGCCTATATCGACTTCCCGGTCAACAGGATAGAATTGCGTGCCGATTATCGCCGTAATCCGGCACAGTTGGATAGCATCATCACCACCATCAAGGCATTGAAGGCGGATAATAACCTGCAGGTGATGGGCATCAATATCCATGGTTTTGCTTCGCCGGAAGGTTCGTATAAGCATAATGAGTATCTGGCAAAGAATCGTGCCATCACCCTGACAGAATATGTCCGCAAGATGGTAGAGTTGCCTGACAGCATCTTTGCGGTATCATCTACCGCTGAGGATTGGGACGGTTTGCGTGAGTATATCCGGGCAAGCAACTTGGAGAAAAAGGAGCAGCTTCTTGCCATAGCCCAGGATGAAAAGCTGGATCCAGATGCTCGTGATGCGAAGCTGAAGCAACAATATCCTGCACAGTATCGCACCCTGCTCACCCTCTGCTATCCAGCTCTCCGCCATAGCGACTACCACATTACTTATAAGGTTAAGCCTTTCGATGTGGAAGAGGCAAAGCAGATCATGAAGACCAGGCCGCAGCTGTTGTCGCTCAACGAGTTGTTCATGGTAGCCCAGACCTATGAGGTAGGTTCCATGGAGTTCAATGAGGTGATGGAGCTGGCTGTGCGCATGTATCCGGAGGATGAAACGGCAAACCTGAATGCTGCCATTATCCGTCTGAACAACGGAGATGCCGATGCTGCCAAGCCATATTTGGATAGAGCCGGCGATTCAAAGGAAGCCGATGCAGCCAGAAAGGCGTATGAAATAATGATGATGCAATAGAACGAAAAAGAAATTATAAGTAAAATTAAAACTATAGGATTATGAAGAAATTTACGATGCTTTCATCTGTGCTGGTTTCTGCACTGATGCTGGTGGTTGCATCCTGCTCTAGCGAAGATGTTGCTGGCGACGATGCACAGAATGGTAAGGGGACTACTTCTTTCCTTGCCGTGAATATCGAGAACGTGGGTTCTGCTCCTGCATCTCGTAGTTATGAACAGGGTGATGGTACTTATGAGAATGGCACTGAGGCTGAGAGTAAGATTAACAAGGTGCGTTTCTATTTCTTCAATGGTGATGGTACTCCATACCTGTTGGTGAAAAAAGATCCATCTCAGGCAGAATCCGTAAATTATTTGGATAAGTCTGTTGTACAACATGGTGGTAATAATGACCAAACAGTTGAAACCAAGACTGATGCGGTGCTTGTGATAGAAGGTGATACGAAGACTGTACCAGCCTCTGTTATCGCTGTGATCAATCCAGATGTGTTGGAGAATACAACCCTGCATAATGGTAAAAGTATGACTATTTCTGAACTCCGAACATCTGCAACAGGTTCGAAGTTTTATGATACTACCAATGGCTTTGTTATGTCTAATTCTGTGTATGAAAGTGCTGGTCAGGACATTTGCTCAACACCTGTTGCAAACAACGTTTTCTCTACATCTGATAAGGCCTTGAGTAACCCTGTGGATATTTATGTGGAGCGAGTTAATGCCAAGGTTAATGCGAAGATTGATAAAAACTATAAACGCACTGGAGAGACCGAGAATGCATGGAGTCAAAATGCAGAGGGTAAGTACCAGATAAAGGTTGGCAGTATTGATGTTACCACTTATGAAGAGAATACCAATTCAACTCCAACAACACACAAATATCCTGTATATGCAGTAGTTCAGGGATGGCAGGTGGCTGATGCCAATGGTAAGGCTGAAGTTTGCAAGCAGATTAAGACTTCATGGTTTGCAGGAGAATTAGGTATTAATCCTTGGACAACTTCTGATTACCATCGTAGTTTCTGGTCTGAGTCAGTACCTTTCAATTCGGGTGCTGTGACAGGAGCTAATCGCCCAGTCAATCCTTCTTTTAATGGCATCAATATGCCATTGTCAGACGGTTTCGCGGCTACACCTGTCTATACATTGCCAAATACGCCAGATGCGGTAGTTAAAAATCCAAAAACAAGTGACAATGACTTGACAAAACTGATTGTCGCAGCCAAACTGGTATACAAGGATGCTGATGATAGCTATAAGACAGCGCAGGTATGTCAGTATAGAGGTTTGACCTATCTCGGCGAGGATGCTGTTAAAAAGCAGATTGCAGGTAGCTTTACACAATATTTCAAAAAGACATCAGATGCATCAGGTGCTACAGTCTATAAATCCCTTGAGGCTTCTGATATTGCATTCAAGACTTCTTCTTCTGTAAAGAATTATGAGGTTGTTGCAACTCTGGCAAGCACCGTAGGTGATCTTTATGTCAAGAATGGAGAAACATGGACAATAGCACCTAAGGACGATGTTAATGCAGCCCTTGCCAAGGAGGACGCTCTGATTCGTACTGCTGATGGTTCTACCTATTATTATACACCAATCAAGCATCTCGGTTCTGAAGGCAAGTTGGGCGAGTATGGTATCGTGCGCAATCATTCTTATCAGGTAACTATTCAGAATATCCAGGGATATGGAACTCCAGTCTATGATCCAGACAAGGTTATCGACCCAATGATTCCAAGCGATGATAATACCTATCTTGCTGCACGTATCAATGTTCTTTCTTGGCGCGTTGTATCATCTAATGTAGATTTGGATCAGACAAAGTAAATAATTCATAAACAGTATAAATGAAGAAGATTATAAATGATATCAAAGAGAAGGGAAGGCTGATGATGCTCTCTTGCTGCACCATCCTCGGCTTGCTGCTCGTATCCTGTGATTACTGGCATGATAGCTATGAGGGATGTGAGGAACTGCTGAAGACTCATCTGAAGGTGCAGTTCATCTACGATATGAACATGAAGTTTGCCGACGCTTTCCCTCATGAGGTGAAGAACGTCACACTTTATGCTTTCGACCAGCAGGGAAAATTGGCTTATGTCAAAACCGAGGCTGCCGAGAAGATTATCGCCGAAGAGGGGATGAACATCGACGACCTGACTCCTGGTGTCTATGATCTTCTCGTTTGGGCACAGGGCGAAGAGCGTTATGCTGGCTCCTATACTTTTGGGCAGGCCAGCGTAGGCTCTTCAGCCTGTGATGTGCTCAAGGCTACGGTGAATCGTGCCGATAAGGGAATCATCGACCATGATTTGACTCCGCTCTTCCATGGACAGTTGGCTAAAGCCAATCTCACTAAGATGGAGAAGGGGGGAACGAGAACCGTCAAGGTTTCGCTTACCAAGAACACCAATCATTTCAAGGTGGTTTTGCAAAACCTGTCGGGAGTGAATCTCAGTGCCGATGACTTCATCTTCCAGATTACCGATAACAATGGTAAGATGGATTACGACAACAGTCTGATGGAGGATGAAATGCTTACCTACAACGCCTGGTCTGCTTACTCCGCTTCTGCCGGTGTCAGTTCAGGTAGCAGCGAGCAGACATCAGTGGCATGCGCCATCGCCGAGTTGTCAACCAACCGAATGGTGAAAGGTCATGATATGCGTCTGCGTGTATGGAACAAGTCAACAGGAGCAAGCATCATCAATATTCCATTGATAGATTATGCCCTGATGGTAAAAGGTAATTATAACAAGAGTATGAGCGATCAGGAATATCTGGATAGACAGGATTCCTACGACCTTGTATTCTTCATTGACGAAAACCACAAATGGCAGGCTGCTTCAGTCATCATCAATTCATGGAGAGTGGTGCTGAGCAAGACTGATATGTAATTAATAATTATTGTATTTAATCATGATGTATGAGATAAAAGGAATAAGATATGCTGGGGGACTGCTTAGGTTCCTCGTATCAATAGCGATGGCTTGGCTAGGCTGTATTGCTTTGGTCTCATGCGACCAAGGAGATACAAATGCAGGGGAAGCGGAAGCAAATATCACGCTTACCCTTTGCTTGAAAGGAGCAGATAAAAATAGTAATACAAGAATGGGGCAACCTTTTGTAAAGCCACTGGCTTCGAGAGGTGAAGAAGGTGAGGCTAAAGATCCGGAAACGGAGATGGAAAACAGTATCGACTTTAGCAGATTCCACGTCGTTTTCTATGATGCAAATCATCGTATGGCTGGAATCCTGCAAAACATGGTGCTCATTCATGTGGGCGGTAATATCTACCGGTTGACAGGCTCTTTGCCAGTGAGCAATAAGGTGCTTGTGGGCAATCATTTTGAAGGAAAAATGGTGGTTTATGCCAATTTCGATATGAGTGAGGATGACTTGCAGAAAGGGTATAATGATGTAATTATCGCCCAGAAGTCGTTTAATTACGAAGCAAAGCCTAAGTATCTGCCGATGTGGGGTGTCAAGAAAGTTGCCTTTACACTTGCTGCCGGCAAGCTTCAGGATTTCTCGGATATCAATCTGCTGAGGGCGGTAGCCAAGGTAAAGGTGAATCTGAGTAACGAGATGAAGAATAATGAATGGAGCATATATAGCATGCAACTCATCAACTATAATGACAAGGGATATTGCATGCCTGAGAAATATGCTGAATGCGAAAAGACAGCATCGCTTACTCACGAGGAGTTTGACCATTTCTATGATTCAAAACAAACTGGTGGCATTACGATGAAAGATGATGTTCCTATCTATCTGCCTGAATATCAGAATAAAGGTCAGGTAGATGCGGATAAATGTGTCATCAAGTTGAAACTGGCTAGAAATGGAACCGTTGAACAGGATGCATCAGGCAAAGATAAGGAATATACCCTGCGTTTCATTGATTATACTGACCAAGGAACGGAAGGTACAACCACCAATGATATCGTACGCGACCATTATTATATCTTCGAGGTGTATAAGGGCAGCAATGGTCAGAATCTCGTGAAGTTGACGGTGAGGAAATGGAATGTACGTAATCACGAAGATATCGTGATGTAACTTCTATGAATAATAAATAAAGTATTAATAAGAAAATATAAATCAAGCAATTGATTCTTGGCTTTTCAAAACATGGCAAAGATATACTATTATATATGTATTTGGGCAGTATGCTTGCTGGCGGCTTGTTCTGCCGGTGATGAAGCAACTTCCTTTCCCGGTCAGGCTGATGCCGAGAACCGGGTAGGGGTGATGTTGCAGCTGTCTGCCTTATCTTCCCAGACTTCACAGCCTTCCCGGTCTTCTCTGACTAGGGCGGCTTGGGAGACGGATATCGAAGCTTTGCCTGGAGAAATGATGAAGAGCTGGTTTGTGGTGGTGGTACAGAATGGAAAGATAGAGAAGATTATCACTTCCGATTTGAAATCTGATGTTACTGAGGTGGAGAAAGACCAGGTGTTTGTAAAGCTGAATACTGGCGAGACAACCTTCTATTCTTTTGCCAATATCAAGCCTGAAGATATCGGGTTGGATGCCAGCACATCTGTTGGGCATCTGCTGCCAACTGATTTTGATGATACGACTTATCAGATGGATGGCAACAGTCACCTCTTCCATCTGTCGATGACACCTGAATTTCAGAACGGTTATCCGATGAGTAATAAGCAGACAGTGGATGTGGTTGATAATCAGCAAGTCATCAATCTGGAGGTTATCCGTATGATGGCTAAGGTACAGCTTTCTATTACCAATGCCACCGATCATGATATTGTCTTGAAGACCATCACCCTTTCGGATGTTACCCAGAATGGTAATCCTAATATCAAGCTTTTACCAAATGTGGATTCGAATAACCAATTGCAAGTGAATCTGGCAAATTCGGCAAAGAAGGGAACCATCACGCTGACGGCTGCCGAAAACGATGGTATAACCATAAAGGAAAGAGCTACGCAAACGGCTTGTTTCTATATGAACGAGAGTTTGGTAGATAAGGGAGCAGATGGTGGCAACCGGTATTTTATCCTTTCGCTTACTACGGTAGATGCGGCTACGGGCGCTACCAGTAACCATCGTTATGCCATGCTATCATGGAATGAAATCCGGCGCAATGATTATCTGAAGATTCCTATCAAGCTGGAGGATTATCAGATTAGATGGAAGGTGGAGGCATTCTCGCCAATCGGGGTATTGCCGAAGGTAACGGATGATGGCGAAAACCTTTCGCTTGACTTCGGTTATTATGGAGAGTTTCATATCAAGCCTGAGGTCATCAAGTTGAGCCGTACTGGTTCTCAGACCCTGCCAGTGAGTGAATGGCAAATGGGAACGGATGCGGCAGGTTCTGATGGCTGGAAGCTGCAGGAGCAGAATCCGCAGGGAGCTGATGGTGTAAACATCTTCGATAGCTCGCCAGCCTGGGTTCCATCCGCTTACCGCCTGGAAGGAGAAATGGGCAACCGTACCGGTTCTGCCATTTATACAATGAAGATCAAGGTGAAGGAACAGAATGGCTCGGGTACGTATCCTGTCATCTCCCGCAAGGTTCGCTTTACAATGACGCAAATAAACCTGACCCGTGCAGGAAAGAATACAGAAAAAATAGTATTTAACACAAAGACTTTTAGCTATGAAAGGAATTAGTTTATTTTCAAAATACATCTTGTTTATCCTGGGCATCATCTCTTTGATGCCTGGGATGGCTTATTCCCAGACCTTTAAGCATTACGAAGGTCTCGCCAATAAAACTGGCGATTACGAGGTGATAGATGCCGCCTATGACTGTCTCCGACAGAAAACGCATGTGGTTCATTATTATATCGCCCTGCGTAGCGGCGGTAGCAAGGAATTGTCTTTGCCATTTTCCGGCTATTCGGGCAATGGTACAAATTTGGAACCTAGAGGATATTTCAGATGGTATAATTACGATACTGATAAGGCTTCTGATCAGTTGGAGAAATATTCTGCCGACGGCTGGTTGCAGCGCATGTATGATGCTCATGGGATAAATAAAGGTTTGATAGCCTATAAGCTTCGATCCGGGCCAAATCGTAATTCGGTGGGTGTAAAATATACCCGTCCCTCTGATACTTCCTGGACTGGGGAGACCATCGCCTGCGATGTGAGCCGATACATGGACGGCTGCAACGGAACAAGCTTCGAGCATGAGCCAACCCTTTCTATCCGATATATCTTCCATATCATGCCGGCAGAAAAGATGGCGGATGATATCAAGAAGAAACTCCTGGAAACGGGAATAGCCAGGGATTATTCTTATGAAGATGGAAAGGGCGTTTCGGCAGGAGTGAAGGATGCCTCTGCCTCTATGACACTCCGCCTCAACCAGAATGATGTGACCAACTATTATTTCCATCCAATGGATAATATCAATACGCATCATGTCTTCGCAGAGGATGAGGCGCATAAGATTAAGGAGTCGGATTTCAGATCTGAGGTTGTTCAGACTACTAAAGTGCAGTGGCGTGTCTATAATTCCGATAAAACTTTATGGAATTATTGGACTCATCCTGGTCCTTATAATAAGCCTCTCAGATTTTTTGATTTGTATCTGGATAAGATGAATGGTATTGGTAGCTGGTATGACTTGAATGGTAAGAAGGTTTCCCGTTATTTGAATTTCAAGTATGGCGACCGTATCTATGTGGTGGCTATAGCCATTTCCAGCAGAGGACAGATGTGTCCTATCGCCAATTTCACCTGCCAGCTGTTCAACCAGTATCCGATGACTACGGACGAACTGAAGACGGCAGGTCAGAATACCCGATTGAATTCCTATCTAGACGATCATTATCGCTCTGTCAATACCGTCTCTTTTGATAATGATAATGAAGAACAGACCCTTCTGGCTCCTACAAGCCCGGATGATAACCAAGACCGCTTGCCTTCTAAATGGAGCAGGCGAAGCTATGGCTTTGTCTATCGTGATTTGATCGGTAATAATTTTCGACATTCGCCTATTCATGGAGAATACGGACTCTATAAGTCGGCAAATATAAAGGGAAAGTCTGGAGATGGGCAAGGTGGAACTGATGGTTACCAGTGGTGGACTAAAGCCCAGCTCTACGACCGTACCTACGAAAATACGAATGGCACCCAATATGGACATTTCCTCTATATCGATGCCTCCGATGAAAGCCGACAGATTGCCGAAGCTGATTTCAAGGCTAACCTCTGTGTGGGTTCGCAGGTTATCTTCAGCGCAGCCATTGCAGATATGACCATCGCTTCGAAAGCAGAGCGTCCGCAGCTGATGTTCAAGCTCTATGGCGTGAATTACGATGGGAACAATCAGGAGACGGAGCGCAGGTTGCTCCACTCGTTCTCATCCGGTAATTTCTCAGGAAACCGTGTGGGGTCGGACGATGGTGCTAATGTTGGTAAATGGTATCAGACTTATGGAAAGATGGTACTGCAGAAGGAGAGCGGAGTGAATAACTTCACCGACTTCAAGCTCGTGGTAGATAATATGTGTAAATCTACCTCTGGTGCCGACTATGCCTTCGATGATCTTCGCATCTATACCAAGGCTTCCAAGGTGGATGTTATCCAGAGCTCGCCTATCTGTCCTGATAAGAACACAGCTAAAGATTCTTCTGTTTCTACCACCATCCTCCTTAAATTGAGGGCTTTGCAGGAAACTATGGCGGCACTTGCCGACAATACAGAAAAGAAACTCTACTTCCGCTTTGTTGATGCAGATGGTAGTCCGGTGACGAATGTAAACTATGGAACGGCAGAAAGCCCGAACTACAATTGGGGAATCACCACTATCTATAATTATGTGGATGAGAACCGAAAGGTGGATGAAAAGCCGATGTATGAGAAAATCAACGATGAATGGAACGTAGTGCTTGCCAACAGATACTTCAATCTGCAGTCGAACCAGACTTACTATGTTAGTTTCGCCTTCGAGGATGATTCGGTGACGGATAAGACCCAGCTTGCGTGGGGAAAGCCTTCGGATGTGTGCTCGCTCTATAGTGCCAACTTCCAGATGGTGCAGCAGAAGGTGCTGGTTACCGATGCCAACGGAAGTATCACCACCACCGTCACCATTCCTTGCGATGACAACGATACCCCGAAATATAACATCAAGGCGCAGTTGCAGACCGTAGACCAGAACAATGGCGGCAGCATCCAGCTGAATGGTGTGCTCTACAATTGGTATGTAGACGATGCCAAGACTCCGACATTGGAAAACAGCGCCGAGTTCAGTAACATTCCTCTGAGTGTGGGCGATCATACCATCCGTGTGTTTCCTACCAAAACATCTGGCACCATCAACCAGGGCGGCGTGGATTATCAGATCTGTCTCGGTGAGATGTCGTTCAAGCTTCGTGTCGTGAAGAACGGACCGCAGTTGGATCTGGGACGTCCCGGTGTGGCATATCCTAATAATTATGCCCGCACGGTGCGCATCGGATTGCCTCAGGTGGCTCTGCTGGCAGAACAGGAAGCCAAGGGGGGCAAGGGTGGGTACTTCTGTGTACCGGTTAGCGGCAAGAACTTTGTGGCAGATAATTCCAATCGCCTCTACTTTGTTGTGGCTGGCGGAAAGGACCATCTGGATGAGTCGCAATATACCCAGGTGATGTATCTCTCGGATACCAACGACCCTGCCTATAAGAACAGAATAGAGGAGAGCCTGACGCTGGCTACGCTTCAGGATAATTACATCGAGCGTAATACCAGCCAGCTGAAGCTGAAGTTTACGCCGCAGTCGGGGACTGCATCTTCTGCTTCTTCCAAGAATGTGCAGTTGCACGAGGGATATTGGTACGAAGGCGTATTGATATTCCGTGAAGATGGCTCCCAGGGAACCACGGTACTCTGTTCGGGCGAGGTATACATCCGCTTTGCGGTGGTACCGGAATACGCTACCTGGAATCCTACTGCCAACAGCAGGATGAGTGCGGCATGGAACAATGATGAAAACTGGCGCCGCTCTGACCATGGCGAGCTCTATAAGGGGGCTGATAAATATACGGATTACAGCAGCGGCGGATACGTGCCGATGAAGTTTACCAAGGTAACGATTCCAAATTTGAGCGGACTGTATTTCCCTTCCCTGGGCTATATCGCCTATCAGAAATCCACGGGCATCGCCACCCGTCTGAGCAATGCCAAAGGCGATGCGGCTACTGCGAATATCCAGTATGACATGCTTGCCAAATGGGATGCTGATGCCGCAGATCACGGATTGAACGCCGACGGCAATCTGGAGTGTGAACCTTTCTATGGCAACACCTGCGACCAGATTTACTTCAAGCCGGGAGGCGAACTGCTCAACCAGTGCTATCTGATATACAACAAGGCGTGGGTGGAGAAGCAGATGAAGTCAAACACCTGGTATGCCCTCACTTCGCCTTTGCAGGATACCTATGCGGGCGACATCTATGTGCCGGCTGCATCGGGCAGACAGGAGACGGAGGCGTTCGAGCCTATCTTGTTCTCATCATCGGTAAACAATCGTGTAACCAGTCCTGTTTATCAGCGAAGCTGGGATGATGCTTCTGCCGAAGAAGTAATCTTGGGCGGCAGCTACGATGCCTACGACTATGCAGGCACCGGCATCACATTCGAGAAACAGAATCTCAATGCGCTTTCAGCCCACTGGAGCCACGTATATAATAAGGTGGATAGGAAATATCTTCCATTAGAGGGCGTAGCCATCAAGATGGGAGATAAATATACGGTAGGTGATGCGGGTACTTCGGCCAGTACATCAGATATGTTGCTTCGTTTGCCGAAGGCGGATACGCAATATATCTATGCTGAGGCTTTGCAGCAGCAGAGTTCTCTATCCGCTTCTGTGGATAAGTCGAACGCCTATCGCCTGGTGGTGAATGCCGATGCTCAGGAGAATGCTTTGGGCAAGATGAACTATTCGCTGGTTAAGTTGTCGGATGGCAACAATTACTATCTGGTGGGTAATCCTTATATGGCTACGCTCAGCATGCATAAGTTCCTGAAGGCAAATCCATCGCTACAGTCCAGCTTCTATGTCTATGAGAATGGTGTGTTGAAACTCTATAATCAGTTGGATATGTCAACCACCACGTATGAGTCGAAGAACGACGTGAAGATTTCGCCGATGCAGTCGTTCTTTGTCCGTCTGAAAGATGGACAGAGTGCATCGCAGCTCAACTTCACTTCTGCGATGACGGTAGATAGAGAAGTGTTTGGCGGTGTGAAGACGGCATCGGATGAGGAGCAGAATCTCACGACGCTTACCCTTACGGCATCTGCATCGGGTTATCGCAGCCGTTCGAGAATCGTTCTTGATGCATCAGCTTCGGAAGATTATGATGATGTCGAGGATGCCCAGCTGCTCTATGATGCCCAGCTGAAGGAAGTTCCGGTGGTCTATACGGTGGCAGGCGATGAGGCTGTGGCGCTGAATTCCTTGCCGGATGTAGATTGGCTGCCACTGGGTGTGGTAGGCAAATCCTCTTCTGTTGGATTGAAAATTGATGGCATCTCTCGTCTCTCTTCTCCTCTTTATCTCTATGATGCTGCCACCCGGAAGTATCAGGAACTGAAGGAGAAAGAAGAGGTGAAGGTAATGGCGAACGAGCACGGCAGATACTTCCTCACCCAGACGCGCAGTACCACGGGTATCGAAGATGCTGAGATGGGAGAGAGTGACGTGAAGATCTATTCTCCAGCCCGGGGATTGATCGTTGTATCCAAGGTGAATGGGCCTCTATTAAATAAGGTGGAGGTTTACACCCTCGATGGAAGACTGGTGGCTACGAAAAAGGCTGCAGGTGCTGTTTCTGTCAGCATCCCGGTTTCCTCTTCGTCCCAGACTGTCTATATTATCAGAGTATCCTTGATGGATACGCAGACTGTAATAACAAAAAAGCTTTCTCTCCGTTGAGAGAAAGCTTTTTTGTGTTAAACTGAGAAAAAAGAAGAATCCCACCGCTCTTGCGAACGATGGGATTCTGTTCTGTTAAGCAATGTGTCTGCCTAAGCTGATTACTTACGAAGACCGAGGGCCTTGATGATAGCACGATAGCGATTGATGTCGCGATCATACAAGTAATCGAGCAATGCACGACGCTTTCCTACAAGCTGTGTCAACGCACGTGTTGTAGTATAATCTTTACGGTTCTTCTTAACATGTTCCGTCAAATGAGCAATACGGTATGAGAACAATGCTATCTGGCTCTCAGCTGAACCAGTATCAGAGTTAGACTTTCCGTACTTGCTAAAGATCTCTTCTTTTTTTGCTTTGTCTAAATACATAGCTGTAAAAACTTAATTTAATAAAATATGAATATGTTTAATTTTGTGCATCTGATGACCTTCCTCACGGCGGTTTCATTAAAAATGCGGTGCAAAGATACAACTTTTTGCCGAATTATGCAAACATTTCGGGATTTTTTTGTAATTTTGCACCCAAATTTAAGTATTTAAGGTAAAAATTAAAATGCAAGACATTAGAAACATTGCAGTTATTGCACACGTTGACCATGGTAAGACTACATTGGTCGACAAGATGATGCTCGCCGGTAAGCTGTTCCGCGACGGCCAGGATAACAGTGGCGAAGTGCTCGATTCCAACGACTTGGAGCGCGAGCGTGGTATAACCATTCTCTCAAAGAATGTATCTATCAATTGGAAAGGTACTAAGATTAATATCCTCGATACTCCTGGACACTCTGACTTCGGTGGTGAGGTTGAGCGCGTGCTCAACATGGCAGATGGATGCCTCCTCCTCGTCGATGCTTTCGAGGGTCCGATGCCCCAGACCCGTTTCGTGCTCCAGAAGGCATTGCAGCTCGGACTGAAGCCTATCGTCGTTGTTAATAAGGTAGATAAGCCTAACTGTCGCCCTGAAGAGGTGTACGAGATGGTGTTCGACCTGATGTGCGACCTCGATGCTACAGAAGACCAGCTCGACTTCCCTGTAGTTTACGGTTCTGCCAAGAACGGCTGGATGGGCGAGGACTATAATCATCCAACAGACAATATCGATTATCTGCTCGATAAGATTATTGAGGTTATCCCAGCTCCTAAGCAGCTCGAGGGTACTCCACAGCTCCTTATCACATCACTCGATTACAGCTCTTATACAGGTCGTATCGCCGTAGGTCGTGTACATCGCGGTACATTGAAGGACGGCATGAACGTTACTATCTGCCACCGCGACGGAACCCAGGAGAAGACCAAGATCAAGGAACTCCACACCTTCGAGGGTATGGGCCACAAGAAGACCGATCATGTAGATTCTGGCGATATCTGTGCCGTTATCGGCTTGGAGAAGTTCGAGATTGGTGATACCATCTGCGACTTCGAGAATCCTGAGCCACTGCCTCCAATCGCTGTCGATGAGCCTACCATGAGCATGCTCTTCACCATCAACGATTCACCATTCTTCGGTAAGGAAGGCAAGTTCTGTACATCACGCCACATCCAGGAGCGCTTGAACAAGGAGCTCGAGAAGAACCTCGCTCTCCGCGTACAGCCTTACGAGGATTCTACCGATAAGTGGATTGTATCAGGTCGTGGTGTGCTCCATCTCTCTGTCCTCATCGAGACCATGCGCCGCGAGGGCTATGAGCTCCAGGTCGGTCAGCCTCAGGTTATTTATAAGGAGATTGACGGTGTGAAGTGCGAGCCTGTAGAGGAGTTGACCATCAACGTACCAGAGGAGTTTGCTTCTAAGATGATTGATATGGTAACCCGCCGCAAGGGTGATATGACCTCTATGCTGAACATGGGCGAGCGTGTAGACATCGAGTTTGATATCCCATCACGTGGTATCATCGGTCTGCGTACCAACGTGCTTACCGCTTCTCAGGGCGAGGCTATCATGGCTCACCGCTTCAAGGAGTATCAGCCATACAAGGGTGAAATCAGCCGCCGTTCTAACGGTAGCATGATTGCGCTCGAAACCGGTACTGCCTTTGCTTACGCTATCGATAAGCTGCAGGATCGTGGTAAGTTCTTCATCGACCCGGGTGAGGAGGTTTACGGCGGCGAGGTTGTAGGTGAGCATGTTCACGACAACGACCTGGTAGTCAACGTAACCAAGGCTAAGCAGCTTACCAACGTGCGTGCTTCCGGTTCTGACGATAAGGCCCGCGTCATTCCTAAGACCGTGATGAGTCTTGAGGAGTGTCTGGAGTATATCCGTGAGGACGAGTACGTAGAGGTAACTCCAAAGAACATGCGTATGCGCAAGATCGAGCTCGATCACCTGAAGCGCAAGCGCAGCAACAAAGACTAAACAGAAATGTTTTTGTGGAGATTTTTTAGAAAGTTTTCATTGCCCTGCTCCCTGGTTATGGGAGCATTGGGCTACCTGATATTCGCCAATGTGCCCTTCCTGGTGCCCATTGGCGATTATTGTGGTCCGAGGTTGGTAAGTCTGATGCCGGTGGTGCTGTTCTCCCTGCTCTATGTTACTTTCTGTAAGATAGAAATCAAGGAGATGAAGCCTAAGGCGTGGCATTTCATCCTCCAGCTCATCCGTACCTCGCTGGCATTGATGATGGTGGTGCTTATCTTCGAGTTCGGCTCCGATTACAGCACCAAACTGATTCTCGAGGGTGCCTTCATCTGTTTCATCTGTCCTACGGCAGCCGCCGTGGCTGTGGTTACGGAGAAGTTGGGCGGCAGTATCGGTTCGCTGACCACCTATACGGTCATCGCCAACATTTTTACGATGGTCATCATTCCGAGTCTTTTCCCGATGGTAGAGAAGGGGGCAGATGTATCGTTCCTCATGATGAGTGCGATGGTGTTCCGCAATGTCACTACCGTGCTGGTGGTGCCTCTGCTGCTTGCCTTGCTGAGCCGCCGGTTCCTGCCAAAATGGGTGGATAAGGTGAAGAATGTAAAGGATTTGGGCTTTTATATGTGGTGTTTCAACCTCACGATACTGATGGGCGAAACGGTTCGCAACATGCTCCATGCCGAGGTATCGGGCGTAACGATGCTTCTGCTGCTCTTTGTACCGCTGCTGGTATGTCTCCTCCAGTTTGCCATCGGCAAGGCGGTAGGTAGGCATTTCGGTGCGAGTATCAGTGCCGGTCAGGCGTTGGGACAGAAGAATACGGTAGTGGGCATCTGGCTCACCCTCACCTTCCTGAATCCTCTTGCTGCCGTAGCACCGGGTGCCTATGTAGTATGGCAGAATCTGGTCAATGGCTGGCAACTTTGGTATAAAGAAAAATATGGCAAGCTTAAGTGGTAAGCTTGCCATATTTTTTTGTTTCTAATCCTGGGTAGGGTAGATGAGGTTTTCTTCCCTGATGCAGCAGAGCACCTCATCCAGATATTTTCTGGCTTCATATTTCGCCATAGGCAGGTCGTGGAGCAGGTAGTTGCCGCAGTCCTTTGCCGCCTGTCCCGGAATCTCACCCTCGAAATCAGCGATAAACTGAAAGGTGCGCTTCATCAGTTCCACGATGTCCTTGCTCTCCAGGTCGCCCTTGATAAGGAGATAGTTGCCCGTGAGGCATCCCATCGGTCCCCAGTAGATGATGCGGTCCTTCCACTCCTCGTCGTTGCGCAGATAGGTGGCAGCCAGGTGCTCAATGGTGTGGATGGCACCGTTGTGCAGACAAGGCTCCTGGTTAGGCACCTTCATGCGGATATCGAATGTTGTGATGACTTCTCCGCCTACTTCGTCCTTACGGCTCACGTAGATGCCGCGGAGCAGCTTATTGTGATTGATTGTAAAACTTGGAATCTTATTCATCTTGATAATTAATAATTTACAGTTTACAGACTTTCGAGGAAAGCCTTGGTAACATTGAAAGAGCCTTCAGCCATTTTAGCCCAGAAGTCGAAATACTGCTGTGCTTTGGTATCTTTCAGCGGTACATCGCTGATGATGCGGAAGGAGATGAAAGGCGTCTTGTAGATGTGGCAGGTCTGGGCGATAGAGCAGCTCTCCATATCCACCGCCATCGCCTGAGGGAAGTGTTCCAGGATAGAGCGCATCTTCTCCTTGCTGTCTACAAACCATTCGCCGCTCACAATCTGTCCGGCGTGGATCTTCGGGTGCCTATTGCCCGGCAGGTTGTTGATGGCGAGTGCCTTCTCCACATATTCCTTAGGTGTTTTGAAGGAAGCAGGCATGCCCAGAATCTGTCCGAATTCGCATTCCTCGCCGCAGTAGGCATCGTGGTAAACGCAGTTGGTTGCCACCACCACCTCAGTCACGTTGAGGTTGATATCAGCTCCTCCAGCCACGCCTGAAGAGATGACGAGGTCAGGGTGATAGTTGTCAATCATTTCCACGGCACCTATGGTACTGTTCACCTTACCGATGCCGCATTGTTGCATCACCACCTCGTTATTGCCTATCTTTCCGATAACGAAGTCTTTATAATTTTTTCTCTCAACCTGCGATTCGGTCAATAATGTTTTGAGTTGCGCGAACTCCTTGTCCATCGCAACGATAATTCCTATTTTCATCTTGTATACTAACTTTTGGGTGCAAAGTTACTAAAAATATTGCAGAGAGTAGCAAAGTTTAAGGAGTTTTTAAGGAAAAAGGCTTTTAAAGGTGAAAAAGTAAAAAAAGCCCCCGATGCGTGATGCACCGGGGGCTTTGGTCGGTTACCGAAGTAGCATACCACTTCTTCTTACCTGCGTTTTCACCAGTCTG
>OODO01001267.1_pt1 | contig 17928 bp, 17 predicted proteins | sample 1671261 | NCBI WGS metagenome assembly OODO01 (sample SAMN06348138, study PRJEB24527) | human gut metagenome | biome: human gut; feature: ankylosing spondylitis patient; material: feces | host: Homo sapiens | place: China | collected 2015-10 | reverse complement strand
ATCAAGTTTATGCTTTATTAACGAGAAGTTTTCTATAGGGGTGCTGAGTAGTTACTGCAATTGTGGATGAAGGTGAGCTTCTGGCTCCTCTATCAACAAAGCATATATACTAACCTCATCATCCAAGTGACAATCTTTGATGTCACTCAATATCGAGGCGATATAAATTAAGTTGTTATATCCTAAGCTGTTTTGGGTTAATATAAATCCATCCTGCCCAGCTGTTGAATATGGTAAAAATGGTTTGATGATATTTACGATATATTCAATTCTGTTTTGCTCTATATGCAATTCAACATCCTGTGAATTAGTCCTAATTATCTTGTTCAAGTTATCATTTATACCAGTTTGAGTTTCCCTAACTTCTTGTCTCTCTAAAAGTTGTCGATTAGCACTATCAACAATACTTCTAACTTGATCTTCAGAGTTAGCCCTGTCAATTTTTCTTTTAATTACCCGTCCTAGTAAGTTGTTACGAGTATTCATCAAGTCACGGGTACTGTCACGCAATGCACCTAAATAATATGGATGAAAATAATGCAACGTATCCCAATCAGCCTTGATATTATTATCTTTTTTACCAGTTATGTAAGAAGAATATATCCTCCCTTTTTCCCTCATTTCAAACCATAAGTGAACCCTGGCAGCAATGGTATCATTCTCTTGTATATTCAAATACTGATAAAAAGCACCTTCTTGCTGGTCAGATAAACCCTCAAACAAGTAAACTATATCAATTCTCTTAGACTGTTCAGTAATTGTGACATTATCTTCGTCTTTCTTAACCTCTACATAGAAGTCATCTTTCGTAATCTCTATATCGCGATTAGGTTCCCCCCATGCATAAAAAAGGCGGATGGCATCAATCAAAGATGTCTTCAGCTGTCCATTAGCTCCGATAATCACATTCAGTTTTTTATCGAATTCTACTATTAATTCCTTTATACCACGGAAATTACTAATATATATCTTACTCAAGTACATATAATACTGTTTATTATTTTACAAAAGCTAACTTCTATATATTCTCTCATGGATATCTAGCCTACTTTGTTTTTATCTTGAATAACTAAGATTGGTCCTCCATCCTTATAGCGTAGCTATGCCGAACATCGAAGAAGAGTTAAATAATTTGTTTTACTTCATCCACAGTCTTGTTCAACATCTTAGCAATATCATCAAGCGACATACCATTTTCCTGCATTCCCTTAATCATCTTACGAAGCATCTCATCCTTCTCCTTCAATTGACCATCCTTCTCCATAATAAGGGAATCTCGGGCTTCCAATTCTTTAAAGAATTCATCCTCTGCATTCATCTGATACCTCATATCAGGATCCGCAGCAGCCGATTGAAGACGACGGACAATGTACTCCATATCATTATCGCCCTCAAACTGCTTATCATCAACCTTAATTACCTTTTTGTTGTCCGCAACATTCGTCTGGTCAAACAAGCAAAGAACCTTCTCCAAGCGATTGTTTACCCTACCATGCAATAAAGGAATCTGTACAATGATGCTATCATGCTGCAAGCTCTCAACAAAAGGATCAGGAATACCCTCCTCTACTTTTTTGCCATCATAAGTATAAGCATGATGGTTAACATATATAACAGGTTCCTCTATCTTACCGATACAATGCCCCAAAAGATAGATAGCTACCATAGGAATAGCATACTTTTCATGCTCTTCCTTCAACATATTCTCCTCGTTGTTATATTGCAGTGCAAGATAACGACGGAAACGCAAAGTCTCAGTTGGCAGCCAGGTCTTTTGAAGTTCAATCAACATCAAGTGCGGCTTGTTGTCTTCATCCAAAACAGTAGCAGCAAAATCGATGCGAAACATGGAGATAGACTCACGACGAGTAAGATTCGCATATTCATTTCTGCGAATCTTCACATCGATAACTTTCTTCTTCAATAATGCTGCAAGAATGGTCTTCGCTATGCGGTCATCCTCCATCAAGTATTTGAACACAGCATCATAAAGTGGGTTTGCTACATATACAACCATAACCAATCCTCCAATTATTAAATATTCAACTTACAGTCGCAAAATTACGCTTTTTTCTCGAAACCACCAAGGAAATCACAAGAAATCTGCAAGTTATCTGCAAATTACCACAAAACCAGCATCATATAATCATTATAGCCTTCATAAGCAAGGCAGTTCCTAAGATAATCCCCACCTATAGCAAGGCGGTCCCACCCCGCACAAGATGGCGTAGACCTTTGATGGTCCGCCAACCTTAGAACGTAGCGGTTCTGAGCACCGAGTAGGGCGGTTTCCCTCTTCTTCCCTGAGGGGAGAAGACCGAGATGAGAGGTGGAGCCTTCCTTAACGGTAAGGAAGGACGGGTAGGTTTTCGAAAAAACAGTTCAAAAGGACAATATACCCTCCAATATATAGGAGGGCACAGCATTATCTATCTTTATACATATTCTCATAATACTTTTGATACTCCCCAGAAGTAACATGATTCCATCCATTTCTGGTTATCAAGATACCATTTTACGGTTTCCTCGATACCCTCCTCAAACTGGAGAGATGGCTCCCAACCGAGTTTCATCAGAAACTTACGAGAGTCGATGGCATCTTAGTATTCCAAATTCTTCTTCAAGGAAGAACTATTCTCTTCAAGTATTGAAAGGAGATATTTGCCATAGTCATTCTTCAACATTGGCTGAGCATTCTCACGCAACGTATCACTATCTATCCAACCTTGGCGATAAGCAATACCTTCCAAGCAAGCAACCTTCAAGCCCTGGCGCTTCTCCAAGACTTCGATAAAGGTAGATGCCTCAGAAAGGGAATCATGGGTTCCGGTATCAAGCCAGGCAAATCCTCTTGCCATGGTCTGCACCTTCAGCTGCTTATCCTTCAGAAACTCCTGGTTTACTGTAGTGATTTCCAACTCACCACGAGCAGATGGTTTGATATGCTTAGCCACTTCCACCACCTTATTAGGATAGAAGTATAAGCCCACTACAGCATAATTGCTCTTTGGATGCTGAGGCTTCTCTTCGATACTCAGGCAATTGCCTTGCTCATCAAACTCTGCCACGCCATATCGTTCAGGATCGCTTACTCGATAACCAAATACAGTAGCTTTGTTATTCTGCTCTGCATCTACTACAGCCTGATGCAACATCTGGTTCAAACCAGCACCATAGAAGATGTTATCTCCCAAAACAAGGCAAGCAGCATCATCGCCAATAAACTCTTCACCTATAATGAATGCCTGAGCCAAGCCATCTGGTGATGGCTGTTCTGCATACTCGAACTTGACTCCGAACTGACTTCCATCACCTAAGAGTCTTTTGAAACCAGGCAAGTCGAATGGAGTTGAGATAATCAGTATCTCACGGATACCTGCCAACATCAATACCGAGATAGGATAATATATCATCGGTTTATCAAAGATAGGAATCAGCTGCTTGCTGATACCCTTTGTGATAGGATACAAACGAGTACCGCTACCACCTGCTAATACTATTCCCTTCATACGAACATTGTTAATTGTTTTACACCCCAACTTTAAAGTATATTATTTTCGCTTTAATGATTTAAGGCAAAATCGATATTATGAAGCAATAGTTGAGCTTGAGCATTTGACTCATCGAAACTTACAACATCTATAATTTCACTCCGTGCCTGTTTCAATTTTTCTATATCGCTATCTGAACAATATTGTGAAAAAAGACACTTTGCATTATTAAATTTTTGTTCAATACTTTTGGTCATAAATATTTGATTTTAGAAAGAGGCAAACTCTATTTTGAGTATTGCCTCAATTAAGTTATTTATTTGTAAACTCTACAATCAGTTTCACAATCTTATCAATTTCCCAATCTGTCAATTCATAGAACAATGGCAATCTTACCAAGGTATCACCATATCTGTCGCAATTTGGCAACTCTCTACCATCATGCTTATCCTCATAATACTTGCTGCTATGTAATGGCAGATAGTGGAATGTAGTCTGCACATCATTCTCCTTCAAGAACTTCATCAAAGCAGTACGATACTCCAAACTTGGACAGAGCAGATAGAACATGTGAGCATTGTTGGTAGCATACCCTGGGATATAAGGCAACTTCACTTCATTGCCAATCTTACCATTCAATCCCTCAAAATAACGATTCCAGATATGCTTGCGCTTGCCCTGAATATCATCAAGCTGCTCCAACTGAGCCCAAAGATATGCTGCATTGAACTCAGATGGCAAGAATGAAGAACCCATATCTACCCAACCATACTTGTTAACCATTCCACGATAGAACTCGGCACGGTTGGTACCCTTCTCCCATATAATCTCTGAACGACGAACAAAACGCTCATCATTGATGACGCACATACCACCTTCACCGCTACTGATGTTCTTGGTCTCATGGAAAGAGAATGCACCCAAATGACCAATGCTACCCAATGGACGGCCTTTATAGAATGAATCAATACAATGAGCCGCATCCTCAACTACCAGCAAATTATGCTTCTCTGCAAGAGCCATAATAGCATCCATATCACAGGCAACACCTGCATAGTGAACAACAGCAATTACCTTGGTCTTTTCATTGATCAATGGCTCAATCTGCTCAACCTCCATATTAGGATTTTCAGCAGAGCTGTCAGCAAATACAACCTTTGCACCTTCACGAAGGAAAGCCAGAGCTGTAGATACGAATGTATAAGAAGGTACAATCACCTCATCGCCAGGCTTCAAGTTACAAAGCATAGCGCACATCTCCAAGGCATCAGTACCAGATGTTGCAAGAAGACATTTCTTAAAGCCATACTTCTGCTCAAAGAAGGTATGACACTTCTTGGTAAAATCACCATTGCCACTCATGGTTGTTGAATGGCAAACTTCCTCCAAATACTTCAATTCTCTTCCAGAGAAATAGGGTTTGTTAAATGGAATCATAACTTATAAAAATTTAATATTATTTACAAATTGCACGTGAACACAATATTTTGAAAGATATTGCGTTTATCAAATATGAAGCAAAATAAAGACATAAAGAAGAACTTATCCGAACGCATCCAAGATGTGTTTGCGAAGTCTCTTGCCTTTATTCTCTCCATATATTTTCGTATAATAGACCAGAAAGAACTCTAACCCTTTAATGCATCCAAGTAATATTGAAGCATCTTTTCAGCTTCAGTCTTTGAATCAAATCCTGCATCAGCCACTTCCTTGGCATGACTTCTGCGAAGAGGAATATTCTTCTCAACAACAGGGATAATTTTCTCAGCCCACGCTGCTGCACCATCATCCAAGTTGATGAAATGTCCCAATTCACAAGCACTAGCTTCTGGAGTAACAGCCGTTGAAAAGAACATAGGCAAACCGCAACTTTGGCTTTCCAATCCCACAACAGGCAATCCCTCATAGCGGGAAGGCAACAGGAAGGCATCGAAAGCGTTATAGAACTGCTGGATATCCTCTCTTCTTCCAAGCCAGGACATGGCAGGTTCAATACCGGTTTCCTTGATACGCTCTTTCATCTTCTTCTCTAAAACGCCAGCACCAATGATAACAAACTGAGCGTTTTTCTGACGCTTATAGATTTCACTCATCACATCTATCAGGAACAGAGGATTCTTTTGATGCTCAAATCTTCCGATAAAGCCATATACCACCTTTTCCGCCCAACCAAACTTCTTGCGAGTCTCGTTACGAAGTTCTGGCTGATAAGAATTAAACTCAGTATTGATAGCCGTTTTGAAGATTGCAATCTTTCCTTCATCAAATGCCTTCTTGCCGAACTGGAAGATACCACAATCCTCTCCACATGCCATGTAATGAGTCGCATAGAGATGAGAAAGCGGACGGAGCATATACTTTACGTATGTTTTCCACTCACCAGGAGCTGCCATTGATAAAGACTCTGAGATACGAACCTTTACGCCAGCTTTCTTGGCTGCATACATTGGGAAGAAATTCATCATACTGTTGTAAGCATGAACCACATCATACTTTTCATTCTTGAAGAGTTCATACAAGGCATCAGTATGTCCCTTGAGTTTCTTGAAAGATGGCACGATAAACACACGACCACCCAATGCTTCAATCTCCTCCTGTGGAATGGCATTAGAGTCATCGTTGCATACGATATCCATCTGTACCTGGGTCTTATCTATATGGCGGAAGTACTCCATGATAAGATTCTTCTTACCGCCAGACAAGATAGGACCACCTATAACTGCAACTTTAATCATATTTTTTTATTTCAGATACTTTTTAATATATAGTTTTAAACTAGCAGGTATTAAATCCTTCATTTTTGCTTTAAAAGATGATTGAAATGTCTTAGCAAAAGAATCTTCAAACCACGTATCAGAATCTTTTATACCATGATAAATTGTATCACGTACCATATCTTTACGCTTAGTAGGTTTTAGAAGATTACTATTATGCTTTGATATTTTCTCAAAAGTTGTTTCTTTATAATAGAAATTACTAGAGAAATTCTTCCAGACATCCAAACCTTTATCTGTATTTATAAGCATACATGAGACACCACGTACATCGTAAAAATCAGGATGCTCGTTTTCTATTCCCCAATAATCTCCTATCGTAATATCTCCCACTCTACCAGGGGTACAATATTTGCACTCATAACAGCATTCACGATATGTTACACCTTCTAAAAATCTATAATAATAAGGGTCAACATCGCAAAAATGCATTTTTTCCTTGCTATCAGTTTTAATAGAAAAATTCAATGCCCACCCAGCTAACTTAGACCTAAAATTATATTCTTTAATTTTAAAGTTCTTTTGTTTTTCAAGCCATACTATGTATTTTTTAAATAATAAGGGGCTATTTACACCATGGCAAATCAAATCCATAGTAAGAAGGTTATCGTAATCTTTCTTCAAAAAGGATTTCAGACCTCCAACTTGACATGCTGTTCCAGAAAAAAGGACTTTCTTACCTTGCATTAGCTTTGCTTTTATATCACTATAAGAATGCTGTGTATTTGCTTGAACATACTTACTACTCTGGATTTTCTTTAACTCATTCAACGAATTGGCACAAACATGACAAGCATTCCATTCAGAATCATATGTTACACCATAAACAACTCCTCCATTTTCTATCCATGCCTTAGCAATACCCATAAAAGCACCACCAGAGGCACTTTTGAACAATAGCTCATCATCTTTCAAACGAACAGCTAAAGCTTGACAAGCAATAGATTTCTTAATGGCAATATTTTGAGGACATCGTTTCTGACACAATCCACAGTCAATACACTTAGATTGATCAATAGAAGCGACCACAAACCCCTCATCATCTTCAATCATAGAGATAGCTTTTTGTGAACACAATTGTTCGCAAGCTCTACATCCTGTACATTTCTCGGTTATATCATTCATTTCTCAAGTGCATTTTTTAAGAAAGCAACTCCTTTAGCTCTTTCTTGATTTAAAATAGAATTTACACGTTCAAAGTCTACATTAGTCTTCTCTACATAAGAGAAATCATTATATTCCTTCAAATGCCTTTGTTCTAACCCCGTAAGTTGAAGCAAACTTGCCAATCTACTACTAAACTCATTCGGATAAATACATATCATTGGAGTATTCAAGTTACAGCAAAATGCAGTTCCATGAAATGAATCGGTAATAACACAACCAGCATTGGCAATTAAACTGATAAAATCAGTTACTTCGGGTATAAGAATAGACTTTCCTGGTCTCACAATTTGGTCATATCTCAAACAGAAACGTACCAATTTCCAACCTTTTCTTTTTGCAAATTCCTTTGCATATCGATCAAATTCGCGATTAGAGTTTAATTGGTAAACTAACACATATTTCCCTTTATCTGTTCTTACACGCTGCGATTCTGTCAGCAACGACATCCAAAAGTCCTTGTTAACTTGCAATGTAGGATCTAAGACATGTGTTACAGAAGGTAAACCTAAATCTTCACAGATATTGACTGCACTTTTTTCTCTTACAGAAATTGCAGAATAACGTTGAAGCAACAAACGAGTTTCTTCTTTCTCCCAATCATCAAGTTGTGGTTTACCAAAACTGGCAGAATACGCTATTTTCTTTACGTTATCAGGAACAAAGCTAAGAAAAAGCGGCTTCAATATACCACCATTCCATCCAGAGTTCCATACTTGATCACTACCTGTACAATAAATATCAGAATCAATTTTGATTTTTTTGAAACTTTCTTCTGTTCCATAAACTTTATCTTGCTGGTTCAAATATTTATTTAAGAAACGTGGAAACATTCTATCCTCTCTTACAAAAGTAGGATATAACAAAATTCCATATATAACCTTTTGAAAGATATTTCTTTTTTCTACCCATAGTTTAATTCGTTGATATTTTGAAGAAAGAAGACCATCCTTTACATAGTTAATAAAATCAACCTGGCATCCTAAATCTTCAAACACCTTCTGTGTCGCCACAGCCTGAAGAACAGAACCATAATTTCTTACGTTCTGAAGTGTGATAACTGTAACTTTCTTCATATTATTTTCTTCTATCTACGAATTTAAAAACAAATTTTAATACAGAAAAGCCAAAATATGAAATTAAGCATGCCAATCTAGCTTTTGGACGTGCTTGATTATCCAACAAAACTGTTCTTCGATTTTTATACAACAAGTCCTTAATTATATAGCGCTTACTATAATTCTTTGGCATTTTCAGCAAGAGATGACAAGCAAAACTAACCATTCTACATTGATATGATTTCATTATTGGTCTTATCAAATCCATATGTCGATTAAATGAATCCAAAACTTCTAAAGCTCCATCCATTTTCTTTTCACTAAAACAGGCTCCTTCAGTACTATTTGAGCGCAAAAGATAGTAATAAATAACTTTATTACAATATGCCACCTTATCGCTCTGAAAAAGAAGAAGATAAGTAATTGCAAAATCCTCAAAGATTTTCCCAACAGGATAACGGATACCAGACTTAAATATAGACTTATGATATAATTTGCATACAGGCCAAGTGTCAAATTTTACCTGATAGTTCATATATTCCACAGCTTTAGCTGGTGAAAGCAGTTCTTCTTCATACTTAGAAGAAACGACTTTAATAGGTTCACCTTCCTTGAATGTTTGAAGAATTGCCAAAGATACCTTGCATTTGTATTTTTTTACAAGGTTATATAACGTTTCTACATGATCAGGAGTTATAATATCATCGCTGTCTACAAAAAGAAGGTATTCACCAGATGCCTTTTCTATACACAAATTTCTAGCAACAGCCTGACCTTCATTTTTTTTGTGTATAACTCTTATACGCTTATCCTTGGCAGCATAACTGTCACAAATACTTCCACTTTCATCAGTACTTCCATCATCAACTAATAAAATCTCTAGATTCGAATAAGTTTGATTTATAATACTATCAATGCAAGTCGAAAGATATGGTGCTACATTGTATAATGGCACCAATACACTTATAAGTTCATTTTCAACCATCATTATTTCACCATTTTTTTAATATAACCTTTCACTAGTAATTTGGATATAGCAAACTGCCAATACAAAAAATGCTTAAGTTTAGAATACCTTCCATCATAGAATTTAGATAGAAACAATTTTCGGTCCTTTAAGCTTATCTTATATCTTTTCCAGGTAAATTGAGAAGAAATGCCACCATCCGTCATATTGGTGATGATATTATCAAAAAACTTAAATTTACAGCCAGCAGCACAAACTCGATGAAACCAATCAACATCACCAGATAGCTTATATCTAATATCAAAAGCACCAAATTTATCATATATGCTTTTGGGAACCAATGTTGCAGGATGAGTAACGCCAATGTCATCTTTTTCATAAGCTTTCATTAGATTAGATGCTTCAGACTTACATTTTACTATCACACGACCATTATCGTCAACAAAGTTCATTGCGCAACTAATTATTGGCAAATCATCTTTATCCTGCCTTGTAATGATATCAGCTAATTGCTCTAAAGCCCCAGGTTCAATATAGTCATCACTATTAACAATCCAAACATAAGTACCTGTAGCCATATTTACCCCTTTTGTAAAGGCATCATATATGCCCTTGTCAGGTTCACTAACATAACGCATCCTACCTTCAAACAGAGGTAAATAACGCTTAATAACATCTACTGTCTTGTCCTTTGAAGCACCATCAACAATAATATATTCATAATCCTTGAATTTTTGTTCAAGAACAGATTTTATCGTTTTTTCTATGCTTGATTCACAATTATAACAAACAGTTATTATTGAAAAAAATGTTTTTTTTATCATTTATCTTAAATAATTAGGTTTAGAATAAGACTTAAACTTAAAAATATACAAAAAAAGATATGGAAAGAAGGTATAATACTCATTCATTTGTGAAATAATTAACACTACTAATAAACAAACTGATGGAACTCCTAATTTCATCCTTCTAAGACCCTTATACATAAAATATAATAGAAAGAACAATATTGGTATACCATAAGAGGCAGAAGTTCTTAACCAACCTGTAGAAGAAGTTAAACTATCATTAAGCATTAATTCACGTTTCAATTCCTTTGAACTGCTACCTAAACCAAATAGAGGATTGGCCATAGTAATATTATAACAACCTATAGTATTATTTAGGCGAATTGCATAAGAAGTATTAGTAGCAGTACTATCTTTCTGTTCAAGCTTTTCTTGGATCGCGCTTGAATTGAAAACTAAAAAGGATACTCCTATAAAAAATAAAGAATATATAGGTAAGTATTTAATTTGTTTTTTAGAAGTTGAATATAATACGATTAAAAGTAAATAATACATAAAAGTTAGATAACCAGTAGTTGATCCGGTCATAATAATAGAAAAAACTAAGATACCAAACTTCTTTATAAGAACTTTATAGTTTCTACTTTTTACCAGTGTTAAAATCCAATCTGTGTAAAGTACTAGCAAATAAATCAAAACAATTTGCAATTGACCAACCTCCCAATATATTGAACTAAATCTATATATGGTTCCTAAAAATGTTTCATAACTACCCCATTCTGTATTAAAAAAGTACAAAGACATCTTCCCTGAAACTTTCCCCAAACTAATATAACTAGCAGGAATCAATCCTAAATTATGCAATAAATGTACTATCAGACTTACTCCCATCAGCCAGTTAGCAACCTTTAATAAGTGTATCTTAAAATCATTAAAATTCAACTTCGACACTACAAATAAAGTTGATAACGGCAGTATTAATATACTAACAAATATATTGTCTTCTGGGTATGAATTTACGATAAAATCACAAAATAACACCCAGCATAAAAGTACTATCCATATTCCGTAGTTATATCCAAGATTTAAAGCTCTTTTCTTAGAGAAAAAATAAAAACTACTCAATAGATATAATATTAAAAATATCGAGGAGTACCCTTCAAAAAAAACAAGCCCTCCCGACATCCATAACAACTGAAGTAGAATAAAATAATATAATTTCATTTATTTACCAATTTCTTAATTACTTTACAAGGATTACCAGCGGCTATGCTATCACAAGGAATACTATGTGTTACAACGCTTCCTGCTGCAATAATAGAACGAGCGCCAATAGTTACCCCTTTTAATATAATGCATTTTGTACCAATAAAAACATTATCTTCTATAATTATTGGAGCACATTTTGAAGTGATAATATCAAGACTTTCACCTTGAGAATTACATTTTCTTGAACTTCTTATTTTCCAATCTAAACTATGAGCATCACTATCCATAATAATCGTATCTGCTCCAATATTAACATAATTTCCTATAACGATTTTCAGTTTCGCCCAAATACAGGAAGAACTTATACCTGTATAATCCCCAATTTTTAGAATCGTTCCTTCCCTTTCTGCACATAAAGAAGAGATTAAATTTCTAGCAAGAGGATTATAAGATTTGCCACTTGTCATTGTTACACATTTTCCTATCTCTACAATACTTTCGGAATGAATATCAAGAAAAATTTGAGAATAAGCTCTTAAATTTGCCCCATATTTAATTCCTAGCATTCTAAATTTTAAGAGATTTAAAATTATGTAAAATTGTTTTAAGACATAACGTTTTAAAAAAAACAACTTTCTAATTTTCATTTTTACCAAATATAAATTCTTCTATTTGCTTAGTAATATTATCAACATCATTCTGATTGTATGAATCTCCCATAAGATACGGGAATGTATTCGTCATACCAGTAAGCATTTTTGCAATAAATTCTATAAGATCATCTTCATTAGGAATATTATAAGAATGTTCTCGAAGCATTTCTTTTAGTTTCCAAAAGCTATCACAGAATGTCGAACTTTTACATTCTTTATAATAAGCATTTCCAAACAAGATAACCGGCTTACCACATATCAATGCCTCAAAACCGGCAGTACCATTCAACGTCACCATACAAATCATCTTCTTAAAGATATCATAGGAAGATACTTGAGCATCGATATATATTAAGTTACAACATTTCTTTTTCAAGTCTTGATATTTTTTAGTTAACAAAACACCTCTCTGTTGAGGATGTTCCTTTACAATTAATTTTTGATTGGTTCCCAAACTATGAGAAATACGAGAAATCAGCATTTCCTGGTCACCATAACACTCACCAGTATAAGAGATTGCTGCTTCAGGTTCCATATGTAATGGGAAAAACACATACTCATAATTAGAATTGAGATTTTGATATGAATCATAACTATGAAACATTAATCCTAAAGCTGCTTTCAGATTATTTTTATATAAAGAAGAGTAATTTTCATAATTGAAATAACCATGAAACTGTTTGCAAAAATTATGAAAATAAGATGTGCAATATGACTTTGTAGAAACCAAAATATTCTTTAAATTAGAAGGATATTTTACATTAATATAAAAAGGCTTATCATGCTTATTTTTAATTCTATCCACAAATTCTCTAGCCGCCTCATAATCAACATTTTTAGGAATTGCATTTAGCACATCTTTAGTTGGAAGAGAATTAAAAGGAGTTGAAGCCCATAAATCTTTATGTACACTCGGGAAAATCATCCAAGTCTTATAAGGAATATTTCTTTTGAGAGCTTCTATGTATAATACTTCCATAAATTCTATGGTGACAACCTCATTTAATATGAGAGAAGGTTTATACTCATCAAGAATTCTAGAAACAAAAGCTATCTCTTTTCCCAAAATACATCGCCGTTCTTCAAAATTAAAACGACGATTAAGGAATCTATCAGAATCCCAAGAAGTCTGCAAATAATTATCTGGGATTTTTACCCCCTCAATATTTTTATATTCTTCTTCAAAACAGCCTACAACTTTAATATTTCTTTCCTCCCAATATTTCTTTCCTTCAACAGATAAAGCTAAACAAATAACTTCAAATTTATCACTTTTCATATAGTTGAAAGAATAACCTCGATCTAAAACCAAAACTTTTTTCATATTATTTCGTTTTTTATATGTTTATATTTAAAAATTTTATTGCATATCTGCGCAACACATAAATAATTATAAACTGAGAAACTGCATATACAACACAAGTAAATAACAAAGAATATCTTGTAAGTAATAAGGATAAAGACAAATGGAATAATGAACTACAAAATGTTATATACATTATTTCTTTAGTTTTATTATAGAAAAACAGGAAATTCGAATAAATAAAATACAAGCATTGTAAAAGACCATACATTCCCAAAATATTAAAATAGACTAAAGAACCAGTGTATTTTGGCAATAAAAATGGAACTAACAAATCCATACCACCAATAATAAAAACTGTCAAAACAACATAAATCAAAATGTTATTCTTAATAATTTCATTAATCTTTATTTTTTTATCTATACCCGTCATTTCTTTATCGCCTAATATTTTGTAGATTAAAACACTATTCGACTGATTAAAACCGGCTCCCACCATAACTATGACATTCGTTAAATTAAGAGCAAAGGAAAAAAGACCTACAGCTTCGATAGTATGATAATAGTTTACTATATATCTATCACAACCTTGTCTAAAGAAATTAGCAGCTAAATGAGGTATAAGTGGAAGCCCCCAAAACAATATACCTTTACAATATTTACCAGGGACCTTTACTACCATTTTTTTTTTCAAAAAAAACAGAATAGCGCCAACTCCAAACAAGAGGAAACACCATAGCTGAGCCCAAACTCTTCCAATCCATCCAAATCCACAATATTTTACCAATAGTATTGAAAGCACAAAATTCATCAGAGCATTGCCACACGATAGCAAGCCATATGGTTTAATTTGTTCTTTCAAACGTAAATAGTCTAAATTTATATTTGTAAAAACTGTAAAAAAAGCAATTGCTACAGTTAAAGCCAACACCGTTCTAGACAATTCAAGCATCTGGGACAATCTTTCTCCGATACATAAAAGTATAATACCAAAAAGCAGAGCCATTAATATAGAAAGATAAAGAATAAATGAATAAGTTCTCTTAATTCCTAATTCTCCATCCTTAAAAAATGCTACAGACAAATATCCCTCTGTACTCATCGCCATGAAAAAGCCAATAACCATCAATACAGTTGCAAATAGCCCCAAATATCCATATTCAGCAGGAGCTATATAATTAGCAAGAATTAGCAATAACAAAAAACTAAATCCTCTGTTTATAAAAGAGAAAAGCGAAAAAAGCATTCCATCTTTCAAAGAGCTAGTCTTTATTTTATATATTGCTTTACTAATAAAATTATTCATTTTTAATCATTCACTTTACATAGAATTACGCAAGAAATCCCCTACATTTCTCAAAAAATGAAAATGAAGATTGATACCTGACACCTTTAATTAAATTAAAAAACGTATCAGATAAAAAGAGTCTCACCTTATCTATTAAAATGCTTCCGAAGAAAACACTTATTATTAAAACTAACAATATCCATACATGCTCCAATATAGGCAAAGTATATAATGATTTAGTGTAAGCATAGTAACCAATATCTTTAATTACAGGGTGCATATGGATTAAAAATATTGCGAGACACGATGAAGATAACAAATTGATAATACTACTTTGAAAGTTTAGTCTCGAAAAAGCCACAAAAAGAAAGATAGCTTGCAATACAATAAACGGGTTAGCATAATTCAAAGCCAAAATAAATTCTGCCTGTTTTTCTGCTGTATTAACGCCAGTAAATGAATAAAGACTATAACTTGCTATGAAAACGAGAATAGTCGTCACCAAATAACTTCTTCCAGCATTTAACTTCAATTTTTCTACAACTTCAGCTTTCTTTAAGGAACGTCCAACTAAATATAAGAGAAAATAAAGAAAATAATCTTCATCTCTACATATCAGTACTTTTGCTACATAGAACACCAATATATACATCAGTAATTCTTTCTTACCAACCTTATTAACAAAGGCATTAATCATTGGTGCAACAAAGTAGAGAACAACATAACCTGAAATAAAACACCAAGATCCATAAGTAGCCTTAGCACATTGTACTAATCCGTTTATGGAAAAATCAATTATTCCTAAAGAGGTTACTACAAGGTATATACCAAAACTATAGAAGAATAATTGAAACATCAAATTAAAAAAGCTCTTAAGCTTCCATTTTATTCCAAAATATCCACTAATAATTAAAAAGACATCTACTGCACATATTGAGGTTGCCTCTCTAAAGAAATCTAATCCTTGCACCAACCCAGTTCCAATATCGAAACACCAACAACTATGAAGGTTCAGAACCATCAACATAGAGAGTAATCTTAGAGCTTCAATATTACTTTTTCGCCCCCCCACAGTTCCCATATTTAAAAATCTATCCATTATTGATTACCTAGAAATTATTTTACGACAATTATATTTACAAGTATCTTTACGCCTTATAGTTTCGCAAATATATTTTATTTCTTAATATGCTTTACCAACTCATTCGCCTTCTTATATTCCTCATGACTGCCGATATCAAGCCAATAACCTGTAATCGGATAACGGATAACGGTCTTGCCAGCTGCTACAGCATCATTCATCAAGTCAGTGGCATTATAGAAGGTATTCTTTGGCATATTCTCCAATAGCTCTCGCTTGATAAGATAGATACCAGCGTTAGCGAAGTAGTTATAAATAGGCTTCTCCTTCACACCTTTGATATTTCTGCCTTCCAATTCGAAAATTCCATAAGGAACAGAAATAGAATATGGTACTGCAGCTACAGACATGTCAGCATCATGTTCCTTGAAATGAAGATAGAAATCCTCATAATCAATGTTTGTAAAGAGATCGGAGTTCATTACAAGTACCACATCATTATAGAACTTGGTAACAAACTGAGTTGCACCCATTGTTCCAAGGAATTGTGGCTCTTTAATACAATCAATCTTTACGCCATTCACTGGTTCCGCAAAATGCTCCTCCAACTGTTCATGAAGATAATTGACCGTAACAGAGATATGCTTGATACCATTCTCCATCAAGCTGTCAATATTGTAATCAATAATAGATTTACCACCTACAGGGAGGAGAGGCTTTGGTGTTGTCTCTGTCAATGGACGAAGGCGAACACCCTTGCCACCTGCCATAAGAACTGCGTCTACAGGCAAAAGAGACTTCTGTTGTTTGAAATTAAGAACGTCAACTATATGCTTATCTGCATCTATTACAGGTAATAAAGAAATTCCTAAATCCTTGCATTTATGAATATTCTTAATATCTATACACTCAGCCTGCAAATATATATATTGCTTATTTGCTATATCCAGGACTGAATGTTCCAAACTTATACCAGAAACAAGACTTCTGCGAATATCTCCATCTGTCAAAGTACCCTTCAATTCTCCTTCATTAGAAACAACAAAAAGGGTCAAAGCATCCTCCGCATCAAAGCAATTTAAACACTTCAATGCAGATAGAATGCTTTCTGAAGAATTGATGATATATTTATCAAATTTATTCATCGACATTATTTACTAGAGTTCAACATCAACAACACACTGATTGCCATATTTGTCATTTCCTGCAACCTTCACACACTCCAGTTGATCAACAGGTATTGTATATGCATCAAATACATAACTAAAAGACTTACCAGTTTCCTGAAAATCGAAGTTGTCATGGAAATATTCACCACATTTTGTCTTGATAGCTAAATATGGCTGAGGACCGAAGAGTTCTCCATTCTGAACCTCTACATGAAGAATATTTTCCTTCATCGTGGCTTTCAAAGATAGTTTATTCTTTTCTATTTCTTCTTTTGAATATCCTATTACATGACGGAAAGCATCAACAGTTTCTGAGAACTTAAATTTCACATCAGGATGTCTTTCTATTACTACTTGAAGCTTCTCGCGGAAATCATCAACTTCAACAGACATCTCACGCCAATCATGATCAGTAATTCCTAAATATACATTTTCTCCATTCTCTGCTTTAACAAAGGCTTTCTCAATCTCTTCAACCGTAATATTACGATGACGAGATTTCATATTCAAGATGCGAGCTAACCATCTATGCATATTACCAGGCTTACGCCAATCATAAAAATCAGGATGATAAAGGCTCCAGTCTGAAGGTGCGTTTCTCCAATCACCATATCTACCATCTACCAAATCTCTTTGACCGGTAGGCTGATGATCTGCATCTACAGACTGACAAGATGGGTCAAATGGCATCCACTGCTCCAAAAAGAAGTTTGCATCGATTCTTTCAGTATGGAAACCTGCACGGTTAACAACAGGGAACATATCACGGTCGAGCAAACGATGTGTGATAATATCCAAAATGACAGGCATAGAATTATCATAGGAAGTGGCAGGGATATTAGCTTCCTTTCGGAAAGGAATAGGATGGAAATGCCAATGAATAGCATCCATATCAGAACCTGTAACTTTAATCATGTACTTATAAAAATCGGGGGTGTAATTTAAACTGTGTCAAGGCTTGTTCTTAACTTTCATTCCCACTC
>OODO01001241.1_pt1 | contig 18158 bp, 11 predicted proteins | sample 1671261 | NCBI WGS metagenome assembly OODO01 (sample SAMN06348138, study PRJEB24527) | human gut metagenome | biome: human gut; feature: ankylosing spondylitis patient; material: feces | host: Homo sapiens | place: China | collected 2015-10 | reverse complement strand
GTAGGTGTCCTCGGCGAAATCCTCGTGGCCCGGGGTGTCGAGGATGTTGATCTTGGTGCCCTTGTATTCGAAGCCCATCACGGCCGTGGCGACCGAGATGCCGCGCTGGCGCTCGATCTCCATGAAGTCCGACGTGGCGCCTTTCTTGATCTTGTTGCTTTTGACCGCCCCGGCGACGTGGATGGCCCCGCCGAAGAGCAGCAGCTTCTCGGTGAGGGTGGTTTTACCCGCGTCGGGGTGGGCGATGACCGCGAAGGTGCGGCGGCGTGTGATCTCTTCCTGTAATGTCATGTAACTGAATGTGTATCTGTTTTATTGCGGGGAGTGCCGGGCGCTGTTCCGCCGGCGGCAATCCTTAGTTCTCCTTCGGGTAGTCGGCATTGTAGTGGCAGCCGACCGACTCCTTGATTTCGCGGCCCTGCTTGATGACCAGATAGGCCACGGCGATCATGTTGCGCAGTTCGCACAGTTCGCGGTTGGGCTTGGTCTTGTTGTAAAGCTCCTCGGTCTCCTGCCACAGGATTTCCAGCCGCCGCATGGCGCGCTTGAGCGAGAGGTTCGAGCGGACGATGCCCACGTAGTTGGACATTAGCGTCTGCATTTCGCGCTTCGACTGGATGATCATCAGCATCTCCTCGGTGTGCTGCGTGCCTTCGAAGTCCCAGTCGGGAATGCCCTCCTGAATTTCGACCCGGTCGAGCAGCGACGATGCGTGGCGAGCCGCCTGATCGGCGTATACCACCGCTTCGATCAGCGAATTGGATGCCAGCCGGTTTGCGCCGTGCAGTCCCGTGCAGGAGGTTTCGCCCAGCGCGTAGAGCCGTTTGATGGAGGTTTCGCCGTTGGTGTCCACCTTGACGCCGCCGCAGCAGTAGTGCGCCGCGGGAGTGACGGGAATCCAGTCCTTGGTGATGTCGATGCCGATCGAAAGGCACTTCTCGTAGATGTTGGGGAAGTGGCTGCGGATGGCGTCGGGATCTTTGTGCGTGACGTCGAGGTAGACGAAGTCCGAGCCCCGCTTGGTCATTTCGCGGTAGATGGCGCGGGCCACCACGTCGCGCGGCGCCAGCGATTTCATCGGGTGGTATTTGTCCATGAACTCCTCGCCGCCGGGCAGGCGCAGGATGGCCCCGAAGCCGCGCATGGCCTCGGTGATGAGGAAGTTGGGCTTCTCGCCGGGGTTGTAGAGCGTGGTGGGGTGGAATTGGATGAACTCCATGTTTTCGGTGATCGCCTTGGCGCGGTGGCACATGGCGATGCCGTCGCCCGTGGCGACGACCGGATTGGAGGTCGTGGAGTAGATGTTGCCGCAGCCGCCCGTGGCGACGACGGTGAATTTGGCCAGCATGGTCTCGATTTCGTTCGTTTCGAGATTCAGGACGTAGGCCCCGAAGCAGGTCAGGCCGCGGGTGTGGCGCGTGACGAACTCGCCCAGATGGTGCTGCGTCAGCAGGTCGATGGCGAAGCGGTGTTCGAGTACGGTGATGCCGGGATGCCTGCGGACCGACTCGATGAGCGCCCGTTCGATCTCGGCGCCCGTCAGGTCCTCGTGGTGGAGGATGCGGTGCTCGGTGTGGCCGCCTTCGCGGTTCAGCTCGAAACGCCCGTCGGGAGTCTTGTCGAAGCGCGTACCCCATTCGATCAGGTCCCGAATCAGCTCCGGCGCCCGGCGCACGACCAGTCCGACGGCCTCTTCGTCGCATTTGCCCGCGCCGCAGACCAGCGTGTCGCGGATGTGTTTCTCGAAAGTGTCGGGGGCGTAGGTTACCGAGCAGATGCCGCCTTGCGCATAGTTGGTGTTGCACTCGTTCATTTCGCCCTTCGTCACGATGGTGACGTGTCCGTGGGCGGCGGCTTTGAGCGCGAACGAAAGGCCTGCCGCGCCGGAACCGATAACCAGAAAGTCGGTTTTCATAGTTTTGCAAGCATTAAGCGTCGCAAAGTTATAAAAAATGCCCGATAATCCCATTTCCGGCCGGAAAAAGCGTACGGAAAAATGGGGCAACGGCTCCGGAACGGATCCCCGGAGCGGTAATTTTTTCGGCCCGGCAGGCGATATTTGGAATTTTTCTCTATTTTTGCCTTAAGCTACCCAAAATAAATTATGAAAAAACTACTTTTGACTCTGGCTGCCGGAATAGTTCTTTGTTCCTGCGGTTCGCACGATCCGCAGATCGCGATCGTGCCCTATCCCAATCATCTCGAAGCCGGTCGGGGAACCTATCGGGTGACCGATCGGCCCGTTACGTGCGACAGTCGCACCGACGAGCGGACGCAGCGCGCCGTGGTCGGATTCGCCGCACGGCTGGCGACGGTTACCGGCGGGACGAATCCCGTGACGGTCGCCGACGAGATGCCCGCGTCGGGCATCCGTTTCGTCACGGACGAATCGCTCCCGGCCGAAGGCTATGAACTGAACGTGGACGGGGAGGGAATCGAAGTGCGGGCGTCGCAGTTTCCCGGCTTCCTCTATGCCCTGCAAAGTCTCGGACAACTGCTGCCTGCGGCGGTTTACGGTACGGAGCCTGCGCCCGATGCGGCGTGGGAGGTGCCCTGCGTGAAGATCGCCGACGCGCCGCGGTTCGCATACCGGGGCATGCACCTCGACGTGGCGCGCCACTTCTTCTCGGTGGACGAAGTGAAGCGGTATATCGACGTGATGGCCATACACAAGCTCAATACGCTGCACTGGCACCTGACCGACGATCAGGGCTGGCGCATCGAGATCAAGCGCTATCCGGAGCTGACCGCCGTGGGCAGCATCCGCAAGGCCACCGTGGTCCGCAAGGAGTGGGGAACCTATGACGGTACGCCCTACGGCGGTTTCTATACGCAGGACGAGATCCGCGACGTGGTGAAATATGCCGCCGACCGGGGTGTCACGGTGATTCCCGAAATCGACCTGCCGGGCCATATGCTGGCGGCGCTGACCGCCTATCCCGAACTGGGCTGCACGGGCGGTCCGTACGAGGTGTGGGGCCGCTGGGGCGTGGCCGACGACGTGCTTTGCCCCGGACGGGAGAAGACTTTCGAATTCCTCGAAGGCGTATTGACCGAGGTGATGGAGCTGTTCCCCTCGGAGTATATCCATATCGGCGGCGACGAGTGCCCGAAGGTGCGCTGGGAGAAGTGTCCGCGCTGTCAGGCGAAGATCCGCCAGCTCGGCCTGAAGGACGACGGAGAGCATACCGCCGAGCATTACCTGCAGAGCTACGTGACCGACCGCATCGGCAAATTCCTCGCGCAGCACGGCCGCCGCATCATCGGCTGGGACGAGATTCTGGAAGGCAGGGCGCCCTCCGACGCCGTCGTCATGTCGTGGCGCGGCAGCGAGGGCGGAATCGCCGCGGCCAAGCTGGGGCACGACGTCATCATGACGCCGAATTCGCACTTCTATTTCGACTACTACCAGTCGCTCGACACCGACGCCGAGCCGTTCGGAATCGGCGGTTACATACCGATGGAGCAGGTCTATTCGTACGATCCGGCGTTCCCGGAGCTGACGCCCGAACAGCAGAAACATATTCTCGGCGTGCAGGCCAACCTCTGGACCGAATACGTCTTGAGCGACGAACACCTCGAATACATGCTTCTGCCGCGTCTGGCCGCCCTGAGCGAGGTGCAGTGGTGTCTGCCCGAAACGAAGGACTGGAACCGCTTCATCGGCAGTTTCAGGATGGACGAAATCTATTCTCAGATGGGATATGAGTTCGCCAAGCATATCTTCGGGGTGACGGCTTCGTATGCGGTCGATCCGGAGAAGGGAGGCGTCGTGATGACCCTCACCACACAGGGCGGTGCGCCGATCCGTTACACGCTCGACGGCTCGGATCCCACGGCTTCGAGTCCGCTTTACAAGGCGCCGGTGACCATCGGCGAAAGCTGCACGTTCAAGGCCGCGGCCCTGCGCGAAGGCATGCAGACGCCGGTTTATGCGCGGAAATTCGATTTCAACAAGGCGACCGGACGGCGCATCGCGCTGAACGCCGCGCCGACGCTCAAATATACCTACGGCGGCGCTTCGCTGCTGGTGGACGGTTACCGCGGAGGTCCCGTCTATTCGAACGGCGCGTGGATCGGGTTCCTGAACGAGCCGCTGGACGTTACGATCGACATGCAGGGGGCGAAGCCCTATTCGGCGGTGACCGTCGAATCGCTGGTCGAGAAGGGCGAGTGGGTTTTCCCGCCTTCGTCGGTGGGGGTCTACCTCTCGGACGACGGCAGCGAGTTCACCGAGGCGGCGCTGATGTCCGTGCCGCAGGAGACGGCCGGCAGCCCCGACGGCGTCAAGCCGTTCAAGGTGCTCTTCCCCGAAACCTCGGCCCGCTACCTGCGCGTGGTGGCCCGTACGGTCGATCCGATTCCGGCATGGCACGGCGCGGCCGGACAGAAGGCGCATATGTTCGTGGATGAAATCATCGTAGAATAAAACCGGGAGTGGACGTGGAGAAGACCGCCGTGCGAATACAGGGACGCGAGTCCGTTGCGATGACGACGGCCGAATTCGGCCGCCTGTTCGCTACGTGGCGCGCGCGCTTCGAAGCGATCGCGTGCCGCTACGTGCGGAGCGCGGCGGTGGCCGAGGATCTCGTCTCGGACAGCTTCATGTCCTTCTGGGAGAACCGCGGCCGGATTCCCGCCGATGCCAACCTGCAGGCCTATATCCTGATTATCGTCCGCAACAAATGCCTCGACTGGCTGCGCGCCCAAAGCCTGCATGCCAAGATCGAGCAGGAGGTGTACGAGCTTAGGCGGCGGGTGCTGGCGGCCGACATACGGTCGCTGCAGGCGTTCAATCCTGAGGAGATTTTCTCGGCGGAGGTGGCCGCGATCGTGCGGCAGTCGCTCGACCGCCTGCTCGAACTGGAAAAGGCCGTGAAGCAGCTGCGCGTGGCGTTGAAGGATTATTTGCCCGTGCTGCTTATGTTGCTGTCGGATAATATTTTGCGATCCTGAATTCGAGAGCGTGAATTATTAAAAATATTTTTTTAGCAAATCCAAGTGCGTCTGATTGGGAATCGGGCGCACTTATTCGTTTTTATAGAAACAGACGAAGAGAGAGAGATGAATCCGGAACTTATCTATAAATATTTGGAAAATACGGCGACCGATGCCGAGACGGAGCAGGTGCTCGACTGGCTCGACGCCGATCCCGCGCATATGCGCGAATTGGACGAGCTGGACAAAGTGATGGCCGCTTCGGTCATTTACGGTCCCGACGTGCTGTCGCCTGCGCCAGCGAAGAAGGCGGCGCGCCGCATTTCGCTGGGTCGCATTCCGCTGCGCCGCATCGTGCGTTATGCCGCGGAGCTGGCCGCGGTGGCGGTCGTCGGCGTCGGTCTCGCGCGGATGCTTGCCGACGACCGGATCGGAGAGTGGGCGCGGCGGACGACGGCGCTCGAAGTGCCTGCGGGACAGTACCTGAGCATGGAGTTGCAGGACGGCACCAAGGTCTGGCTCAATGCGGGAACCCGGCTGGAGTATCCGCTGGTGTTCGCCGGGGGCGAGCGGCGCGTGAAGGTTGCGGGCGAGGCGATGTTCGATGTCGAGCACGATCCCGCGCATCCGTTCGTGGTCGAGACGTTCGCCTGCGACGTCGAGGTGCTGGGAACCAAATTCGACGTGATGGCCGAGGAGCGCGAGGGATTGTTCTCGGCGGCCCTGCTGCGCGGAAGCGTGAAGGTGACCAACCGCCTGACGCCCGGCGAACAGTTCGTCCTCAAGCCCAACGAGGAGGTGCGGCTGGCGGGGCGGCGGCTGAACCTGAATGCGATCGGCAGCATGGACGACTACCTCTGGACCGAAGGGATGATCAGCATCAAGGGCCTTTCGTTCGGGGAGCTGATGCACAAATTCGAAAAGAGCTTCGGCGTGAAGATACGGATCGACCGCGCCCGGATGCCGGAGGTCGATTACAACCACGGCAAGATCCGCATTTCGGACGGCGTCGATTCGGCGCTGCGCCTGTTGCAGATGGCCTCGGATTTCACCTATACGCGCAGCGAAGACAACGGAACGATCGTCATACGATAACCAATTTATAAACCTGAAAAAAACGAAAAGACTGCCTATGAGAAGAGCCGAACAATGACCCTCGCCGGTCGTCCGGGGCAAATTAAAAAAACTTGCAGATGGTCGCAACATCCGCAAGCCGCGGTCGGCCGTTAATCAGCTACCCAGCCTACTAACAACTAACTAATTGCAAAAGTATGAACAAAAAACGTATTCAGCAAATTAAATGCCTGTTTACACTCTTTTTTGTCGTGTGCGCATCGTTCTATGCCACACGGTCATACGCTCAGAATAATGCGGTGACGATCCGTCTGTCGGGCGTCAGCATGGAGCGTGTGATGAATGAAATCGAGAACCAAACCAATTATTTGTTCCTGTCGAACAAGGACGTGGACATCAACAGCGTCGTGAGCGTCGATGTGGAGGCGCGCCCGCTTTCGGAAGCGCTCGCGCAGATGGTGCGCGGAACAGACGTGGTCTACCGTTTCGACGGCAAATACATTCTGCTTTCGAAGGCCGACCGCAGGCCCGTGACCGTGAAGGGCGTGGTGACCGACGCCGACGGCGCGCCGGTGATCGGAGCTTCGGTGATCGTCAAAGGTACGACCGTCGGAGCTTCGACCAATACCGACGGCTCCTTCTCGCTGCAAGTTCCCCCCCCCGCGGAAAATGCTGTCCTGATCGTTACCTACTTGGGTTACGAGCCGGTCGATGTGACCGTCGGCAGCCGCACCGATTTCCGGATTACGCTCCGCGATTCGGCCGTGGCGGTGGAGAACGTCGTGGTGACGGCCCTCGGCATCAAACGTCAGGAGAAGGCCCTGAGCTACAACGTGCAGCAGGTCAAGTCCGAGGAGCTGACGACCGTCAAGGACGCCAACTTCATGAATTCGCTGGTCGGCAAGGTGGCCGGCGTGCAGATCAACAGCGGTGCGAGCGGCCCCGGCGCCAGTGCGCGCGTGGTGATGCGCGGCGAGAAGTCGATCGAGAAGGGCAACAACGTCCTCTATGTGATCGACGGTATTCCGATGTATAACCACAGCTTCGGCGGCGACGGCGGCACCTATGCCAAACAGGCCGGTTCGGAGAGCGCCGCGGATATCAACCCCGAAGACATCGAGTCGATCAACATGCTGACCGGCCCTTCGGCTGCGGCCCTTTACGGCAGCGACGCCGCCAACGGCGTGGTGGTCATCAACACCAAACGCGGCGTCAAGGACCGTACGGTGGTGACCGTCAGCAACAGTACGACCTTTTCGAAGGTCTACCGGCTGCCCGACATGCAGAACAGCTACGGAACCAGTTCGGGGCTGATGAACTGGGGTGAGAAGTATGCCAGCACGTTCGACGCCAAGAAGTTCTTCAACACGGGAACCAACATCATCAACTCGGTGTCGGTATCGACGGGCAACGAGAAGAACCAGACCTATATCTCGGCTTCGACGACCAATACGGCGGGCATCATTCCCGAAAATACGTACGACCGCTACAACTTCACGGCCCGCAATACCACCTCGTTCGCCAAGGACAAGCTCGTACTGGACTTGGGCGCCAGCTTTATCATCCAGCACGACGAAAACATGGTGACGCAGGGCAAGTATTACAACCCGCTGCCCGCGCTCTACCTCTTCCCGCGCAGCGACGACTTCGACGAAATTCGCCTTTTCGAGCGCTGGGACCCCGTGCGCGGCTATATGGTGCAGTACTGGCCTTACGGCGAGGGCGCGCATTCGCTGCAGAACCCCTATTGGATTCAGAACCGCATGAACCGCGAGACGAGCAAGCGCCGCTACATGCTCAACGCATCGCTGCGGTGGAACATCACCGACTGGATGAACGTTTCGGGCCGCGTGCGGGTCGATAATTCGGAATACCGCATCAAGCAGAAGCTCTACGCCTCGACGCTGACCACCTTCTGCGGAACGAACGGCGGTTACGAAGACCAGACGCAGCACGACCGCAGTTTCTACGGCGACGTGATGCTCAACATCGACAAGACCTTCGGCGACGACTGGACGCTCAACGCCAACATCGGCGCTTCGATCAACGACCAGCGCTACGAGCAGGCCGGCGTGGCGGGCGACCTGCTGCTGACCAACCATTTCGCCATGAACAACCTCAACTATCAGGAGAAGTTCAAACCCCTGCAGGAGGGGTGGCACGACCAGACGCAGGCGATCTTCGCTTCGGTCGAGGTGGGGTGGCGCTCGATGCTCTACCTGACGGTGACGGGCCGCAACGACTGGGCTTCGCAGCTGGCCTATTCCAAAAACTCGTCCTTCTTCTATCCTTCGGTGGGTCTGTCGGCCGTGGTTTCCAACATGGTGAACATGCCCGAATGGTTCACCTTCCTCAAGGTGCGCGGGTCGTATTCGAAGGTGGCGTCGGCTTTCGCCCGCTACCTCTCCAATCCGGCCTACTCGTTCAACAACCAGACCCACAACTGGAGCAAGCCTTCGACCTATCCGGCCTACAACCTCAAGCCTGAGGACACCAAGTCGTGGGAGATCGGCCTGAACGCCCGTTTCCTCAACCACATCAACCTCGACGTGACCTATTACCGTTCGAACACCTACCACCAGACGATCTATGCGCCGCTGCCCTCTTCGTCGGGTTACAACCAAGTGGTCGTGCAGGCCGGCGACGTGCAGAACCAAGGCGTCGAGCTGGCGCTGGGCTACAACAACAAGTGGAACGACTTCACATGGAGCAGTTCGTACACCTTTACGCTCAACCGCAACGAGATCAAGCGGCTGGCGGCCGGCGAAGTGAACCCCGTGACGGGCGAGACCATCACCGACAACGAGATTCAGAAGGACTGGCTGGGCGCGAGCAACGTGGCGCCGCAGGTCATCCTGCGTCCGGGCGGTTCGATGAGCGATATTTACGTCAATCACGAGCTTAAGCGCGACCTGAACGGCAACATCGAGATCGATCCTTCGACGGGCAACCTCTCGATCGCCGAAACCGACTTCCGCAAGGTGGGCCAGCTCTCGCCCCGCTACACGATGGGCTGGAGCAACAGCTTCGGCTACAAGGGCATCGAACTCGGCGCGGTCCTCACGGCCCGAATCGGCGGCCTGACCTACTCGGCCACGCAGGGCGTGCTGGACTACTACGGCGCGTCGCAGGCCACGGCCGACGCGCGCGACCGCGGCGGCATTCCGATCAACTACGGCACCGTCGATCCCCAGAAGTACTATTCGGCGATTTCGACGGCCGAGGGCGGTTACGGAGCCTATTACCTCTACAGCGCCACCAACGTACGCCTGCAGGAGCTGAGCCTGCAGTATACGCTGCCGGCGCGGTGGTTCCGCAACAAAGCCAGACTGACGGTCGGATTCGTCGCCAAGAACCTCTGGATGATCTACTGCAAGGCGCCGTTCGACCCCGAAATCTCGGCGGCGACGGACAACGCCTACTATCAGGGCGTGGACTACTTCATGCAGCCGAGCACGCGCAATTTCGGCTTTAACGTGAAACTGCAATTCTAACCGAACCAAAGCTATGAAAAATATCATTAAACTTACCTGCCTCTTATTGACGGTATGCGGTTTTGCGGGTTGTACGGGCAATTTCGACGAGTACAACACCGATCCCTATGCCCTTTACAAGGGAGACCCCGCCGTGCTGATTCCCACCATGCTCGACGCCATGATGTACGTGCAGCAGAACGACTCGCAGATGGTCGATCAGATGGTCGGCTCGCTGGGCGGATATTTCACGCTGTCGAACCGCTGGGGCGGTCAGAACTTCGATACGTTCAATGCGTCCGACGCATGGAACGCCACGCCGTACAATACGATGTTCGAGGATATTTACGCCAACTTCTTCGACATCGAGAAATCGACCAGCAAGTCGGGCCACTACTACGCGATGGCCCGTCTGGTGCGCGCCGCCGTGATGATGCGCGTCGCCGACTGCTACGGCCCGATCCCCTACAGCAAGGTAGCCGACGGCTCGTTCTATGTCGAGTACGACTCGGCGGAGGATGTCTACAAGCATATCATCGAGGACCTCGCGGGTGCGGCGACCACGCTCTACGCCTATGCGCAGGAGTATCCGGCGTCGAAACCGCTGGCTAACAACGATCCGATTTTCGCAGGCGACTATACGGCTTGGGCGCGTCTGGCCAACTCGCTCTGCCTGCGTGCGGCGATCCGCTCAAACGACCGCGAGGCCGCCGAGAGCGCCTGCGGCCATGCCGCCGGCCTGATCGAGACCAACGCCCAGAACGCCATGATGAGTCCCGGCGTGCAGGGAAATCCCTATCAGCTGGCTTCGGCGTCGTGGGGCGACCTGCGAATCAATGCTTCGATCGTCGATTACATGACCGGGTACGACGATCCCCGCTGCGAAGCCTATTTCCAGAAATCGACCTTCGACAACACCCGCTATATCGGCATGCGCGCCGGTACGGCCGGATTCGAAAAATCGGCCGTAAGCGGTTATTCGCTGCCCAACGTGCAGTCCGGCTCGTCGCTGCCGATTTTCGTGGCCGCCGAGACCAATTTCCTGCGCGCCGAGATGGCGCTCAGAGAGTGGACCGTAGGCGGTACGGCGCAGTCCTACTACGAAGCCGGCGTGCGTCTGTCGATGGAGCAGAACGGCGTGGCGGGCGAGGACATCGACGCCTATCTGGCCGATGAAACGCTCGTTCCCGCCGGACATCTGAACGATCCGCGCGGCGCGAAGTACAACTACGACCGTCAGACGGACGTCAAGATCAAGTGGAACGACGCGGACGGTACGGAGAAGAATCTGGAGCGCATCATCACCCAGAAATGGATCGCAAACTTCCCGATGGGACTCGAAGCGTGGGCCGAATTCCGCCGTACGGGCTATCCCGAACTGGCGCCGGCCATCGACAACCTCAGCGGCGGCGTTATCTCCGACAACTTCCGCGGTCTGCGCCGGCTGCGCTATCCCTATACCGAGCGTAACCTCAACAAGAGCAATTACGACAAGGCGGTGGCATTGCTGGGCGGTACGGACAACGAGTCGGTCGATCTTTTCTGGACGAAGAAAAAATAGTGTCGAAACCTAAACGAAAGCATACATTATGAACATAAAGAAAAATATATGGGCATTGGCGGCGGCGCTGCTTTTCGCGACTGCGTTTACCAACTGCAGCGACTGGACGGAGGTCGAAGCCGAAAAGAAGGTCGATTACGGCAATACCGAGACCTCGCGCCCCGAATCCTACTACCAAGCTCTGCGCGAGTGGAAAAAGACGGATCACTCGATTTCGTTCGGGTGGTTCAGCGGCTGGGGCGATCCTGCCGTTCTGACGGCCAGTATGCTGATGGGACTTCCCGACAGTATGGATATGGTCTCGTTGTGGGACAATTCGAGCAACCTTTCGCAGGGCAAGATCGAAGATCTCCGCATGGTGCAGCAGAAGAAAGGGACCAAAGTGCTGATGTGTACCTTTATCCAGTATGTCGGCAAGGGGTTCACTCCTGCCGAATATGATGTCGATGAAGCGACCCGCGAAGCGTTCTGGGGCTGGGTGGACGACGATGAAGCGGCCATCAAGACCTCGATGGAGAAATATGCGCAGGCTATCGCGGATACCATTTACAAGTACAACTACGACGGTCTGGATATCGATTTCGAACCGAATGTCGATGGAGTTGTGGGCAAACTCGATGAAAACGATACTTATGTGAGATGGTTCCTCGATATTTTGTGCAAGCACCTCGGCCCTCAGTCCAATTCGGGTAAAATGCTCGTTATCGACGGCGAACTCTGGAAGGTTCCTGTGAGCGCGGCGACTTATTTCGACTATTTCATCGGACAGGCCTATTCGGTTTCCGGCGGCACTCCGTCGCCCAATGCCGGACAGAGCGAGTCGAGTATGGACTCGCGCCTGACGCAGATAATCAATAGATTTGGGGGCGTGATGTCCGAGGAGGAGATCACCAAGCGCTTCATCGTCACGGAAAACATGGAGAGCGCCATCGACGCATTGAACGGCGGTTATTACTGGACGCTTCGCAACGGAACCAGACTCGACAAGGCCGAGTGCCCGTCGTTGCTGGGAATGGCCAGATGGCAGCCCGTCAACGGCTTCCGCAAAGGCGGTTTCGGCGGTTACCGGTTCAGCAACGAGGCGGTGAACAAACCCTCCTACAAATGGATGCGAACCGGAATTCAGGCGCAGAACCCCGCAGTCAATTAGTCCGAACAACCAAAAGCAAGAAAAAGATGAAAAACAGCATTAAAACAGCAGTTCTCGGTCTCGCGGCGCTCGTTTCGGGATTCTCGGCCTGCAACGATGCCGATTACGATACGCTCGGAGTGCACGCCTTCGTCAGCGAGAGCGCGTCGAATAAAAGCACGAAAGTGACCATTACGGAACTGGGCGCCGACGCCGAAATCACGGCCTGCCTGAGCGAGGCCGCAACGAAAGACGTAAAGCTGAAATTCGTGGTCGATTCCGAGGTGCTGGACCGTTACAACCAGAAGCAGGCTTCGAGTTTTCTCGTACTGCCCGAAGAGGTCTACGAGATGGACTCCGAAGTGACGATCAAGGCCGGAGAATTCAGCGCTCCTGCAACCAAGATCCATATCAAGCCGCTGCCCAAGGAGTATGTCGGCGAGAGCTATGCCCTGCCGCTGCGTCTTGTCAGCGCCGACGGGTCGGTTCCGGTGACCTCGGTGACCTCGACCTATGTGATTACGACCGAAGCGATCGTCGTCTCGTCGCTTCCGATGTTCGTCGGCGGCGCGGGACTTGCCGCCGACGGTTTCCCCTTGACGCTTCCGCAGTTTACGGTCGAGGTGCGTTTCCAAGTGAGCAATACGGCCAACCGCAACCGTGCCGTATTTACCAACGGCGGTTCGGTGCTGCTGCGCTTCGAGGACCCGCAGAACGACACTTCGGACCATAAGGCCCATTCGCTGGTGCAGTTCCAAGGCGACGGCTGGTATCTCAATCCGTCGTTGTCGTTCACGCCCAACAAATGGCAGCATCTGGCGCTGACCTATGACGGAACCAAGGTGACCCTTTATGTCAACGGCACTTTTGCCGGAAGCAAGGAGGGCGTGTGCGATCCCAACTTCGGATCGGCCAACTGGTTCGGCGGCGATGCCGGCGGCGGACACGGAACCGGCGATTCGTGGTGGAGCGGATGTAAGATACTGATGTCCGAGGCGCGTATCTGGTCGGTATGCCGTACGGAAGCGCAGGTGCAGAATAACATGACCACGACCAGCGCCAAATCGCAGGGCTTGGAGGCTTACTGGCGCTTCAACGAAGGCGAGGGCAATACGTTCGAGGATTGCACGGGCAACGGGCATACGCTGAAGACGTCCAAGACCCCGACGTGGGTTGCCGGCATCAAGTCCACCGATACGGAAACGCCGTGGCCTTAATCCCGTAATTATGGCGCAGGCGCGCCCGGTGCGTGCCTGCCGCCATGCGGTTCATTGAAATTGTTTGTTAAATACGATTACATTATGATGAAAAAATTGAAATATCTTTTGGCCGGAGTTCTCGTTTCTGCTGTTGCGGGTTGTTTTGTCGCATGCGACGACGATGAGTCTGCAACAGACGAATGGACGGCCGACTATGTTTATTTGGAACGTCTGAAGCTCGGAATCGGCTCTTTGGAGTTCAATCAGACGCATTCGTCTTTGGGAATTGCAGGCGATACGGAGGTCTCGATGCCGTTTGCGGTTTGTCTTGCCAAACCATGGAAGTCGGATGTCGCCGTGAAGTTCGCTTATACGATCGAAGGCGATATGCCGGAGGAGATCGTTACTTTCCGCGAAGGCGGTGCCGTCGTGATTCCTGCCGGGGAGTTGGTAGCCAGAGATACGATGGATCTCAGGACGGATTGGAGTTTTGTTCCGCAGGAGGCTGCCACCTACAAAGTGACGGTCGGGATCGGATCGGTGCAGCCTGTTTCCGGACAATTGCGTATTTCTTCGAAACAGAAGGAGCTGTCCGTTCAGATAAACAAAGCCAAATCCATGGATATACAGGCCGGCGTGAAACCTTCGGGCAGCCGGATTGCGGATTACAGCGGTTGGTCGGTTTATGCTACCAATGTGGATGATAATAATGCAGACTGGGGAGCCCATCAACCTAAATTGATCAATGGGAATACCGGAGATTATATATGGTTCAATACTCCCCATCTCGGTGTAAAAATCGACATGGGTGCTACAAAGACTGTTACCGGATTGGAGACGTTCAGTGCTTACGGTGCGGCTTATGCGATGAGTTCTTGTGCTGTTTATACCAGCGATGACGGGGCCGGGTGGAAACTCGTAACGCCTGAAGAGGGCTTGTCGACGACGCCTGCCGGAACGCAGTATGTTTCGTTTATCGCGCCGATAACCGCTCGTTATATAATTTGGCATATGTATGGGTCGGCGCCTCTCAGCTCCGAGATTTATGTTTATTCCAAATAGAGGTGGGCTTTGAATAGTTTTTGAGGGGAAGCCGTCCGGTCCGAGACCGGGCGGCTTTTTTGACCGAGAAGGCCTGTGGAATATGGTATATGGGCGATTATCGGCCGGAGCGTGTGCGACGGATGCGAAAAAAAACGTACATTTGTGGCCATGAATGAACGGCATATAGATATAAACGAATTCGATTACGACCTGCCCGACGGGCGGATCGCCAAGTTTCCGCTGGCCGAGCGCAGCGCCTCGAAACTGCTGGTTTACCGCGGCGGGGAGATCGGCGAAGCGCATTTCGCCGACATCGGCGACGTGCTGCCCGAAGGCCAGCTGCTGGTGTTCAACAATACGAAGGTGATTCGCGCACGGATCATCATGCACAAGCCTTCGGGTGCCCGCATCGAGGTGTTCTGTCTCGAACCGCACGATCCGGCCGATTACGAACGGGCGTTCGCCGTCGTCGGGCGGTGCGAATGGTCGTGCATCGTGGGCAACCTCAAGAAATGGAAAGAGGGGTATGTGGAGATCAACTTCGAGCACGAAGGCCGCCCGGAGCATCTGCGGGCGTGGCTCGTCGAGAACCGCGGCCGCGAGCATACCGTGCGCTTCGAGTGGTCGGCGGCGATGACGTTCGGGCAGCTGCTCGAATACCTCGGACGGATTCCGATTCCGCCCTACCTGAACCGCGAAAGCGAGGAGATCGACTATACGCGCTACCAGACCGTCTATTCCAAATTCGAAGGATCGGTGGCCGCGCCGACGGCGGGGCTGCACTTCACGCCCGAACTGATCGAAGGGATGAAGGCGCGCGGCTTCGGGTTCGAGGAGGTGACGCTGCATGTCGGGGCCGGGACCTTTCTGCCCGTCAAGGACGACGATGCCGCGCGGCATCCGATGCACACCGAGCATTTCGAGGTGCGGCGTGCGGCGGTAGCCCGCCTGCTGGAGAAGTGGGGGCGGATCACGGCCGTCGGCACGACCTCGGTGCGGACGCTCGAATCGCTCACGGCGCTGGCGTGGCGCATACGTACGGCCGGAACGCCCGATGCGGAGCGGGTCGTCGGTCAGTGGGAGCTGTACGACGTGTCGGCGGAGTTTTCCGGGCGCGAGGCGCTGGAGACCCTGCTGAAATACATGGATGAAAAGGGGCTGGAACGCATCAAGGCGGCGACGCAGATCATGATTACGCCGCTGGGGTACGAGTTCCGCATCGTGCGCAACATCATCACCAATTTCCACCAGCCGAAGTCGACGCTGCTGCTGCTGGTCTCGGCATTCGCGGGCGAAGACTGGCGGCGCATTTACGACTATGCGCTCTCGCACGATTTCCGTTTCCTGAGCTACGGCGACTCGTCGGTGCTGATGCGCTGACGGGACGGGTGCAGGACAGGGGCGGACGGATATACGAAAACAGCAAATCGGAGAATCATATGGCAATAGAACGGGTCAGGGCTTATCTGGAACAATACGGCGCTGCGGACAGGGTGCTGGAGTTCGGCGTGTCGAGCGCCACGGTCGAGCTGGCGGCGAAGGCACTGGGGTGCGAACCCGGCCGGATCGCCAAATCCCTGTCGTTCGGCGTCGGGGAGGGGTATATCGTGATCGTGACGGCCGGCGACTGTAAGATCGACAACGCGAAATACAAGGCGAAATTCCATGCCAAGGCCCGGATGCTGACCCCGCCGGAGGTGGAGGAGCATATCGGCCATGCCGTGGGCGGAGTCTGCCCGTTCGGGGTGAACGACGGGGTAGCGGTCTATCTGGACGAATCCTTACGGAGATTCGGAACCGTCTTTCCGGCATGCGGGAGCAGCAACAGCGCCATCGAACTCACCATCGAGGAGCTGGAACGCTATTCCCGGTGTGCGGAGTGGGTGGATGTCTGCAAAAGGATCGGACAATAGCGCCTCAAACGTCCCTGCCGCCTTCCGTTTGCGGCGGAGCGGCGATGTAGCGATGTGGCGGTGCAGCGCCCGCGGCATTGCTGCGGTGCCTGCGGGGGTGTCTATCCGACTATTGTGGCGAACAGTTCCGGGTGCCCGTCTACATAGCGGGCGAGCGTTTCGGTCACCTCCTCTTCCATCTCGCCGAACTCCTCCTCCAGTTCGTCGAACGCTTCGTACTGCTCGTACATGGCCATGAACTCCTCGTCGGTGCGCTCCCTTTCGAGGTCTTCGCGGTGGGCGTCGTAGATTTTTTTCGCGGCGTATACCAGTTTCGAGAACCGTTCCGCGCCCCACAGGCGCATTACCCTGGCGAACGGGTTGCCGAAGATGTAGACCCCGTAACCGTTCTGGATAAGCTGGCAGAACCCGCCTTCGGTCACTTCGTCGCGGAAGATCCGATAGGCCAGCAGCGAATGCTGTTCGCCGTTGAGCCGGGAGATCGTCTCGGCCGTGGGGTCGCCGCCGAGTGCCTCGCGGTATTTGTCGGTAAAGGCCCGGAGGAACGCGTCTATCCCTTCGGCGGCAGCCGTCTGCAGGGCCGTGTCTGTAATTTCGATCAAAGTCGTCGTCGTTTTTAGTCCGTAGTATTTTCGGGAGCCTTCCCGGAGGGCGTGTTATGCTTCCGGTTCGGGGGTGTAGCTGCGCAGGGCGAGTTTCTTGACCCAGACCACGAAGCCGCCCGTGAGGATGAGGTTCAGTACCAGCGTGAGCACCGAGATGATGAGCGCCGGGCCGCCGAGGCTGTATCCGAGGGCGATGAAGATTACGCCTGCGCCCACCTCGCCGCGGGTGAACATGCCGATCGAGAGCGCCAGGCGCTCGCTGACCTTGCGGTCGCGGTAGAAGAAGAGCGGCACGAGCTTGCCCAGGTTCGAAAGCACGGATACCGTCACGACATGCAGGAGGAGGGTGCCCCACGGCATCATGGGTTGCGATCCCGTGACCGAGGCGGCGGCCGCGGTGTCGGCCGGGGCGCCCGTGACGAGCGGCATGCTGAGGCCTACCAGCAGCATGAAGAGGAACGATATGCCGGTGGAGACGCGTTGCTCCGTCGGTGTGTCGATGTGCTTGTGTTTCATGAGCATACCCACGACGAAAGCCGGGAGCAGCACTTCGATATGGATGCTGTTTTCGGGGCCGTAGAGCTTCGCCGTGGCGATGTAGACCGCCTGCGTCAGGGCGCAGACCACGACGGCCAGCCCGAGGATGGTTTTCCAGTCCTGCCGTACGTTCCACCGCGCCTGCCAGCGCCAGCCGGCGGCCAGCAGCACGACGACGATGGCGATGATGGCGAACATCTGCCACCGCAGGCCGATCATCAGGATTTGCAGGGGGATCATCAGCAGGATGGTGTCCAGGTCGTCGAAAATCGCCAGCACCTGTATCTTTTTGTAGATCCAGCTTTGCTTGAGGCTCAGCGCCGCGAGCATCGTGAAGAGGATGCCGGCTGAGGTCGGGGCTGCGAAACGGCTCAGCAGCAGGTTTTCCTTCCAGGCCGCGGCGCTGCCCCACAGCGGGGCGGCCATGCGCCACATCGCGCGGGCGTGGATGCGGTCGTGCCACAGGAAGCGGCGCAGGAGCTTGCGCAGCGTCCAGCGCTCGCCGTCCGGTGCGGTGCAGACCTTTCCGGTCAGAAGCTCCTCGCGCTCCTCGATCTCGGCCAGCGCCTGCAGACGGTTGGCGTAGAGGTCGGGCATGTTCTCGAACGGGATACCGAAGGCGGCCATGTAATAGGCCGTCGTACTGTTCGTATGGTCATACATCTCGCGCGGCGTGCGCGGCACG
>OODO01001239.1_pt1 | contig 18191 bp, 17 predicted proteins | sample 1671261 | NCBI WGS metagenome assembly OODO01 (sample SAMN06348138, study PRJEB24527) | human gut metagenome | biome: human gut; feature: ankylosing spondylitis patient; material: feces | host: Homo sapiens | place: China | collected 2015-10 | reverse complement strand
TCCGGGGAGATGATTTCCGCTTCTACACGCTCGCCATAATGGGCGAAAAAGGCCTTGGTTATGGCCTCGCAAACCTGCTCATGGGTGATCCCCGGCAGCAGCTCGGTGAGGTTGGTCACGCGGGAACGCACTGAGGTAATGCCTTTCGCCGCCAGTTTCTTTTTATCCGGATTGAGATAGTTTGCCAGGCGGCTAAGGTCGGCATTGAGCAGCAAGGTGCCGTGGTGGAAGCCACGATCTTTGGTTTCGCGATAGGCCGATCCTGAGACTTTGCGGTCGCCTTCGGCGGTTTTCACCACCAGATCGTTACGCCCGGACGCTTCGGCGCTGACGCCAAGCGCGTTCAGCGCATTGAGCACAATCGACGTGGAGATGGTTTTATCGTACTCCGGCTTGCCAGCCATAAAGGTAAAGCAGGTATTGCCGAGATCGTGGAACACCGCGCCGCCACCGCTACTGCGCCGTGCCAGGCGGACGTTATCTTCTTCCATCCGCCGGGTATTACACTCTTTCCACGGGTTCTGCGCGCGACCAATCACTACCGTGTCGGCATTGCGCCAGAGAAACAGAACGCGCTGCGTGGCGGGCATCTGGCGAAAAATACACTCCTCCACCGCCAGGTTAAACCACGGGTCGTAAGAGTCAGAGATGAGCAGGCGTAATGTGGACATAACGATTTCCTTTCTTGTAGTAATGGGTCACTCTTTTTTCTCGCTTTCTTCCTCTTCCGGCACCGGTTTGCTGGCGGTTAACAGGAAGGGCGATTGCTGCCAGCGGGTACGTTTACCCTGTAGCAGCGTGCGGGTCAGCACTACGCCGATTGCCAGTGAAAGCAGCAACATCAGGCGTAAAATGTTAGTGGTATTATCCACCTGTTGGGCTTCGGTGGCGAGCGTATGGGTGTCGAGCGTCAGGCGCAGATAGCCGAGCGGTCCGTTTTTCCCGGCAATTGGTTCGACAATCTGCTGGTTAAAATAGCCGCCCGCTTTTTTACCGTCGAGCGCCAGCCGGTCGCGCACTTCGACGCTTTCGCCAGAACGGGCGATAAGATCGCCTTGTTCGTCATACACGCCCGCGTCGAGGATACGGCTTTCATCCGTTAACTGATCGAGGATCGCCTGAATGCGTTTTTCATCCGGCGAGTCGGTACGCATCAGCGGTGCAACGTTCAGCGTTACCTGACGCGCCAGGGTGCGGGCCAGTTCTTCCAGCTGTGGATTACGTTGTCGCTGGTGGTTTTGACTAAACCATGACGCTCCCTGCATCAGCGCCACTAACAAGGCAAGACAGAACAGGACAATCACTGCCCGATGCAGCCGGAATTTCAGTTTTGTGCGAGCCATCTTCCACCCTTTGAAAATTTGAGACTTAATGTTGCCAGAAGCAATGGATACAAGGTAGCCTCATGCGTTATTTTCCCTGCTTCGAACGATTTTACAGGAGCCTTAATGCCTAACATTACCTGGTGCGACCTGCCTGAAGATGTCTCTTTATGGCCGGGTCTGCCTCTTTCATTAAGTGGTGATGAAGTGATGCCACTGGATTACCACGCAGGTCGTAGCGGCTGGCTGCTGTATGGTCGTGGGCTGGATAAACAGCGTCTGACCCAATACCAGAGCAAACTGGGTGCGGCGATGGTGATTGTTGCCGCCTGGTGCGTGGAAGATTATCAGGTGATTCGTCTGGCAGGTTCACTCACCGCACGGGCTACGCGCCTGGCCCATGAAGCGCAACTGGATGTCGCCCCGCTGGGGAAAATCCCGCACCTGCGCACGCCGGGTTTGCTGGTGATGGACATGGATTCCACCGCCATCCAGATTGAATGTATTGATGAAATTGCCAAACTGGCCGGAACGGGCGAGATGGTGGCGGAAGTAACCGAACGGGCGATGCGCGGCGAACTCGATTTTACCGCCAGCCTGCGCAGCCGCGTGGCGACGCTGAAAGGCGCTGACGCCAATATTCTGCAACAGGTGCGTGAAAATCTGCCGCTGATGCCAGGCTTAACGCAACTGGTGCTCAAGCTGGAAACGCTGGGCTGGAAAGTGGCGATTGCCTCCGGCGGCTTTACTTTCTTTGCTGAATACCTGCGCGACAAGCTGCGCCTGACCGCCGTGGTAGCCAATGAACTGGAGATCATGGACGGTAAATTTACCGGCAATGTGATCGGCGACATCGTAGACGCGCAGTACAAAGCGAAAACTCTGACTCGCCTCGCGCAGGAGTATGAAATCCCGCTGGCGCAGACCGTGGCGATTGGCGATGGAGCCAATGACCTGCCGATGATCAAAGCAGCAGGGCTGGGGATTGCCTACCATGCCAAGCCAAAAGTGAATGAAAAGGCGGAAGTCACCATCCGTCACGCTGACCTGATGGGGGTATTCTGCATCCTCTCAGGCAGCCTGAATCAGAAGTAATTGCTCGCCCGTCATCCTGCGGGCGGCACAGCATTAACGAGGTACACCGTGGCAAAAGCTCCAAAACGCGCCTTTGTTTGTAATGAATGCGGGGCCGATTATCCGCGCTGGCAGGGGCAGTGCAGCGCCTGTCATGCCTGGAACACCATCACCGAGGTGCGTCTTGCAGCGTCGCCAACGGTGGCGCGTAACGAGCGTCTCAGCGGCTATGCCGGTAGCGCCGGGGTGGCAAAAGTCCAGAAACTTTCCGATATCAGCCTTGAAGAGCTGCCGCGTTTTTCCACTGGATTTAAAGAGTTCGACCGCGTATTAGGCGGCGGCGTGGTGCCGGGAAGTGCCATTCTGATTGGCGGTAACCCTGGTGCGGGGAAATCCACGCTGTTGCTACAAACGCTGTGCAAACTGGCGCAGCAGATGAAAACGCTGTATGTCACCGGCGAAGAGTCGCTGCAACAGGTGGCAATGCGCGCTCATCGTCTCGGCCTGCCGACTGACAATCTCAATATGTTGTCGGAAACCAGCATCGAGCAGATCTGCCTGATTGCCGAAGAAGAGCAACCGAAGCTGATGGTAATTGACTCGATCCAGGTGATGCATATGGCGGATGTTCAGTCATCGCCAGGCAGCGTGGCGCAGGTGCGTGAAACGGCGGCTTATCTGACGCGCTTCGCCAAAACGCGCGGTGTGGCGATTGTCATGGTTGGACACGTAACCAAAGATGGCTCGCTGGCGGGCCCGAAAGTGCTGGAACACTGTATCGACTGTTCGGTACTTTTGGATGGCGATGCCGACTCACGTTTTCGCACTTTACGCAGCCATAAAAACCGCTTCGGCGCGGTGAATGAGCTGGGCGTCTTCGCGATGACCGAACAGGGGCTGCGTGAAGTCAGCAACCCTTCGGCAATTTTCTTAAGTCGCGGAGATGAAGTGACCTCCGGCAGCTCCGTGATGGTGGTGTGGGAAGGAACGCGTCCGTTGCTGGTGGAGATTCAGGCGCTGGTCGATCACTCGATGATGGCGAATCCGCGCCGCGTGGCAGTGGGGCTGGAACAAAACCGTCTGGCAATCCTGCTGGCTGTCTTGCACCGTCACGGTGGTCTGCAAATGGCCGATCAGGATGTGTTTGTGAACGTGGTCGGCGGCGTGAAGGTAACCGAAACCAGCGCCGACTTAGCGTTACTGCTGGCGATGGTTTCCAGCCTGCGTGACAGACCGCTGCCACAGGATCTGGTGGTGTTTGGTGAAGTCGGGCTGGCAGGGGAGATCCGCCCGGTGCCCAGCGGTCAGGAACGAATTTCAGAAGCGGCGAAACACGGTTTTCGCCGGGCGATTGTTCCGGCGGCTAACGTACCGAAAAAAGCGCCGGAAGGGATGCAGATTTTTGGCGTTAAAAAACTCTCCGACGCGCTTAGCGTGTTCGACGACTTATAATGAGAGATACGGAGGGAGATATGTCGTCATTTGATTACCTGAAAACTGCCATCAAGCAACAGGGCTGCACGCTACAGCAGGTAGCTGATGCCAGCGGTATGACCAAAGGGTATTTAAGCCAGTTACTGAATGCCAAAATTAAAAGCCCCAGCGCGCAAAAGCTGGAGGCGTTGCACCGTTTTTTGGGGCTTGAATTCCCCGACAGAAGAAAACCATTGGTGTCGTATTCGGTAAGTTCTACCCGCTGCATACCGGACATATCTACCTTATCCAGCGCGCCTGTAGCCAGGTTGACGAGCTGCATATCATTATGGGTTTTGACGATACCCGCGACCGCGCGTTGTTTGAAGACAGCGCCATGTCGCAGCAGCCCACGGTGCCGGATCGTCTGCGCTGGTTATTACAAACTTTTAAATATCAGAAAAATATTCGCATTCATGCTTTCAACGAAGAGGGCATGGAGCCGTATCCGCACGGCTGGGATGTGTGGAGCAACGGCATCAAAAAGTTTATGGCTGAAAAGGGGATTCAGCCGGACCTGATCTACACCTCGGAAGAAGCCGATGCGCCACAGTATATGGAACATCTGGGGATCGATACGGTGCTGGTCGATCCGAAACGTACCTTTATGAGTATCAGCGGTGCGCAGATCCGCGAAAACCCGTTCCGCTACTGGGAATATATTCCTACGGAAGTGAAGCCGTTCTTTGTACGTACCGTGGCGATCCTTGGTGGCGAGTCGAGCGGTAAATCCACCCTGGTAAACAAACTTGCCAATATCTTCAATACCACCAGTGCGTGGGAATATGGTCGCGATTATGTCTTTTCACACCTCGGCGGTGATGAGATCGCATTGCAGTATTCCGATTACGATAAAATCGCGCTGGGCCACGCACAATACATTGATTTTGCAGTGAAATATGCCAATAAAGTGGCGTTTATTGACACTGATTTTGTCACTACCCAGGCGTTCTGCAAAAAGTACGAAGGGCGTGAGCATCCGTTCGTACAGGCGTTGATTGATGAATACCGTTTCGATCTGGTGATCCTGCTGGAGAACAACACGCCGTGGGTGGCGGATGGTTTACGCAGCCTCGGCAGTTCGGTGGATCGCAAAGAGTTCCAGAACTTGCTGGTGGAGATGCTGGAAGAGAACAATATCGAATTCGTGCGGGTTGAAGAGGACGATTATGACAGCCGTTTCCTGCGCTGCGTGGAGCTGGTGCGGGAGATGATGGGGGAGCAGAGATAACCGCGATGAAACGGCTCAAAGGCGAAGTATAAAATAAGTTTTTTGATGAGTTGAAAACCTCTCTGGAAGAGGCTGTCGAGATTAAACAAGGTTTGAAAAAACCTGCACGGGTGACCCGCTACGAAATTGCGGATACTAAGGCTGTTGTAGGCCGGAAAAGGCGTTCACGCCGTATCCGGCATTCGGTGCTCAATGCCTGATGCGACGCTTGCCGCGTCTTATCAGGCCTGGAGATTCACAACGTATTGAAATTTCTTGGTTTGTAGGCCGGATAAGGCGTTCACGCCGCATCCGGCATTTTACGCATTACTTCGCAATACGCTTGTACTTGATACGCTTCGGCTCCAGTGCGTCTGCGCCCAGCGTGCGTTTCTTGTACTCTTCGTACTCAGTAAAGTTACCTTCGAAGAACTCAACTTTACCTTCATCCTGGTAGTCCAGGATGTGCGTGGCGATACGGTCGAGGAACCAACGGTCGTGCGAGATAACCATCGCACAGCCCGGGAACTCCAGCAGGGCGTTTTCCAGCGCGCGCAGGGTTTCGATATCCAGGTCGTTGGTTGGTTCGTCGAGCAGCAGCATGTTGCCGCCAACCTGCAGCAGCTTCGCCAGATGCAGACGACCGCGCTCACCACCGGAAAGTTCACCAACGCGTTTACCCTGATCAACCCCTTTAAAGTTAAAGCGGCCAACGTAGGCGCGGCTTGGCATCTCGGTGTTGCCGATCTTCATAATATCCAGCCCGCCGGAAACTTCTTCCCAAACGGTTTTGCTGTTATCCATTGAGTCACGGAACTGATCAACCGATGCCAGTTTCACCGTTTCACCTAAAGTGATGGTGCCGCTGTCCGGCTGTTCCTGACCAGAGATCATACGGAACAGGGTCGATTTACCCGCGCCGTTCGGACCGATGATCCCGACGATTGCCCCTTTCGGGATCGAGAAGCTCAGGTCATCAATCAGCAGGCGATCACCGTAGGATTTACGCAGGTTGCTGACTTCCAGCACTTTATCGCCCAGACGCGGTCCAGGTGGAATAAACAGTTCGTTGGTTTCGTTACGTTTCTGATATTCGGTGCTGTTCAGCTCTTCAAAGCGTGCCAGACGTGCTTTACCTTTCGACTGACGGCCTTTAGTTCCCTGACGTACCCACTCCAGCTCTTTCTCGATCGACTTACGACGCGCCGCTTCTTGTGAAGCTTCCTGCGCCAGGCGCTGATCTTTCTGCTCCAGCCAGGAGGAGTGCCTTCCCACGGAATACCTTCACCGCGGTCCAGTTCGAGGATCCAGCCTGCAACGTTATCGAGGAAGTAACGGTCGTGAGTAATCGCCACCACGGTGCCTTCGAAGTCGTGCAGGAAGCGTTCCAGCCAGGCCACGGATTCGGCATCCAGGTGGTTGGTCGGTTCGTCGAGCAGCAGCATGTCTGGTTTTTCCAGCAGCAGGCGGCACAACGCCACGCGACGACGCTCACCACCGGAGAGGTTAGCGATTTTCGCGTCCCAGTCCGGCAGACGCAGCGCATCCGCTGCACGCTCCAGCTGTACGTTCAGGTTATGACCGTCGTGAGCCTGAATGATCTCTTCCAGACGGCCTTGTTCAGCGGCCAGCTTGTCAAAATCGGCATCCGGATCGGCGTACAGCGCATACACTTCATCCAGGCGTTTCAGGGCGTTAACCACTTCAGAAACCGCTTCTTCAATGGACTCACGCACGGTGTGTTCCGGGTTCAGCTGCGGTTCCTGCGGCAGGTAACCAATCTTGATGTCTGGCTGCGGACGCGCTTCACCTTCGATGTCTTTATCAATGCCCGCCATAATGCGCAGCAGGGTAGACTTACCCGCGCCGTTCAGACCCAGGACACCAATTTTTGCCCCAGGGAAGAAACTCAGAGAGATGTTTTTCAAAATATGACGTTTCGGCGGAACAACTTTGCCGACACGATGCATGGTATAAACGAATTGAGCCACGTTGGACTTCGCCTCTATGTTTATCGTGATGATGAGTTTTCAAAGGCGAAGTGTAGCCTTTTTCCCCGCCTAATCCCAGTTGGTCGATCACCTTCGCAGTAAAAGTAAAAAAGTGTCCGTAACGTGGCGTAAACGGCAATGACTGGTTAGCATAAATCTATTACGCGGCATGACGCTGCATTGATGTATTTACACTTAGAGGATGCGCTTGTGGAAAAAGCCAAACAAGTTACCTGGCGGCTGTTGGCTGCCGGTGTCTGTCTGCTGACGGTCAGCAGCGTGGCGCGAGCCGACTCACTGGATGAGCAGCGTAGCCGTTACGCGCAAATCAAGCAGGCCTGGGATAATCGACAAATGGATGTGGTCGAACAAATGATGCCTGGACTGAAAGATTATCCACTTTATCCCTACCTGGAATACCGTCAGATCACCGATGACCTGATGAATCAACCGGCGGTGACGGTCACTAACTTTGTTCGCGCTAACCCCACGCTTCCTCCCGCTCGCACGCTGCAATCTCGTTTCGTCAATGAACTGGCGCGGCGTGAAGACTGGCGTGGCTTGTTAGCCTTTAGCCCGGAAAAGCCCGGAACTACCGAAGCGCAATGTAATTACTACTATGCAAAATGGAACACCGGGCAGAGTGAAGAAGCCTGGCAAGGGGCGAAAGAGCTGTGGCTAACCGGCAAGAGCCAGCCTAACGCCTGTGACAAGTTATTTAGTGTCTGGCGTGCGTCAGGTAAACAAGATCCGCTGGCGTATTTAGAGCGTATCCGTCTGGCGATGAAAGCGGGTAACATTGGCCTGGTAACAGTGCTGGCAGGGCAGATGCCTGCCGATTACCAGACTATCGCCTCGGCAATCATTTCACTGGCGAACAACCCTAATACGGTACTGACCTTCGCGCGTACAACCGGAGCGACCGATTTTACCCGTCAAATGGCGGCGGTGGCGTTTGCCAGTGTGGCGCGGCAGGATGCTGAAAATGCACGGCTGATGATCCCATCGCTTGCCCAGGCGCAGCAGCTTAATGAAGATCAGATTCAGGAGCTGCGCGATATCGTCGCCTGGCGTTTGATGGGCAACGATGTCACCGACGAGCAGGCGAAATGGCGCGATGACGCCATTATGCGCTCGCAATCTACTTCGCTTATTGAACGCCGTGTACGAATGGCGCTTGGCACCGGCGATCGTCGCGGCCTGAATACCTGGCTGGCGCGTTTGCCGATGGAGGCGAAAGAGAAAGATGAATGGCGTTACTGGCAGGCGGATTTACTGCTGGAACGCGGACGTGAAGCTGAAGCAAAAGAGATTTTGCATCAACTCATGCAACAGCGTGGTTTCTACCCGATGGTTGCTGCACAACGCATCGGCGAAGAGTATGAGCTGAAGATTGATAAAGCGCCGCAGAATGTTGACAGCGCCCTGACTCAGGGGTCGGAGATGGCGCGCGTGCGCGAGTTGATGTACTGGAATCTCGATAACACCGCGCGTAGCGAGTGGGCCAATCTGGTGAAGAGCAAGTCAAAAACAGAGCAGGCTCAACTGGCGCGGTATGCTTTCAACAACCAATGGTGGGATCTTAGCGTTCAGGCAACGATCGCCGGGAAGCTGTGGGATCATCTGGAAGAGCGATTCCCGCTGGCTTACAACGATCTTTTCAAACGTTACACCAGTGGGAAGGAGATCCCGCAAAGCTATGCGATGGCGATTGCCCGTCAGGAGAGCGCCTGGAATCCAAAAGTGAAATCACCGGTAGGGGCCAGCGGCCTGATGCAGATTATGCCTGGTACAGCGACCCATACGGTGAAGATGTTCTCTATTCCTGGTTATAGCAGCCCTGGGCAATTGCTGGATCCGGAAACGAATATCAACATTGGCACCAGTTATCTGCAATATGTTTATCAGCAGTTTGGCAATAACCGTATTTTCTCCTCAGCAGCTTATAACGCCGGACCAGGGCGGGTGCGAACCTGGCTTGGCAACAGCGCCGGGCGTATCGACGCAGTGGCATTTGTCGAGAGTATTCCGTTCTCCGAGACGCGTGGTTATGTAAAGAACGTGCTGGCTTATGACGCTTACTACCGCTATTTCATGGGGGATAAACCGACGTTGATGAGCGCCACGGAATGGGGACGTCGTTACTGATCCGCCCGTTTATGATATGCTATCGTACTCTTTAGCGAGTACAACCGGGGGAGGCATTTTGCTTCCCCCGCTAACAATGGCGACATATTATGGCCCAACAATCACCCTATTCAGCAGCGATGGCAGAACAGCGTCACCAGGAGTGGTTACGTTTTGTCGACCTGCTTAAGAATGCCTACCAAAACGATCTCCATTTACCGTTGTTAAACCTGATGCTGACGCCAGATGAGCGCGAAGCGTTGGGGACTCGCGTGCGTATTGTCGAAGAGCTGTTGCGCGGCGAAATGAGCCAGCGTGAGTTAAAAAATGAACTCGGCGCGGGCATCGCGACGATTACGCGTGGATCTAACAGCCTGAAAGCCGCGCCCGTTGAGCTGCGCCAGTGGCTGGAAGAGGTGTTGCTGAAAAGCGATTGATTTTGTAGGCCTGATAAGACGCGGCAGCGTCGCATCAGGCATCGTGCACCGAATGCCGGATGCGGCGTGAACGCCTTATCCGTCCTACAAATACCCGTAATTTCAATATGTTTGGTAGGCATGATAAGACGCGGCAGCGTCGCATCAGGCGCTTAATACACGGCATTATGAAACGGACTCAGCGCCAGGATCACCGCCTGGTGATAGACGCTGGCGCGAGTGAGTTTCCCGGCGGTAAACACGCCGATCGCCCCTTCCTTACGACCAATCTCATCAATACCGGTATAACGCGACATCACGGGACCAAGCGCCTCACCTTCACGCACTTTTTCCAGAATCACCGCAGGCAACGGCAAAGTAGCCGAACGCGCCTCGCCGCGCTGGCTGGCGTTTTCAATCACCACCCAACTGAAAGTGCTGTCACCATCAATGCCAGCTTCAATCGCCACCCAAAAATCAGCCTCTGGAAGTAAACGGCGGGCATTTGCTACCCGATTTCGTGCGCCAGCGCGCGTTTCCTCACTGCCAAAGGGCTGTTCCGGTACACCGCTCTCGACGGCAACGGATGCAATATGGCAGGATCCTTCGCCGAAGATCTCGTGAAATGCCTGCAGAATGGCCTGAATTTTAGCGGGATTGGTGGTCGCACAGACAACTTGGTGCATAATCAGCATTACTCAGAAAATTAACGTTACAGCAGTATACGGAAAAAAAGCATGTTACAGGTATACCTAGTCCGCCACGGTGAAACGCAGTGGAACGCCGAGCGACGTATTCAGGGCCAGTCTGACAGCCCGCTGACCGCCAAAGGTGAGCAACAGGCGATGCAGGTGGCAACCCGTGCCAAAGAGCTTGGCATTACGCATATTATCAGTAGCGATTTAGGACGCACCCGGCGTACGGCGGAAATCATCGCCCAGGCCTGCGGCTGTGACATCATCTTTGATTCTCGCCTGCGTGAATTAAACATGGGTGTGCTGGAAAAAAGACATATCGATTCTCTGACCGAAGAAGAAGAGAACTGGCGTCGGCAGCTGGTCAATGGCACCGTTGACGGGCGTATTCCTGAAGGCGAGTCAATGCAGGAGCTCAGCGATCGCGTCAATGCGGCACTGGAATCTTGCCGGGACTTACCGCAGGGAAGCCGACCGCTGCTGGTGAGCCATGGTATTGCACTGGGATGTCTGGTGAGTACGATTCTCGGATTACCAGCATGGGCAGAGCGCCGCTTACGTCTGCGTAACTGTTCTATTTCGCGCGTGGATTATCAGGAAAGCCTGTGGCTGGCGTCTGGCTGGGTCGTTGAAACCGCAGGGGACATCTCGCATCTGGACGCCCCTGCATTAGATGAGCTGCAGCGTTAACGGCGGATAGGAATCAGCAGTTCACAGCGCAGATTAATTGGGCGATCTCCCGCTTTGGCGTCTTCTGCCGGGTAGTATCGCTCAATATCCTGACCTTTACGGCGCGTCAGATTGAGCATTGGCATGCACGTTCCGTATACCGTCAGGATAAACTCCTGCACGCCGGTTCCCAGACCTTCATAGGTAAACATCACATATTCGCCGCCCTGCAGCATCACCGGATGCCCCGTCAGTACATAGCCATCTGCCTGATCCTGGGCTAACGCGGTGGTATAGAATACTTCTTGTTCGTCGTCTTTATCCTGACTCGGACGCGTTTCATTCAGGCCGTAGAGCACCGGCGGAATGGTCGGCGCGTTGCCGAGAAAATCGTGCCAGAACTGATAACGCATTTCATGGCGGAAATCAGAGATTTGCTCCAGCGAACAGGAGTAGCTCTGGGTAACACCAATCAGCGGCGTATCTTCCAGGGTGACAAATTTATGCTCTGGCATAGTGAATTCAATACCAAAGGCGCTCCATTCAGGAGAACGGCGGTAAAGTGCAGGAGTCTGGGCAAACTGCTTCTTGAATGCGCGGGTAAATGTCTGTTGAGAGTCGAAGCGGTATTGCAGCGCGATGTCCAGAATCGGACGCGCAGTCAGGCGTAGTGCGACCGCCGATTTCGACAAACGACGAGCACGAATATACGCGCCAATAGCATGGCCAGTGACATCTTTAAACATTCTCTGTAAGTGCCACTTGGAATAACCTGCTTTCGCCGCTACATTGTCGAGCGACAGGGGCTGATCCAGATGACCTTCCAGCCAGATTAAAAGGTCGCGAATAATGCCGGCCTGATCCATAAAATATCCTCATCCTTTCAACAACGAGCACCTGACATCAGGTAATTGGATAATAGCATTTTTTGCTGTTTTAGCATTCAGTGTTTTTTTCTTAGTAGAGTATGTTTTAGGTCTTGACGGAAATAAAAGTATTGAGATTTTGTTCTTAATCAATATGTTATTTACCGTGACGAACTAATTGCTCGTGTAATAGATAAAAATGGTAACAATATGAAATACAAGCATTTGATCCTGTCTTTAAGCCTGATAATGCTGGGGCCATTGGCTCATGCAGAAGAGATTGGTTCGGTCGACACCGTATTTAAAATGATCGGCCCGGATCACAAAATTGTTGTGGAAGCCTTTGACGATCCCGATGTGAAAAATGTCACCTGTTATGTGAGCCGGGCGAAAACCGGGGGTATTAAAGGGGGATTGGGTCTGGCGGAAGATACCTCCGATGCGGCTATTTCTTGTCAGCAAGTCGGGCCGATTGAACTGTCGGATCGTATTAAAAACGGCAAAGCTCAGGGCGAGGTAGTATTCAAAAAACGCACGTCCCTGGTCTTTAAGTCGTTACAGGTCGTGCGCTTTTATGACGCCAAACGCAACGCGCTCGCTTATCTGGCTTACTCCGACAAAGTTGTAGAAGGTTCGCCGAAAAACGCGATTAGCGCGGTTCCTGTCATGCCGTGGCGGCAATAACAGAGGCGATTTATGCAACGGGAAACGGTCTGGTTAGTGGAAGATGAGCAAGGGATAGCCGACACGCTGGTCTACATGTTGCAGCAGGAAGGTTTTGCCGTCGAGGTCTTTGAGCGAGGCTTGCCGGTGCTGGATAAAGCTCGCCAGCAGGCTCCCGACGTCATGATTCTCGATGTTGGTTTGCCTGATATCAGCGGCTTTGAATTATGCCGCCAGTTACTGGCGCTCCATCCGGCGTTACCTGTACTGTTCCTGACGGCCCGAAGTGAAGAGGTCGATCGCCTGCTTGGGCTGGAAATTGGCGCTGACGACTATGTGGCTAAACCGTTTTCACCCCGCGAAGTGTGCGCCAGGGTGCGCACCTTACTGCGTCGGGTGAAGAAGTTCTCGTCGCCGTCTCCCGTCATCCGTATTGGTCATTTTGAATTGAATGAACCCGCGGCGCAGATCAGCTGGTTTGACACGCCATTAACGCTGACGCGGTATGAGTTTTTATTGCTGAAGACGTTACTCAAGTCGCCAGGCCGCGTCTGGTCCCGCCAGCAACTAATGGATAGCGTGTGGGAAGATGCGCAGGACACCTACGATCGCACCGTTGATACCCACATTAAAACGTTGCGTGCCAAGCTGCGCGCCATCAACCCCGATCTTTCACCGATTAATACTCATCGCGGCATGGGATATAGCCTGAGGGGCCTGTAATGCGTATCGGCATGCGGTTGCTGCTGGGCTATTTTTTACTGGTGGCGGTGGCGGCCTGGTTCGTACTGGCTATTTTTGTCAAAGAAGTTAAACCGGGCGTGCGAAGAGCAACGGAGGGGACGTTAATCGATACCGCAACGTTGCTGGCGGAGCTGGCGCGTCCCGATTTGCTCTCTGGGGACCCAACGCATGGGCAACTGGCGCAGGCGTTTAATCAGCTACAACATCGCCCGTTTCGCGCCAATATCGGTGGCATTAACAAAGTGCGCAATGAATATCATGTCTATATGACCGATTCGCAGGGTAAAGTATTGTTCGATTCGGCAAATAAAGCCGTTGGGCAGGATTATTCGCGCTGGAATGACGTCTGGCTAACGTTGCGTGGTCAGTATGGTGCGCGCAGCACGTTGCAAAATCCTGCCGATCCCGAAAGTTCGGTGATGTATGTTGCCGCGCCGATTATGGACGGCTCGCGGCTTATTGGCGTTTTGAGCGTAGGCAAACCGAACGCGGCGATGGCTCCGGTCATTAAGCGTAGCGAGCGGCGAATTTTATGGGCCAGCGCCATTTTGCTGGGGATTGCACTGGTGATTGGCGCAGGCATGGTTTGGTGGATCAACCGCTCCATTGCCCGGCTCACTCGCTATGCCGATTCCGTCACTGACAATAAGCCCGTTCCTCTTCCTGAACTCGGCAGTAGCGAGTTGCGTAAGCTTGCGCAGGCGCTGGAAAGTATGCGCGTGAAGCTGGAAGGGAAAAACTATATTGAGCAGTATGTTTATGCGTTAACCCATGAGCTAAAAAGCCCACTGGCGGCGATTCGTGGCGCGGCGGAAATTTTACGCGAAGGTCCGCCACCGGAAGTGGTGGCTCGTTTTACCGACAACATTCTGACGCAAAATGCGCGTATGCAGGCATTGGTAGAAACGTTACTACGCCAGGCAAGACTGGAGAATCGTCAGGAAGTCGTTCTGACTGTTGTTGATGTGGCGGCATTATTTCGCCGCGTCAGCGAAGCGCGCACCGTGCAGTTGGCAGAAAAAAACATCACTCTACATGTTATGCCCACTGAGGTTAATGTTGCTGCTGAACCGGCGTTACTGGAGCAGGCGCTGGGGAATTTACTGGATAACGCCATCGATTTTACCCCCGAGAGCGGTCGCATAACGCTAAGCGCCGAAGTGGATCAGGAACACGTCGCCCTTAAGGTGCTGGATACCGGTAGTGGTATTCCTGACTACGCGCTGTCACGTATTTTTGAACGCTTTTACTCTTTGCCGCGTGCAAATGGGCAAAAAAGCAGCGGTCTGGGGTTGGCGTTCGTCAGTGAGGTCGCCCGTTTGTTTAACGGCGAAGTCACGCTGCGCAACGTGCAGGAAGGTGGCGTGCTGGCCTCGCTTCGACTTCACCGTCACTTCACATAGCTTCAAATTCTTCCCACATAGCCTTCGTATCCTGCTGCCATTGCAAAGGAGAAGACTATGTTGAAATCCCCCCTGTTCTGGAAAATGACCACCTTGTTTGGTGCAGTATTGCTGTTGTTGATTCCGATAATGCTGATTCGGCAAGTGATTGTCGAACGTGCCGATTACCGTAGCGATGTGGAAGATGCGATTCGCCAAAGTACCAGCGGGCCGCAAAAACTCGTTGGGCCGCTTATCGCTATTCCTGTGACCGAGCTTTATACGGTGCAGGAAGAGGATAAAACCGTGGAGCGGAAACGAAGTTTTATCCATTTTTGGTTACCTGAGTCATTGATGGTTGATGGCAATCAGAACGTGGAAGAACGCAAGATAGGGATTTATACCGGTCAGGTCTGGCACAGTGATTTAACGCTAAAAGCCGATTTCGATGTTTCGCGTCTTAGCGAGCTCAACGCGCCAAATATCATCTTAGGCAAGCCCTTTATTGTGATTAGCGTCGGGGATGCGCGTGGTATTGGTGTGGTGAAAGCGCCTGAAGTTAACGGAACGGCGCTGACCATTGAACCCGGCACCGGGTTAGAGCAAGGCGGGCAGGGCGTGCATATCCCTTTACCCGAAGGGGACTGGCGGAAGCAGAACCTGAAGCTGAATATGGCCCTGAATTTAAGCGGTACCGGCGATCTTTCTGTGGTGCCTGCCGGGCGTAATAGCGAAATGACCTTAACCAGCAACTGGCCGCATCCCAGTTTTTTAGGTGATTTTTTGCCAGCCAAACGGGAAGTTAGCGAGTCAGGTTTTCAGGCGCAATGGCAAAGCAGCTGGTTTGCTAATAATCTCGGTGAGCGTTTTGCTTCAGGCAATGATACCGGCTGGGAAAACTTCCCCGCGTTTAGCGTCGCAGTGACGACGCCAGCCGATCAATACCAATTAACGGACCGGGCGACTAAGTACGCCATTCTGCTGATTGCACTGACTTTTATGGCGTTCTTTGTTTTTGAAACGCTCACCGCGCAACGTTTACACCCAATGCAATATTTGCTGGTGGGGCTTTCATTGGTGATGTTTTATTTGCTCTTGCTGGCGCTTTCTGAACATATCGGTTTTACCGTGGCATGGATAATCGCCAGTCTGATTGGGGCGTTAATGAACGGTATTTATTTGCAGGCGGTATTGAAAGGCTGGCGCAACAGCATGTTGTTTACCCTCGCGCTGTTGTTGCTGGATGGTGTGATGTGGGGACTGCTCAACTCTGCCGATAGCGCGCTGTTGTTGGGAACCAGTGTGCTGGCGGTGGCGCTGGCCGGCATGATGTTTGTGACTCGTAATATCGACTGGTATGCGTTTTCACTGCCGAAAATGAAAGCCAGTAAAGAAGTTACAATGGACGATCAATTACGTATCTGGAAATAAGGTTGAAAAATAAAAACGGCGCTAAAAAGCGCCGTTTTTTTTGACGGTGGTAAAGCCGATTAATCTTCCAGATCACCACAGAAGCGATAACCTTCACCGTGGATGGTGGCGATGATTTCCGGCGTATCCGGCGTAGATTCGAAATGTTTACGAATACGGCGGATCGTCACGTCTACAGTACGGTCGTGTGGTTTCAGCTCACGGCCGGTCATTTTCTTCAGCAGTTCAGCACGAGACTGAATTTTGCCTGGGTTTTCACAGAAGTGAAGCATGGCGCGGAACTCGCTGCGCGGCAGCTTGTACTGCTCGCCATCAGGGCCGATCAACGAACGGCTGTTGATGTCCAGTTCCCAACCATTGAACTTGTAGCTTTCAACGCTACGACGTTCTTCGCTGACAGTACCCAGATTCATGGTACGGGACAGCAGGTTGCGTGCACGAATCGTCAGTTCACGCGGGTTGAACGGTTTGGTGATGTAGTCATCTGCACCGATTTCGAGGCCGAGAATTTTATCGACTTCGTTGTCACGGCCAGTCAGGAACATCAACGCAACATTCGCCTGCTCGCGCAGTTCACGCGCTAACAGAAGACCGTTCTTACCCGGCAGATTGATATCCATGATCACCAGGTTGATGTCATATTCAGAGAGGATCTGATGCATTTCCGCGCCATCTGTCGCTTCGAAAACATCATAGCCTTCCGCTTCGAAAATACTTTTCAACGTGTTGCGTGTTACCAACTCGTCTTCAACGATAAGAATGTGCGGGGTCTGCATGTTTGCTACCTAAATTGCCAACTAAATCGAAACAGGAAGTACAAAAGTCCCTGACCTGCCTGATGCATGCTGCAAATTAACATGATCGGCGTAACATGACTAAAGTACGTAATTGCGTTCTTGATGCACTTTCCATCAACGTCAACAACATCATTAGCTTGGTCGTGGGTACTTTCCCTCAGGACCCGACAGTGTCAAAAACGGCTGTCATCCTAACCATTTTAACAGCAACATAACAGGCTAAGAGGGGCCGGACACCCAATAAAACTACGCTTCGTTGACATATATCAAGTTCAATTGTAGCACGTTAACAGTTTGATGAAATCATCGTATCTAAATGCTAGCTTTCGTCACATTATTTTAATAATCCAACTAGTTGCATCATACAACTAATAAACGTGGTGAATCCAATTGTCGAGATTTATTTTTTATAAAATTATCCTAAGTAAACAGAAGGATATGTAGCATTTTTTAACAATTAAACCGTTAGTACAGTCAGGAAATAGTTTAGCCTTTTTTAAGCTAAGTAAAGGGCTTTTTCTGCGACTTACGTTAAGAATTTGTAAATTCGCACCGCGTAATAAGTTGACAGTGATCACCCTGTTCGCGGTTATTTGGTCAAGAAGAGTGGCAATATGCGTATAACGATTATTCTGGTCGCACCCGCCAGAGCAGAAAATATTGGGGCAGCGGCGCGGGCTATGAAAACGATGGGTTTTAGCGAACTGCGGATTGTCGATAGTCAGGCACATCTGGAGCCAGCTACTCGCTGGGTCGCACATGGATCTGGTGATATTATTGATAATATTAAAGTTTTCCCGACGCTGGCTGAATCGTTACACGATGTCGATTTCACTGTCGCCACCACTGCGCGCAGTCGGGCGAAATATCATTACTACGCCACGCCAGTAGAACTGGTGCCGCTGTTAGAGGAAAAATCTTCATGGATGAGACATGCCGCGCTGGTGTTTGGTCGCGAAGATTCCGGGCTGACTAACGAAGAGTTAGCGTTGGCTGACGTTCTTACTGGTGTGCCGATGGTGGCGGATTATCCTTCGCTCAATCTTGGGCAGGCGGTGATGGTCTATTGCTATCAATTAGCAACATTAATACAACAACCGGCGAAAAGTGACACAACGGCAGACCAACATCAACTGCAAGCTTTACGCGAACGAGTCATGGCATTGCTGACGACTCTGGCAGTGGCAGATGACATAAAACTGGTCGACTGGTTACAACAACGCCTGGGGCTTTTAGAGCAACGAGACACGGCAATGTTGCACCGTTTGCTGCATGATATTGAAAAAAATATCACCAAATAAAAAACGCCTTAGTAAGTATTTTTCAGCTTT
>OODO01001238.1_pt1 | contig 18197 bp, 18 predicted proteins | sample 1671261 | NCBI WGS metagenome assembly OODO01 (sample SAMN06348138, study PRJEB24527) | human gut metagenome | biome: human gut; feature: ankylosing spondylitis patient; material: feces | host: Homo sapiens | place: China | collected 2015-10 | reverse complement strand
AGAGTCAGTAGAACTGACAGAGTCAGTAGAACTGACAGAGTCAGTAGAACTGACAGAGTCAGTAGAACTGACAGAGTCAGTAGAACTGGTGCCAAATTGGGCCTTCTCTTGACCCACAAATACTGGACGGCACTCGCGTATACGGAAATTAAAACCAAACAAGCATGAAAGCAAAGCACTTTAAGCAGCTCGGGAAGAACTGGGCTTTGTACTCGGAAGTCAATACCAAGTACTGTAATTGGACCCCATCCATCGCAACGGTCCACGAAGGCATGATTTGGCCGCAAGGTATTTCGGTCAAGTTCCTGTGGTTCGGCGTGACCCTCATTCGTGTAAGCGAATAAATTAAAGATCCCCGGGGCCAAACGCTCCGGGGATTGTTGTGCAGAAATAAATTTTTAATTTGTATAAGGTTTAATTATATTTGAGGCATGGCACGAAGTACATATAAAATGAGTCCGCTCGCCTATATGGAGGAGGGACAGAAAAGGCGAGACGCCGGAGATTTTGTAAAGCCCACCGATGCGGAGGAGCTTTATTTTGCATTCATTGAGTATTGCAAATTTATGGAGGATAACTATTTCTCCCAGGCTCACAAGAATAAGAATGGCGACGACTGCAGCGTCTACATTTCCCGCCCGATGACCATCGAGTCATTTAGGCTGTTCGCTGGCATCAATCCTGTTGAGTACGAGGAGCTCACGGGAGACCCGGTAGCAGCTGCAATTGGTGGCACCATCGAGGATGCCATCAACTCCCAGCAAATTGAGGGAGCACTGGTTGGCAAGTACGCTGCCAGCCTCATCCAGGTGCTTCAAGGACGCAAGACAAATGTCAACCTGACGGGAGGCATCACTCTCGAGCAGATAACAGGAATGGAGGTAAAATAAAATGGGACGCCGGCTTCAATTTGACACCAAAGGCAACGAGAAGCAGAAGGAAGTGGCTCGGTTATGGCTTGATGACTCAGTCACTGACATTCTGTATGCTGGCACGAAAGGTGCTGGCAAATCCTACCTCGGGTGTTCCCTGATAGCCGGTGATGCCCTCACCTATCCGGAGACATTTTATTTTATTGCGCGTAAGACGGCCGCTGACTTAGTTCGATACACCATCCCCTCTCTCTACGAAGTATTCGTCCATTGGGGTATCACGGAGGACTACTACCACTTCAATGGTCAATACAATTTCTTCGAGTTGTACAACAAAAGCCGCATCTATCTCATCGATGCCAAGTACAACCCCAGCGATCCCATGTATGAGAGATTCGGGTCCATGCAGATGACTCGGGGATGGATCGAAGAGGGTGGCGAGTTTATCCGCGAGGCGAAGACCAACCTCCAGGCTTCCATCGGTCGATGGAAGAATGACGTCTACAAGCTGGCTCCCAAACTCCTCATCACCTGCAACCCGTCCAACAATTTCCTCTACACGGACTACTACAAGCCATGGAAGGAGAACAAGCTGCCTCCCTGGCGTCGGTTCGTCAAAGCTCTGCCCCAGGACAACAAGACTCTCCCGGACAGATACATCGAAGGTCTTCTCCAGAACCTGACCCAGTCGCAGATCGAGCGACTGGTCTTTGGCAACTGGGAGTATGACGATGACCCGAATTGGCTGGTCGATTATGACGCAGTGTGCGACATGTTCAGCAATGAGTTCGTACCCCCGACAGGCAATCGGTTCATTAGCACTGACCTTGCCGGGAAAGGTAGAGACAGTTGGGTGGTTGGAACCTGGGACGGCATGGTCTGTCGGATCCCCATCGCCAAAGGCTTCTCGGAAGGCAAGGAGATGGAGGAGAAGATCGCCAAATTGGCCACCGGTCTGAAAGTCCCCCGGTCCAGCATCGTCTCTGACGCTGACGGACTTGGGTTCTACTTGGAGAGCTACCTGAAAGGCATCCGGGAGTTTCATGGAGGACAGTCAGCCATTGACTCCAAGACGTACAACAACATCAAGTCGGAGTGCGCATTCAAGCTGGCGGAGCTCATCAACAAGCGCCAGATCCACATCATCTGCTCTCCCGAAGTTCAGGAGAAAATCAAGCAGGAGATGACGGTCCTCAAGTCCAAGAACACGAACTCCGCTGAGCAGAAGCGAGAGCTCATCTCCAAGGACACCATGAAGCAGCTACTCGGCAGATCTCCGGACTTCCTGGACATGCTCATCATGCGAATGATATTTGAGATCAAGCCGAAGGCGACTGGCATGAAGTCCGCCAAAATAATAATCCCCGCAAAACGATGATACTGGACATCATAACCCTCATCCGCGACATAGTCAAGATGGTCAATCCTCTGGCCGTCTTTGAGTGTGACCAGGCTCGAATGCTGAACGTCAAAGTAGACACGATGGAAAGATTCGTAACAGACTCGGACGGCAATCGGGTATCGTCCGACTTTGTCTATGTTGAGGAGCCAACCACTGGCTACTATGATATTCCTTACGGAGGGCACCAGAAGCAAAGGACCATCATGCAGATATACTTCTGCAAGTTCGAGCCGATGGCCAATGATGCCTACAAAGGCAATACGAAGTTCAGCAAGAATTCCCCCACTGTCGGACGACTGGAGTTGAAGAGCCAAATCGAGGAGCAGATGGTCAGGCCTTTCCTCTACTTGCTCAAGACCTCTCAGCTGGTCAAGCAATATCCGGAAATCATGAACACTGTCCGGGTGCTGTACCCATCTGCCAGATTCGATGCCAACGAGGTCAGCGTAGGACTGGAGTTCGCCTTCAAACAGGACTGGTGCATTGAATCGTACAAGGACAAGATCTGGCGCCCCCTCCCCGAAGTGGTAAAGCCCGGGTTTAACTTGTCGGGGCACACTCTATTCTTTGACCGACAGGACTTGCCCATGCCGGTCTATCCCCCAGTCTGGAACCAACATCTGTTCAATTCATCGGGTTTCCAGCTATTGGCATTCACCATCTCGCGAACAAACAATTTTGTTAAACAACAACTTAGCGTTGATGAAACCGGAGGCATTGTTTTTGACTATCTATGGACCAAAGAGGACGGGTGGAAAAAGTCGAGTGTGACGTATCCCGACATGGGACCCGGCTCTGAGTTCGTCGTTCATAGAATATATTTCGATGACATCCCCGACCCCTACTGGAGTCTCAAACATTGCTATATAAAATGATACAGCGAATCGACATACAAGGCGGTCAGATGACGTTCGGCCAACGCATAGAGCTTGGCCGGATCATCACTGAAAAGGAGCTGACTGACATCGATAAGATGAAGGAAGGAATGCAATGTCTTGGGGTCAAATGGAGTCTCAGGAACACCTCAGAAATTGTCGAGTACTGGTATGAGGTTCTTCTGGGCATTAAATATTGGATCGAACGAGAACAGACTGAGCTCAAGTACGAGCCCAGTGCCGAGGAAAAGGCAGCCGGCATTGCTCAATTCTCTTTGGCGGTTGGCGAGATGGCCACCATCACTGCACTGGCCAAGGACTACTCGAAGGACCCGGATGAGATTTTGGAATGGAAATACGGGAAGGTGTACAACCTCCTTTTCACCAACATGCAGAGTCACCTCTTCCGGGAGCGACTGAACAAGGAACTGGAGCGTAAGGCTCAGCAGAAAGCCAATGCTCGCAAACCCAGAAACAAATGGCGGTAGGACTGGAACAGATATTGGCTGAGGGTCTCACCCAGATGAGGGACGAGATCATCCGGGCATCACAGGACGCCGGGCAGGAAGCCTCCGGCAGAACCTATGCTCAGATAACAGTCCAGACGGGACGAGAAGGGGAAACAGTTTGGGGAACGATCGAAGCTCCAAACTACTTCTACACTCTCATCCGGGGACGGGGTCCTGGAAAGATCCCCGCCAATTTGGGACAGATCATCATGGAGTGGGCAAAGCTCAAAGGCATCACATTCTCGGATCCCAAGGACCTGGTCCGATTCGGAAATGCCACTGCATGGAAGATAAAACGAGAAGGATCAGAGCTTTACCGCAATCACATCTACGTTGACTTGGTCGACACTCCCGCTGATAACTTCGAGGAGTACCTGGCTCAGCATTTGGACAAGACAATGGAGGTCCTCATTGAAGAGGCATTCACTCCTGACAACAATATGGACCACGGATATATAATATAACGCGATATGGCAATTACCAATCAACCGGCTTTGGATTCTTTATACTCAGCATATTCGCAAATACCAGTTGAGACCGACAAATTAACACCTGGGCTTGAGGTCAAGACTCAGAACTTTGACGAGGACAATATGGTCTCGTTGAACATTATAGACAATGAGGCGGTCGAAGTAATTGATAACAGTGGAGGTAGTAGTAACAACTATTTTGTGAAGTTTCCTCTCCTTAGAAAGGTGATACCCAGGGAATGGTATGCTTTTAGGGTTTCTAGCGGGGCTGGAGTGGGTGCCACTTCACTCACCGTTGCTTTGTTCCAAGCAACCCGTTCGGGTAATCCTACCTCTGTGATTGCTAAAACAAATATACCAATTGGTGCCAACATGACGTGGAAGGTTCAGGTACCGAACATTGTTACAGAAGGACCCTACCCCGATTTACTTGTCATTTTTGCAGGTATTGAAGGAGCAACAGCTGGAGTGAAGGTTACTCTCTTAGGTATGAGTTTGGCCTACGGGAATAACTTTGTCGGCTATAGCCCCAGTCCAGTTAAAGCAGCGAACTCACTAACTGAAAGCATCGACATCTACAGAGACTCGAGATTCGGGACGACGAAGAAATACGACCTCAGGTTCTTGGCAAAAGCCGGATTCCGGGACGACAGATTGAGAACATTTCCGTACATAAACCCACTCATCGGCTTTGCCATTGACTACAGTCTCATATCGGCATATGCTTACAGAGGCATCGGCGAACGAAAATTCAATGTTCGATATGCCTCCCGGGGAGTTAGGGCTCGAGGCTACAACGCTAATTTCAACGAGTCATACTTAGGACTCGTACTGACTGACCGGGTTCTTGACAACAACAGGAATCTGTATGTAAAAAAATACTACGGGTATCCGTACTATGTCACCCTACTCCCGAAAGGGTTTTTGGGGTCACCACGTGTCGCTACATCGATCGACGTTCGGATTAAACTTCATGATGATGCCGAAAAACAATTTGATATTTCTACCCGACTCGACATCCCCCTTGTGTACGAATTTGAGGATGAAGCTAAGGATGAAGCTGACTACGTAAAACTCAGACCTTCTGGAGGATACCCTTCTCAAGCATGGAACATCATATTCGTCGATACGGAGGTACCTTGCAACCCATTTTACATTCGCTGGATAAACCAGAAAGGCGGATGGGACACTTACATGTTTGAGCAACACAAGAAGTATACGCAGGAGGTTGACCGGGGAGACCAATACGTATTAGCGAATTCCAGAGGCCCCTATGCCTCACAGACGAGAGGCGAGTTAGCTCCGGAGTTTAAGAACATAGTCCAAGCAGGAGCAGAACAGCTTGATGAGAACGACTTCAACTTGCTCAAAGGAATTGCTCTCTCGCCTCTTGTTCAAAGGTACAACTACTCAGTCAAGGCATGGCAACGAGTCCTGGTAAATGACACGGACTTAACTTGGGACACCAAGACTCCCAGGAACACTGTTAGCTACGAGTTCCAGCTTATTGACGAACAAACTCAGTGGTGATATGAACTACGAACTACTCATGAAAGGCATTGACGGCGAGGTCTGGTCCCTGGACCTCCCGCTGGATGCTCCTGCGATGAATTACCAGATCAACAATCTGGCGGAGCTGAAAGACAGGAATGCCTCGTACTCCCAGCGGATCAGTCTGCCCAGGACGACCCATAACGAGCAAGCATTCCAATTCAGTTTTGAAGTTGGCTCAGGTTCGGGTGTGCCATACATGAAGTTTCCTTGCCAACTATTCTATGAGGGAGCACTCATATCCCCGGCTGGAGCAGTATTGAACATCGTAGACGTATCAGATACATCGATCGGGGTCCAGATCCTCGGGGCAACCGTTGACCTGTTCGACACACTAAACAACACTGACGCGAAGGACCCTGGGGATGGTATGTTCCTCCTCAAGTGGTACACGGACACAATGGGACAGACTGAGCGATACCTCTCCGGCCCCGAAGGGGTTAAAGTCCTGTACTTTTGGCTGTATGCAACTCTACAAAAGAACCCGAACTTCCCCCCTTTCGCCATGGAGGCAATCAGGCAAGTCAGTGAGTTGGACAAGTTCTACCCCCACCTCAACTGGTATGACTTGGTGACATGGATCTTCGATCGAGCAGGCTACAGTCTCGAGACCGACGTGGACCTCGTCGACCGAGCCGAAATGTTTTTGCCTTGCACTTACCCCGTTTTGGCAGACAACCCCAAGGCTCCGGGAGCATCCGGAATTGGCTGGATCCGGAATCCCATGGTTGGCACCCCCACCGGGGTGATATGGAAAGGCTCCCCCGGGGTAACTCTCAGTGACCCGGTCGCCGGACGTTTGACTATAGGCCCCAAATCCGGAACATTCAGCTGGATGACTCTATGGGACACGACCATCACGTTTAGATTCTCGTGGTCCAATATTTCTGCCATCCAAAAGAGTAGTGTGGCAGTCAAAGTTACCCACTACAAGAACGACGGAACCAGTGCTGTAGTGTTGACAAGGTCCTGGTCATCGGGGTCTTCTGGCAGCGCTTCGGTCGACATCCAGATGGAGGCAGGGGAGCACATACTGGTGTCTGGAACTCTCGCCATAGTCACTAACCCTGGCAGTTCGTTTGACATGAGATTTCCGGTCAGCATTACTGCTCCTCCTGTGCCTGAAACTTCACCAGGGGATAAGCCCCAACCCGGACTAACCTATGACCTCCTGGCCTCTACTGGATTCAAAAGCTTGGGGGACATAGTCAAAGCATTTGTCCAGCTGTTTGGTCTAACCGTCGACGTTAATCCCGTCACAAAGGTAGCAAGAGCATACTCTATTCGGGAGTTTTACAACAGACGAAGTTCGTCCGGGAAGAATTGGTCTGACAAGCTGATAAAAGGAAAGGACACCAAACTTACGTTCCAATTGTCCAGCTATGCCCGGTCCAACGAGATGAAGTTAGAGGATAATAAGGACAACAACGTTACTGACTCGTACAAGTTCAGCATCCCGGACGTCAACCTCCAGCCCACCAAACTCCTGTTCCAAATTGGGTTCTTGGCAGGGCTCAACCAAAGCCTCTATGATGCGGACACTACAAATAAGACTCATACACTTGCTAACTACCCTATCTGGACCATCAATAGAGGTCGGATGGAGAACGGGGAAGTGACCGAGACGACTTGGGAGTACAATGTTCTAAGTAAGCCGATGGTCGTCCACATAAATAGGTCTGACTATATGCAGCCCAAGGTGAGGGTAGGCCACACCCTTACCCAGGTACGACTATACACGGCGTATTTCAAAAATTTGAATTACTACGTTCCTAAGTACTACGACAAGCTCATCAACAATATACTCAAAAGACCAAAGATCCTACAGGTCCAAATTCTTTTGGACTCGTTCGACATTCAAAGTCTGGACTTGTTCAACCCGATATGGCTGGAAGAGCATGGGTTCTGGTTCTACGTTTCGAAAATAAACAACTTCCAAGCTGGAAAGATACCCAAAGTAGACCTAATACGAATGTGATATGGCCGAAGAACAGAAAAATACAATTTACAACGTCCGTGTAACAGCTGAGGATGCCCTCAAGACGTTAGCCGAATTGAAACTCCGGTCCCAGGAGTTGAGAGACCAGCAGAAGGCTCTCGGCAAAGTAACTGAGGAGAATGCTCAAGAATACTATGCGCTTGACAACCAGATCAAGGCAATCAACAGCGAGGCGAACAAGTACCAGAAGCAAATCCAGAACAACATTAAGCTCCAGAACCAACAGGAGGCAAGTTTAGCAAAACTTAGAACCCAGCTGGCTTTGGACAATGCCGAGTTTGCAGAGCTGGGCAACTCAATGCAGGACGCGGCTCGTAAAGCCGAGCTCGGCAAGCGCATTGCAGAGACCACCGAGGAGCTCAAAGCTCAGGAGGAGGCACTCGGGGACTATCGCCGGTCAGTTGGTAACTACGAGAAGGCAACGGAGAACCTCAAGCAGGAACTCTCCGACCTTACCCAGACACTCATCCAGATGGCTCAGTCCGGGGATACGAGTTCTGAGACGTTCAAGGAGATGATTAACCGAGCCGGTGAACTGAAAGGAGCTGAGGACCTGGTCAATACAGCTATATCCAACGTTGGTAAAGGAACTGAAACCATACAGGCAGTTACCAGCGCCACGTCAGCTTTGACTTCCGTATGGGGCCTTTGGACCACAGCCACTCAGGTACTGGGGAGCGAGAACGAGGAGCTCAATGCTACCATGACGAAGATGATAACCATCATCACGGCTCTTTCCTCTTTGTCTTCTCTCCAAGCAGCTCTCTCCAAGACCGAAGCCACTTATCGAGCTGCATCTAACTTGGTTCAGCTGGTTGGCATCAACCAGACTCTCGCCGAGACGAAAGCGATAGCTGCTAAAAATGCCGTACAAGGAGCTAGCAACATCCTCACCAAAGCAGCAGCAGCTGCCACATGGCTTTGGAACGCGGCTTTGGCTGCCAACCCCGTTGTATTGGTGGCAGCAGCAGTGGGCGGATTGGTGGCTGGAGTGGTTGCTCTTATGAACGCATTCAACAGTAACACGGAAACTCAAGAGAGAGCAACCCGGGCAATGGAGGCATACAATCGAGCTGCCGAAGCCTCCACGTATGTACTGGATCAGATCGAGACCAAGCGGAACACTCTGTCCAAAGCCGAGGAGATCCGGGGCAAGAGAGAAATAGAAAATCTCAAAGCCAATCATGCCACGTCGGAACAGATCGCCGAAGCTCAGCTTAAAACAGCTAACAAGCTCCGCGAGATTGAGATGAGTGCAGCTCGTCAAAGACAGATGGCTGCAATGGATGAGTTCGACTCCTTGAAGAAGGTGATTGCAGCCAAGGAGGAGGAGCTCAACACATGGTCAGGAAGCTTGGCCAAATACAAGGAGGCCAAAAAGGAACTCGACGATTTGAAAGGCCGATACCAAGAACTGTTCCGGACAATCGAGAATGAAGGAGCCGCAATTGCTAACTTGGCTCTTGAGACTGCAATAGCCAACCGGGAGGCTCAGCAGGCCATTGCCGATAAGGCTCTGGAGGTTGCTTTGAAGAACTCGGAAGCCATGCAGAAGATCCGGGAAGACGATCTCAGGTTCCAAACAACATTCCAGTCTACGAACATTGCCATCCGGATGGAGTATGAGAAAAAGCTCTACAAGGCAGCTCAGGATGGAGCCCGGGAGCGTCTCGCTCTCCAAAAAGCTCACGGCAAAATCACTAACAAGGAGTATCAGACGGCTCTGAATGCCATGGCTCGGTCTGACAAGCAGTTCTACGAGAACCAAGCCAAACAGCTCAATGACTACCTTGCGGGGGTGAGAGCCAACATATTGGCTGTAGCCTCCGGAGGCACAGTCGACATGCAGATTGCCCAGGTTACTCAGAAGTACCAGGACGCCATGAAGGAGCTGGCCAACATTCAGTCTCCTCAGTTCGTGAGAGGTATGAGCGAGGAGGAATACCAGAAAGAGTATGCCGCTTATGAGCAGTTCCTGGTCAACAGAGCCGAACTCGAGAAACAGATTCAGCAAAATCTCCAGGATGAAATTAAAAAGATCCGCGAGGACGCTACCAAACAGCAACTTGACCGGTTCAACCAAGTTCTCAACGAACAGTATGCCGAAGATCTCTCAAAGGCAGCAGACAACGAGAGGAAGAAGCTGGAGCTCGAGAATGAGATGCTCGGGAAACAAATCGAAGCCAGGAAAGCTGCCGGGGAAAAAACCTATGAGCAGGAGGCCCAGCTACGAGCCAACAATCTTCGTCTCCAGCAAATGGACCTCGACAAGGAACTCACTCAAGCTGAGTTGAATCACAAGTCCAAGTATGAGATACGGAAAAGATACCTGGAGGCTGAGTTGGCAGCAGCTCAAGGAAACGAGGACGCCATTGCTCAGATCCAACTCGAGATGGCTGAGAACGAGGAGGCTTTATGGGAAGAACGGATCGAGAAGCTCCAGAAGTATGCCGAAATGGCATCCGGCTTTGCTAATGCTTTCAACGATTTGGCCAGTGCTCTCGGGGAGCGTCGGGCCCAGGAGGTAGAAGAACAATACAGCCGGGAGGAACAGGCATTGGCAAACATGTACGCTAATGGCCAAATCACGGAGGCCCAGTACAACGAGAAGAAAATCAAGATGGAGAAACAGAAGGAGAAGGAGTTGGCCAAAATCGAACGGGAACAAGCTATCCGGGAGAGGGCAATGGGATCCTTCGAGATTGGCATCAATACTGCCATCTCCATCATGGCATCGGCTAAAATGGGATTCCCTTTGGCTATCCCGTTCATTGCAGCAGCTGCAGCTCTCGGGGCCGTCCAGTTGGCAGCCCTCTGGGCAGCTCCTCTGCCGAAAGCCGCAAGAGGTAAATACATTGAGGGACCCAGTCATGCCGCTGGAGGAGTGCACATTGAGGCGGAAGGAGGCGAGACCATCATTAACAAGAAGTCGAGCCGCATGTTCCTGCCTCTTCTGTCAGCCATAAACGAACTCGGTGGCGGAGTACCGTTCACTAAAGTTGGATCGGACGGGGGATATGCTATCCGATCATTCGCTGAGGCGTCGGAACCTATGAATCGGCTTGACATGGAGAGGGCAATTCAAAAAGCATTTGGCCAGGTGAGAGTGATTGCTACAATCGAAGATATTCGGAGGGAAGATGCTAACTACGTGCAGATTCAAGACCGGGCTAATTTTTAAATAGCCCAGCACAAATAGGATTTCAATATCTATTAGGAATAATTATATTTATACCGAAATAATTTGGCACATGATATTCATCAACTTAAAAGGCGCAATTGACTCCGAAGAGAATCGGGTCATGATGGAGCTTTGGGGTGGGCCCTCAGAGATCTGCTCCGTGGAGACCTTCCGCCGGGTACTTGATGAACACCCCGACGAACAGGAGGTGTGCATCAACATTGACTGTGACGGGGGCTCTGTTGAGGAGGGCTTCAAGATTTACGACTTTCTTCGCATGAGCGGAAAAACACTCTATACAAACATTGTAGGGGGATGCCACTCGATGGCAGTGTGCATCCTGTTGGCAGCTCCGGCAGAGAACCGGTCGGCAAACAGGAATTGCCGGGCACTCATCCATCGGGTATACATGCCGGTCGGGGATTGGCTCACTTCCGACGATGCTCGTAGCATTGCCGAAGAGCTTGCTCTGGAGGAGGAGGCTATTCTTGACGTGTATGTCGAGAGAACAGGTCAGGACCGGGAACGGCTCCGCAATGTCATGCATGAGGAACGCATCCATGATGCCAAATCACTTCTTGACTTGGGATTCATTTCCAAAATCAATTCATACAACACAAACCAAATTTTTAATGCTATGGCAAAAAACGAAAAAAGTGCTTATGAGAAGTTCATGAGCAAGGTCAAGGCATTCCGGAATGGCAAGAAAGGCGCTCCCGCCAACTTCGACTATCTGGATGCTGAGGGTCAGGTCGTTCTCCAGACCGTAGGTGAAGAGGACAATCTGGCCGAAGGTGTAGAGGCAACTCTCGCCAATGGCGAGACGTCGGGCACTGTCGTTCTGGAAGACGGTCGGGTGGTTACTGTCGAGGACAACATCGTCACCAGCATCGAGATGGAGGACACCGAGTCCCTCGAGGACCGCGTTGCAGCACTGGAGGCGATGCTTGACGAGGCAACGAACCTCATCGAGGAGCAGGAGAACGAACTCCGCAACCTCCGCGGTAGCAACTACCGCCCGAAGAACCGCAAGACGGTTCTACCCGGGGGCAAGAAGGCCGATCCCTCGGCAGCCGACCTTAAGAACGAAGCCCGCGAAAAGCTCCAGAAGGTCAACGCTGCCAAAAAGATTCTCAAGTAGTCAAACTCAAAAACTTTAAGAACTATGGCAGCTAAAAATGGCGGATTCCTTGACATGGATAAGTTCACTTTTTGTGGACGTGTCATTCAGGCAATCTCGGAGATGATTATGGAGGACACCATTCAGGGTCCTGACATCAACTCCATCCACACAGTCTTCCCCGACATCGTCACTAACACCGAGGTGGGTTACATCGGCGAGGGCGGCATGGTCGGCGTGGTCAACACCGGGTGTAACCCGACTCCTCAGCCGTGGAACATCAACACCCGCAAGCTGAAGTGGGAGCCCGGTGTCTGGGAGATCCTTCTGTCCCAGTGTTACACTGACCTCCAACAGTCGGCAACTATTTACTCTCTCCGCACCGGCGTCGACATTCCGGACTTCACGGACACGGACTACATGAACATTGTCATCGAGGTTCTGGAGCGCTCCATTATGGATTTCTGGTACCGCCTGTTCTGGTTCAACGACAAGGACGCCAAGAACGTTACCGACAGCGGTATCATTACGGATGGTCTCGACCTGAAATTTTTCACCATCATCAATGGTTTCTGGAAACAGATTACCGCCCAGGTTACAGCCAATCCGTCCCAGCGCGGAGCCACCATTACGGAAAATGCTGGGGCATCTTATGCAGCTCAGAAGCTTACTCCGGCCAAGGCAAAGGAGTATATCCAGTCGGTCGTGTTTAGTGCCCCGCTTCTGCTCCGTCAGCAGTCTGACAAGTTTATCCTCGTTACCCAGTCGGTCTACGATGCCTATCAGCAGTCTCTCATGGACGCTTGCTGTCTCGAGTCGGCTCGCTTGGCTCTGCTGAATGGCATGGAGGCTCTCAGCTTCAATGGCATCCCGGTCATCGCAATGCCCATCTGGGACAAGATCATCGCTACGTCGGAAGACACTGGCACGAAGCTCAACAATCCCCATCGAATTCTCTTCACCTCGAAGAGCGTGCTCGGCATAGGTGTTGATGCAATCGACAGCTTCGAGAAGATGCGGATCTGGTACGAGTACAAAGACCGCGTGGTATACGTAGAACTCATGGGTCGGGCGGATGCCAAGCTCACTAACCCGGATCTGTTCTCGGTAGGTATCTAATCCTTAAAAATCTAAGAAAATGGCAGGACTTGATTGTTCTAAAATCAAAACAGGATTCATCAACCAGGTGTGTGGTAAGCCGGCAATCGCCGGCACCACCGCCAGGGTGATTCTCCTCAGCTACTCGGACGTCGACAAATCGAAGTCTGTTGTAACTGACAACGTTATCTCTTCGCTCATCCTTAAGACCGGTGCCACTGGTTACGAAGTCGACTCGCTGCCCAACGCAACTGTAGGCTCGGACACCATCAATGCTGGCACGTACCTCAAGACTCACCAGCACAACGTAGTTGTCCGAATCTTCAAGAAGTCGGAAGCAGCCAAGAAGTTCGTAAACGGCCTGACCAATGCCCGCGTCATCGCTATCGTCGAGAACAACGACACCGGAGACAAAGGGGACACCAAGTACGAGGTGTATGGCTGGGACTCGGGTCTGGAGCTCACCGAAATCACTGTCACTACCGAAATGACCGACGGCGTTGCATACCAGGTAACTCTGGCCAACGGCACCATCGCTCAGGAAGGTTCGCTCCCGATGAGCCTCTTCGACACGGACGAAGCCACCACAGACCTCATGGTAGACGGGCTTCTGACCAAAGGATCTAAACCGTAGCACTCATGACTGACATGCTCGAAAGACTGAGAGCTTACCAATCCAAGTATGGGTCCCTGAAAGGCGAAGCCTATCGGGCCCATACATTGGAATTGGAAAAGAACCCCGCTCTCCATCGAGAAGTAGATGAACTTTCTCGATACTTTTTGAATAAGTCAGTTTCCCGATGCGGCTTCTGCCTGATCGAAGCCGACTTAGCATTAAGACGAATAACAGAACAACAAATGAAAAATGTAGCACACCCCGATTACGAACTCAGAGCAGGCACTTTACTCCATGACCCGATCAACAAAGAGTTCAGCAAGATCCTCACCCCGAGGAACATCACGGAGGATCTCTGCCTGTACCACATCGCATTCAACAAGGATGCGCTCTCGTACTTCACCCGAGTTCCCGAAGACCTGAACGACCGACTGGAGAAATTCATGTCTCGTTATGGCAAGGAGATGCCGGACAAGGACGTGGAAATCAAGAAGCGTCAGGCTCAGGTTCTGAGCAAGCAGATCGATTCTGTCAAAGCCGAACTCGAAGAGCTGAACAAGAAACAGATCGAGCTGAACGCCAAGCTCGATGAGTACTCCAAAGCCATGGAGGCAATCCATGCCATTCTCGACTCGGCATCCGCCGAGGAGAAGACCGAGGAGAAGACCGAGGAGAAGACCGAGGAGAAGACCGAGGAGAAGACCGCCGACATCGACACCGAGGTGAAGGAGTTCATCGACGCCGGGATGGATCTGGAAGCCATCAAAGAAGCCTATGCAGACTCGCAAATGTCTGCCGGGGAGATCGAAGAGGCTTACAACCGGATAGTCAATCCCGTTTCAGAGGCTCCCGAGAAGGGAGCCAAAAAAGGAGGGTCCAAATAGGACTGGTAATAGGACGGGGTCGCTTCCCGTCCCTCCTACTATTAAAATTACGCCAGTATGAAAGTTGCACAGATCAAATCAGCTCCTCAGTTCGAATCCCGGGACTGGAGACAGTATGGCATCCAAACATACGGAGATACCAACGACTTTCCCCAGACAGTCAGCGAGATTGTTCAGGCTTCAAAGACCGGCAATGCCTGCTTGAGCATATACAATGATTTCGTATACGGTCATGGATTCAAAGACCCCGGCATCTACAAATTGCGGGTCAACAAAGAAGGGGAGAAGCTCGACAAGATCCTCCGCATGGTCTGCAAAGACTTTACATTATGGCATGGGTTCGCCATCCATGTTAACTACAATATGAACTTCCGCGTCAGTTCGATCCACCACATTCCGTTCGAGTCTCTCCGACTTGCGAAGGCAGACGATGATGGATTCATTGGCCGGACGGCATATCACCCCGACTGGGGTCACCGAGACAAGACGAGATTCCGGTGGTCCCCGTCTGACATCGAGTGGTTTCATCTCTTCAACCCGGATCCGGAGGTTATTCTGAACCAGGTAGAAGAAGCTGGCGGATGGGACAACTATAATGGCCAGATCCTCTACTTTTCAGGAGACTCCGAAGGCAGTCCCTCTTATCCAGTCCCTATCTTCATCGCTGAGATGACCGACATGAGAACTGAGGAAGCACTTGCCAACGTAGCCGGCCGAAACGCATGCTCCAACTTCTTGTCAGCTGGAATCTTGGTAGACATCAAGGACGAGACTCAAGACCAGTCCCAAGTCAATGAGACGCAGAAAGAGCTCAACAAATTTCAGGGGGACGAGAACACCTCTCAGCTGTGGTACATTCAGTGTAAGTCCAAAGACGAGGTGCCCCAGTTCATAAGATTCTCGGGGGAGAACTACGACAAAGCATTCGAAGTAACGCAGAGAGTCATCCCGGAGAACATTGGCCAATCCTTCAAGCAACCCCCCATTCTCCGAGCTGTTGACGTGGGGGCTAACTTTGGGGCTGATCTCATGACCAATGCCTACAAGTACTACAACTCTGTTACAGTCCGGGAGCGTCAGCAGCTGGAGGAGACTTTCGTATCGATTTTTGAGTACTGGTGGGCTCCTTTGGAAAATCCCGACTTCGCTATTCAGTCTCTCACTTACAATGCCGGCGAGTCTATAGCAGACAGAATTGGCAAGGACAACATGACTCAGGTACTGGAGATTATCCGGGACCAGATGCTCTCCACTGCTCAGAAGAGAAACATGCTCAAGCTCATCTATGGGCTTTACGACGAGGAGATTATAAAACTCATGCCCGATGATACTCAACTCTAACGACCTTCGGAATGTTCGGCCGATAGCCGAGAACATCAACGACCCGGCCAGACTGGAACCATACATCCGGGAGGCTGAGACCCTCAGATTGGTGGATGCCATAGGAGCCAACCTCTACAGATGGCTCGACGAGACAGACTTTTCCGGCCCCGGTCCTTTCCAATACGGGGACGTAACCATTACAAAAGATCAGTACACTGCCGCCATGGAAGGCGGGTATTATGATGGTGGCTGTTCCGGGGATGGTCGAAGCGAAGGACTCAAGATCGCCATTGCATACATTGCGTATTCCCGATTCATCGTCAACAACCCGATCAACCCCACTGCCTTCGGTGTGAGGTACAAAGATGGAGAGTTCAGCACTCGAGTAGAGGACAACATCATCATCCGTAGCTCAAACGAAGCGAGGAACATCGGGGAAGCCTATCTCGAGAAGGCTATAGAGCACCTTAAAGCTCTGCAGTTATTGACTCCATGTACTGAATATAAGGAGTCTCCGGCTCGTAAAATTATTATAGGACGTAATAAATTATAAGTTTCACAGATATGGAGGAGAAAGTCATGAGAGCGGGAAAATGGATATGCGGGAGCATTGTAGGGTTTTGGGGTCTTTTAGCTCCGGTCCAGGTCCTTATCCTCTGTGTCTGTATTGCCGTTATCGTCGACTTCATAACTGGAAATATTGCTGACTACAAGCGCCACAAACGAGCTCATCAAAAATATGTGTTCAAAAGCGAGAAAATGTGGGACACGTGTTGGAAGTTGGGACTCAGCATTATCGGTATCGGCATGGCCTACATGCTTGACGTGTGTGTCCTCCCGAACTTGGGGGGTCTCAACCTTGCCAACTTCTTCGCTGCTTTTGTAGTCGGGACTGAGTTTTGGAGCTTTCTCGAAAATTCAGCTATAATCTCAAATCATCCCATATTCAGGGCTCTCCGGTCGTACATGGAGAGATCAGTCAGCAAGAAGACTCAAATAGATTTTGAATGCCATGAAGACAAGTAAGTATTTTAAGCCCGAAGAATTCGAGCGATGCAATCCGTCCTGCTCCATCGAAGACATGGACCAGGACTTTCTCAATCTCCTGGATGACCTCCGGGAAAAGGCAGGCATTCCCCTCGTCCTCAATTGCGCTTATCGTTCAAAAGAACACGATAAGTCCAAAGGACGGTCCGGCAACAGTGCTCACACTCAAGGTTTGGCAGTGGACATCCGGTGTGCCTCTGGCCCCAATCGGATGAAGATCCTCCGAGCAGCCATTGCATTGCGGATCCGGAGGATAGGCATCGACGGGAATTTTATCCACGTAGATGCTTCTAAAACCCTCCCGCAGGACACGATATGGACTTACTAAAGAGAGTACTTTGCACAATAGTTCTTGTAGGTATAGGCTTTATAATCGGGCGTAAAACAGTCGAGGAAAAGACCGTTATAAAGTACGTCGATTTACCCCCAATTCAGGGGGAGGTCAAAGTCCCGGATTTGGTTCCAAAATGGGAGGGTTTTAGGAACCCAATCAAATTGATATATATCTATAAGGGCCAGGAGGAAAAGGTTCCCCAAACACCCCCAGAAATCACAAATGGAGAGGGTTTTTGGGAGGACCAAAAGGAGGTGGATACTCTGGAGAGCGTAAAAAGGACAATATTGGACTGGAATACGACCAGGAAATACGCTGGAACATTCTTCAAAGATCCCAAAATTGGCCAATTTGACTGGGAGGCTACAGTCCAATACAACACTCTCCAGCATCTTACGTACAAGTATACCCCCGTCCGAGAACAGATCAAAGAAACGAGGTCCCGGAAATGGTCCCCCTTTCTGAGAGCTTCGGCTAACTCCTTCGGGCAGGTTGGGGTTGGGGGAGGCATATATTACAGGAATTTCGGAGTAGATATATCCTATATGAGGGACTTCGAGCTGACCCGATCGGGGTATGAGGTCGGCTTTAGCTGGAAATTTTAGGAAACTACTCCGTCCCGGGCTTAGGGGAGCCCGGGTTTTTTGTGTCCACAAGCCGAGGATATTGGCCCCTGTGGCAGGGACCAGCAGTAAACAATGATAGGGAACATGTGTTCCGATATTGGTGTTCTTAAAGAGGATAAGCCCCCCTAAAAAAGTTGATAAAACCATTGTTCCATTGTTCCCAAATCAGTGGGACCCCCGGCCCCAAAAGTTGATAAAACCATTGTTCCATTGTTCCGGTCCCCCCGGGGGAAAATGATAAAACCATTGTTCCATTGTTCCCAAATCAGTGGGACCCCCGGCCCCAAAAG